>JAABUM010006745.1_pt1 | contig 11038 bp, 14 predicted proteins | sample 5559161 | NCBI WGS metagenome assembly JAABUM01 (sample SAMN10711868, study PRJNA513369) | rock metagenome | isolation source: Antarctica rocks | place: Antarctica: Victoria Land, Siegfried Peak nord | reverse complement strand
TGCCCCGCGCCGTGCAGCAGCCCGAGGATGCGTGCGACGTAGCCCTGGGTCTCGGGGTAGGGCGGGATGCAGCCACAGCGCGCGACCGCTCCCGGGCCGGCGTTGTAGGCGGCCAGCGCGAGCGGGACCGATCCGAACTGGCGCAGCAGGTCGCGCATGAGGTGGCCCTACGCGTCGATCGCCCTCCCCGCGTCGAACGGATCGCCGAGGCCGTAGGCCGACGCGGTGCCCGGCTCGAACTGGGCGATCCCCTGCGCCCCGGTCGGGGAGACCGCGAACGGGTTGAAGTTCGACTCCGCGTAGAGCTGGGCGGCGAGCAACGCCGCGGAGATGTTCCAGCGCTGGGCCGCGGCGGAGATCGGGGCGGCGAACCGCGCGGGCACGAAGCTCGGGATCGCGCTTTGCCCATCGCCGCCGGTCGGGCGCCCGAAGCCGACGGAGTGCGAGCCGGGGTTCAGCGTGTAGCCGAAGTGCCAGGGCTCCCAGGTGTTCGCCCCTTGGCGCTCACGGTCCAGAAACAGCGACCCCTTGGGTGCCTGAGATGGTCGGGCGACCTCGAATCTCGTAAGCGAGCGCACCGCCGGTCGTCGCGCGCGTCTTTGCGGATGTCCCCTGGCGCTCAGGCTGGCGCGGTGGCGCGAGTCGCCGGCAGCCGCCGGAGATGAAGCGATCGGATCATGTCGATCGTTGGCTTCATGGCGAAGAGAATCGAGCCAACCAGGAAAAGCCAATCTGCCGCTCTGGTCAGCGAAGCGAAAAAGAAGAACGCACTGCCTATAACAAAGCACAGCGCGGCGCCGAAGTCGACAGCGGTGCGGACGACCTGGTATCGCCAGTAGATCTCGAGGTGTCGTGGGGACAGCTCATTGAGAGCCGGATCCAACAACTTCATCTTCGCCCCGTACCCGGCGACCGCGAGAGCAAACCGCCGCGACCCGACGGACTCTCGACCGCCAGCGAAGTGCAGGTGACTGACTCGTCGCCAAACCGCTCATCCGCTGGCTGTCCGCGGGATGGCGATCGGGTCCTCACCGGTGCGGTGGCGCTGCAGCGCGGCGAACCTCAGCTGGCGAGCGCTGGACGGGAAGCTGCGTGTACTCGGGATTGGTGGTCGCTCGCTGGAGAAACCCTTGGCGTTGCTCCACGGCTGCATCGACGGCGCGACGCGCGCGTCGTAGTTGCGGAGAGGGAGGTATCTCGTCGAGCAGGCCCTGGGCCTCGGCCACGTGCGCGCACAGCCGGTCGGCGACCGGATCGGGCGAGCGGTCGATCAGATTGCGGTAAGCGTTCAGGACAGCGGCGGCGAAAGTATGCTGCTCGGATTCATGGGCGACGATGAGCATCGAGAAGAAGACGTCGAGTAGCCGGCCCTCAACATCTTCCTGATAGACGATGGGGATGGGCTCCCGGGAGTCTGGACGGCGCTGCGCGGGATCGTCGGCGAGCCATCGGGCAGCGAGATCCTCGAGGGCATTGAGCGCCTCGCGGGCGACCTCGGGATTGTGCTTGGAGCTCGAGCCGCTTGTCCAGGCGATGTTGCCGGGCTGGTCGATGCCGGTCGTCGCGTCGTGGGCCAGGTCTCGTTTTCGGCCGACGGTCAACGCCGCGGCGACCTGGTCGGCTATCCGCTCGGCCCGAGTGACGTCCCCGTCGCGGACGCTCGCGATCATGTCGCCGTGGGTAACGTGAGCCCCGAGGGAGACGTGCAGGCAGATCTCGGCGTCTTCAGCGTCCCGAACCGCTCGCGCCATGCGGTCGAGGTCCAGGTGGGTGAGGTACCCGGTGACCCGGATCGGTAGAACACGGCAACATCGTGACCGGAGGTGCTCTCCCGGCGGGTGCGACGGACGATGCGTGCCTCTTTCTCGCGCGCGGCCAGAGCGCGATCGTGAATAACCCCGAGGACGTTTGCCGGGCGCATCTGAGCGACCGTCGAGTAGACGAGCAGGAGCAGGATTATCAGAGCGACGATGGTTAACACACCGTGGCGACCGTCGCACCCAGGACCGGGGGAGTCGCGTCCTGAACACTGGCCATCACCACGTAGGCGAAGAGCGCGAGCCGAGGAAAGCCTGGTTGCTGCGGCGTCGAATGAACTGATCGAGAACGACTGGGGAGAGGCTGGAGGCCGTCTGCTGCACCGCAAGCAGCAGCACCGAGAAGGTGATCGAGGCGACCGTCACCAAGCCGGTCGCGATCGCCTGTAGCGCGGTCGTGATGCTTGCTTGCCGACCAAGTGTCCCGCGACGCGCCGGGCGCTATCGAGGAGAGCCACGTCGTGGGTCTGATCACCAGTGATGCAGACCGCAGCCAGCAGGCAGAAGCCGGTGATGACTGCAGCGGGGACTGCGGCGAACGCCCGCGGTGAACGCGCCCACCGCCGGGGCCGGGGTGATCCCTTCCCGCCGGCGGGCGGTCCTGGCGGCGGCGGGGTGCCCGTAGGCGTCGAGCTGGACTTTGGCGGTGCCGATGATCCCGTCGCGCTGGCGCTCGGTGTAGGCGTAGACGTTCTGCAGGCGGCGCACGGCGTCCTCGGCGAGGTGGGCGGTGAGCATCTCGAGGGGTTCGTCGAGCTCGCGGGCGAGGATCCAGTCGTAGACGTCGACGATCGTGCGGGTGCCGTCGAGGGCGGCGGCGTGGAGCAGCGGCCCGGTGAGCCCCTCGGCTTCTGCGTCGAAGTACTCCTGCGCGCCGCTTTGCCCGAGGCGGCGGGCGTGGCCGAGCCAGCGGGCCATGAGCAGCGCGTGCCCCCAGTCCTCACAGCCCTGCAGGGGGTCCCACGAGTCGGTCTCGGGGCCGAAGGGGTCCCACACCCACACGTTGCCGAGCGCGCGGCGCCGCGCGGCGGTCTGGCGCACGACGTCGCTCTTGGTCGAGGTGGAGACGGCGGGGCCGGCGTGCTCGAGCAGCAGCGGCTCGACGAGTGCGGTCGTCTTGCCGGAGCGGGGCGCGGCGATCGCCGCGATCTGCATTTCGGGCTTGGTCGCGATCAGCGCGGAGGGACGCGCGAAGCGCCCGACGACGTGCCGGCCGGGCTCGGCGTGCTCGACGGCGAGCTCGCGCATTGTCGCGTAGCGCCCGAACTCGCGGGGGCGCCGGCCCTGGAGCTGCCACCACCGGCGGTCCGCGACCGGGCGGCTCATCCGCACCCAGGCCTGGCGGCCGATCGCGACAGCCGCGGCTGCGGGCAGCACGAGCAACAGCAGCGTCGTGGTCCAGTACCCCGCGCCGCCGGGCAGCAGCCGCCGGACGCTCGGCGGGTATGCGCGAGCGGGGTCACCGCTGAGGATGTGCCCGGTGCCTACCGCGCTGATCGCCTTAGCGATCGTGAGGTGCGCGAGCTTGCCGGAGTGGATCCACGCGACGGCGATCGGCAGCGCCCACGCGACGAGCAACGCGACCCCGGCGAGCACAGCCGCGACGGCAAGGATCGCGAGCAGGAAGCGCTCCTGGCCGGCGTTGGCCTCACGCTGCGCGGCCCGGGCGCCCATCCACGGACCTTAGCCCAGCGCAGAAGCGCCGCGGCTAGACGGTGGCTAGAGGCTGCTCACCGCCGTGACGCGGTGTCGGCTGAGTGCCGCTGTCGCGGTGGAGGAGCTCGACGCGGACGATGGCCACGATGACGCCGGCGAGGACGGTGGGTGCCGAAGATCTCGACGCAGTTCGACGGCCAGCTCCCGGTCAGCATCCGCACCGCTCGCGACGTCAGCGACGTAGTCCGACGCCTCGGAGAGGGCGCACCGGTACTAGGCCGAGTCCACGACTATGCCGACGCCATAGTGCGAAGCGCGGGTGTGGGCGCGGCCGCCGACGCGCACGACCGGGCACCGGACACGCTCGTCCGGCCGCGCCCGCCCCGTTCCCCTCAGGAACGCTCACCGGGATCTGCCGGGGCTGCATGCGCCCAATGCCCGGCCTTCCGCAATGGACGCGAGAGAAGGCCAATGCGCTCCGCCATTGCCTACCCCGCTGGCTGCATCGCTTTCTCGCGGGCGAGGGCCCACGCGTCAGCGTCGCGGTCGGCGGCTGCACTGAAGACGTGGAGCTCTTGGGCCAGCGCCATCGTGCGTGCCGTGTCGAGGCCGTGGGCCTGGCAGACCGCCAATGCCGTCCGGACAAGATCACAGGCCGCCGAGGCCAGGCAGATCGCGTCAGCCGCGGGGTGCCGAGCGGGCTGCACTGGGTGCACGATCTCGCCGCGCTCGTCAGTCGCGGACATGAAGTTGAGATACGGAACTAGGTCCGCGTGTCCCATGCTCGAGAGGAAGCCGTACTTCTCGCGGGTTGCATTCGGATCGGCGGTGCCCCGGACATAGGCGCTTGAGGGCTTGCCAGCCTTTCCGGCGCCTTCTCCCCAGTTCCTTGCGTAGGTGGCCGACGGGTCCTGTGCGCAGCCGATCGCGTGCTGCGCAATTTCGCCCAAGCGCCTCACGAGGCCCGCGGCTTCAACGCCGTAGCCGTTGCTGACCATGAGGCTGATCGCCCGTCCGGTGCGCAGGGCCATCGCCGCGGCCACCCGCGCGGCGTGGGCGGAGATCCCCCAGCCCCACGGCGCTTCGCGTGGTGCAGTGGAACCCGTGGTCTCTTGCGTCACCCGGAATAGCTCGTCTTCGGCTCGATCGAGGAACGCGATACCTGGAAGGTTGTCGACCGACCCGAGGAGCAGCCCTTCGCGCTCGGCGCACAGCGTGTGGAAGCTTTGGTCGGACACCACTCGATTATCCGTGCTGCCTCGGACGAGACTCCGACGTACGGGGTTTCCAACGATCACCCGGATCAGGCTGTTCGCCACGGGAACGGCTTGCGGTGAGCCTCAACGTCTCGGCGAAGTCGCCGTATGACCGCACGGTGGAGGTCTTCCGCGCTGCGCTTTAGGACGACCATTCTTGGTAGCGGCGGCGGCCGCCGCAAGTCTGCCACAACTGGGGCGAACCGGAAGGCGCGTCGCGCACTACGCGAGTTGTCGGCGGCGCCCACCGTTTTTCGCCGATTAATCGTTCGGTACTGCGGGTGGCGCTCCGACCGCGATCTGCGCCTTAGTCACGTTCCGGCTCATTTCGTGACCCTATGTGCCGCGCCGAACGGCCGGTCAGAGTTGGCCAGCTGGCTGCTTCGATCAAAGACCGGCTTGCCGCCACTGCGCTCAGCGCTGTGGTTTGAGCGGGATCAATAGAGCCAACTGGCGACTCTCAGCCAACAGCTTTCCCTCAGACGACCACAACCCCCCGCGCTCTTCAATGTGGCCCTCTTGGACATTACGGGTCTCAAATCGAGCCAGGACAGGACCATAAAAGTCTTGCTCGGTGCTTCGAAAATGGAGGTCAGCTGCAGCGTCGGTGTCGCCGCGGGGGAAATCAGCCAGCTGAAGATCGCCGGCCACCACAGATCGCAAAGAGCACATAGACGAGCGGCATCGAGCGGAGCGTCGTCATCGCGCAGCGCCAACCATCCGCCAGTCACGGCGTCCGCGGCACCTGAAAGCATCACCGACCCGAAGGTTGGGCGGACCACGAGCTGGCTGAAGAAAGGCGGTGCGCCTGGAGCGTTCCGAATGTCCACCGTGTCCACCGACTCAAAGCGCGGAGCCTGCGGAGGTCCACTCGCCAGACTTCTCTCTTGCGCGCGCGGCGCCGAACAGACGAGCGTCATCTGAGCGATAAGCCGATCTGCCTCTCGCATCCGAACGTCGCAGACCGCTACCCGCTCGCCGGCGCGGAGGAGCTCAACCCCGACCTCCACCGGCCCATGGCCCGGTGCGTGGAGGAACTGCACCGATAGCGTGCGCACGGCCGGCGCGTCTGAGCCGAGTTCCGCCTGTGCTGCACGGACCATGATCGCCGCCAGAACACCGCCATTGGGTGCACCCGGGCCATCCCAAGCACCGTCGACCACGGCCCGATAGCGCCCCTTGCCAACAGACTCTACGGCGACCGCGTCCTCAAACGGTGTCCGGGCATCAAGTTCAGCGACCATTCCCAAGCCAAGCCTAGACGCTTGTTTGTGCTGACAGCCGCACGAACTGCCCCGCTTCTTCAGAGTGCGTGCCGCCCTGCGTGGCCGCCGCTACTTCGAGTCGGTCGGCCCGTTCTTGGCCGCCTTTGATGCCGACGATGACAGCCCGTTTCGCAACTACGCCATCCCGGACGAGGGGTCACGGCCGACGCCCGCCGAGGTCGAAGCCCTCCGCCGCGCGTTCGCCCGGCGACACCGGCTTCCGCGCTAGGAGTTCCTGCCCGGCGCAGCTCCCGCCGGGGAGGGCGGCGTGCCCGGCCTGATGCTCATGGCACATGAGGCCGAGCAAGCCGTCTACGCCCGCGCCGGCTTCACTGTCGCCTCGGAAATCATCTTCATCTCCGCCCCACCGTGAGCGCTCGACCTTCGGTTTGCGGTATCGACACGCGTCCGTTGAGTCATCGACTTCCTGAGACGCGCGGTGGTCCGTTGGGGCAGAGGATCGCTGATGAGATCGTCCCGGACGGGTTGGGCCGGATGTGACCCTGGGGTGGCACCCGCGCTGCCTGCGACTGTCGTAGAGGGTCGGCGCTTGTCAGCGCTTACGCGCGGCTGAGCCAGTGGTCGAGGTTGTCGATGAGCTCTTCGACGATCGGCCGCAGTTCGGCGGCGGTCTGGGACACGGCTTGGCCGGCGAGGCCGCGGCGGCCGGATTCGTCAGTGATGGTCTGGAACACCCAGGCCAGCGCGACGGCCTGGATTCTGGCCACGTGCGCCGGCGGACCGTCGGCTGGCTCGGTGATCGCGGCGGCGATGGCCAGGGCGAGCCGGTCGGTCATCTCCAGGCATAGGCGCCTGACGGCGGGGCTGATTGCGGCCTGGTAGCCGAGGCCGCCGCGCTCCTCGTCGGGGGTGAGGGCCGCGATCCCGTCGACGAGGGCGAGTGCTTCGTCTCGCACGGCTGCGGCTGGGCTGATGCCCTGAGGCCTGGTCCCGATCAGCTCCGGGAGGCGGTCGAGGAGCTCCTGCTCGCGATCGAGGACCAGGCGCTGCTTGGTCGGGAAGTAGTTGTAGACCGTCTGCTCGGAAACGTCGGCCGCCAAGGCGACGTCCACGACGGCCACGTGCTCGTATCCGCGCTCGGCGAACAACCTGGCCGCCGTGTCGGCGATCAGCTGGCGCGTCTGCTCCTTCTTGCGCTCACGTAGTCCAGTGGCTGGCACGGAGCGAGCGTACTCCCCACTGGAGCACACACAAAGTTTTTGGTCTACACTAGAGATATGCCCGTTCCTCGGACTCCGAGCCAGCAGATCATCGAGCGAGCCACGTCGTGGCCGGAAGTCGCGACAGCGACGGGAGATCGCGGCGAGCTCGCCATCACGCTCGGCCGCCGCCAGCTCGGTCACCTACACGGCGACCACGCCGCCCACTTCAGCTTCCCGAAGCCCGTCTGGCGGAAGCTGCGCGATCAGGGCCGGATCGTCGAGCACCCGGTCTTCCCCGGCAAGCACGGCCCCGCCGCGCGCCGGATCGAGGATGACGCCGACGTCCGCGACGTCATCGCGCTGCTGCGGCTCAACTACGACCGCGCCGTGACTCGCCACGGGCTGCCGCAGGAGGCCCAACCATGATCTTCGTCATCGGCGCGACCGGCAAGGTCGGTCGCCACGTCGTCTCCGGGCTGCTCGACCGCGGCGCCGACGTCCGAGCGCTGGCCCGCGACCCCGACACCGCCGGGCTGCCCGAGGCTGTCGACGTCGTCCGCGGCGATCTCTCCGACCTGCCCGGATTGGAGGAGCACTTGGACGATGCCCAGGCCGTGTTCCTCGTCTGGCCGTTCACCACCGACGAGGGCGCGACCGACGCGGTCGAGGCGATCGCCCACCACACGAGGCGGATCGTCTACCTCTCGGCCCAAGCCGCCGAGGGGCAGCCCGACGCCTTCTGGGCAGTGCTCGAGCGGCTCATCGACGCCTCGGGGGTCGGGTGGACGTTCCTGCGCCCCACCGGCTTCGCCGCGAACACCCGCATGTGGGCCGACCAGATTCGCGACACGGGCGTCGTGCGCTTTCCCTACGGCGAGGCGGCCCGATCGCTGATCGACGAGCGGGACATCGCCGCCGTCGCTGTCCGTGCGCTCATCGAGCCCGGGCACACCGGCGCCCGCTACGTCCTGACCGGACCCGAAACGCTGACCCAGGTCGCGCAGGTGCACGCCATCGGGGAGGCGATCGGCCGATCGCTGCGCTGGGAGGAGCTCTCACGCGCCGAGGCCCGCACGCAGCTCGCCGAGATCTTCGCCCACATCCCAGACGGCGCCCTCGACACCTGGGCGACCTTCATGGACAACCCCGAGACCGTCACGTCGACGGTCGAGGAGGTCACCGGCGTCCCGGCGCGCACCTTCAACCAGTGGGCACGCGAGCCTGCCGAGGACTTCAGGTGAGGAGCGGCGTCAACTTGCCCGACGTGGGCTAGCTTGCGACCCTCGGACCGCTGGTCTGGCGCAGGGCCCCCGACACGCCGAGCAAGCCCGGGTTCGAGTCGGTGTGGATGCCGGATCTGATGGCCGGGTACCGCGCGCCGCCGCTGGAGCGCGTGGTGGCGCCGCACGTGGTAGGCGCGGCCGGTGGCGCCGTGAAGAGCGAGGCGGTGCACGCGCTGGGCGTTGACCTCGCCGTCGACTACTGCGGCCGGCTGAGCCGATGCCGCCGCAGGTCCGTTCGACGTCGTCTTCCACGAGCCGGGGGGCCGGATCGGGCGACACGCCATACGGGTCACGGCCGATAGGGCAACTTGTTCGGCACGGTGCTGCCCGCGTCGTCTCGCCCGGTCGAGTCCCAACGCGAGATGATCGCCATCGGCGTCGACGACCGGTCAACTTCGCCTGACTCCTTCGTGTAAGTCAACTATGGTTGACGGCATGGTCACCTTCGCTGCGACCCAACCGAGCCCCGAGGACGCTCTCGCCGCCGTCGCGGCGCTGCGCCGCCTGGCCGACCGCGTCGAGGACGATGCCGTCGAACGGGCGTTGGAGGACGGCTGGACGTGGCCGCGGATTGCCGAGGCGCTCGGCGTGACCAAGCAGGCGGTCCACAAGAAACACGCCAAGCGACTGAAGGAGCAGTGATGTTCGAGCGGTTCACGCAGGACGCGCGCCGGGTGGTGCTCCAGGCCGCGGACGTGGAGGCCGCGACGCTCGGCGCGCGGACGGTCGAGGCCGAGCACTTGCTGCTCGCGCTCAGCGAGACCATCGGGGTCGAGCACGACACGCTGGTCGACGCCCTGGAGGCCGAGACCGCCGCCAGCCTGGACGCCGTCGGCGTGTCGCTGCGCCCGCCCCCGCCGACGCGTCGACGCCGGCAGCCGCGCATGGGCGCCTCGGCGAAGATCGCGCTGCACCGGGCGCTGAAGACGGCGCTCGCCCGCAAAGACCGAGAGATCCGTGCTGAGCACGTCGCGCTCGGCGTCCTGGAGGCGGACGTCGGCACCGTCCCCCGCGCGCTCGCCATCGCGGGCCTAGACCGGGAGGCGCTCGCCGCGGCGCTGTAGCTTCCCTGCCCGGTAGCGCTCCCGATCGCCTTCATTTCGACTACCGCTCGCGGACGAGTTCGTCGGATCGCCCGGCATGCCAACGACGCAAGCTGCGCCCGGTGTGGACAGCGATGCGCCGCAGAGATCAGCCACCGATCAGGCGTAGTCTCGCAAGCCGATCCCCCCACTGACCTGCGACCTGGGAGTGAAGGGGTGGGGGCGTCCTCCAAGCTGGCCTGGAGATCATGGATGATTGTGCCGAGAAGGCCCGAGGCGAGGAGGCCCGGCCCGAGGGGGGCCATCGGAACGCTCGCCGACGGACGGCAGTTGTCGCAGGGCGGCTCTGGCAGCCGGGGAGATACGGCCGAGCTGCCAGCGGGTTTCATCGGTGACAGCGTTCGGCCGGTCCGGGGCGGCCAGTCCAGCCGCCTTGGCGGCATAGGCGGCGGCACCCAAGGCGTGAGCTGCCATATGGGCCGTACTCACCGCTTGCCCGGCGGCTCGGGCGGCGGCTACCGCTGCCGGAGCAGCGACTTCGCGAGCGGCAGCGTGAGCGGAGGCGCCAAGGCTGCGGGCCTGTCCGACGCGAAGCTCGCTACGGGCGAAGGCCCGTAGCCCGGCGATCGCGTCACGGGGGCGGCTATCCCCTGGAGCTTCCGCCTCGAACAGTCCCAGCACCCGCTCTGCGCAGTCCGCCGCCCACACCGCGACGAGCCGCCGGTCAGCCGCGCTCAGCGTTTGCGGGGAGCCCACGCACGAGATCCTCCCACGGGACGTCGAATCAGCGCCAGGGCCGAACCATGCCGCGGCTCAATGAAGGATCCCGTCCGGGGCGTGAAGATCCCATCATGCCCGTCGTTCTTCGCCGTGCCGAAATGCTGACGCCAATCTGGTGATGGAGATGCTCGTCGTCGCGGTCTTCTGGCGGCCAGACGGTCCCGCGGGGAGCGTGGATGCGGTCGCGGCCGATCCGCAGCTCTCGCACTACGCGGCGGACTGGCCACGTCCCGGTGATCTCGGCGTGGTGGCTTACGACGACCGACGACCTGTCGGAGCGGCCTGGCTGCGGCTGCTGCCCGCCACCGATCCGGGCTACGGCTTCATCGACGCCGCCACACCGGAGCTGGCGATCGGTGTCGTCGAGCGCTGGCGGGGGAGAGGGATCGGGCGCATGCTGCTCGACGCCCTGATCGCCACCGCCCGCGATCACGGCCACGCCGCGCTAAGCCTCAGCGTGGAGGTGGACAATCCTGCGCGACGCCTCTACGAGCGGGTCGGATTCCGGCAGATCGCCGATGCCGACGGCGCGCTCACGATGCTCCTCAACCTCGGGCGCACGTCATAGGCACGTCATAGGTGAGCGACCGGTGCCGCCCCGTCGGTCCAGGCTGGCAGCGCCGCCGTCCTGAGTCCGCCGCGCCCGCGACCTGAGGTCGTCCCGGCTCACGATGCTTGGGTTCTCGCGGTGATCGCAACACGGGGTTGGCAGCGAGTGTGCTGAGGGATCGTCCGAGGTGCTTGATGGGGTGGGCGTCGGTCGGCGCGGAGGCGA
>JAABUM010006744.1_pt1 | contig 11039 bp, 16 predicted proteins | sample 5559161 | NCBI WGS metagenome assembly JAABUM01 (sample SAMN10711868, study PRJNA513369) | rock metagenome | isolation source: Antarctica rocks | place: Antarctica: Victoria Land, Siegfried Peak nord | reverse complement strand
CACCAGAAGGCGTCGCCGCCGCTGCCGCGGCGGCGGCCGCCGCCGCCGCCCCCGGTCGCTCCGACAGCGCCGTCAGCACCGCCAGCGGCTTCAGCCCCCCGGAGGTGGGAAACCCAACAAACGAGTCTGCATGGAAAGTGACTGGCGTTGCATGTGTGCGGCGCTGCGGAGCGGCAGACACGCCCAGGCGCCATCAGCCAGTGCCCGTCGCCTGCAAGTCTGCTGCAGCAGGGCTGCGATTCCCTGAGCATTGAGTGAGAAGATCCAGGTCCAGTATGCAGGCTGATGTGGCGATCCTTCCCCCAATGCAGACGCCGGCAGCGGTCATGACGCCGCTGCCGCCGCCGCCCAAGTGGGCTGCACGGGGTTCGGCACAGCTCGGCGCATTGGTGGCGTCGCCAGCCAAGGGCACCCTTGCGCCGCCGGCTGGGCGCCCTACAATCGCAAGGTATTCCATGCAGACGTTTGAGGTTTTGACTTCTTTTGCCTGGTGCATGAGCCTACAAAGCACATGTTGGACGCTGAGCTGATGGTGTCGTGACAGGCACAACCTTCCCACCTGAAGCAGTATGTTGACACGTCACACCGCCTGTTCCACTGCCTTGATGCGGCCGACAACAACACTGGTTGCAGGCGCTCTGTGCATGGGAGGACCAGCATGCGGCGGGAGAGCGCCCCCCGCACCCAGGCCCCGGAGAACCCTTTCGGCGCCGCCTTTGGCGACTTCCGGCGCTCCGGCGACAGCGCCCCAACGGCGCCGCGCACCAGCTTTGGCGCCACCTTTGGTGCCACGCCGCGCTCAGGTCTGGGGGCGCAGCAGCTGCAGCGAGCGGGGGGTATCGACTCCGACAGCCGTGCGGGTTCCGGGGAGGGCCTCCCCCGCATGGGCAGTGGCGGCGGCCTACCCCGCTCCGGCAGCGGCGGTCTGCAGCGCGCCAGCAGCGGCGGCGGCCTGTGGCCAGTTGACAGCGACAGCCCAACGGGCGGCGGGCGGGGGGCCGAGGCTTCGCTGCGGCCGCGGCTGCAGCTCGCCAATGGCGGCGCGCACGCTTATCCCGGCCTGAACCACCAGGGCCGACCGCCTACGGCGGCCGAGCTGCGACGAGCGCTGCAGGTGAGCCGGCCCCCCCAGTGTGTCGCCATGCTAATGAGCTTGGCTTTCAATGACAGCCACCCGCATGCCATGACACGTCAGAAGATCTGTTGTCTGCACACCGCTTTTTAAGGGTTCAGGGTTCAGCAATTCCTAGCCATCTTGCAAATGCAGGAGGACGCAGATGGGCAGCTCGCGGACGATCTGCTGTCAAGCAACTCGGCGCCGTCGCCCCTGATGCGGAGCGCAACCTTTTCGAGCGGGGCCACGGCGCAGCGCGCTGTAAATGGCGCGGCCAGCCGGCCCCGCGCGGCGACAGTCAGTGGCGGCCTGCTGCGGGCGGGCGCCAGCGGCAGCTGCGGCGGCCTGGCGGCCGGCCTGGGGGACCCCAAGCCCACTCGCAACGGCAGCAGCAGCAGCCTCGGCAGCTGCTCGGCGGCAGCGCATGGGACGCTGGCGCGGGCGCAGCAGCGGGTGATGGCGGCAAGCATGCCGGCGGAGGCCGCTGCCAGCCCCGCAGACGTGCGGCGCAGCATCAGCAACTCGCCGCGGCAGCACAGCAGTGCCGCCGCCGTGCCCGCTGTTGCCGCCGTGTCCGGCAGCCTTGTGACCCAGAGCATGCCGATGTGCGCGCTGGAGGGCGCCCCCGGCATGACGCTGCCGTCGCCGGATGGCAGCTCCGAGTTCACGGGCGCCGACTTTGCGGCACTGTTGGCATCAGGCACAGCCGGCATCAGGTGATGACGCACTGCATGTGCTGACTGAGCAGACTGACTGAACATGTCACTCATCTCTGCTCTCATGAGAGGCAACACACGGCCATCTGGCATGTGAACCTTGTGAGCACTCTGAAGAACCTGAATGCACGAGATCAGCAGGAAGCAACAGTGCATCGACATGTCCTTATGAATTGGTCCTCATGACTTGGTGTTGCAGGGCCATCCCCGCCGTGCCGCGCCAGCCGCTGGACGCAGCGTCGTTCACCAACGGCGGCGGCAAGCAGGAGCAGCAGTATTGCAGCGCAGCGGCGATGAGGGGGCAGCAGCACCCCTCCAGCCGGCCCTCCACCGGCGGCGCCGCCGTCGGCGGCGGGGTCCCTGCATCCATTACCGACCCCGCCGCCGCGGCGCGCGGCAAGGAGGCCCTGGTGCGCGTCAAGCAGCAGATGGCGCTGTTTGAGGAGCTTGGCAACTTGCGGCCCGTGTCTCGGGAAGCTTGAACAGGCTCCAGCCCTATTCCGGGGCCGCAGTGCTGGCTGAGGGCGACTGGAGCTGCGTCAGATGCCGAGCACAGCAGTTGCCACTACTGCAGTTTTCACGACTCGCGGCCCGGGGACGGGTCGCTCACACACTTCATGCCAAATGCGTGGCCCACAGCCTTTTGTCATTGTTCCGCCGAGACCTTATATCGACCCTGCAGCTGCGCTGTGATGGGCACAGACATCCATTACTTGGCCCTCGGTTTTGTTTCACAGCTCACTGTTCCTGGGTGACTGTGCCTCAGCTTGAGGTTTCCATTCAATGGGATGTCAAGGTCGTTAGGTTCATCCCAGCATCACAGCTCGCGATTCAGATGCTGGTGAGTTCTAGCCAGTTCGCATAACCTTGCAGAATGTGCAAGCTTGTTCATGTCCTTAGCCGCAACTTGACGGCCCATTCGACCTCGCCGAGCAGCCTCACCATGTGTCGACGTGCAGCAAATCATCAAACCAAAAAGTGCACTGATCCCACAGCAAAAACCGCCGCTTTCACGCCGGATCTCAGATCTCGAAACCGATGCCACGGCCGACCGTGATGCCCAGCGTCTGCAGGAATCCCTGCCCCGTGATCACCTCCACTAGAATCAGCGCGAAGAAGCCGATCTGCGTTTGGCGCAGAGGAAGCTCAGAGCAATGCTAGGAAGCGGGCCCAGATTCTCGGGCTTCAGCAGCAGCGACTGTCGAAGCCCAGCTGGGCGGATAGCAGTGGGGTATCAAGCCTGCACAGTGATGACGACCCTCACCATGCATGCTCGGCTGTTGATGCGCTCGGCGTTGTCATTGAAGCCAAATCGCGCCGGCGGCACCTGCGGCTGCCGAGGTGGCTGCGACACCTCCTGCGTGAGCAGGAACCAACCGTACCATTGAGCATCTGCCGTGAGAACCACTTATGCTGAGCGTTGGTCACAGCTCTCTGTGCTTTGCTGCCCTCACCTTGGGCGCCCGTGCGCCGTTGCTGAAGTCTGCCTGTGCCAGCACTGCTGATCGACGCCCGCGGGGCTGCTGGCACCGCTGCCTCACTGAAAGCTGCTGCTGCCTCAAACTGCACGCATACGAGCAGGAAAGTGAAGCTTGTAAAGAGCAACATGCACCTGCAACTACATGCACCTGCAGTAGACTTGGGCAGAGACTTGTCGACGCTAATCGGGACGTCACATTGACTTGTGGATGTTGCCGCCATAGGACTGCAGACATGCACAAGAGCCCTTGAGTCCTGCGATGGGGAGGGCAACAACGTTCACGTACCGAGATGGTCTGCTGAGGCCCAAAGATGTGCAGGTGCAAGCCTGTGCGGCAGCCATGACGCTTCGTATGTGTTTCTGACCAGATGAGCGAACTACAACGTCGTCAGTGGCGTGATGGTGGTGCAGATTGATAATGATATCTGAGAGGCCTTGTGTAGCGACACGTTAGCCCGCCGAGCACCGTCTGCTTTGCGCCTTTCAACTGCGATGGGATGCTGCCTTTGCCTTTCCCTTTGAGATCGATTTTGCCTATCGGGCCGCCGGTCACACAAACCACTGCACTGCCGACGCAGCAGCATGATAGCACAGCTGGACCTCGGGCACGACGGAGTGGCTGCAAGGAGACTCGTCGGCAAAATGAAGCTGCAGGTAGCCTGTGCCGGAAGCGCGGTTTTGCATGCAGCGGCCCCACAGCGCTGACGCCTGGTCCGCGTCTGCGCAGCCACAGATGGATTGCCAAGTCGTTGAATATTTTACAATACCCCGTTTGCACGGACAGATCTTCGTCTTTCAAAGCCAATGCGCCTGACTAGTATCGTAGGCTCTGAGTGGGCCAGTCAGTAGCGCCACAGGCAGCAGACTCCAGCCCTGGCGCAGGAAACGCCAGACCTGGGCCAGGCTAGAGGTCCGGCGTATCGGGGGCCGCGACCTTCACGTCTGGCGCCGCCCGCTTGATTGCCGGCGCCGCCTCCTCTTGCGCCGGCTTGCCTCCGTGTGCCGCATCTGCAATCAGAAGGCAGGAGTCAAACCTGCCTGTCGTCACTGCATCACCAGCGACTTGAGCGGTTGGCAGGCTGACAACGGGTTCATGTGATCGCTTCATGTGATGCTGGGTAGGATTCGACGAAGCACGTCAGGGAACGCACCTGTCAGCACGTACTGCTCGAAGAATTCCCGCAGCGCAGGCCAGTACTCCTGGCGGCAGACCTCGTAGGCCTCCATGTGGGTCCCCTCCGGGAACTCCGTCCACACGACGCGCTTGCTGCCCGCCGCCTGCAGGATGTCGAACAGGCGCCGCATCTGCTCCGGCGGCAGCATCTCGTCCTGCGTGATTCCCATGCACGCAATCAGATGGAAAGCTTGCTTCCGATTCCCACGGATCCATGCCCCTGACCTCGCTGCTCCTCGAACTAACTCATCTGGACAGTGGATGAGACAGAAGATAAGCAAGAAAAGGGGCCTGCTGCATCAGCGACTGCGCGAGCCCACATGGTTGCAGCCCCGTACCCGCAGCGATGACAGCAGCAGCACCGGCAGGCTCGCCAGGTGCCGGACGTCCCGCTTGCTCTCCCACTTGTTGCGCACCAAAAAGTTGAAAAACCTGCCAGCACGCATCTGGTGGTTTATAATGTTATGGAAACTTGGTGCTACTTGCCAGGATGGGCGCATCACAGCAGCAGCGACAGCAGGCTGACGGGTACTCGGGCACTCCAGCACACAGCTACAGACGCAGAGCCGCATCCGGGTCGAAGTTGATCCGTCAAGTCGCTGTACGGCAGCACGGATGCCGTCGCACCTGCTGGGTCCGATAAAGAGGCCCAGGAGTGGGAACAGCCGCGGCGCCACATCCTCAATCGACGTGAAGGTGTTCTCGACGATGACCGCCTTGAGCTGCAGCACGTTTGGGGTGGGGTTTTTCAGGGCTGTGCGTTGAAACCTCAACGGCTGCGCAGGTGACAGATGCGAAGGGCTCCAGGCTGGTGCCAGTTTGAAATCTGACGCTTTGACTGCTTGGGCAAGCGGAGCAGTGGGTGGTCATCAAACAGGCTCATTTGCGGAGCTTCGGTAGGCGCAATGACTGCACGGCCTCACCTTGTCCGAGTTGCGGGCTGCCAGGTGGATGGCCACAGCGCCGCCCAGGGACCGCCCAAACACCGCAATGTTGTCCCTGGCGAAACCACAAACATTCCTTGGGAAATCCAATGCATTCCGGTGACGCACAAGCATCAGGCAAGCACGAGGAACGACGTCTAGACAAGTTTCTGTTGTTGTTCCATGCGGCACCTGTCAATGTCGGTGCGTTCCAGCAGCAGGTGGTCCAGAGCCGCTTGGGCGTCCAGCTGCAGGCCGCGCTCGCTGGGCCGGCCCTCGCTCAGCCCGTATCCCCGGTAGCTGCGGCACACAAACCGAAGGAATATGGTAGGCTCTTGGCTCTTAGGAAGCTTGTGACATGGCAATGTCCCTTGCAGCCAGTTGCCGCAGCTCTCATGCAACGCGAGCTAATTGACGGCAAGGCTTGTCACGTGAACCGAGCGGTACAGCCATCTATGTCCAAGCTCTGGAAACGACAGGGCTCCAAGACGCTTTCAAGCTCATCTGCCGGCAGCGCTCACGCACCTGGGCGCCAGGATGCTGCAGTCCAGATAGCGCGACAGCATGCGCAGGAAGGGCAGCCGCCAGGACATGTTGCCTGCGTTCTCCTGGAAGAACACGATAGTCGGCTTGCTGGCAACCGCCTCGGGCGCCCAGTCCTTGGGCCACATGAACCACGCGTGCAGCTTGACGCCGTCCTTTGCCGTCAGCCACACGTCCTGCACTTGTGACAAAGACCATATAAATTGTGCATGATGCGGAGGACAGCGGGGCGGACAGCAGTGGTATGGCTTGTGCGTGACAGGATGTGCGGGCCTGTTGCAGGTGGCAGAGACTTGTGATTTGGGCCTTGTCAGCTGGAGGGTGAGGGGCAACATCTTACCTCGAAGGAGAAGCCAAACTGGTCTGGTGTGTAGACAAAGTCGGCCGACACGCCCGGAATGCGGGGCACGTATATCTGCGCGACAGGCCCAAGTAACGCTTTGGCTTCAGCCGTAGCAAGGGCCACTTAGGCAGTGTGAGGCCTCCTGGTGTGAGCACGGTCAGTGCAGCTTCAAACATCGGGCCATGATGCAGAAAGAATGTCGCGGGCGTACCAGCTTCTCCTGTAGCATGTACATCAGCGAGAGCCCCAGACCCGCCACCCCGACGCTCTGCAGATAGAAATCGGATTATTGATTCTGTCCTCGGCATTTTCTGGCTGCACGATGCTTGAATTTCAAACAGCATTTGGCGCTGGTGCAAACGCGGGATGCGGGGCGCGCCGCACCCCATACAAGATGCGGAACAGCCACGTCATGACGTCCATCCAGCTCTGTCAAATGCTAGCTGAACAGGTCTTGTTAAGCGATGACCAGGGCGGCTATATTGACAGGTTCTTGTTCACAGCAGCTTCATTGCGATGGACATTGTGTCGGGATTTTGCGATACCACCCAGCGTACGTTGGGCCGCAAGAAGACACTGTTAAGTACCAATGCAGTTTGATTTTGTTGCAAGTTTTGACGAGCGCGCAGTTGGCCTGGCAATACACGAACCGGTTTTGGGGGAAATTTCTGGCAGCCCTTTTAGCATGTTTGCCTCGTTCTCTGTGCTCCCCTGCGCCTGGGCAGCTCGCACAACATTGCCAAGCACCATTGACAGTTGATTCGTCTTAGCGTATCACACCTTATCTGTCTGAGTGCCGCGTCTGCATCGCGAAGACACACTCAATATTGAAGATTGCGCAGCCAGCTGTGTGGGTTCAGAGTGAGAGTGGTCCTACGATGGCGAAGAGCAAATTTGAGTACGTCAAGGAGTTTGAAACTGACGATAAGCTACTGCCAGAGTGCTGGATTGTGGTCCGACTTGATGGCAAAGGCTTCACAAAGTGCGCCCGGGGGCACGCCTGCTTGCGGCATGATCGATGTTGCGGCGGCTAGTAGTCTCGGTGCAAGTCCGTTGTCAGACTGTGTTTCCTATTTCTCACTTGTCTTCTACACCACACGTGCACAAACGCTTTCTGCAGGTTTTCAGCTGCGCACAGCTTTGTAAAGCCAAATGATGCGAGAGCGCTGGCACTCATGGACCACGCCGCCAAGGTCAGCGCACAGCTTCCTGAGTCACCGAAACGGACAGCGAGCCAAACACTCAGCTCTTTCTGTTCAGTCTCGTCCACCGACCATGCAAGCGGCTAAGGCAGCGCGAATCTCAGCTACCAGCGCGCCCGCAGGCGGTCATGCACGAGTTCCGGGACATCGTCATCGCCTACGGCGAGAGCGACGAGTACAGCTTTGTGCTGCGTAAATCAACCGAGCTGTACGGTACGGGAACACTGATGCCAATCTCTCTGCATGCATTTGGGCCTCATCACATGCTCATCTGTCCGTACTGCCGTTCTACAGTCGTGATCTTGCATGTAATCTGCGCAGGGCGGCGGGCGTCAAAGCTGGTGTCCCTCATATGCTCCTGCTTCACCGGCAACTACGTGCGCGGCTGGCCGGAGCACATGTCCGGCACGCCGCTGCAGACGACACCGGTGTTTGACGCACGAGCGGTGCTGTACCCCTCCGATCGCAGCCTGCGCGACTACCTGTCCTGGCGGCAGGCAGACACGCACATCAACAATCAGGTGGGCATCATCGGATCGGTAGGGGGTGGAGGGGCTAGGGCTGGAGCTGGGATCGCAGGCTCGATTGGCTGCCTTTCGTAGGATTCGCCTCGTTCACCTTCAGCTTGTGGACCTCCGCTCGCGCACAGCTGCTAGACACAGACTCAGCTGTGCTGATGATGTAGTGCCTGTGGCGCAGTACAACACGTGCTACTGGGCGCTGGTCCAGTCCGGCAAGACGGCTCAGGAGGCGCAGGCTGCCCTGAAGGTGAGGCGTGCTATACATGCTCGCACGGCGACATGCTTGCTTCCTGGCTTCACATGTTTGCAACCATTCCAAACAGGCTTGTTGCTCAGACGTGCACGTGGACAATTCAGCCACATTGTGCTCTGCAGGGGACGCTGACGCAGGACAAGAACGAGCTTCTGTATTCGCAGTTCGGCATCAACTACAGTGACCTGCCGCCGCAGTTCCGCAAGGTAGCTGCAGACTCTGTGCTGCCGTGCACACCGCGTCTTGACTCTCATGCCATGGCCGCCCATCAATGCTGGACTACATGCGTGGCAAGCACTGCTGCCGCGTGTGTGCAGGGCTCCGTCCTCATTCGGCGGCAGAAGCAGGTGGTTGTGAAGACGGCGCCCGACGGCACACAAGTGCTGCGAGCCAGGAGCGAGTGTGCCGTGCTGCACGAGGACGTTATTGGCGACGCCTTTTGGGCACAGCATCCTGATCTGCTGAAGGATTGATGCCAGCGTGGTCAACACAGCGACACAACCTGCAGCGGCAGCGCGCCGTGCCCAGTCATCTGTGCGGTCAGCACAAACAGGTGCGAGCTGCATGTATCATGCCCCTGAGTGCTGTTGCAATACCGGATACTCTGCCGATGCTGACCTGCCAATTTCTGAACTCTGATGGTGTGCTGCCCCAGGTGTGGTCATGATAAGAAAGGATGAAACAACATCATTGGCGCTCCCTTTCCAAGTGCGCAACCTGCAGGTGGGAGCTGCAACATGTGTTAACAGATTGCAACGGGTCTGCACATTTGTCCTTGCTCGATGCAATGGTGTACGAAGGTGAATCACGTCATTTCACTCGCAGGTACCACTACAGTAGTCTTGGCATGAGGACACCAAAGGCGTCTCACTTGGCGCATGCACTGCAGCAGCCTTGTCACCTACCTATCCTGTAACAGAGCCTGTTTCATGTCAAGAGTGCTGCCGGACTAACGATGTAGCGACACGAAGGCTGATGCAAAGTTGCTGACAGCTTCATGTGCAAACGTGAAACTGGATGTCAGAGACAAATTGCGACGTCCACACAATGCCGCCCAACCATACGTCATGAATGTCCGTCCGCGGCCACTGAAATATGACGGGATCTGGTCTGGAGTCAAAGTCATTCCGCAGCATCCGGTTCAGCAGCATCGTGCTCCATCGCCGCCGGGCTTTGCCGCTGCCACTGCTCGCCGCCAGCAGCCGGCTCCTGCTGCTGGTCACTGCCGATTGCTTCGCCGTTCGCGCTCGCCTCGCCAGCCTTCAGCCCATGATGCTGAGCGTCCATGTCGCCCGCCCGCCCATCATCCTGGCTGTCTGGCGTCCACGCGCCCACGTCCGATAGCTGGTCTCGTTCCCGCTCGCGGCTGCCGCCGGGCCTCGCGGAGCTCGGCTGCTCCCTGCTACTGCTGCGGCGCCGGCGATCTGCAGAGATGGCGCACAGCGCTTCAGACTTTCTGCAACCGCAATTGGACATATGTCGGAAGCGGGACGTGCTCACTTGACCATATGCAGCATTTTATTTCACTATCCGATTGCTGTGCGAACAAGAGCACGAGGCAGAAACAAGAGCGTGAGCGGAAGAAGACCCTCGCCTGCGTCAGCGTCACGAGGCGGCTGGCTCCTGGCGACGGGCGAGCGGCTGCGGCTGCGGCGGTCCAGCGAGCGCGAGCGCCGCAGCACGGGCGAGCGCGAGCGGAAGCGCTGCCGCGGCTCCGGCCGGTGGGTGGGGCTGTGGCCGGCCGGCCGGCCGGGCGACGCCGCCGATGGCCGCCGCTGCTGGCCGTCCCGAGGCGGTAGCCCGCTGTTGTGGATGGCAGACTTTGAGGGCCGCACCTTCACTGTCGTGGACCCCATCACCTGCAAGTGTGTAGAGGAAACTAGTGTTGTATCGGGCAAGTATTGGATGTCGTATAGTACACAGTAGCAGCAATGACGAGAACTGCAAAGAGGTGGGTGCAGTTGCTCAAACCACTGCTACAACATCAACGAATCTACAACTGGGTTTGGATTTTGCATCAAGGCTGTCAACAGCAGGACTGCTGGCTGTGACGATGCTGCACACCTAGCAGCCCGTGGGTATGCAGTTGCTCACCTGGCCGTCATACTGCAGCGCCGTCGTGGCCTGCTCCTCGGTCTCGAGCTCGGCCCAAGCGCGCCGCACGCCCCGCGAGTCCGGCCCCAGGCGCACTTTCGTGACGGTGCCGATGCGGGAGAAGAAGGTGGCGATCGACTGCAGGGTCAGGCAAGCTTCCGAGTCGGCCACATTGCAAAAGTAGGTGGTTTGCTGGTTTTGTGCATGGTGCGTCGAGCTGGGAGGAACTTAGGGTCAGGGAAATCGTTGTCTTGCAGCGCAGCAGGGAGTGCATGCCAGCTGCCAGAAGGCACAACTGCTCCGCAGAGACGACTTTGAATGGTCACCGAACTAGTAGTGATGCCAGGGCAGCTGTGGCATCGAATGCCCACCTCCTCATCAAAGCCAGTTTCCACGCCGTCCATGTACACGGTGCGCCGTATGCGCTCCGGGTCGTCCGGCCGCTTGCCGCCGCGCCCGCCGCCGCCGGTGTACGCCGCGATTGCCGCGCTGCGGGAGGGCATCGAATACTGGCTGCTGCCGCTGCCATAAGACCCGCTGCCGCCATAAGACCCGCTGCCGCCGTACTGGCCGCCACCACCGGCAACGTACTGGCCGCCGGCGGCGTGCGGGCGGCCGCCGAGCTCCCGCTCCATCCGCAGCTCCCGCTCCGACATCGGGCGGCCGCGCTCGTCGA
>JAABUM010006743.1_pt1 | contig 11042 bp, 10 predicted proteins | sample 5559161 | NCBI WGS metagenome assembly JAABUM01 (sample SAMN10711868, study PRJNA513369) | rock metagenome | isolation source: Antarctica rocks | place: Antarctica: Victoria Land, Siegfried Peak nord | reverse complement strand
CGCCTTCGCGTTGCCGATCGGGGTGGCGCTCAGACCGAATCAAGCCGATTTCCCGACCTACACTGACCGCCATGACGCAGGACCCCGGACCGCAGGACCCGACACCCGAACCGACCGACTCCGGCGGTTCGGAACCGGCTGACTCCCCCGCTCCAGCGTCTGAATCCGACACCGACTCCGCCACCGGAAGCTCCACTCGAGCAGAGAAGCAGAAGCCCGGGTGCCTCAAGGTCGGCTGCCTGACCTTGGTGTCGATGTTCCTGGTGATCGCTCTCGCGATCGGTGGAATCGCCCTCTACGTCAACCACGAACTGGGCAACGTGCAGCGGTCCGACCAACTCCTACCCGCCGGTGGACCCGGTCGCGACGCGGCCGCCGGCGATGCGCAGAACATCCTGCTGCTCGGTTCGGACTCGCGCGGGACGAATCTGCGCGAGAACGGCCGCTCCGACGTCATCCAGCTGATGCACATCGCCAAGGGCCAGCGAAGGATCCAGATCGTGCACTTTCCCCGTGACATGTACGTCGCGATTCCCGGACACGGTATGAACAAGATCAATGCCGCCTACGCGTTCGGCGGCTCCAAACTTCTGGTCACCACGCTGCAGAACCTGCTCGACGTGCACATCGACCACGTCGCCCAGATCGGCTTCGACGGGTTCAAGAAGCTCACCGACGCCATGGGCGGGGTCAACATCTACGTTCCGATCGCCTTCGATGAGAAGGGGAACGGATCGTGGACCAAGGGCTACCACCAAATGAACGGCGCGCAAGCTCTCGGGTTCTCCCGGGAGCGCCACCAGTTGCCCCGCGGTGACCTGGACAGAGGCGTGGACCAGCAACAGTGGATCGACGCGATGGCCACGAAAGCGCTGAGCCGTGGAACCCTGACGAACCCCAAACGCGCGCTGGACATGATCTCCGCTATCGCGCCTTACATGCTGGTGGACATGTCGACCACAGACCTGCTCGAACTCGCCGTGAGTCTGCGCGCGACCGGCAAGGACGCCATCTCCTATTACTCCGCGCCGATCTCCGGATTCGCGAATACCAAAGCGGGCGCCGTGGACGTGGTCGATATGCCGAAGGTGCAGCAGCTCGGGAGCAACCTGCGTACCGACACCATGAGTAAGACCGCCCTTGAACCCAACACGGTCGGCTGACCCACCCGGCCCGTAAAGTCACGCTCATGGTTTTCGAACTCGACCCGGACATGCCCCGCGAGCTGGCACCGCTGGCCTGGATCATCGGCCGGTGGGAGGGCGCAGGTGTCCTCGGTTATCCCGGCATCGAGGCGGTGAACTTCGGTCAAGAAGTGATCTGCGCCCATGACGGGCGTCCGTTCCTGGAATGGCGCAGCACCATGTGGCTACTGGATTCTGATGGTAGCCAAGTCGAGATCCTGGCCAGCGAGGTCGGCTATTGGCGTCCACTGCCGGACAACGAGGTTGAGTTCGTATTGGCGCACCCGACCGGGGTCGTCGAGATGTATTACGGAAACACCAGCCCGGCGAAGATCGAACTGCGCACCGATGGTGTGCTGCGTAGCCCTGCCGCGATGGAGTACGCCGCCGCTACCCGCCTCTACGGGAACGTCAACTCCAGCCTGATGTGGGCGATGGACATGGCAGCGACCGGGAACCCCTTGCAGAGTTACGCCTCGGCTGAGCTCAAGCGGGTCGGCTGACCACAGGCAGGAAGCAGTGCAGTGAATCAGAGGTAAGGCGGGTGCGGATGTGTGGAAAGTTGCTGGCCAGCCGCGGAGCGACCGTCAAACAAATTTGCGCGCACCGCAGTAGAACCTGGCGCCGCCGGCAGCTTCAACTGATGCGCTGGAAAAGCCAGATCACTACCGTCGGCAGCACTCCCACGAACAGGACACTCGCCGCGCCGAGAGCGAGCTGAGCGGGCGCCGTTCCTGAGCGATCGATGCCCGCGCGGGCGACCGGCGCGCTGATGATCTCGCGAAAGGCGTGCGACATGCCGGCGCCGAGCAACCCGGCAAGCAGTGGCGCGTTCCACGGGATACCGGCGACCATCGAGGTGCCCACACCGATGAGCACACCCACCACCAGCGACGTCGGCAGACGCCACTGCGACAACCGAGCATTCCCGCGCAGTCCGTTATCGATCACGGCACCCACTGCTGCGGCGGCCAGTGCGGCCACGACCGTCTCGCGGCCGTTCTCGCGCAGGACCGCATCGGCGATGAATGCTCCGCTGGCCAGCGCGCCCAATCCCAGCGCCATGCTCGACAGGGAGACCACCACGCGGCCCGGACCGCCTCGCCTGGTCAGCGTGTGCAGAAACACCAGTGCCAGCGAAATCGCCAGCGCTGCTGTCACCCAGCGGATTCCTTCGAAGTCGTCGGTCAACGCCACGATCGCGGTCATCGCGGCCGCGGCGACCCCCAGAACCAGGGCGCTGGAACGCTCGCGTGGCAGGCACAGCAACCTGGCCCATCCGACGGCCACCATCAGCCCGCTGAGCAGATAAGCACCGGCCAGAAGAAGTGGCTCCGCATAGGAACGCCCCGCATAGGAACACAGCACCAGAAGCGCTGCAGTCAGCACTGCGCCGAGCATCGCGAAGACCGCAGAGGTACAGGCATCAGGGGTCACCCTTGAGCGAGCTCGGGCCCTCTGGCCGTCGATATCGGTTGCCTCTGACACGCCCCGAATCCTGCCACTACTTCCAACGCGGGGCCGGTGGGCAGTATCGCGAGGGCTTTCAGAATCGTGGACGGTCAGGTGCTCATCCACCGGCGAACGGGGGCAGCACCTCGAGTGTCGACCCGTCTACAAGGGCAGTGCCTCGGTCGACTCGTCGACCGTCCATCAACAGTGCGGCGAGTGCGAACACCGGTTGCAGAGCTGCATGCCGAGAAACGGCGGCCTCCACCACATCTGCGACGGTCTCGCCCTGGTCCTGTTCTGTCGCAGTACCAGCGGCGGCCTGCGCCCCCGCCCAGTACCGAATGGTGACCTGTGCCATCGCAACTCCTTCTCTCTTCGCGTATGAGGGCCGCTCCGGGCAGCCCTTTCACGTGCTGAACGCACACCCAGCGACCCGGCGACGCCCTCGGCCTGCGGCGCGGCATCGTATTCTTGGCCAGCATGGCACGTCTGCTGCTCCTCACCGACGCCCGAGGCGCCAGCACAGAGGTACTCCCAGCACTCGGCCTGCTCGGGCACCGGATCCGGGTTCTGCCCACCGATCCCTCATCGTTGATCGCCCCGCCCGAGTCCGATGTCGTCCTGCTGGATGCACGACGAGACCTGGCCAACGCCCGCGGTCTCACGCGCGTGCTGCGGACCGGGGGGCTGTCCGTGCCGCTCATCGCCATCTTCACCGAAGGCGGGCTGGCTGCCCTGACGAGTGAGTGGCAGGTGGAGGACGTGCTCCTGGAAACGGCCGGGCCTGCCGAGGTCGAAGCACGCATGAGGCTGGCCCGCACCCGACTGGAAGCGCAGAGCGCCGAGGAGCCGATCCAGATCTCTGCCGGCGGGCTGACCATCGACGAGGACGCGTACGCGGCTCGCATCAGGGGTCGCATGCTGGACCTGACCTACAAGGAGTTCGAACTGCTGAAGCACCTCGCCCAGCACCCCGGCCGGGTGTTCACCCGCGCCCAGCTGCTGCAGGAGGTGTGGGGCTACGACTACTTCGGGGGCACCCGCACCGTCGATGTGCACGTGCGCCGGTTACGCGCCAAGCTCGGCGTGGACAACGAAGCGTTGATCGGGACGGTGCGCAACGTGGGTTACCGCTTCGTGGGTACCCAGGAGCGCCATTCCCGTGAGGGTGAGCCCGCTGCGCGCTGATATCGGCGACAGTGACCGCCAGTCCACTCTCGTCTTCGTGTGGTGAGATCACCGTATGACGCTCACCGCCGAGCAGGCTCGCGCACAACTACCCGACCTGGCCGATGCCGCCCGCGCAGCCGACGGTGTGGCGCCACTGTCCGAGCAGTCGCTGCTCGCGGCCCGCCGAGGCCCGGTCGGAGACGGCGGTCCTGCCGCCATGCCGCACCACGACGTCGATGATCAACTTGTCGCCGCAGCCGTACCTGACGACACCGGCGCGTCCTACGAGCTCGTGGTGCACCCCGACTACCGGCGCCGAGGGTACGGCGCGAGCCTGCTTGATCTGATCGTGAATCAGCAGGCCCCCGAGGCGCGGTTGTGGTCACACGGCGATCTTCCGGCTGCGCGTGCGCTCGCGCGCAGCCACGGGTTGCGGGTGGTCCGTGAGCTGTGGAAGATGGCGCGCCCGGTGCAGGGTTGCCCACCCATCGAGAGCCCGCACCTCGCGGCCGGCTTCGCCGCACGTGCGTTCGTGCCCGGGGTGGACGACCAGGCCTGGATCGACGTCAACGCGCGCGCCTTCGTCGACCACCCAGAACAGGGTCGCATGACCATCGATGACCTGCGAGAACGAATGGAGCTGGACTGGTTCGACCCTTCTGGGTTGCTGTTGATCGACGACGTCAGCGGCGCGGCACCAGTTCTCGCGGCGTCGCACTGGACGAAGGTCGAGCCTCAGGACCCCGATCGGGGTGAAGCACTCGAGGGTGAGGTCTACGTGGTTGCCGTCGACCCGGCGTACCAGGGCCGCGGACTCGGCAAGGCGGTCACGGCGCTCGGACTGACACATCTCGCGCAGGCCGGGGTCGACACCATCGATCTTTACGTCGAAGGTGACAATGCTGCGGCCATCGCCACCTACCGAGGATGGGGTTTCGAGAAGACCTCCGCCGACGTCATGTACAGCCGCTGACCTTCCAGGCGCACCCGCTGCGCGCGAGGCGAAGTCCGTCCCCTCCTCGCCATGATCGTGGGAACATGGCGAGATGCAAGCCCACTCCGGAGCCGCCGCAGACCACCCTTTCGACTCCGACCACAGCGATGACGGCGGAGAGGGCGCAGAGGCCGCCAACGGGCTTCTCGGCACCGACAGTGCGACCGATGACGCGAAGCCTGCCGAGGTGGGCGGTACAAACACCGCACACCGGACCGACGAGGTCGACACCTCGACGTCCAGCGACCCCAACCTGGTTCGCCTCGCCCGGCGTTCGGCGTCCGCGTCCGCCCCTGCGCGCGCGGCCAATGGACGCTTCGTGCGGGTCGCCCCTGAGCTGAAGTTCGACCCCCAGGACGACGAACTGCCCGACGACCGCTTCCTGGACCGCGAGATCTCCTGGATGCAGTTCAATGAACGAGTCCTGCAGCTCGCGGCGGACCCGACGGTGCCATTGTTGGAACGCACCCGCTACCTGGCCATCTTCGCCAGCAACCTCGACGAATTCTTCATGGTGCGAGTGGCCGGTCTCAAACGCCGCATCGCGACAGGGCTGGCTGTGCAATCTGCCTCCGGCCTCGAACCGCGCGAGGTGCTTGAGGAGATCTCACACGCCGCGCACAAGTTGATGGACGTGCACGCCCAGTTGTTCCAGAAGCACATCCGGCCTGCCGTTCAGGATGAAGGCATCCGCATTCTGCGGCCGGTCGAGCTGACCGAGGCCGACCGCGACCACCTCGGCGAGTTGTTCCAGGCCCGGATCTACCCGGTGCTGACGCCCCTGGCCGTCGACCCGGCACACCCCTTCCCGTACATCTCGGGGCTTTCACTCAATCTTGCGGTCATCCTGACCAACCCCAAGACCGGACGCGAGCACTTCGCCCGGGTGAAGGTGCCACCGCTGCTGCCGCGCCTGATCGAGCTACCCCCCGCTGAAGGCGAGGACCCCCTCTTCAACACCCGGTTCGTCGCGATCGAGGACGTGATCGCCGAACACCTGAGCACCTTGTTCCCCGGGATGGACGTGCAGGAGGCGTTCACTTTCCGGGTCACCCGGAACGAGGACCTCGAGGTCGAAGAAGACGATGCCGAAAGCCTGCTCACCGCCTTGGAGCGCGAGCTGACCCGACGCAGATTCGGCCCGCCGGTCCGCCTCGAGGTCGCCGACGACATGGACGATCACGTGATGGACCTGCTGGTTCGTGAGCTCGGCATCCACGACCGCGAGGTCTACCGGCTTCCCGAGCCGCTCGATCTGCGCGGACTCAATGCGGTGGCCGATCTGGACCGGTCCTCGCTGCGCTGGCCGCCGTTCGTAGCGATGGTCCACCCGGAACTCGCACCCGTCGAACGCTCGGCGCAGTCCGACGTGCTCGGAGCCATGCGCGGCGCAGACATCCTGCTGCACCACCCCTACGACTCGTTCTCCACCTCGGTGCAGGCGTTCATCGAGCAGGCGGCCGCCGACCCCAACGTGCTCGCCATCAAGCAGACGCTCTACCGCACGTCGGGTAACTCACCGATCATCGATGCCCTCATCGAGGCTGCCGAGAGCGGTAAACAGGTGCTCGCGGTCGTGGAGATCAAGGCCCGTTTCGACGAGGAGAACAACATCACCTGGGCCCGCAAACTGGAGCGCGCCGGGGTGCACGTCGTGTACGGCATGGTCGGGCTGAAGACGCACGCCAAGTTGTGTCTGGTCGTCCGCCAGGAAGACGACACGATGCGCCGTTACTGCCACGTCGGCACCGGTAACTACAACCCCAAGACGGCTCGGTTGTACGAGGACCTCGGGTTGCTCACCTGCGACCCCGAGGTCGGGGAGGACCTGTCGCGGCTGTTCAACCAGCTGTCCGGGATGGCGCCGCGCGCGAAGTTCCGCAGGCTGCTCGTCGCGCCACGGTCGGTGCGCACCGGCCTGGTCGAGCGGATGCACCGGGTGGCCGACGCCGCCCGCGAGGGCAAGGAAGCCCGCATCCAGCTCAAGGTGAACTCGTTGGTCGACGAGCAGATCATCGATGCCTGTTACCGCGCGTCGCAGGCCGGGGCGAAAGTCGACATCTGGGTGCGCGGCATCTGTTCGCTGCGACCGGGTATCGAGGGGATGTCGGACAACATCCGGGTGCGTTCGATCCTCGGGCGATTCCTGGAGCACTCACGGGTCTTCCGGTTCCAGATCGAGGCGGAGGAGGACACCGTCTTCATCGGCAGCGCCGACATGATGCACCGCAACCTGGACCGCAGGGTCGAGGCGCTGCTGCGCATCACCACCCCGCGCCACGTCGAGGTCCTGGCGAGGCTGCTGGACCACGGCATGTCGGACCGCACGTCCTCATGGGAACTGCACGGTGATGGACGCTGGGAGCGGCATAACATCGGCGAGGACGGCGAGCCCCTGGTCGACGTGCAACAGCAGCTCATCGCCCACTACGCCAAGCGCCGCCGCAAAGCCCGCCGTCGGTGACCACCCGGGTGAGCGGTCCGCCGGCCGCCGGGGCACTCGTGTGGCGTCGCGAGCGCGGAGTTCTGCAGGTTGCGTTGGTGCACCGTGCGAAGTACGACGACTGGTCCTGGCCCAAGGGCAAGCTCGATCCGGGTGAATGCTGGACGGGCGCTGCTGCCCGCGAGGTCATGGAAGAGACCGGCTTGGCGCCCAGGTTGGGAATTCCGTTGCCACGATCGGTCTACGGGTTGCGGGACGGCAGTTTCAAAGAGGTCCGCTACTGGGCGGCGCAGGTCGCCGGCGGATCGGGTGACCTGGAGAACGAGATCGACGCGGTCGAGTGGCTGGACCCACCGGCGGCTCGAAAGCGACTGACCTATACCCGTGACGGACTGCAGCTACAGGCTCTGGTCGACGCCGACCGCCGGGGTGCGTTGCGTACCTGGGCACTGGTCGTGGTTCGACATGCGGACGCGGTCGGTCGCTCGTCCTGGAAAGGCACCGATCCAGAGCGTCCGCTGAGTGCGCCCGGCAAGGAACGTGCCGCCTCGCTGATACCCGTGCTCGCTGCGTACGGGGTCGACCGATTGGTTACCTCCGGGTCGTTGCGCTGCGCCGCCACCATCGTGCCCTACGCCCGATCCGCGCACCTGAAGGTGCATCGCAGGAGCGGACTGTCCGAAGAGACGTTCGAGCGCGAGCCAGAGCGGGCTCTGCGGCACGTGGAACGGGCCCTGGATCGCGGTCAGTCCGGGGCGTTGTGCACCCATCGTCCAGTTCTACCCGACCTACTGAACCGGTTGGCCGATCAGGCCAGTGGCCCTGCCCGCACCGCACTGCTGGAACGGGCCCGGGATGGCATGGACAAGGGTGAGGCGCTGATCTGTCAGTTGGTCGATGTCGGTGACGCGGCGCGCGTGGTCTCGGTCGAGCGAAACCGGCCCTGAGTGCGCGAGTAGGCCTACGAGCGCAGCGAGCGGGCCTACTCGCGCAGCGAGCGGGAGTACCGCGAGAAGCCGCAGCTCCAGCCCGCCCAGCGAGGATGCCCCACCGACCACCGCCGGGCGGCTGTCAGTCCCGCCGCGGTTGCCAGGACGGGCAGCCGGTGCACGCCGGCCGCGTAGGGGGGGTCACATCGAGAACCTGGGAGACAGGCCCGGTCGCAGTTCCCAGACCCTGGCCGGAAGAAGGTGAACGCCGGATGGCCGACAAGTGCACGGCGTGCGCCCCTACTCGCGGACATCGAACAGTTGTGGCTCGCCCGTGTTCCCCGTGTTCCCCCGTGTTCCAAACCGCTCACTCGAGACCGGTCACGCCACGCACCACTAGATCGACCGGCGTCGTTCACCCGGCGTTCACCCGCTGGTGACGACTGCGCCATCCAACGTCCCTAGCTTCGCCTCTGTCGGACCAGTCGGGTTCGACACGAATATGTCTTGTCACCTTTCGAGAGGTCTCCCGAAGTGAAGATTTCGTCCATCGGCCGCGTCAGCGGTGTCGCCGTAGTCGCAGCGCTCGCACTCACCGCCTGCGGTAGCGCCTCCAACGTCGGCAGTAGCTCGACTACCTCCTCCAGCAAAGCCGCCGGCGGCGCCGCGTCGGCTGACAATGCCTGCTTCAGCGGTAGCCTCAGCGGTCAGGGCTCGACCGCCCAGGCGAACGCCATGCAGCTCGCGACGACCAATTTCGCGAGCAAGTGCAAGGACGGCAAGGTCAACTACGCTCCGACTTCCTCCGGTCAGGGCATTACGGCATTTTTGGCCAACCAGGTCAGCTGGGCCGGTTCGGACTCCGCGCTGAACTCCGAGAAAGGCGAGCCGGCCAAGGCCAGAGCAGCCTGCGGCTCCGAGGCGTACGACCTGCCCATGGTGGTCGGTCCGATCGCGGTCGCCTACAACCTCAAGGGCGTCGGCAAGCTGACGTTGACTCCCGAACTGACAGCGAAGATCTTCGCTGGCAAGATCACGACCTGGAACGACCCGGCCATCGCCGCGGCAAATAAGGGCGTCAGGCTGCCCGCCACCAAGATCTCGGTCTTTTTCCGCTCTGACTCCTCGGGCACGACCGACAACTTCACCAATTACATGAACACCACTGACCCGACCGACTGGACTGTCAAGCACGCCAAGACGTGGGCCGGCAAGGTCGGCCAGGGCAAGGCCAAGAGCGCCGGCGTGGGCGCCGCCGTGAAGTCCACGGATGGTGGGATCACCTACGTCGAGTGGTCCTACGCGATCACCAACAACCTGCCGATGGCGCAGATCGATAATGGTGGCGGCCCGGTTGCCCTCAGCGCCGAGACCGCGAGCAAGGCTGCAGAGGCGGCCAAGGTGGTCGGCACCGGTAACGACCTGAAGCTGAAGATCGACTACGCCACCAAGGAAGCGGGCACCTACCCGATCGTCCTGGTGACCTACGAGATCGTCTGCAGCAAGTACAAGAAGGCAGCCGACGCGAAGGCGGTCAAGTCTTTCCTGTCATACCTGGTGTCGCCGGAATTCCAGGGCACACTGTCCAAGGTCGGATCGGCCCCGTTACCGGCGCCTGTGCAGACCAAGGTCGTCGCGGCGATCAAATCGATCTCTTGACCGATCCGGGCTACGCAGGACCGAATCCTCGGTTCCGCGTTGCCCGGCTGCCGCGTTCGAGCCCGTCCACCCGCGCTGTTCACTGCTGAGGAATCCATGTCATCCATCACCGGGGTCTCCGTCGGAGAAGATCTGTCCGGCCCGCCGGGCGACGCAGATATCAAGTCCTCGTCCGGAACGAGGGGCGATCGAGTATTTGGCGGTCTCGCCATGGGCGCGGGCCTGCTCGTCGTCACCATCGTCTCGCTGGTCGCGATCTTCTTGTTGGTGCAGGCCATCCCCGCAATTGGCAAGGACAAAGCCAACTTCCTGACCGCGCGCGAGTGGGACACCGCCAACTTACGGTTCGGAATCCTCCAGCTGATGTGGACGACGGTGATGTCGTCACTGGTGGCTCTGGTGGTCGCCGTACCGTTTGCCATCGGTATCGCGCTCTTCCTCACCCATTACGCTCCACCCTGGTTCTCGCGCATCGGCGCGGCCCTGATCGATCTGCTGGCCGCTGTTCCCTCCATCGTCTTCGGTCTGTGGGGCGCCTACATCGTGGCGCCCAAGTTCGTCCCGGTGCAGAACGCCCTGAACTCGGGTCTGGGTTGGATTCCGCTGTTCAAGTCGGTGTCGGCAGTGACCGGCGGGGCAACCATTCTGATGGTGGGAGTGGTCCTCGCCATCATGATCCTGCCGATCATCACAGCTCTCTCGCGCGAGGTCTTCGCGCAGACCCCTATGCAGCACAAGGAAGGCGCTCTCGCGCTGGGTGCCACCCGTTGGGAGATGATCCGTACCGCGGTCCTACCGTTCGGCCGCCCCGGCGTGGTGAGCGCGTCGATGCTCGGACTGGGGCGTGCCTTGGGCGAGACGGTTGCCGTCCTGCTCATCCTCACCGCGCTGCCCGGCAGGCCGCCGTGGACCTTTTCGCTGTTCAACGGTGGCTCGACGTTCGCATCACAGATCGCGAGTGACGCACCAAATGACCAGAACGACGCCGACGCGATGGGTGCGCTCATCGCCGCCGGACTGGTCCTCTTTCTGCTCACCTTCGCAGTCAACGCGATCGCCCGCATCATCATCGAGCGCCGCAAGGAGTTCACCGAATGAGCACCGTCAGCGCCGCGTCAGGCGCAGAACGTGTGCCGGCCAGCGCCACGAGGTCGGTCCCACCGATACAGACAGGCCGATCGGGAGGCCGCGCATTCCGCGACAACCTTGCG
>JAABUM010006742.1_pt1 | contig 11044 bp, 12 predicted proteins | sample 5559161 | NCBI WGS metagenome assembly JAABUM01 (sample SAMN10711868, study PRJNA513369) | rock metagenome | isolation source: Antarctica rocks | place: Antarctica: Victoria Land, Siegfried Peak nord | reverse complement strand
CGTCTTCTTTCAACAGGCACAGATATGGCTTCACGAAGTCCCACTCCTCATCGCTCACATCAGACGGATACGACTTGCGGTTCACACCTCTTGGTCTACTCAAACAAGTCACTAACACCCTCTAATGGGGAGCGTTCGGTGCTGACGAAGTGGTTGCACTTGCAGAGGATGGCGGGGCAGACAGAACCGGAGTCGCTTGGAGGCGAGACAGAACGTCTGCGCCGTGTGTGCGCGGGCTGATCTGCTTGTCGATCCAAAGAACCTGACCGGTTTTGTCGATGAGCACGCTCATGCGCGCGGCTATCTGCTCCTTGGTGCGAACCGCACCGAACTGGAGGCACAACTTGCGGTCGGGGTCGGGCACAAGCACAAAGGGCAAGCGCAGATACTTGGCGAAGGCGCGCTGGCCATGCGGCCCATCCGCCCCATCAGTTGAAACGGCTCACACCTCCACTCCCGCCTGTTAAAGTTGCGGGTAAGCGTCGCGCAGCGAAGTCAACTGGCTGGTGCAGTTGCCGGTGAAGCAACGCGGGAAGAACGTGATGAGCAGCGACTTCTTCCGGCGCAACTCGCTCAGGGTGTCCGTCTTGCCGTTGGCATCGCGCACTGTGTCAGGTTAAGACACGTGGCAAAGAACGCCTTCGCGCTACACTTTGCGCCTATGTTAACCATTGAAGAAACGGCAACGCGGTTGCGCGTCACGCCTGAAACAGTGCGGCGCCATGTGCGCGCGGGCCGTTTGGAAGGGGCCAAAGTCGGGCAGAAGTGGCTAATCAACCCCCAGACCGTCGAGCAGCTTCTTTTGCCGACCAATGCCACAACGGGCGCGCAAGTGGAAAGCCTTTGGCGCGATATGACGAGCGGGGACGCGCAGCGCCACAACGCCGCTTTGAAGGCACTCTTTAGCGCGCCCGACGACGTGAAAGCCCAAGTGATGCAGCGCAGCGCCCAGGCCGCAGCCGCTTACTACGCCACGCCCGAAGGCGACGCGGAATTAGCCGATTGGCGCGCCCTTGACGGCGAACCCGTTCAAGACGACGAAGGCGACTACTACAGCGCCGAAGAAGAAGCCGCTTTCCAAGCCGAGAAAGGGGCCGCGCGGTAGTGGCGACGATCACCCCCCGGCGTGGCGAAGTGTGGCGTGTGAACCTTGACCCGGCACGCGGCAGCGAGCAAGGCAAGACGCGCCCCGTTCTGGTGTTATCGGAGCCGCCAACGGGAAGGCCGACAATGCGGCTTTGCGCGCCCTTTATGAACGCCAAGCCCGAACACGGCGCGCTCTTTTGGTGTGTGGCTTTTGCGCCCGATAGGGGAAGCGGCCTTGCCAAAGACAGCACCGCCGATGCCGCTCAAGTGCGCGCCCTTGACCTTGTGCGATTCGAGGCGCGACTTGGAAAAGCTACGCCCGACCAAGTGGAATTGGTAGCCGATGCCGTAACCGCTTGTATCAACCCGCCAGCGATCAACCCCACGCCATGAACCCCGTGATGTGCGGAACGGTTTTGTATTTGAAACCACCCTTGACCTTCTTTCTTTCTTTTGCTCGTCGGCGAACTCGAAAGCGTCGAACTTGGCCGTCAAAATCCGTTGCCGCGCAATGGCCAACGCCACCCGCGACGTGTCGCAGGTAATTCAACGCCTGCCCCAGTTTTCCGCGACAACGGCAGTCGTTCCTGAGCCGCAAGTCGGGCCAAAAACGAGGTCGCTGGGATCAGAAGTCATTAGGAGACAACGCGCGATGACGTTCTCGGAAGTTTGAACGACGTAATCCATGTCGCTTTCGCCGTAGGTGTCCGTCCAAAAACTTGTGTATTCCACAACTGGGGAATTAGCGAAGAAGCGTGCATAACGCATACCTTTTCCTTTTTCTGAACGCAAAATTCTTTCTGATTTAGCTAAGCGGGGCAAACCTGTTTTGGCGCTGGTCTTCCAGTAACTTTTTGGATTCGGTTCGTAAGTTTGGTTTTGAAACTCAAACCTATAATCCGCGTTCTCACTACGCCCATCCGGCTGAAGAGAAGTCGATTGAAAGAGTCTCGCTTCCTTTGAAAAAGGGACTTGTTAAGGCATCTCCCAGCACCAGATTCCGGCACGCTCCCTGAAGCCCCGTGTTTGTTCGCACCTGACTAATCAGGTCGGCGGTGTCGTTTCGCTCACGCACGCTATAAGAAAACAGCTTTTGGATCTCGGCTTCGGCGACGGCTTTAGGATTGAGCAACCCGGCAGTTGTGGCCGCGCTCTGGGTGCCGTAGAACACCTCGGCTAAGTTGACGGCGTGCGCATAAACCTCGCCTTGTTGATCTTCCACCATAAGGGTTGTCCGCTCTTCGCGCAGTCGTTAAGTGGCGCTGAATCACCTTGTGTCATACCGACTTTTTCGCGGGTTCGACACCGCAACGCTGGGGCGATGCGGTGTCGCTTTGTGACTTGGAAATCCCTGATGGCCTACCCTCCTCACGACGCCCGCAGGTGAAGCGCGAGAGGAGGCTGCTGTCTCTTTTTGAATTATCCATTTTTGAATAAGAACGCCTGCGAGCGCCTAACTCAAACCATTAAGAAGCGTCTTGCGTTGCGGATGCCGCCTGTGCGGATGCCGCCTGTAACAACTCGCGTAGTGCCGCCCGGCGAAAGGCAATTTTCGCCGCATCACCGCGCCCGGTTCGGCCCAGGATTCCCAGCTTTTCCATTACCTGCGCATCGATCCGCTCGCGGGTGGTTTCGTCCAATTTTTCCCACATCGCGTCAAGTTGCGCGCCCTCTTGTTCCAGACGTGCCGTTTTTTGGCGTTCTGCGGCCTTCTGGCGGGCTTTCTCGGCTTCTTGCTGGTCTTGCTCCACCCTGCGCTTTTCCTCGGCGTTTTGGGCTTCCAATCGCTTGACGTATTCATCGGGCAGCGCCCACAACTCGCGCACCGACTTAACGAACGTCGCAGCCTTGCTTCTTGGCTTGCGGTCGGCCAGACAATCGAGTTGGTGGCGTAGCGCGGTTGTTTGGTTGTTTCGCAGCAACTCGTGCACGATGGGCAGCGACACCTTGATTGTTTCCATGCGCCCCAGAAGTTCGCGTTGCTCGTCGCTCCACTCGTCGGTTGAAGAGAAAGAAGCAGAAGAGGATGCTTCTCCTGCGCCGGAAGAATCCGTCGTCGGGCCGAACAATTCCAACTCGCCCTGCACGGGTGCCGGCTGCACGGGTGCCGGTTCGGGCGCGTCACTGACCCAAAGCGAGGCGGCACGGGCGCTGAAGTGGTAGCGCACCTTGAGCGATTTGCGTTCGGGCGTGCGCGTTTTCTCGTAATCCACTTCGTGCAAAAAGCCGCGCGCGATCAGTTCGTCGTGGGCCGGTTTGAGCCGCTCTTTGAGTTTCGAGGGAAACAGATTCGGCTTCATGCCCAGATGCCCGATGCACAGATTGAAAATGTCCACCTCGAACGTCTGGCGCCCGTCGTAGGCTTTTTTGTCGAGGTAGCGATACAAACGTAGCGCGATGTCGCTTTGCAGCGAAAGCGCGAAATCGAGGTCGAGCGAGCGGATGTAACCGTTCTCGAAGGAGTGGAACAAGAAGTCGCTCCAGCAAAAGAACGACACCGGCTTTTCGCCGCGTCCGGTTGACTTGGGGCCGGGCCGCTCGGCGTTGATCACGAAATGATCCAGCACGTTGAAGCCCGCGTTCACATAGGTTTTTTCGCGGTGGTTCCAAAAGGCGTTTTTGGCGTTGATGGTCACGCCTTGCAACCGCTCGAATCCGCGCTCGATCATGTCGTAGGATTGCGATGTGTCCGGCCAGCCGAGCCGCTTGATCAGGTCGTGCCGCGAAAAATGCACCGTTGGCGAAGTGAATCCCGCTTCGCGCGTTAGTTCCATCAGCACCAGATAAATCCGTTCATCCGAAGCGTTGGGCAGCCCGTGATCGGCGTGGCCCGACACCATCCACGACGCAGGCAAAATCTTGCCCGTGATCGGGTGCGTCGCATCCCAATGATAAAACATCACCGAGTTCTCAGTTTCCTTGGGCCATAACACGCCGAACGGGTGCTCGACCAGGTTCATCTCGTCTTTGCCGAGCCGGATGATCTCGCGCCGCCGCGCGCCTTTTTTGGGGCCGCGTCGTTCGGCTTGAATGGAAGATCCGTTGATGTCACCGGGATCGATATTGGCGAGAGCTTTGGTCATGGCGATGGAATTGGGTGTTGTGCTGAGCGAATTACCGTAGCGATTTCTTGTCCGAGATCGCACGTTTTGAAATCCGGTTTTTGCCGCGAAAGCGGCCTGCATTTTCTCAAAAAAAGAAAACAACAACAACACGGGCACAGCCCGCAAAAGTCACTTCGCGCGCATGCGCGGGTTGTTAACAATGTTGTTGTTGTTAAATAACAATGTTACCTACTGTTACCGGTTTTCATCGAACCGCGTGAAATAGCGATTTGCGGCTTTATAAAGCTAAACATCGGCTTCACTGAAAAGCAAAATTTCCGTCAATAATCGGCTTCATTTCCGTCAATAATCGGTAACTCCCCCTAAAATTTCCGTAGTTAATCGGTAATTATTTCCGTCAATAATCGGTAACTCCCCTTAAAATTTCCGTAGTTAATCGTCAACTCCAAAATTTCCGTCAATAATCGGTTTCAAAGCCCTAAAATTTCCGTCAATAATCGGCTTCATATAGCAAAAATCTCTTCTATCCCGGTAGTTTTGCTTCGAGAAAATTTCCGTAGATAATCGGCAACCGCCCAAAATTTCCGTCAACAATCGGTAACTCTCTGGCACGCTTTCGCTCAACGAAAAATTCCGTCATTAATCGGCTTCAAGCGACCAAAATTTCCGTCAATACATGGCTTCAGAACTTCGAAATCTAGCTCTTCAAAGACGAAAAAGCGGGCGTGTTGAAACTCTTCAACACGCCCGCTTTTCTATTATGTTATTCTCAACGCACCTCACCCGACCACTTCTTCCAGTTGCTCCACCAGTCCCTTCAAGGCTTGAACCTGGCCCTGCAACAACGCCCGCTCGCCCGCACCCAAAACCGCGCGGAGCAACGTTTTCACCGCTTTTTGTGTCGCCCGAAGAGGAGATGCCAACACCCTTTCCACATTGGGAGTCGAGTCGCCTCCTCCGTCTTTGTGCCCCGCTCCCGCGCTGTTGGAAGTCTCGCCGTTACCGGACGAGAAACCGTCTTTGGCGTGTTCCTCCCGTTCCGAAGATTTGGGATTGACCATTTCATTGGCTAAAGATAAAGCGCGGTTGCCCGAAATCTCCTCGTCTTCGATGCGCGACAGCAAAGCGCCTTGTTCATCGCGTCCCTGCAACAACACGAGGGCGCGCCCGTGTTTTTCGTTCAGTCCCAGTTTCTCAAAGCGTTCTTGCACTCCATCCGGTAGTTCCAAAAGCGCCAGCAAACGGTGAACGCTCGCCTTCGACAAGCGCACGCGCTCGCCGATGACGCTCAGCGACGCTTCAGTGTCTGCCCGTTTTCCTGGGGAAACGCTTTGTTCACCGCCGCTCAGCAACGCCCGCAACCGGTCGAGCGAACGCGCCCGCTCCATCACCGAGTTGTCGCGGCGACGCAGATTCTCTTCGAGCGCAAGAACAAGCGCGCCCTCGTCATCCACGTCGCGCACCACGCAGCGCAACCGCTCCAAGCCCGTGAGTTTCGCTGCGCGCAGACGGCGCTCGCCCGCCACGAGTTGAAAGCGGCCTTCCTCGTCGGGGTGCGGTCTGACCAGACACGCCTGCAACTGGCCGTGTTGCTGAAGCGAGTCGGCCAGTTCACGCAGTTCGGCTTCGTCGAAGTGAAGGCGCGGCTGAAAGGGATTGGGATCAATGTGGTCGAGTTCAATCAGCACCGCATCTTCATCGGCGCGAGGGCCATCCGGCGCGGCGAACAATTCGTCCAACGCGCCCGATACGTTTGGGAGTGGTTTGGGCATGAGAAGAGAATACGCGAAGCGTTTCCCCGGGGAAACGCTTTAAGCCAAGTCGACGATTTCTTGCGCCAGAGCTCGAAACGCTCCTGCGCCGTGCGAGCGCGGGGAATGGGAAAGGATCGAAGTGCGCGCCAGCGAAGCGCCCGAAAACAGCGGCGAGCGCTTCACGAGGGTTTGCAGCGTTTCCCCGGGGAAACGCCCGCGCACGTCTTCGATGATGGCTGCCGACGTCGGATCGCGCGTGTCGGTGAGCGTGAGTAAGATCTTCAGCTTCAATTTCCTGTTGTTGCCCAGTCGCGGACTGCGCGCGGCTTCGATGGTCTCTTGCATCCGCTTGAGGCCGCGTAGCGCCAAGAACTCGGTTTGCAGCGGCACAAGCGCGACATCGGCGGCTTTAAGCGCCGCCGCACTCTGCGCTCCCAGAGCGGGTGGGCAATCCAGCAAGAAGAAGTCGGCTTCTCGCCGGAGCAGTTTGGGCAGATTCTCTGGCGTCGTTTCTTCAATAGACACGCCGGGAACGCCTTTCGCATAAGCCGAAAGGTCACGTTGTGGGTCGAGGTCGAGCAAAACGACGCGCTTCCCGGCTTCGGCCAGGGCCGCGCCCAAATTGAGCGTAACGGTCGTTTTGCCAACGCCTCCCTTTTGATTGATGAGGGCTAAAATCATGGGGAAGAGGGTTCGTCCTTGGGGGTGTTCTCGTTGGACGAGTTGATGCGTCGTTCATCAAAACCTGCTTTGAACGGTCTGCCGCGCGGTTTGGGTGTTTCGGTCGGCGCGTCGGCGCCTTCTCGGTTGTAAACGCGCGGTTTGTTCCAAAGCGGCGAGTCGCACGCCGGGCACTTCTTCGGCGTTTTAGGCGTGCCATCCGCGTTGTGGTGCGGCTTCCAGAGGTTGCCGCAGCGCAAGCACTGGCACAGCGTGACTTCGCCTTTGGCGCCCTGCACCGAAAGCGTCGTGGGCGTCGGCTCTGGGTTTTGGCGATTGGAACTGGGGCGCGGCACGTCAAAGCATTATGCGAGTTCTCCGGTTGGTTTGCAAACATGGAGACAAAGCTACGATGACCTCAAATAACCTTGTGCCGGGTTGCTTTGTTCCCGTGAGTGGAAAACTTGGTCTGGCCGAACTTGGTTCTTTGAACGGCGAAAGGCTTGGGTCGAATGGTTCACGAGCATCTGGTTCACGAGCATCTGGTTCACGAGCATCGCCCAGCACAAAACCGAGCCGCTTTTTCGCGGCGCTTCCCCTTGAAAAACAGGAACAAATCAACGACGAAGCGCGGCAGCGATTCGCAGTTCCGGGCAACAGGGGCCGCGCGCCCGTTGCGTTGATGATGATGCGGCGCCAACTTTTGCGGCTCGAACCCCGAAGAGGTTGAACGCCGATGCAATTCGGTGGTGACGACCGCCGTTGAAAGTCGCATCGAAGTCTGGGTTGCCGGGATGAGGTTTCGCGCCAAATCGGGACGTCGGCGAACGGACAACGCGACAACCAAGCCGTCTCGCTCCATCCCCGGATTTTACAAGCGATCCAAACGCCCGCCATCGACATTCAAACAAGCGCCCTGCACAAAGGCCGCGTCATCCGAGGCGAGATAGGCGATGACCGCCGCCAAATCTTCGGGCTTCCCGACTTGGGCGCGGTCGATGGTTTCAAGGCCCGCTTTGACGTTGGGGTTGTCCCACAGCATCGGCGTGTCGATGGCGCCAGGCAACACCGCGTTGACGCGCAAACCTTTGGCTTTGCCTTCGATGGCCGCCGAGCGCGTGAGCGACAACAGCGCGGCTTTGGCGGCGGCGTAGGACGCGACGTTGGGCGTGGTGACGACCGCGTGAACGCTCGACACGTTGACCAGGGCGCCGCCCGACTTCATGTGGAGAAAGGCCTGTTTGTGGAAGAAAAACGCGCCCAGCAAATCGACGCGCAGGATGCGCAGCCAGTCTTCTTCGGTCTGTTCTTCAAGCGGTTTGGAAATCATCAACCCGGCGTTGTTGACGACCACATCCAGGCGCCCAAAGCGCTCGATTGCGCCTGCGACAGTGGCGATGACCTGAGCTTCTTGCGACACGTCGCACGCGCTGCCCCACGCATCGGGCGCGCCGGCGTCAAGGACGGCGGCGGCGGCCTCGTCGCACTTGGCTTGATCTAAGTTGGCGACCACGACCCGCGCGCCTTCGCTACCTAATCGTTTGGCTGTGGCCAGACCGATGCCGCTCGCGGCGCCGGTCACGATGGCGACTTTGTTTTGGAATCTCATAAAAAATTTCGCAACGGACGTTCGCCCTGTAGAGAAAAGGCGGATGGATTCTCAGCCAATCCGCCGCTCCCGTCGGGAAGTCAACCTTCGTTGACATAGGAACTTCCTCGTCGGCCAAGGCCGACTTCCTGGGCGCAGCCAAAAATGGCTGCGAATTCATTCGCCGACCTTTCCTCAGGCTTTGCCCTCAATTCGCGGCAAGAGACGCAGAGGTGGCTCTTGCGAAGAAAGCACCCGTTGAACCTGGAGTTTGAGTTCGGTCAGGTCGCTGCTTTTGAGAACAAAAGCGGCTGCCGACCAAAGACGGAAACTGTGCTTGTAGGAATCGAACCCGGTGTTGATAATCACGGGCAGATGAGGCCAGGCCTCGATCATTCGTTCCAATACTTCGATGCCGCCCATGCCCGGCAGGTTGATGTCGAGCACCACCAGATCGAGGCGATGCCTCGTCATCTGTTCGAGGGCTTCGCCCCCGTTTCCCACGCTCAAGGTGTGGTAGCCGAGATCGTTTAGATGGTGTCGTCTGGATGCGTGGCGCAGTAGGCCGTGATGAAGTGATCCGCGACGGCGATGGAGGACGAGCGCCCGCCGCGCGGCGAGGATTGGATGTGAAGTAAGTTGCTCATGGCGGTTTTTCTTGCTTTGGTTTGACTTTCAATCGCGGTTTTATCTGGTCTGGACTTAGCGGGACTTGCGCTCTTTTTCAATCGCGCGGGTCTATCCTCCTTGGACTTGGAAGAGGGCGCAAGCCCCGCCTAAACGGGTTAGGTGAGCCAATTACCAGGGCAACGGCTCTCCGAGATGAGAAAAGGTGCCGTTCGGCCCGTCGTCGCCGATGGTGGCGAGTTCGACGCTGGTTTTGGCGCCTTCCTCAACAGACAGGTCGCCGTTTGCGTTCAGGTCGGTTTTGACTGCGCCGGGATGAACCGCGTTGGCGCGGTGCTTGGTATGGCGCCACTGCCAGGCATAATGAACCGTCATCATATTGAGCGCCGCTTTGCTCGAAGCGTAGGAGATGAGCTTGTAGGCTTCGAGCAGCCCCTCAGGAATGGATTGGGTGGTCAAAGAGCCGCCGATGGAAGACACATTCACCAAGCGCGCCGCCTCGGACTTTTCCAAGAGCGGCCAAAAAGCGCGCGTGATTTCGTGAACCGCGAAGACGTTGAGATCGGAGGTGTCGCGCATCACCGTCGTGGGAACGGTCGCAGGCGCGACCATATCTTCTTGCATAGCGGTTCCGGCGTTGTTGACGAGGACATCCAAACGCCCGAACTTCGCCTCGACTTGCGCCATAGCGCGTTGAATTGAAGCCGCGTCCATCGGGTCGAGAAGCAGAAAGTGCGCGTCGAGTCCCGCCGCCTGGAGTTCGTCGGCGGCTTGTGTTCCGCGCGCTTCGTCGCGCGCGCCGATGAGCACGGTGAAGCCGTGACCCTACGCCAGTTGGCGCGCCGTTTCGAGTCCGATGCCTTTGTTGGCGCCGGTGATGAGTGCGATTTTTTGCATGAATTCGTTGTTTTTTGCCGGTTGGGTTCGGGTTGTGGTGTTGGTGATAGTGACCTGAGGAGCAGGAAGCGAGGCACAGCTCGTTTCGCTCTATCCATTTCCATGTCGCGCGCTTCCCGTTTGTTCCCCGATGATTGATCTACCGGGCTTACGGGAAGTTCATCCCGGCTTGATTGCCTCAACTTGCGTTGCCCTACTCCATGTTCGGCGTCAGTGTAGACGCGACCCGTGGCGCTGTTGTTACAGCCCTATCACGCGAAGGTCATCTTCCTTTCAAGACGTGCCGGGCGTCGAAGAGCGCGCCCTCACGATGCGAACCCTCGGCGATGCCGTGACGCTGCGCAGTCGCTTGATCGAAACGCTCGAAGTGGCCGAATCCGAGTGTTTCGCGGGAATGCGCGCGCCGCTTTTAACTTTTGTGGTTGCAGGCGGCGGCTTTTCCGGCGTGGAAACGGCGGGCGCGGTCAACGACTTCTTGCGCGACGCGATCAAGTGCTACCCTCACCTGACGACGAGCAATTTGCGCGTGGTGGTGGTGCATTCCGGCAAACACGTTTTGCCCGAACTGGGCGAAAAACTGGGCGAATACGCCACCAAAAAGCTGCGCGAACACGGCATCGAAGTCCTGCTGGGCACGCGCGTGGCGGGCGCCGACGCCGGGAGCGTCACGCCCAAAGACGGCACCGTCATTCCCGCGCAAACCCTGATCTGGACGGTGGGCAACGCCATCAACCCCCTGCTGGGCGTGCTCCCCTGCGCCACGACCAAAGGCCGTGTCTGCGTCAACGAAAATCTGGAAGTCGCGGAGTGGCCGGGCGTGTGGGTGTTGGGCGACGCGGCGTATGCCATCGACCCAAACACCGATAAGCCGTATCCGGCGACAGCGCAACACGCCTTGAGGCAGGCCAAAGTCGTGGCGGAAAACGTCGTGGCGAGTTTGCGCGGCGACAAAAAGAAACCGTTTCGCTTTAAAACTTTGGGCCAGTTGGCCACCATCGGGCGACGGGCGGGCGTGGCGAGCGTGATGGGCGTTCAGTTTTCCGGCTTTCCCGCGTGGTTCATGTGGCGCACGATTTATCTATCAAAGCTGCCGCGCTTCGAGAAAAAAGTGCGCGTCGCGCTCGACTGGACGCTCGATCTGTTCTTCGCCAAGGACTTGGTGCAACTCTCGACGCCGGGCGCCCGCATGAGAGGAATGACCGAAAACGAAGCTGAGATGGAGCGCGAAACGATGGTTTCGTGAACTTGAGGTGGTGTTACGACCTTCCTCTCGCTATCGGGCTGACGCGCGAGACTCAGTTTGAAAAGGGGTATTTCCTCGATTGGAAGAGGGCGCAAGCCCCGCTGTGACCAAGTAAGAGCGGGGC
>JAABUM010006740.1_pt1 | contig 11049 bp, 7 predicted proteins | sample 5559161 | NCBI WGS metagenome assembly JAABUM01 (sample SAMN10711868, study PRJNA513369) | rock metagenome | isolation source: Antarctica rocks | place: Antarctica: Victoria Land, Siegfried Peak nord | reverse complement strand
CGTCCCAGGCTTGCACCGCGGCCGGTAGTGGTGGCGCGGTCGCTGCACCGAGCGCCCAAGCGAGGTCGTAAAAGCCGCCGCGCAGGTTGCGGAGGAAGGCGTGCGCACGGCAGAGCACCCGCGCCCCAGCCAGGGTCTTGAAGCCGCGCGTCGGGCGCAGCCGCCCCTTGAGGTGCTGGTGGTCGCGCTCGATCCGCTGCTGGACCGCCTTGCCGGTCTCGTGCAGGACGCCCGGGAGGACGGCGGCGAGCGCGGGCGGGTACGTGGCCGCGCAATCGGTGGTCACCTCGTCCGGGACCACGCCCGTCGCCTCGATGGCGCGGCGGAAGAAGGCGGCCGCGTCCGCCGCCGCGCGCCGCGTGCTCACGTAGACGTCGACCACCTGGCCGCGCCCGTCGATGGCCCGGTAGACGTAGACCGGCTTGCCCGCGACCGTGGCGGAGGTCTCGTCGACGCTCCAGGTGCTCCCGACGCTGCGACGGAAGGGGCGGGCGGCGTCCTCGTAGAGCGGCGCGAACTCGCGCACCCAGTCATAGACCGTCGACGGGTCGACGCACACGCCCCGCTCGGCCAGCAGCTCCGCCACGTCGGCGTAGCTCAGCCGATACCGCAGGTACCAGCGCACGGCGAGGGCGATGACGTCAGGCGGGAAACGGTAGCCCGAGAAGGGCGTCGCGCTCCGGGCGGTGAAGCGGCGGTGACAGGCGCGGCACTGGTGGACCTGCCGCCCCTGGTGATCGCGTCCGTTCTTGCGCGCCCCCGCCAGACCGCAGCCCGGGCATTCCGCCGACTTGCTCATCCCACCTCCCCTTCCACCCCGTCGTTGTGAGTGCGGAAGATTACCACATCACTGCACGACCCAACGGAACCCTTCGTGCTGGCCGAGCCGGCAGCCCCGAAGGAGCGGCGGCTGCGCGCGAAGATCGCGGGGACGCTCCGGGCGATCGACGCCCTGCACGCGATCCCGGCGGGGGGGCGGATACCGATCCGCTACACTGCCGAGCGCAACGAGCGGGGTGCCTTCCGGTATGCGACCGACAACGGCAGGCCGCTCGACATCCTGATCTCGGAGCGCGGGGAGCATCCCGCCCTGACCACCGCGCACGAGGTGGGGCACTACATCGATCGCCACGCGTTGCAAGTCGCCCTCGGGCGTGAGCCGAGCCAATGGGCCACACACACGCCGACGGCGGCGCTTGCCGATTGGGCGACGGCGGTCTTCCGCTCGGCGGCGGTGGGGGACATGCTCGCCAAGACGACCCCCGCGAATCTGTTGTATACGCCCGATCCGGCAGCACAGGCCAATCTGTCGTACAATTTGCGCGTCGAGGGGTTGCGTCAGAACTCAGACTTTAGCCGTCCAAATCGCGGGTGCTGGAGGCTGAAGTGGGGATTTATGCCGATAATTCGGCCGAGTCGTAGCGCCGAGGGGCCACATCGCTCGAAGATAGTGGTCCTGGTGGGGAAAGAGAAAACATGAATCCGGGCTACGTCTGAGTTCTGACACAACCCCTGCCAGCAGCATCGCCCGCCCCCTCGCTCCACCGGTCCTCAGTCGGCGACAGCATACACCAGGCGGGTTCACCAGGAGTGCGGGTGAGCCGATTTACTGATGAGGCAAGACGCCGGCACTTTTAGTTGACATCCAACAACGCCTTCGCGTACCAGCAAACTACTCGCCCCGACTTTAATTGACAGTATCCGGCGGGAAGCAGCGCGCTCGTGATCGCGCGCCATGCGCTTCCCGCACGCCGCGCGCCCGCGTGCCCGTTACCCCTGCACGCCTCGCCTCATGATGTGGGGTCTTGCCGACATTCGATGATCGGGGTTGCCGTAGTCCGCACCGTTCAGCAAGGCGTACCCACCGCTACGCCGAACACCGCGTTGCGATCGGTCTCGTGCAGCAGACCCGCGGATGGCGATCATCGAATGTCGGCAAGACCCATGATGTGTGACACCGGCGTGTCGTCAGCATGGCAGGAACATGGCGCATCTGGCAGGCGCGAAACGGCGTACCAGGGCCGAAAGTGCTCCCCGTACCTGCCGATTATGCTGCCATCGCAGGTACACGCCCGCGTCACCGATGTTGTGGCGGGGCGTCACCCCTGGCCCGATCCTGGGGGCGATCCGTCCCCCGCCAGCACCGCCGCCCCGATTGCCATCAGGATCGTCTCGGCGTCTGGGTCGTGGACGCCCGCCCAGATCGCCCGTCGGAGTGCCGCCAACTCCTCGTCAAGCCGCAGCCAGCCCCGTACCTCGGCGAGGCGTGCGGCGCGCGGCAGGCGGCGATTGGCCACAGGGCGACCAAGGGTGCGCTCCAACCGCGCCAATCGCGCATCGATCAGCGGCTCCAGGGCGGTTGCTGGGCCGTCCAGCCAGTGCGGGCGCGCGGCGAGCACGCCGGGGAGGACGAGGTGCCAGTCGGTGATGTCGCCGGGCGGCGGGGCATCGAGACACCGCGCGGCGAGGAGTTCGAGCACGGCGCGGCGGCGCGTGCCGCCGAAATGGAAGACCCAGACCGCCGCCCCGTCGCCAAGGGGCACGATCGGCCAGTCATCCGGCCCCAGGCCCAGGTAGCGCCGCACCGCCTGCGGCTGGTCGGCACCATGCAACCAGGGGCGGCTCCGGTAGCGCCAATCGCCCTCCGCACGCGCCTCCTCGGCGACGTGGCGCACCTCGATCCGAAAATCGTCCCAGCGCCGCACCTCCAGCAGGTGTCCGCCCGCGCGCAGGCCCCGCCCCGCCCGGAAGGCGACCCCGCTGGCGATCGGACGACCGGTCGCCTGATCAGTCACCGTCGCGCCACCATCATCCTCGATCGTCGAGTGGATGTCGCCATAGGGGACGCGGGAGCGCCATTCCTCGCCGAGGCGCACGCCGCTGGCATCGCTGTGGAGCTCGTCGTTGGCGATCATCGTGTCGAGGAGATCGCGGGCGAGCACGGGTGGCGCACAATCGTCGAGCAGCGCCTGAAGCCGCGCGCGTGGCCGGGCGATGCGCCGCCCCTGGAAGATGTAGGAGGCGACCTGCTGGCGGGCGACCGCGCCCTCCGGTCCCCGCTCGGCCATCCCGCGCCACCCGTCACGGGCGGCCTCGATCATCGCGGCGTGGACGACGGTATCGAGGAGGGTATCGGCGCAGGCGAGCACGCGCGTCGCGCCGGTGCGGCGATTGCCACGCCCGATTCGCTGGAGCAGCGCCGAAACATCCGGCGCGGGACCATCGAGCACGACGAGATCGATGTCGCCGATGTCGATCCCGATCTCCAGCGTGGACGTGGCGAAGACGACGATCCGCCGCTCGCCGCGTGCCGCCGCCTCGGTCGCCTCCCGTTCCTCGCGCGCGAGGCTGCCGTGGTGGGCGCGCACCGCGTAGCCGAGATTGCGGAGATCGCGCCGCAGCCGCACGGTGAGGTCGTCCACCCGCTGGCGACCGTTGGCGAAGACGATGATCTTGTCCGGCGGGTCAGGCGCGGCGAGGAGACTCGGTAGCGCGACCTCGACCCGCGCGCTCGCGCCGGGCGCACCGACCGTCTCGATCGCCCGCGCACCGGGCACCGCGATCACCGCGCCACCCGGCAGATAGGCGTCGCGCACCGCCGCCGCGTCGGGCACGGTCGCACTCAGCGCGACAAGCTGCACATGGTCGTCCGCCGTCCAGCCGAGCGCCCGCGCCTGCCGCCGCAGCCGCCGCAACCGTTCGAGCAGCCAGCGGGTCTGCTCGCCGCGCGGTCCGCCGTGCAGCAAATGGATCTCGTCGAGCACGACCGCCGTGACCCCCGCCAGCGCGTGGCCGTCGGGCCGCGACCACCGCCCCCGGCAGAGGAGGCTGTCGAACGATTCCGGCGTCGTCAGGAGCACCTGGAGCTGCGACACGCGCGCGGCGTCGACGCGGTGGTCGCCCGTGCGCCGGTCGAGGCGCAGGCCGAGCGCCGCCAGCGGGGTAGCGAGCCGGGCATAGAGGTCATTGACCAGGGCACGGGTCGGGGAAACATAGAGGATCGTCCACGGCGCGGCCCGCCCGATGAACCGCTCCACCAGCGGGGCACAGGCCGCCTCGGTCTTGCCCGACGCGGTCGCGGCGCAGAGCAGCACATCGGTGCCCGCCAGGATCGCCGGGATCGCCGCGCGCTGCGGCGCGGTCAGCCGCCCGAAGCGCGCGAAGAAGGGATCCCAGGTGCGCGCCAGCCCGCGCGCGATGGTGCGATCGAGCGCGAGCGCGGCTTCGGGCGCGGGCTGCTCCACCGGCGACATGCAGGACACTCACTTCCTCGGCTCGCCCCAGTGGTAGCGCCTAAACCGAGGCTCCGATGGAAACTCCATACCCTGGCCCGGCACTGGACAGTCTGCGCAGGCGGATATAGTACCCTTCACGGGCACTTTGTGGCGGCGCGAGGTGCCTTCAGCCGGGACGTTCGTCCAACGGCCCTCACCCCGGCGCTCCGCACCACCCCTCTCCCCATCTAAGGAGAGGGGGAAGGGTGCCGCGCTCGTGGTGCGCCAGTCTGCAGAGGTGGACAGTTTGGTCCTTTATGGGTAGTGGCTGCCCGCCGATGCTGGCCTTCCCCGGCTCACCCGACCGCGCCCGCCGGTGGCCCGTACGCCGCATCGAGCGCGGCGACATAGCGCTTGATGAATGCGCGGATCAGGCCGCTCTCATCGAGACCACCGCCGATCAGACTCCCTTCGACGCGATCGATCAGGGCCGGGTCGAAGTCCGGTTCGCGGCCGTAGGCGGCGGCGTAGAGTCGCCCGATCCGCCCGGCGAGTTCCCGGCGCAGCGCGGCGGGCCACGGTGCCAGCCGATAGCTGCCGCCACCGGTCGCCGCCAGCATCGGGCCGACGACCGCGTCCTCCCCCGCCCCGTCTTCGTCGACCGTGGCGAAGAAGAGGCCGAGCGGCGCGGCGCGGTGGGCCGTCTCGCCGCGCAGATAGGCAGTCAGCACACCAAGGTGCGCCCTGACACGCTCGTAATTCGCCCGCGACGGTACCTGCTCCACCTCGAACTCATCGATCGTCACCACCAGACCTCGGAAACCGGCCAGCCTGGCGACCGCCGCGTGGCCGGCCAGGGCCGCGACGAGATCGTACGGGCGCTCGGCGACGCTGTTGCCGAGCATCCGCCGCAGGGAGGCCGCCCCATCGCGCGGCGAGGTGCGCGCGCCGATCTGCCGCGCCACATCGGCGGCGGTGAACTCGGGGCTACTCGCGAGGAGCGCATCGAGGGCGTAGGCGTGCGCGTCGAGTTGCTTGCGACCGTGGAGCTCGGCCATGACCTGATAATTCTGCCGGACGCGGTCGAGTTGCCCTGGCCCATCTTCCGCTTCGTCCAGGATCGCGGGCGCGGGCTGTCCGGCCCCGATCGCCCGCGCGTAGAGATCGAAGACCGGCGTCGCCGAGTCGCCACCGGGGGTGCTCAGGCTACCCCAGAGCTGGCGCAGGAAGGTATCGGGCCGCGCGAGGCTGATCGTCTGGCCGTCCACCTCGACGCGCGCCGTCGCGTACCCCTCCCGCCCGGCGATGTAGCGGATGACCGCCATCGTATGGCTCTTGCCGGTGCCGAACGGGCCGGTCACGGCGGCGACGTGGGGGCGGTCGCCGAGCGCCTGCGGGAGGTTGGCGAGCGTCCAGTCGCGCAAGTCGGCGAAGCCAAGCGTCAGTTCCTCGATCGCGCTGTGCGGCACCAGGCCGAAGCGCAGCGCCTCGACCGAGCGCCGCGCCGCGATGTCGCCGCGCGGCGGGGTCGCCGCCGCTGCCGGTGCCGTGTCCGGGACGGCGCTCAGGGCGGCGGACGCATCGAGCGCCGCCAGTTCCCCCGCGCGCACCTCCACCTCGACCCCGCCGAAGCCGTCGAGTCGGACGAGCGCGCCACCCCTGGTCGCCTTGACGACACGCCCCGGCCCCAGGTGCGTCGTGCCGACCCGCGCGCCGACCCGCAATCCCCCCGCGCCGTCCATCACACCTCGTCCCATTCGGCACCGCCCCGGGCGCGCACGACCTCGCCCGTGTCGAGGACGCCCTCGTCGTGCAGGCGAATCAGCATCGCGCAGGTACGCTTCACCATCGTGCGCCGGTTCGCACTCGTCGGGTCGGCATCGGCGATCTCCCGCGCCAGATCCTCGACGAGCGTCGCTACCCGCCGCTGCTCCACTCCCAGATCGCGCGCGGCGTGCTGGTAGAGGAGTTCGGTCAGGCGCAGGCCGATCGCGCGCAATTCACGTTCGGGATCGCCACGGAAGGTCAGGTCGATCCGGGGGGCCAGCGTGTTCCCCTCGAAGAAGCCATAGCCGGGGCCGGGATCGACCACGCGCTGCTGCAGCGCCGGGAATTCGTCGAGGCGCTCCACCAGGCCCGGCTCGAAGGCGTAGATGACCAGCGCGGAGCCGTTACGCAAATCGGCGACCGCGTTGATATTCGACTGGAGCCGCGAGAGGATGCGCGGCAAATCGCGCCGCGCCACGTCCAGCCCCTGCTCCGCCTCGTCGTAGCTGACGACGGTGCCACGAAAGCCTGCAACACGGATAAATTGGAAGAGCGCGAGCAGCATCCGCCGTCCGTATAGGTTCTCCTCGCTCTTCGTCACCGGGGTCAACCCCAGCTCCCGCGCCAGCGTGCGGTCGGTGACCTCGCCATCGAGCCAGCGGCAAGCCGCAGCGAACGCCGCGTCATCCTCGCGCAACTGGGCTTCGAGACCGTGACGCAGCACCCGCCCGAACGCCTCCAGCTCGAAGTCGGCCTTGTCGAGCCCGGCGATCCAGCCGGCGACCAGGTGATCGCCGAGCGTGGCGTTACCGGCAGCCCGGCCTCGGATCTGCCCCACGGCGGCATCCAGCAGCGATCGGATACCGCGCTCGTCCGCGCCGGGCGCACGCATCGCGCGCACCACCTCGCGATAGACGATCAGGCTCTTCGTGAAGTCGAGATCCTTGTTCAGCGCCACCTCGGCGGTGACGCATTCCAGCGCCCGTGCGATCTCCATCAGCTGCCGCAGGAAATGGGTCTTGCCCGAACCGAACGGGCCGACGACGAACTTCTCCGCCGAGTCGCCCCGTGCGAAGCGCGCCTCGAAGTATTTGCTCCGCAATCGCGCGAACGCCTCATCGTAGCCCACGCCGAAGAGGCCACATCCGTCGTGCGGTGCCGTCCCATATTCGGCCATTCGCTCGATCATCGCGATCACATCGACAGCCATCGTCCCACCCCGCTAGAAGTCGTCCATCCGTTCCAGCGTCAGCGCGGCCAGCCGCCGCAAGAGCGGGCGACGATAGCCCGCCCCCGCGTGCTCGGCCAGCACCGCCTCGCCTGCGGCGTGCAGCGCGTCGTTTAGGCCATCGGTCGCGGTGCCCGCCACCGCCGCGAGTTCCACCAGCCGGGCGGCGATCCCATCCAGGAAGACTTCGGGGGCGGGGGCGGTGCCAACCGCCTCGATCGGCACCACCGGCCAGCGCCAAGCGGGCGGCATATCGGCGTCGCGCCACAGCTCCAGACGCTGACCCAGAGCGGGATAGAGGCGCGTGCCCTGCTCCAAGAAGCCGGGCAGGACGGCGAAAACCGCGACGGTGCCCACGATCCCACCGGTCGTACAGCCATCGATGAAGCGGCGCATCACATTCGCGGCGATTTGCAGTCGCTTCGAGAACGCCCCACGACCAGGAACAAGCGTTCGTTCGTTCTCATCGAAGAGCAGGAGCGTGCCGCGCAGGCCGAGATGATAGAGGCCACTCAGGGCCGTGTTCAACACCTGTTCGGCGTTACGACGCGAAAGGGGATCCTTCACCCCAGCGATACCCGCACGTTGCAGCTGCCCTGCGCCAACTCGCTCGCCCAGCAGGTAGGCCCGCAGCGGGGCGGCCAGCTCCGGCTCGCCGACCGCCCGCAGCATCGCCGCGCGGAAACCGGCGTGCGGCAGATGCGCGCGGCGCAACGCCGCCACGCCGCTCAGGCTCCCCGGTCCCCAGGCCGAGAGGATGTCGGGCAGCGAGCGGATGGTCACGCCGCCGCGTGTCACCTCCACCCGTTCGAGGATGTGCCGGGTGATGAGCGACCAATCCTCCAGGCCGAGATCGCGCGACAACTCGGTCTGCACCACGGCCAGGCCGCGCGCGGCGGCGCGGTCGGCGAGGAGGCGCAGCAGATGGGTCTTGCCGGAGCCATAACTCCCCTCGAAAAAGCGGCAGGTCGCGCCCCCTTGCGCGACCAGATCGTCGAAGATCTCGCGCTCGATCGTGGCGAGGAACGGGCCGGTCCCCACATCGAGGAGGGCCGCCGCCGTGTGGCCGAGGACGCCGTATTGCGCCACCTGTTCGAGGGCGGCCCGAACCGTCGCCGGGTCGGGCGGCATGCCCACGGATCGGTCCGCACCCCGCGTGCTCATGCTTCCCCGCGCCCGCCATTGAACGGCACGACGAAACACATCGTCCGGTAGTCCTGCGCCGCTTCGAGGCCGTTGACGACCATCCCGAACTGGCGCGACTCCTGCTGGCTCCCGGTTTGCAGGCCGAGCCGGTGCCCTTGCGGCACCTCGGTGGCGCGCGCGCGATAGCGGTCGAGGTTATGGAGGAACGCCCAGCGCGGCAGCTCGGCCCAGCGCAGTTTCTTCTCTGGCGCCTGCCCCGCCAATTCGTCACGTACCAGGGCCACGCGCACGCCGCGATAGAAATCGGGCAGCGGCACCACCTCAACGCGGCCCTTGCCATGACGCTCCCGTGCCGCGCGCTCACCCACATAAGCATCGTGGAAGACGGCGGCCAGCGACGCATCCGGGAGCGTATTGCCGCGCAGGAGGGCGCGGGCGCGCTCTTCGAGCGCCGCGAGATCAGCCGCGCTCCCGATCGGCGACCAGGGCGTCAGCGCCTCGCGGTTATAGAAGAAACGGGCGCGGGCCTGGTCGCGCTGCAACCCGAGTTCGAGCATATCGACCCGCCAGCCGCCGCCCCGCTCGCGCAGTTGCTTCCCGTCCGCCCGAGCCGCGCGCACCCACTCGGCCTCGAGCGGGCGGAATGCGGCGATCCGCCCGCGGCGGGCGGTCTCCACGAAACGCTCGGTGCGCCCGCGCAAGTCGTCGAGCGCGGGGCCGAGCGTATCGCCGGACGGCAACCGTTTCAGGGTCGCGGCCAGTCGTTCGAGGGCGCGCGGGTCGGTCGGCTTGATCTTCGCGAGCGCCCCGAGCGGCGCGGCAAGGCGGCGATACTCGGCCTGGAGCTGGGGGAGAGCCCCCGCCGCACCGCTCTCGACGCCCGCCTCGTCGGCCTCCGCTGCTTCCGCTACCTCCACATCCGAGGCGAACGGCTCCTCGTGCTCCGCTGGCTCCGTCACCGCCGGTTCCCAATCTTGCATCTGGCCCCTCACCTCCTCCGCGTCGCAGATGGCCGTTATTCTACCAGTACGAGGCCCATTCGCGACGTGTCTGTGTCGATCAGTTCCCTAGAAGGTACTGACGCTACCCTGAAAATCGAGTGCTCACGTTGCCACAATCGCGGTAGCGTTGGCCGAGGCCGAGGCGAGCACCTGCACCTCGACGCCTAGCTGGCGCAGCCGTCGGAGTAGGTGGTCGGCGGTTGCGGCGGGCCGCCGGTGGTCCAGATAATCCGCGCCAAGTTCGCGATAGGGTACGCGGTGCGCGATCACGTGGTACACGATAATCAGGAGTCGATGGGCCACCGCCATGATGGCCCGCTTCGCGCCACGTCGGCCCGCGATACGCCGATAGCGGGCGGCAAGCGCGGTGCCCTGCATCCGCGCGGCCCCGTGCGCCGCCTGCACGAGGGCGGTCTTCAGCCAAGTATTCCCCTTGCGGGTCTTGCCGGCGCGCTGGCGTCCGCCGCTCTCGTTATTGCCGGGGGCCACCCCGGCCCAGGCCGCGAGGTGCGCCGGGGTCGGAAACCTGCCCATGTCGATGCCGACCTCGGCCACCAGCAGTTCGGCCATGGCGCGCCCGATACCGGGGATCGTGTCCAGCAACGTGACGACTTGCTCTTCCTCGTTGACCGTGCACAGGCGGGCGATCTCCGCGTCGAAGCGGGCGATCGTCGCGTCCAGTCCGTCGATCTGGGCGAGCAGCGCGGTCAGCAGGAAGCGGTGGTGCGGTCGCAGTTGGCCGCGTAGTGCCCGCTCCAGTTCGTCGCGCTTCTTGCGCAACTTCCCCTTCGCGAGGTCGGCGAGGACGGCGACGTCCTCCTCCCCGGCCAGGAGCGCGGCCAGGATCGCGCGTCCCGAGACCCCCAGCACGTTCGTGACGACCGCGGCCAGCTTGAGGTTGGTCCCCTCCAGCACTTTCTGGACCCGATTGGCCAGGGTCGCCCGCTCGCGCACGAAGGTGGTGCGGTGCCGGGTCAGCTCCCGCAGATCGCGCTGGTGGCGCGGCGGGATGAAGCTGGGGCGGACCAGGCCGTGCCGGAGCAATTCGGCGATCCACTCCGCGTCGCGCACGTCGGTCTTGCGCCCGGGGACGGCCTGGATGTGCTGCGCATTGAGTAACCAGACCTCACAGCTGCCCTCCAGCAGATTGAACACGGGCTTCCAGTACTCCCCCGTGCTCTCGAGCCCGACGTGGGTGCAGCCGCCCGCCGTCAGCCAATCCGACAACCGGAGCAGGTCGTCCGTCGTGGTCGCATACGTGCGTGTCTCCCGCAGCCACTCGCCATCGTCGGTCAGCACCACGCGGCAGACCACGACGGTCCGCTTGTGGACATCGATCCCTGCGCACCGCGTGAACATCACCTCCATGCGCCCCCTCCTCGTGCCGCTCGTCCCATGCTGGTCGTGGGGTGGTGGCGGGCGGGATACCCCTATGGTAGAAGCTACCCTACGCGCTCCCGAGAATCGGGGCAGCAACTGGTGGTGCCTACGGGTATCCGCCGTCAGACTTCTATTCGGGCTCGCCGCACCAGGTAATACGCGACCTCGATGCCCGCCCTCCACGCCCGGACCCAGCATACGCCGATTTTCATCCGCGGTGGTGCGCCAGCGGCGGCATGAGGACTCCTATGTCAAGCGTTGACAACTTCTTGACGCTCGCATGAATTCCTGGCGTGGGCTGCGCAGGGAACCT
>JAABUM010006738.1_pt1 | contig 11054 bp, 15 predicted proteins | sample 5559161 | NCBI WGS metagenome assembly JAABUM01 (sample SAMN10711868, study PRJNA513369) | rock metagenome | isolation source: Antarctica rocks | place: Antarctica: Victoria Land, Siegfried Peak nord | reverse complement strand
GCGCGGTCCCGGTACGGGCACCTCGGACTCGATTCTGGGCATGAACTACTTCACCGGCCTCCCCACTGCGCATGTGTCCGATGGTGAGTTCGTCGTCAAGAAGCGGGCGTACGACGACAACAAGCCGCTGGTCGAGGGAATCAACGCGGGCCTGCCGAAGGGGCAGTTGCAGTACCTCGCCAACGGTGGTCTGGCCGGGCTCCCGCGACTGGCTGATGGTGGTGAGACGTGGCCAGCGATGATGGGCATCATCAAGGGCCAGTTCCCTTGGGCGCTGGACAACAGTGACGTGCGCCCGGGCGACCCCGGCTACCACGGCCGCGGCCAGGCGCTCGACGTCGGAGCTCCCGGCAACGATGCAGGTCAGCTCGCGCAGGCCGCCGACTGGATCGGGAAGAACTTCACCAACTCCACCGAGCTGATCCACAACCCCAACGGGAGCATCAAGTTCGGGAAGCAGGTGGACCCGTCGTTCTGGGGCGCGGAGACCTGGGCGGCGCATCAGGATCACGTGCACTGGGCCAACGACCGCGACCCGAACCTGAACAAGGGGTCCGGGCCCGGCTTCCTGGGCACGGTGTGGAACGGCGTGAAGGGTGCCGCCAGTGCCGTCACCCACTTCCTGCGCGACCAGGCGGGGCACATCTTCGACGCCGCCATGATCGTCCCCAACGCTGCGGTCGACAAGCTGCTGCCCGGTGACGGTCCGGGATTCAACAAGATGCCCAAGGGCGTCTGGGACAGCATGCGGGACGCGGCCCGCGGCTTCATCGTCGGCAAGGCTGACGCGGCGGACTCGGCCTCCTCCTCCTCCTCGGGCTCGACGTCGCTAGGACCGCTCGGCGGAAACGCTGATGCCTACGCGCGGGAGATCTTCCGCTCGGCGATGGAGCACGGCTTCGGCAAGCCCGGCGCAGCGATCGGTGTCGCAACGTCCATCGTGGAGACCGGCCTGAAGATGTACGCCAACTCCAACGTGCCCGCGTCGTTGGCCTTCCCGCACGATGCCGTGGGCTCTGACCACGACTCGGATGGCCTGTTCCAGCAGCGCGAGCAGGGCTGGGGCACCCTTGCGGAGCGCATGAACGCGCACGCGTCCGCCGACCTGTTCTTCAACAAGCTCGGGACGTTCGACTGGCGGTCGATGGAACCTGGCGCGGCGGCGCAGCGGGTGCAGGTGTCGGCGTTCCCAGCCCGCTACTCGCAGGAGATGGGCCGGGCCAACGACATGGTCAACGCCTATGACCTCGGTGGCATCGCCTCCGGCATGGGCATGCTGCCGAAGTACACGGTGGAACCTGAGCGGGTGTTGTCCCCGCAGCACACCATCGCGTTCGACAAGATGGTGGCCGCTAATTTCCAGCCGTCCTCGGCTGTGGCACAAGCCGCTGCCCCCACCTACGTGGGCGTGCAGGCCGAGCACGTTCACGTCACCGACCTGGACGAGTTGGAGCGCCGGCAGAAGCAGGGGCAACGCATGGCCGCCGTGCGGGCGGGTCTGCGATGAGCCTCATCCAAGTGATGTGGCAGGGCCCTAACGGGTCAGTGTGGGACCTCTACAACGGCACGCAGGGGCTCACCCTGACCACCGGGCTGCCCGGGTTGCACTTGCCGTCGTTCAAACATCAGGCGTCTACCAGCGCACGTGTTCCTGGCCGCCGGTACTTGGGCACCACCTGGGATGCCCGCGACGTGATCCTCAACCTCGGCGTCGGGGACCAGGGCGAGGGGCGTACCGGCACCGAATGGCGGCAGCTGGAAGATCTGGTGTGGAAGGCGTTCGACGCCGAGAACCCGGGTCTCCTGTACGTCATCACCGACACCGGTGGTTACCGGCAACTGTCGTGCCGCATGTCCGCCGCCCCTGACCCTGTGTACCCGGTGAACCCTGCCATCCAAGGCTGGGCCGGGTACTCGGTGACCCTCACCGCGGACAGCCCGTGGTGGCAGGGGGTGGACATCACCACCCTGGCGTTCCAGTCCACTGGGGGCACAGTGGTGCCCTACTACGGGGGTGTGGGGGGTGGCGGTAAGGGGCCGCCGTATGTCACGTCCTACGCCATTCAGTCGTCGGCTTTGGCGTCGAACCCTGGGGACCGTCAGGCTTACCCGCGGTGGGTGGTGAACGGGCCAGGAACGTGGACCATCGGCTTGCCGGGGCACACCACCACCTTGCCGTACCTGCCCACAGCTTCGGACAAGTTCGTCATCGACACCGATCCGATGGTGTTGACGGTGCGGGACGCGAACGGTGCGAACGTGTGGCCGCTGCTGGGGGCTTACGACTTCACCGCACCCATCCCGCCAGGGGTGGGGCAGCCATTGGTGGCCTCAGTTGCAGGTGCTTCCACCATCGGCGCGCAGGCCACGATGACCATCACCCCCATGTTTCAGCGGGCGTGGTGACGTGCCCGGCCTGACGGTGAAGGTGTTCAGCAAACGTTACGAACTGCTGGGGTTCTGCAACGACTACAAGTCGTGCAAGGTGGAGTTCGTGCCTATCGGGGTGGGCGCGGGCTCGTTGGTCATCGACGGTGCTCACCCGTTGGCGGCTGCGATCACCGCGGCGGATGAAACGACGATCCCCGTCACAGTGGCCACGGAGAACCGCCGTTGGTCTGGGCGGGTGGCGACGTTCGATGAGGCGGGCCCGTCCGGTTCTACCACGGTCACCGCCACCCTTGAGTCGGATTACGCCTACCTGCACGGCATTCTGGGGTGGCCGAACACGTTGCTGCCGATCGGTGCGCAAACCCCGTCGCACGATGTGCAGGTCGGGCCGTGCGAGACGATCGTCAAGCACTACATTCGGGAGAACGCGGCCCGCATGGGGTTGCCGTTGGTGGTGTTACCTGCCCCCTCCTCTGACCCGTCGGCGTGGATGTCGTTGTCGGCTCGGATGACCCCCGACGATGAGCTGATCAAGGACGTGTTGAAGCGGGCCAACTTGGGTTTGTCGGTGGCGATTTGGTTGCCGAACGACCCCCAACCTGCTGGGTTGTCTTTGACTACCCCGACGCTGGTGGTGAACACCATCACCGGCGCCGACAAGGGTTACGTGGCCTGGGATGACCGGCTGGGGCACATTTCCACGGCCACAACGTCGGGTAAGACGGCGCGCTCCACCACAGCCATCTCCGGCGGTAAGCAGAACGGATTCCTCGACGCAGCGGTACCCGCCATGTGGAAGGACGTATTTTTGGCGTTCGACTCCTACACCGACATGCCGTTGTTGGACGCGATGGGGCCTTTCGCCTACAAGGAAGCGTTCACGTCGGTGGGTTCGGGGGCGTTCACCGCGGATGCCCGACTTGCTTCGCTGGCGCAGATCGCGAAGGACCGGGGCTCGCGTGCGGTGACGATCACCGTGGCCGATGGTGCCCCCTGGAAGTTCGGTATCGACTACAACGAGCAGGACGTGGTGGGCGCTCACGTCAACGGCCGCGACTACCGGCAGACCGTCACCGCGGTGACCGTCGCCGACGACGACAAGGGTTTGGCCATCACCCCCACCATCGGGGACACCACCGGCCACGATGATCCGATAGTGGCGGCGTTCAACCAAATCAAGGAACTGTTCGCGAACCTCGCACAGTGGACTCTGGGGAGCTGAGTTATGGCTTTGACGACGATGGGCATGACCGGCACTGTGGATCAGGTGGGCGACGCCCAGCGGTGGGCGATCATGGGTCCGCGCTGGCGCACCGCTGGGGACAACGACTTGCGTCCCACGGTGTCCACGACCACGAACTTGACGGTGAACATCGCCGCCGGGACGGGCATGGCGTGCGGGGTGTTCGGCACCCAAACCCCGGCCACCACCATCACCCTGGCCGCGAACAGTTCCGGTTCGGTGCGGATCGACGCCCTGGTCATGGAGTTCACCTGGGGCAACCCCGGTGCGGTGGTGTTCAAATCGGTCACCGGTGCCTCGCCCTCCACACCCCCGGTGTTGACGTGGACGCCGGGCATCAAATATCAGGGCCTGATCGGCTACATGATGGTGCAGAACGGGGTGGGTCTGCTGGGGGCCGCTGACCTGTACGACATGCGGGTGTTCGGTGGTATCGGCGGTGAGTTCGGGATCTCCTCGAACCCGTCCGGCAACGCAGACGTCGCGGCGGTCTTGCAGAAGTACATCGACCTGCCCGTCAACTCGGTGATCCGTTTCTCCGAGAACGGCAACAAATTCCGCTACGCCGGGTATGGCATCGCCTACTCCCCGTTCTGACCTCTACGCCTGCCCCACCCCGTCCCTCTCACCTCGCTACGGCGGGGTCCCAACCATGCCCCTTGGAGGCCCGATGACCCGGTTCTTTCCTCTCGCCCGCGGTTTCACCGTCTACTCCGGTTTCGGTCCCCGCGATGGTGGTTTCCATTACGGGACCGACTTCGGCAAGGACGGTGGCTCTGGCGGCCTGCCCGTCTATGCCTGCCAGGGCGGCACTGTAGCGAACGCCGGACCCGCGTCCGGCTTCGGGCAGTGGGTGTGCCTCGATCACCCCGACGCGGATGGTGGCGGTTTCACCGTCTACGGCCACACCATCCCAGAGGTTGCCGTAGGGCAGCGGGTGGAGGCCGGGCAGCGCATCGCCCGCATCAACCCCGACAGCAACACCAACGGGGGGGTACCGCCGCACTGCCACCTCGAGGTGCACCGGGCGGTGTGGTCCCCACCCGGCCCGGATCGGCTCGACCCCCTGCCCTGGCTCGGCCAAGCCAACTACCCCGCAGAGCAACCCACTGGAGGCACTGTGCCCACCGACCCCAACGCCGTGCTGTTCGGCGTGGACATCTCCAACCACCAGCAGAACATCGACCTCGACCAGATCGCCCGCGAAGGGTTCGGCGCCATCATCGCCAAAGCCTCAGAGGGCTCCGATTACGTGGACCCGTTCTTCGGGCGCAACCGGGACGGCGCAGCCCGCAACGGGTTGCTGTTCTGGGGGTACCACTACCTCCGCGCTGGCGACCCCGTGGGCAACGCCCAATGCTGGGACCGCGCCGTGGGCGGTGCCCGGTCGGTGGCTTGCATGATCGACTGGGAGGACGGCGGGGGCAACATCCGCGACGCCCTCCAATTCAAAGCTGAGGTCGAGAAGCTGGGCTACCGGGTGCCGATCACCTACACCGGCAAGTGGTACTGGCAGCGCATCGGCTCCCCTGGTGGTATCGACCAGCTCGGGGCGCTCATGGACTCCTGCTATGGCGGCAACCCCACCGGTTTCGCGTCGGGCATCTACGACGGCGACGGCCGCAACAACTGGCGCAGCTATGGCGGCGCCGACGCCACCCTCTTGCAGTTCACCGACCACGCACAGGTCGCCGGCATGCAGGTCGACGCCTGGGCCTACCGCGGCACCCGCGACCAACTCGCAGCACTCATCAACGGCACCGCCTTGCAACCACAGAATCAACCAACAGGAGATGACGACGTGTCCCCAGAGCTTGAGACCATGATCCGCGAGATTCACCGCGAGCTGACGCAACGCCTCCCCAACCGGGTGGACTACCGGTTGCTCGGCGAGCAGGAACCTGCCGAGCGCCCCGCCGACACTTTGTTGGGCATGGCGATCAACGCCGACGCCCGGGCCTACGAGGCCCGTCAGGTCGCGCAGCGCATCGCGAACAAGGCGGGTGCGTGATGAGACTGAAGATCGTTCAGGCACTCCGCGGCGCGCTTAGCCCCAGCAAGCCCCGGCCGGGCGTGTACGTCTACGCCACCGGAGCGTCAGTGCTGTCGGACATGAGCGAGCGTGAACGAGATCTCCGTCAGCAAATCAACCTACTCGCACGAAACGGGGGCTTGTGATGGTGCCGTTCACGATCGGTGGTTACACCGCTGCGCAACTGGCCAAGGGCATCCTGTCCGCGATCGCCACCTTGGTCACCATCCTGACGGCGGCCCTGGCTATTCCCGGCATCATCCCGTTGACTGCTCTGCCCTACATCACAGGTGCGGTCAGCGTCCTCGGCACCATTGCAGTGGTACTCAAGGGCAACGCACCGGTCGTGGGCGACGCGCGAGGGCCAGAGGGGCGGCACTGATGGCCGACGCCACGGACTACCGCTACAAGGTGGACGTCATCAGTGTCCACGACGGCGACACCGCCACGCTCTCCGTTCACCTGGGCTTTGGTCTGCTGTTCGCCACGTCCATTCGCATGGCTGGGATCAACGCTCCCGAGCTGTCGGCGCCCGGCGGCAAAGAGGCCCGTGACTACCTGCGCGGTCTCGTGGCAGCGAGCACAGGCCCGTGGACGGCGCGCACCTACAAGACCGGCAACGAGAAGTTCGGCCGCTGGTTGGCCACCCTTTACGACCCGGCGGGCACTGACATCTGCCAGCAGATGATCGACACCGGGCACGCCGTTTACTACAACCCGTGAGAGGCGAACTCATGACCACGATGCTCCCGCTCGGCAAGACCCCGGCCCGTCCCGGCGCCGTGAAGCTCACACTGAGCAGCTACCTGAACACTGCCGCCCTGCCGACGCCGCCGAGGGACTTCGGGCACGACCAGATCCCTTCCTGGGGGATGCTCGGCAACGACCAGTACGGGGACTGTGTCTTCGCGGGGGCGGCGCACGAAACGATGCTGTGGAACGCCGCGGCCGGGCGCACCGTGCCCTTCGACGACACTGCGGTCCTCGGCGACTACTCGGCGGTCACCGGCTTCACCCCGGCGGACCCGAACACTGACCAGGGCACCGACATGCAAGCCGCAGCGTCCTACCGGCGCAAAACGGGTGTCGCCGACACAAACGGCACCCGCCACCAGGTGAGTGCCTACGTGGCCCTGCAGGTCGGCAACGTCAAGGAGCTGCTGATCGCCGCGTACCTGTTCGAGACGGTGGGTATCGGCATCAAGTTCCCTCGCTCGGCGATGACCCAGTTCAACCGGGGCAAACCGTGGTCGGTGGTGTCACGCTCCCCGATCGAGGGAGGGCATTACGTGCCGGTTGTTGGTTCCCGCAACGGGCAACTACTGGTGGTGTCGTGGGGTCGGGTGCAGGCCATGACCACCGGCTTCTATCGGAAGTACTGCGACGAGGCGAGCTGCTACCTGACCGCCGAGAACCTGACCGGCGGTAAGACGGTGGAGGGGTTCGACACCGCGGCACTCACCGCTGACCTGCGCGCGGTCACCACGGTCTGATGGCCATCACGCCGGCGCTGGCCCTACTGAGTCAGTCGATGGGCGGCAGCGGCACCGACTTCCTCGCGGTGCTGACCAGCGCCAGTCCCATCGGGATGCTCGCCATCTTCGTCATCGCCCTGTCCACCGGGAAACTCGTTCTACCCCGCGAGCTCGACAACCGGGACAAGCGCATCGCGCAGATCGAAGCCGAGTTGGACCAGTACAAGACGCTGGCGTTCGGTGCGTTGAAGATCGGGGAACGCGTGACGTCCGCTGCGGAAGGGCGTGACCGCAGATGAGCCGAAAAGAGTTGCTCACCAAGCTGCGCCGGGCGCGCCGCGACATTGCCCATGTGGCTGACGAGGTGGCGAAAGAGGAGGGCTACGACGTGGTGGACGAGCAAGCACGCAAGGACATCACTCTGGCGCGTGCACGGTTGCGGGCGTTGGAGTTTCGGGTGGACGCAATCGAGGGGGGTGCATGAACATCACACGCACCATCCAGTTCACGGAGCTGCTGTGGACGTTGGTCGCCGTCCCGGGGCTGCTGCTGTGGGTCAGCAACCGGATGCGCGCCGGGGCCTCGTTGCGGGCGACGAAGCGTTTGGACATCGGGAACGGTCGTCGTGCTTTCGCCCGGTTCGCGGTGCGGGAGACGACGGTGTGGGCTTTCGTCGAGGCCGTGTTCGTGGCGATCGGTGTGGTGTCCATGACGTACGAGTCGAACCCCGACTCCAACACTCTGTCCAGCTTGGTCATCGTTGCCGGTCTGATCTTGGCTTCCGCCATGATTACTGCCCTCGGCGTGGAGTGGCGGCGGGTGGATCGGGAGCTGGTGCGCACCGCTGTAGCGCAGATGACCGCGGCGCAGGACACTCGCGAGGCTTCCCAGTCCGTCACCACGGCGGCGCAGGACGACCGCGAGATTGTGCAGAACGTGCGTGAGGAGGAGCAGAACCTCCGCGACGAGAACCAGGATTCACGGGAGACGGGGCAAAACACCCGGCAGAGCGGGCAGAACGACCGCCAAACCCAGCAGGACGCACGCGATGAGGGAATGACCCAGTGACGACGCCTGCACCGGCACCCACGACGACCGGAGGCCACCCGTGACCACTCCCACCACCATGACACCACTCACCTACGGCAAAGTTGTGGGCCGCTTCCTCGCCCTCGTCGGTGACGGTGCCGACGCCGACGACTTCCCCGACGTGGTTGCCCTCACCGGAACCGTCACGTTCACCCCCGCCGCCTCCGCCGTGCTGGTGGCCACCGCTAATCCGGCACCGGCCACCCTGCTGCCCGCACCGATCACCGCCAACGTCGACACCAACGGCTACGTGTCCTACAACGGCAAACCGGGGGTGTTCCTGCTCGCCCCCTCCGTGGACACCAACCCCCCAGCGTGGAGCTGGCACGTCGAATTTCGGTTGAAACTTGACGTGAACCCGGTGAGCTACGGCGGGTTCGACTTCACGTTGCCCCCGTATGTGACCGCGGCGGATGCTGTGGACTTGACGTTGGTGGCGCGAGTGCCATCCAGCGCCGGGGTGGGCATCGTCCGTGGTCCGGCAGGACTGTCCGTGGCGTCTGCGCGGGCCGATGGCCTCGGAAACGTGATCTTCACCCTCAACGACGTGTCGCACACCGACCTGCCACCCGTGGCGTTACCGCCGGGTTCGCCCGGCCCTGCGTCCGTCGCTTACGACACCGATGGTGTCCCCTACCTGCTCATCTAGGAGCCCACCATGGTCCAACCCACCAGCAAACGGCTCGTCACCGAAGCATCCCCACTGCTCGCCAGCAAAGCCCCTCTGCCGGCAACGGCCGACAAAGTCATCTTCGTCAGCCCACGAGGAGCCGACACCAACGACGGTTACACACTGAAGTCTGCGCTGGCCACACTGTCGGCAGCGATCACCGCCCTCGGTGGACCCGGCCTGATCCAGTGCGGTCAGGGAACGATCTCTTTCGGCGCACCGATCTTCGTTGCCGGGACGTCTGGCGTAACGATCCGTGGGGTCGCGGGCGTCACCGCAGGGGCAGCGGCGGCAACGGTATTGTCCTACACAGGAACCGGCACAGCATCAGCGATCAACGCGCAAAACACGTACGGTTTCACCCTCGCCGACGCGATGCTGCTGTACACGGCGACAACTTTCACGGGCCGTCTTCTGGACCTCCGCAACGTCACTGGCTCGGACACCGCTTATGCATCGGTGCGAGACTGTTACCTGGGCGGCTCCGGAGCGAGCACCGCAGACGCACTCATAGACCTCGATCATGTGATTACGTCAGAAGTTCGAAGGTGCCATTTCGCCAACGCTGTCAATGGCATTCGCGGGAAGGCTACTGCAACGAGTTATTCCAATGGCAACATCATCGAAAACTGCAGTTTCAATGCCTCTACCACCGCCCACATTCGCAACCCTGGTGACGGATGGATTCTCAAGGGAGTCACCTGGGAATCGCTGACTAGTGGTGCCGCCGGGGCGGTCATCAGCGACAGCGGTGTCACTGCGAACGGCCTGACAATCCTTGGTGGTTGGTGCGGGGACGTGACCGCCAATGCCGGTGGTGCCCAGTTCGTCATCGGCGGGAGTGGTATCAACATCCTCGGGACCATGATCGGCGGCAACACCGGCTCCACTGGGGTGAAGTACTCGACCAGCCCCAGCAGCGGCATCACCATCGCCGCCTTCTTCGACGGCTGCTCCACAGGCATCGACCATGCTGGTGGATACAACGTTCAGAACTACGATTACAGCCGCTCGTCATTCTTCAACGTCGCATCACCCATTCCCAGTGGCGCTGAAGCGCAGTTCGAGAACATGCTGAACTACCCTGTGGTGCGATACCGAAATGATGGTTCGCACCCTTACGGGGGTGTGGCGTTCCGGTTAGAGAATCAGAAGGGTGGATATCAGGCGTACGACATTGGTATCGACCCCGATGGGGGTACTGCGGGTGTCTTCAAAATCAACGACATCGTTCGTAATAAGTTCCCGTTCCAGATCACTAAAGCGGGTTCCGTTCTCCTCAACGACACTGCGCTTGCGACGACAGCCACGGACGGGTTCACTTACATTCCCACTTGTGCGGGCATTCCCACCGGGGTGCCCACCGCTCAGTCCGGTACCGCCCCGGTTGTCTATGACACCACGGACAACCGGCTCTACGTCTACAACGGTGGGTGGAAGTCCGCGGCCTTCGCCTGACCTGCCCTGTTCACAGCCCCTCGTCTGCCCACCCGGCAGGCGGGGGGCCATCGTCGTCTGCGGGGGTGGGCAACCCCCGACCGGGACCTACCTCTAGGACTGGCCGAGCATCGTGTACACCGTCTGCCGGGCCAGCCCCGCATGGTTGATGATCGCCGTGGGTGAGGTGTCTGCCTGTTCCCGTGCCGCGATTACCGCGGCTTGGAGGTAGCGGGTGACCTCCCGGACCTGCTCCCGTGCAGATCGCAGCTCGTCGCCCAACTCCGCGAGGGTCTCCAAGGCGTCGACCTCACTGTCGAAATTGAACGAGGCTTCGCGGGTCCAGTCGATCATTGACCCGTCACTGTTGCGGTGCCCGCGAGTGTCGGCGTTCACTTCTCGTTGCGCAGTTCAGCGGCCCGGGTGCGGAGCTGCAGGGCGGCACCTTGCTTGGCGGCCGCGATGCCGAAGTTCAGGTCGTCAAGAGCGTGCATCCGCTCATCACTGAATCCGGGGTCGATCGCCTCGGCCATCGCGTCCAACTCGCGGGCGGTGTGGAGGTCTGCCTTGGTGGGTGCTGCTGTCGTTGCCATGTGTCTAATGGTAGACGACTGCCGCCATGCTGTCTAGCGGTAGACAGGCGCCGTGACCAACCCGTGACTTATCGCCTACCGTGGTACGTCGCGTCCGCCCGAGCGGCCAACGCCCGATGCCGAT
>JAABUM010006737.1_pt1 | contig 11055 bp, 11 predicted proteins | sample 5559161 | NCBI WGS metagenome assembly JAABUM01 (sample SAMN10711868, study PRJNA513369) | rock metagenome | isolation source: Antarctica rocks | place: Antarctica: Victoria Land, Siegfried Peak nord | reverse complement strand
AATACCTAATCAGCGCTGTGATCGCTTTGCGCGGCGGTCAATCCCCACACGCATCGTTACATAGGTCGTATACCTGTCCTGAGTCGCAGCATAGAATAGCTCGGCAGCTGTGTGCTCTACGGTAGTCTAAAACAGACCTGCTTCGTACTCTGGACACCACTTTTGACGAGAGCTGTATATAAAGTACTCAATTAAGGTAACACACATTGCGACAAAACACTTTGAAAGCGTCTGGTCGCAGCACTTCGCGAAATTGCAATAGCGCGCTTGGCGTCGACTTCCGCCTGTGGCTTACCTTTCCCTGAGCATTCTCTACCTGCTGAGCAGAGTGTGTCCATCGCGCTGAGGTGCAAAACTGCCGTGACTACACTTGATCAACCCACTCGGCAGCCGCTACACATAGGCTAAATTGCTGCTGGCAGCTCCGAACATGGGCAAAGCGCGCAAGAGCGATCAGAGGTCTATGCGAACGATGACAGCTACCGCGACAGTGGTCAGGCTAGGTCGCAAAAGGCGACGCTCACAAGCTCCACAGAGGCCTCGAACACAACAGCAGGCCCGCCGGCAACGCTCACGATCGCTCGAACGTAGCAGCTCTGAGGATATATCTGACTGCCCTCGCATGCCAATGGCCAGTGCGGCCCCAGTCGAAAGCAGCCCACAGTCTCCAGATCAGCCACCTGAACCCAATCAGGCTGCACAGGACAGCTATGTCAGCCCAGAAGCACATGCTTCTGTGCTTACAGGCAGCTCCAAGGACTTTGCAGGCTGCCTGATGAGCTTGCAAATGCGACAGCGCTGCACAGTAGTGGCTTACAATGACAGGCGTGCACTGTGTGTTGCAGTTGCCACTGCTGATGAAAAGTCTGCTGGACTCATCATGCATGTATGTGACTATGCACATTGGGCTGGCTTGCTATATATTGCACCTGCATGTGAGGCCTGGCATTGAGGACTGGTGTTGTTGTTGCAGGAGACACAGCTTGAGCAAGTTTTGTGTGTACCGCTTTCATTCTGCGAGCCATCTGTTGATCAGGCCCAACAACACTGTGTCTTTCTGTGCTCTTGCGGAAAGATGCAAGATCAGATCACTGCTGTCAAGGGCTTGGGCACATCTTCAAGACCTTGTCATGCAGGTAAGTGCTCATAGCTATTGCATGGGATTTGCAGTCAACACCACGATATAGAACTGGCTTATAACAAGCTTTGTTTGGCGGTTCAGAGTATAATGCACAGAGTATAATGTTGACCAGCATCAGCTTCATGTAATGGCTCATCTTCCTCATCACTCTCAGACTCAGGTGTGGTGTGCACTGTCACAGATGAAGGTGGGGAGATCTGCGCACAGCAGTTCGCATCAGGCGCTTTGTCAATGGGCTTCACGCAGAGCTTTTCACTCACGACAATCGCGACATGTTTTGTGTCAAAAAACAATTGTTTGACTGACGAGTAAGACTTTGGTACCCTGTTCGCTAATAGGTCATCCTGGATGACGTCAGACCATGTTTCACGTCCACGAAGCCGTGACAGGAAATCTAAACTTTTCTCACCTGTCTTTTTACAATGTAAACGTTCATGACACTGTTCTTTGGTAGTACCCCAGCAGTACGGATCTTGGTCTTGTTTAAATACGTATTCACAGATAGTGTTACAGCTTTTGTGAAAAATGTGTAAAAAGACACATTTACTTGTCTACCATCAAACTCTCTCAGCAAAAAACTAATAAAAATTATGAATAATCACATTAGAAAATACATAACATTCACATTAAGTCACGCTGAAAGCGGAGACCGTGAACAGTACACACCCCACTTTGTGGTAAGCAAATGCAGATATGTTTTTACTGTGAGAGTATAATCGTAGCGACGGAATTACATCAAAGCAAAGGCTACCATTATCACGTAGGCATCTTAAACGACACAGCATCTCGTCACACGGCAGTAAAGATCCTGAGAGAATCCCAGAGAGAGACAGAAGTGTTTTACATCCTTTGCCCAGCCTCAAGTCTGATGGATGTGCCAGAGTATGTGAACTCTGACAAACTGATGAATGTGCCAATCGGATTTGTCTGTGATTTTCCTTTTACACCCTTTCAGATTCTGATATGGGTTGATATTTTGCCAAGGGTGCTCATTTTAAATCTGAAAGGGGATAAAACAGTGCAGGTTATTTGGCAACAGCAGCCCAGACCCTAAACGAGCCATACTATGTCGCGTGAGTGTCCCGAAGCAGTTACAAGGGCGAACGGTCGAGAGACAGGGTTGTCGTCGAACAAACAGCAATTCTCTCGGCAGAATTGGCGCGTCTATTTCCCCTTGTTACTTCGCTTCGGCGGTTTGTACCCGTCTTTCTTGCGGTCAGAGATGAAAGCCACATGCGCGCCTGCTGTCAGTTTTCGGTGGCTCATCTATCTGTCTTCCGTCTGTAGGGCACTCGCGACCAGATAAAGGGCTGCTGCCAAAGTCTGGCTAGGCAAGAGGCTGGGCTTGCTTTCCAGTCGGGCATGCCAGAATCCTTGACTTATCTCGGGTCTGTTTATGTACCAACCACCACTATACCTCTTGACTTTGAAGCAACAGGGAGCTGCTTGTCTTAGTGTCTTGTAAAGTAGCTTTGCTGTGCAGGGAACGATATCCTGAAGAGGCGCTTGTGGAGCTGCAGCGTGAACTATCAATTTTGAATGAGATACGCACTGTGCAAGACATGCTTGCTTCAATCGAAAGGTCAAGTGCAAGGTCCTTGCATTCATTTTGCTGTTTGCCATCATGATGCTTGTGATAGTTATATACATTTCGGCAAAGAACTGACCATCAGTCCATGGAGCAGCAGGCACTCGAAAACCAATGCCTGATCCCTAGCAAGCAATTGCTGTGCATTTGTTGCAAACTGGAGCCAGAGAAGAATGCGACTAGACTGTTGCCAAATTTTACCAAACATGTTACCTTATTGATAACAGAGACAGACTTGCAAGTGGAATCTTTTCGATATCGTATACCCCTTTCCCCAACCATCAAGCTGTGTTGATTGTGAATTTCACCTGTCCCAAGTTTAGATGTTTACTGACTAGGTTTCCTGCCAACTTAGTTTCAGGACGCACCTTGAATGTAGTAGATAGCAGCATAAAACTATTAAATGCTTTGTGAAAATCACAAGTGTATGGTATACATGCATTGTTGTTAGCCAAGTGTCAACACAAGCTGATGCTGTGCGCAACATCATAAGCTGTGTTAACCAGTGCATTGACATCAGTACCATCTGAGTGCTTATGGGTTCATGCAGACTGCATGATTAAGTGCAGGTTCCAGCGTGTTGTGTGCGTAGCCTCTAGGTAGGATACTATGCAATTTGACATGAGAGATGCTCAGTTGCAGCTTGCTGTAGACCTGTATGAACGGCAAGTCTGCCTAAATTTGCATGCACTAATGTTGTGAGCCAACTGTCAAAACACTTTTAGCAATGTGTCGGGCCACAACAAAATACGCCAACCTAAAATTTATGCCAGTGGTAGTATGCTGCGGCAGAGAAATGCTATCAGCTTGGTTGTGGGTTACAAAGGTGAAGCTGGATATATTGCAACGAACTATGCTGTTGTGCCCGGGCCTTTACAGTCCTGCATCAGAGCTAAACTTGCATCTTTGCCTGCCTTACAACCCCGTTGTCAATTTGTTCTGATTGTTGATTTGCTAACCATCGTATCCTGCTGAGGCTGGTACAGCAGGATCAGCCAGTTTGATCACTAGGTGAGGGATGGCACGGGTCGAAGTGCTGACTTCCACAACCGTGCCTTGTAAGCTGTGTATTTCGATATGCCTCTGGACCCATGCACTGTTCTTCGCTGCGATAAACCCCGATTGGTCTCCCGCATTCCCCACTGCTCAGTGCTGCTTTGTACAACAGGCTGACAGCAGGCTTGTGTCAGTGCAGATACACCTACGAAGATGTGGTCACCATACAGGTGCACAATGATTCATGCACTGTTTAGGGCAAAATGCATCCCCCACTTTTCAGTGCTGCTGTGCAGTACAGGGTCACAGCAGGCTTGCGTCAATGCAGTTACGCATGTTGAGATTTGCTCGTCATACAGATGTGCAGTGACCCTACACCAACGCTCTGCAACACTGGTTTTGGCATAATAGCTTCCCCACTGCTCAGTGCTGCTCTGCAAAACAGGCTGGCAGCAGGCTTCTGCAAGTACAAATACACCTATGAAGATTTCCTGTTCACAGCGGTGTGCAGTAACCCACCACCAGGCACTGCCGCACTGATTGGGGCAAAATGCTTTCCCCACTGCTCAGTACTGCTATGCACAACAGGCTGGCAGCAGGCTTGTGTCAGTGCAGATACATTTTATGAAGATGTGGTCTCCATACAGGTGTGCAATGACTCACTGCACTGCAGCACTGGTTTGGGCAAAATGTATCCCCCACTGTTCAGTGCTGCTCTGCAAGACAGGGTCACAGCAGACTTGCGTCACTGCAGTTACACATGTGGAGATTTGCTCTTCATACAGGTGTGCAGTCAGTTGATTTGCTCTTCATACAAGTTGATTTGCTCTTCATACAGGTGTGGAGTCAGCTAGCACAAATGCACTGCAGCTATGTTCAGGGCACAACGCATTCCCCACTATTCAGTGCTACTCTGCAAAACAGGGTTACAGCAGGCAGTGTGTGACTGCAGTCACACTTATGGACGTTTGCTAGCACAGATGCTCTGTTCAGGGCAAAAGGCACTGCCACTGCTGAGTGCTGCTCTGCAAAACAGGCTCACAGCAGGCAGTGTGTCTCTGCAGTCACACATACCAAGATTAGCTCTTCATACATGCGTGCAGTGACCCAGCACCAATGCAATGCACTCTGTTCAGGGCAAAATGTATTCCCCACTGAGCAGTGCTGCTCTGCAAGACAGAGTCACAGCATGCAGTGTGTCACTAAGTCACACCTATGGAGATTTGCTCTTCATACAGGTGTGTGCAGCTTTACTCAGGGCAAAATTCTTTCCCCACCGTCCAGTGCTGCTCTGCAAAACAGGTGGGCTGTGACCCAGCACCAATGCACTGCAGCTCTGTTCAGGGCAAAATGCAGTCCCCACTGTTCAGTGCTGCTCTGCAAAAGAGCTCACAGCAGGCAGTGTGTCACTGCAAATACACCTATGGAGATTTGCTCTTCGTACAGGTGTGCCGTGACCCAGCACCAATGCACTGCAGCACTGCTCAGGGCAAAATGCAATCCACACTGCTCAGTGCTGCAATGCAAATCAGGCTGGCAGCAGGCTTGTGTCTTTGGGAAAACACCTATGGAGATGTGCTCTTCAGACAGGTGGGCAGGGAACCAACAGCAATGCACTGCAGTACTGCTCAGGGCAAAGTGAAGTCCCACTGCTCAGTGCTGCAATGCAAAACAGGCTGGCAGCAGGCTTGTGTCACTGCAAATAGCCCTGTGAAGGTGTGCTCTTCATACAGGTCTGCAGTGACCCAACTCCAATGCACTGCTCAGGGCAAAATACAATCCCCACTGCTCAGTGCTGCAACGCAAATCAGGCTGACACCAGGCTTGTGTCACTGCAAACACCCCTATGGAGATGTGCTCTTCATACAGGTCTGCAGTGACCCAACACCAATGCACTGCAGCACTGCTCAGGGCAAAGTGCAATCCCCATTGCTCAGTGCTGCAATGCAAATCAGGCTGACACCAGGCTTGTGTCTTTGGAAAAACACCTATGGAGATGTGCACTCAAACAGGTGGGCAGGGACTTAACAGCAATGCACTGCAGCACTGCTGAGGGCAAAGTGCAATCCCCACTGCTCAGTGCTACAGTGCAAATCAGGCTGGCAGCAGGCTTGTGTTGCTGCAAATAGACCTGTGAAGATGTGCTCTTCATACAGGTAGGCAGGGATCCAACAGCAATGCACTGCAGCACTGCTCAGGACAAAATGCAATCCCCACTGCTCAGTGCTGCAATGCAAATCAGGCTGGCAGCAGGACTGAGTCACTGTAAACACACCTATGCAGATGTGCTCTTCATACAGGTAGGCAGGGATCCAACAGCAATGCACTGCAGCACGGCTCAGGGCAAAATGCAATCCTAATTGACCAGTGCTGCAGGGCAAAAGAGACTCACAGCAGGCCTGTGTCACTGCAATTGCGCTTGTGGACATTTTCTGTTCTTACAACTGTGCATTGACCCAAGAGCAGTGCAGTGCAGCACATATTATGGCAAAATGCATTTCCCACTGCTCAATGCTGCTCTGCAAACCAGGCTGACAGCAGGGTTGTGTCACTGCAAAAATACCTGTGGAGATCTATCCCTCATACAGGTGTGCAGTGACCCAGAGCAATGCACTGCAGCACTGGTCAGGGCAAAATGCATTGCCAACTTTCAGCCCACGTTGCAGAGAGGCACTGAGCATTGGGGAATGCACTTTGCTCTGAGCAGTGCTGCAGTGCAATACTGGTGGGTCACTGCATACCTGTTCGACCAGCAAATGTTCATGAGTGTATTTGCAGTGACACAAGCCTGCTGTTGGCCTGTGTCGCAGAGCAGCACTGAGCAGTAGTTAATGCACTTTGACCTCAGCAGTTCTGCTTTACAATGATGCATGGTCGCTGCCTCCCTGAATGAAGAGCAAATTTTCACGGGTGAGATGGCAGTGACACAAGCCTGCTGTCAGTCTGTGCTGCAGAGCAGCACTGAGCAGTGGGGAATGCATGTTGCCCTAAGCAGCGCTGGAATGCAATACTGGTGGGTCACTGCATACCTGCACGAGCAGCAAATCTTCATGAGTGTATTTGCAGTGACACAAGCCTGCTGTCAGCTTGTGTCGCAGAGCAGCATTGAGCAGTGGTTCTTGCATTTTGCCCTCAGCAGTGATGCATTACAATGATGTATGGTTGCTGCCACCCTGAATGAAGAGCAAACTTACTCAGGTGAGATTGCAGTGACACAAGCCTGCTGTCAGTCTGTGTTGCAGAGCAGCACCGAGCAGTGGGGAATGCATGTTGCCCTGAGCAGCGCTGGAATGCAATACTGGTGGGTCACTGCACACCTATGTGAACAGCAAATGTTAATAGGTGTGTTTGCAGTGACACAAGCCTGCTGTCAGCATGTGTTGCAGAGCAGCACTAAACACATGCATGAACAGCAAATCTGCATAGGATGTGTAAATATAAGATATACTTACATTATCTTATTTAAGATATACAATTGCACTACAGCCATTACAAATTGTGTTGCTAACTACAGCAAGAGCTGCCTGACTGACCCTAAACATTGTGTTGTTACCTACATTTCGATGATGCTCAAGTATGGCTATGGCTGTAAGGTTTGGCCCATACTTGACCCTAAGCGATGTATGCTTGTGGCTGACAAAATCATGCAGAATCCAAGAAGAGCAGGAGGAGGTGGTGATGGCCAGTGTGCTGCTATGCCTGCAAGAAGAGGCAGGCAGTGAAAAGCATGCTGAGCGCACACATGCCGTCGTAGAAATTACCTCATCACGGCAGCGCAGGTGATATTTTTAGTTTATTGTTTGCCAAGTGTCTTTTTTTACGTCTTGTTTTGTCAACCGCATCTTTGTTGACTGTGCTGACCGCCTCATGCTGTGCTATGCTGATGAGCTGGAGTCCTATTAGCCATGGCAAAATGGCCACCTTGAAGGCAGCCATTGCCAGTACCCTTACTAGTAAACATTGATCGACCACTTTATTAGGTCCTGGACGATTGGGCTGTGCAAAATTTGCTCATTGCACATGCTTTTTGGCAAGTTGTGCAGGAAATTGCACTGTAAGGTGAGGCGCAAATATACATCTGCCTGATTGATGTTTGGCTGTAACAGTACGACATAGATGGCTGCTAACAGGTGATGCAAAACAGCACTGATGAAGTAGATAGGCACTGTGGCCCCCCCAAAAATGGCTGTGCAGCAGTCTTGAGCCAGTGCAGCCCCATCATGAAAGCGAATTTACCTGGATCGGGAAGGATAAATCACAAAAGCCTAATGACAGCAGCCTCGAGCAGGAAAGCAGAACTCAAGTGTTGTGGAACAGAAATTGCCTATAAAAGCTACAGTGGAAAGTCAGCCGTCTGCTGAGAATTCAGAATGACATTGAGCCCAATAGCATCTCTGCAGATAGCGCATGCAAGAGATCCATTGGTGCAAAGGATGCACTTTGCAAATATGACACCAACAAATTTGATGACAGCGTGATGATGCAGAGATCATTGTACTCATCTGCAGGTGAGTATTAAGCATGAGCCTGAGACTCCTGCCTCACAATGGCGCCTTCTCCAAATGTAAATGTCATGGTCCCTGGACTCTGCTGCTTTTATGCTGGTTGATCACTAAACTCAATTGATAAGATGTTTCACTGCCATTTGCTCTTTGCCTCGGATTTCTTTGCGACCTTTTACAACATAGCAATGATCACTTGGCACAACTTGGTTCTAACAGCCCAAACCAGAAACCTTGCCTGTTTGCATGGCCCTGTGTACGACGCATGAGACATGGCCAGTCTGACTTGAGGGGCTCGGAGATGTCTTTGCGTGGCACGTACTCGTAGGCTGCTTCCTCCTTTCTGTCCTCAGTATTATGTGTGACAAGCACAGCAACATAATGCTGAGGACAGAAATGGCAATACACAACCCTGCCAAAATCAAGCGCTTGTGTGTCAACTTCTCATAGGCAAATTGTGTTGCATTCCGACTGCATCTGAAGATATCTGTTCACAAACTCACGTACAAAAGCACTTGGTAATGACAGCGATGGTAGCTTCAAGGTTGGGTTCAATGCTATAGGACTCCTGCACGACATGATGTATGTCCTGGTTACTGCGAACGTAACGATGCAAAAGCATGTGCTGGTTGATACTTACATTGTGCTGACCTGCGTAGGGTCAAGGGCTGCAAGCTGCTGTTCATGACTTCCTTGCATCTGTGCAGATTCAGCTTTATGTGCGACACAGCTGAATGGAAGTGCGGCTTCGGCTCCTGTTCCTGCTGCTCGAGCAGCCACAGGTAAAGCACGAACACATGATGTGTTCCACTAAGCTGCTCGCCATGTGAAGTTCAGTCCTATCAGGTTTGCTGCTAATGTTTTACAACTGCCTGTTGCTCAGCGTCGGCAACGGATGCTGTGTGATAGCATCTACTGCTAAGATTCTGCTGCGCAACAAGTGTAGATACGCCTTTTGCGATACCCTCGACTTTCAACCACGACGTTATCCCTCTAGCTTCTACAGCTGAGCCTGTCATGCGCGGAGTTTCCGACAGGGAGTGCGCCCAGTGTCCCAAACTCACAGCCTGTCGTGGTGACCACCACCAAAAAAGCACCTTTACATGCAAGCGCGACAAGACAGACTGGGTTCTGGATAGCCTTTCAAACAGTTACATACCTTTGGTATTAAGGAAAGAGGGTCCCTAGGCCGGAGACCCTTTGCGAGCAAAATGGCCCCCATAAGGCATGCTCCACACGACATTAACTTTTGTCACTGGGCTCACGGCCGGGATAACTTTGCCTTACGCTTTGCAAAGTTTGGCAAACCGTATGAGATGACGCGGTCGGTCTGTGTCAAGAACTCGCTTTACAGTAATGTTTCAGTTATACACTAAGTGACCGGCTTTGTCGAAGCCTTGAATCTCTTCACTTCTTGCTCATAAGCAAGCTGAAACGGCCTGCAAGTCTATGAAAATATACTGTACTTCAGGTGCAACCTCAAGTGTATACTTGATGGTCACATGTTTGATCAGGCACTTGCATGGTTTTGAAATGCATCGTTGAAACCATGCATCCTCCTACAGTGTGTCGTGCATGGAAGCCTGTAACAAGTGCTCCCACTGCGTTTGCATTTTGTACTCAAAAACAGAGCTTCTAATACACTCAAAGATGCAAAAGTGTGAACAAGGTCTAACGATCACGGGCATATGTCCAAGAAACGAATAAATGGAGGTATCAGTCAAGCTAGGGCTACACTGCACTGGACTCACAGTCTAAACCATGTCAGCATAAACTAAAGGTCACCCAGATGATCGAAATGATGCTTGCCATTCTTGCCATTTTTCACTTGGCAATGATGGCAAGGATCATTAGCAAAAGGTAAAGAAGGTAAAGTCAGGCTTGCATGCGAAAGTGAGACAACTGTCACAATGTTGTGGAAGGCTTGTTTGGCTAGCAAGCAACGCTTAGTCGACTGGGCCACTCTCCCATAGCTTCATCACTGTAAATGCACATCAAAAGCACATGCGCGCTTATGCATTAGTCTCATTACATCATGTCACTTTCCGTTTATTTTGGACTCAAATTTCGAATGCAGATAAAATCTTTCTTGCATCATTTCAAGTCGAGATAAAACGCAAACCTTCCAGCACAAATGTAACCTTACAGTTTGATTTTCAATTTTTTAATGACAGTCAAAGGCATTCATCAACATTGAAGCTGATCATCTGCGCACGAGGAATGTGGCTAAGCTTGTCAACCACCTCCTTGATCCTTTGTCTTGACTTTTTAGTAGTCAGTCTAATTTTGTCCAACATCTCGGCAAAGTGTGTTATAAGGCAGCACTGTCAAGGATTTTGAAAGAGTTCATAATACTATAGACTTCAGTCTAAAGTAATGCATGTTGCACCATTCAAATTTCTCAAATGCGGTATGTTCATTGATGTACGAACCCATGATCTAGACAGCTACAATCATCATGAAACTCGATGAATCAACCTTGCCATCCTTGCCAAGTGCATCCTTGTGACTCTTGCAAAAAGTAAAATGGCAAGGATGGCAACCTTCTGAGTCAAATATTGCACGCTGACTTTGGCTCGCCCAGACATTGCAATTGATGACATGCAACAGACATGTTGCATTCTTGATCGGCCATGAGGCAAATCTTATTTGAATCAGTCGTTCTTGACGTTTGTCTCACTCAACGTGTTGACTGTGTCACATGTTGACTTGTTTGTCGATTGGCTATCAGTCTCTGTGTTATTTGGCTGATTTGTCGCAGGTGCGGCTGCATTGTCATCAGTCAGACGGTGGTTCTTGGACGTTGCTGGGTACACGAGTGATAAAAT
>JAABUM010006736.1_pt1 | contig 11059 bp, 8 predicted proteins | sample 5559161 | NCBI WGS metagenome assembly JAABUM01 (sample SAMN10711868, study PRJNA513369) | rock metagenome | isolation source: Antarctica rocks | place: Antarctica: Victoria Land, Siegfried Peak nord | reverse complement strand
GCGCAGCCCATCCCGAACCGACACGGCCCACTCTTGGCTACACACAGTGGCCCGGAATCACCCACAACAGCAGGTCACGCAGGAAAACCGTCATCCAGAGAGCCGTAACTTCGGCCTAATCGATGCCATCGCCAATGCGGTGGCCAACTTCTGCGATGCACTCGCTAAATTCCACGGACGCAAGAAGAACCCCCGGTGACCTCCACCTGAAGCGCCGCCGCATCCTCGCCCACCTGGCCTATCGCCGCTCCCGCCGCCTTGATCCGAGCGGCATGGCAGCGAGCATGTCATACATGCCGGCTCTTCAATCTGGGCGGGCAGGGCGCGATCTCGTCCCTGGGGGAGTTGGGCCAACGCCACCAGCGAGGCATCACTACAGCGGCAGCCGCGGGGCTGCCGCTGTAGTGACATCTGAGATGCTTTGCCCTGATGGGCCGCACCGAGCTGCGCATTGCCGTCGTCACCTGGATCGAGATGACCTACTACCGCGCGACGCCGTCAAGCCGCCGCGCTCGCCCGTGACCCCCATCGAGTACGAGTTCGCCCTGACCCAGACCGCCACCACTTCGTGCAGCAGCCCCTCCGACACGGGACCGAGCGACAACGGCTACGAACTCGCGTTTCCCGCGGGCGGAGATCGCCCGGGAGGGCGCGAAGCAGGAATCGCACTGGACCGCGGATGCCGCCGACGCCGCGTGGTCCGACCGACCGATGCCGAAGGTCTCCGAGAGCATTCGTGACACCGTGTCTCACACCCAGACGACGAAGTAGTACTTCAGGACGGCGAGACCGAGCGCCGAGGCGACGAGACAGACGACCGCGGTGGTACAGGCACGCTGGTGGCGGGCGTCCGGCAGGTGCCACCGGAGGGGGACCACGCGCAGGAGAACGCCCAGGACGAGGAGGATGAAGGGGAGAAAGTAGCGACCCTGGACGCCGTCGATGATGTAGTAACCGACCGGCGAGAAGCCGAGGTAGAGCGCCCCGAACACGCTGGCGATACCGGCGAGGACGGCGAGCGCGACCACGAGGGTTGATCCCATCGGGACGCTTACGCGCTCGCTGGCCCCGAACGCCACGACCGTCGCCATGATCACCGCGACGGTGGCCAGCGCCGGGATCGAGACGAAGGTGAACCCGAGGTCGCCGAAGAACTGGGTGAAGTACATGTTCCCCTTCGAGGAGAGTGTGTTCACCACGATCCGCACGACGGTGAGCGGGTTCTCCAGAATGAACCCCACCTGGCTCGCGGGAACGACGGTGCCCCACTGCGACTGGGGCCGCATGAAGCCCATCGCCGAGCTGGTGATCGCCGTGACCCTGGTCCACCAGGCGAAGGCGACCACACCGACGCCGACCGTCGCCGCGGCCGCGGCCCGTCCCCACCGGCGTCCGGGGAGAAGGGCCGAGGGCACCACCAGGACAAGGGGCAGGAAGATCACGTAACCCGACTTGCAGAGAGGGATCATGGCACCGGCGACGAGCAGCGCCGTCGTCTCCGCGACGTTCAGCCGCGCCCGCAGGAAGACGGCCTTGAGGAGCAAGGACCCGGCCAGGAGGCAGAGTCCAAGGGTCATGGTGTCAGTGGTGACGGTGGTGGCCTGGAACAGGCTCATCGGGACGAGCGCGGCGACGAAGACCAGCCAGCGGGCCCGGTGGGCACGCAGGACGACGAGGCCGGCCGCGACCAGGGCGACGTAGGTCAGCAGGCCGAGCAACCGCATGAGCACGATCGCGGAGCCGACCGAGAGACCGGCCGCCTTCGCGATGACCATGCCGGCCAGTGCGGGCAGGTAGGCGACCGGGGCGTAAACCGAGGTGTTGGCGAACGCGACCTCTCGCGTCGTCGTGTCCAACGGCGCCGCGTCCAGTCGGGCGAGCTCCGCCGGGTCCTTGATCTGCGCGAACGGAGTGGCCGGGTGGTCGCCGATCGTGCGCGCCGACCACACGGAGAGGTCGTAGACCGAGGTGGGGATGTCGTCGCCCCAGTTCACCCCGCGGGCGTCATACACCTGTCGAGGAGCCACCGTGCCCTCGGAGATCGACCAGACGCGGGAGATGTGCTGGGCCTCGTCCGCGCCCCACATCGACGGCGTGATGAGGGCGAAGGCGCTTCCGACGAGCAGTGCCAGGACGCAGAAGGCCGTCAGCGCGCCGTCCGGACGGACCCACCGGCGGCGCGTCGAGGTGTCCTCGCTCCGTGCGCCTTCCCCGGAGCCCACCGAGCTCGTGTCGTCCGTGGTCGTTGCACCGGTCGGTGAATGCTCGGTGGTCGTCACGGGCGCTCGATCCCGGGGAGCGCGAGATAGAAGAGCCGGGTCGTCTCCTGGCGGATGCGGCGCAGCCCATCGAGGATCGATCCGGTGACCACGGCGAGCATCGCGAGGAGCCCGGCCGAGGACGCGAGGATGGCCGTCGGGAGTCGGGGAACCAGACCGGTCTCAGCGAACTCGGCGATCACCGGGAGGCCGAGGACGAGCGAGATCGTCACGAGGACGGCGGCGACGACCGCGTGGAAGAGCAGCGGCCGCTCGTGCCGGACGAGGGCGAGGATCAGACGCAGGATGCGGTAGCCGTCGTGATAGGTCCGGAGCTTGCTCTCGCTGTCGCCGGATCGATCCTTGAAGCCGACCTCGACCTCCGCCTGTGGCACACGGAGATTGACGGAGTGGATCGTCAGCTCGGTCTCGATCTCGAACCCGCGGGACGTCGCCGGGAAGGACTTGACGAATCGTCGGGAGAAGACCCGGTAGCCGCTCAGCATGTCGGTCACGCGCCGACCGAACAGGGTCGACACCAACACGTTGAACATCCGGTTACCTGTGGCGTGACCCCGCCGGTACGCCGATTCGCCGACCTGGCGACGTACCCCCGTGACCTGGTCAAAGGGTCCACTGCGAAGCGCGTCGACCAGCCGGGCGCATCCCGCGGCCTCGTAGGTGTCGTCGCCGTCGATCAGGACGTAGATGTCGGCCTCGACGTCGGCGAACGCGCGGCGGATGACGTTGCCCTTGCCGGGGACCTGCTCGTGCCGCACGACGGCCCCCACCTCGGTGGCGATCGCGGCGGTCTCGTCGGTGCTGGCGTTGTCGTAGACGTACACGACGATTCCCGGCACGGCGTCCTGCAGTTCACGCACCACCGTCGCCACGCATGCGGCCTCGTTGTGACACGGGACGATGGCCGCGATCCTGGGCTGCGGGACCGGCAGGGACTCGGGGCCGGGCAGGCCGGTGCCGTGCTCGGAACCGCGGTGCTCGGACAGGTGTGGTCCGCCTGGGTGTGAACGGATCGGGTCGGCGACCACCATCGCGGCCCGCTGCTCCTCGGACTTCCTCATTGGTCGATCACAGCCCCCACCGCACTCGGCCCGTTACGAACGTTCACGCACTGTAGCCAGCCACCTTGCCCCCGGTCGGGATAACACCGCGCTCGGGGTGTCCGGGGTCGCCAGTTTCGGCCGACCCGGTCCCCGCTACCGTGAGTGCTCCGAGTCCGTGGACGATCGAGAACGAGGAGTTCCGAGCCGTGGCTGACATCGCCGGCGACACGCAGACGCAGTCCGATGCGCTCGAGGACCTCGTGTCCGCAGGGAACTACCGGCGCTGGCTCTGCAGTCTCGGCGTGCCCTTTTTTGGCGACGACGTCCTCGAGGTCGGTTCCGGACTCGGGCACTACGCGTCCGAATGGGCCGACATGGGCGTCCGCATCACGGCGACCGAAGCCGACCCCGGCCGCTTGGCCCAATTGCGCGGACGATTCGCCGACGACCCCCGCGTGTCGGTCAGTGAGCTCGCCGTGCCAATCGACCGGACGGCCGAGCATTCGGCGGTCGTCGCCTACAACGTCCTCGAGCACATCCCGGACGACGTTGCGGCACTGCGGAGTTTCGCCGGTCTCCTGCGGCCGGGAGGACAAGTCGTGCTCGTGGTCCCGGCCTTCCCCTTCGCCATGAGCGCGTTCGACCGAGAGATTGGGCATCAGCGCCGCTACCGCCGCGGGGTGCTCGAGGCGAGGTTCCGGGAGGCGGGTCTTGATGTCGAGGTCTGCCACTACATCAACGGCCCGGGCCTGTTGGCCTGGTACATCACGTGTCGACTCCTCGGCGGTCGTCCGCGTGAGGGGCGCATGCTCACAGCCTACGACAAGTTCTACGTGCCGCTCGAGCGCCGCCTCGAGTGCAAGGTGACGGCGCCGTTCGGGCAGTCCCTGTTCGCCGTGGCCAGGACTCCGGCGGCGTGAGGGCCCGATCCCGGTGAGTGCCCTCCCGGCGTCGGCCACCGTCCGTCGGCACGCCGCCGCGGTGGCACCCGTCGCGGTCGGGCTGGTGCTCGTCGGCGTGGCGGCGTACGGAATTCTCGCGCTCGCCGTCCGGGCGCTGACGCCACGGGACTACGCGGCCGTGGCCGCGACCTACTTCCTGATCACCATCGCCGGTACCGGGGTCTTCACCGCGGTCGAGCAGGAGACCAACCGGGCGATCAGCGGTCGAAGCGTCGGGGCACGTGCCGACGAGTCGATCGGGGCCGCCGGGGTCGTGGCGGCCGCCCTCGCGCTGCTCGTCGCGGGGGCCGCGCTGCTGCTGGGTCCGGTCCTCGTCGACCGCGTGCTGGCCGGCCACCAGGCGCTGCTCTGGTGCCTGGTGCTGGGTATCGCGGGTGCCGCCGCGCTGAGCGTGCTGCGCGGTGTCTACGGCGGGGCGGGGCGGTACGGCTGGTACGCGTCGACGGTGGCGGGCGAGGGGCTCGGCCGGCTTGTCCCGGTCGCGGTCCTGGTCGCGGTGGGAGCACTGACCGCCGCGCTGATCGGTGGCGCCTTCGCGATCGGGACGGTCCTCGCCACGACGGCGACAGCAGTCGGGCTGCGGCGATGCGGGCTGCGGATCCGACGGCCCTCGTCCGGCTCACTGAAGGCGCTCGGCGCGGGCGTGCTCCTCCTGGTGGGAGCCTCGACGCTGACCTTCTTCATGGCCAACATGGCCCCCGTCGCGGTCACGGCGCGGGTGCCCGCCGACCCGGCCATCGCCGCGAGCTTCGCCTCCGCCGCGGTCCTCTCGCGCGTGCCGTTGTTCCTCTTCTCGCCCGCGCAAGCCTTCCTGCTGCCGCCCCTGACACGGGCGGCCGGGGAACGCGACACCTCGCGCCTCCGGCGCCACCTGCGCGGCGTACTCGCTATGGTGACGGCGTTCGGCGCGTGCGCGGTCGGCGCCACGGCCGCCCTCGGGCCCGCGGTCTCGTCGATCGCCTTCGCCGCTCCAATCGATCTCTCGCACGGGCTGTTCGCCGCCATGGCTCTCGGCACTGCGCTCACGCTCGTGGCCCAGGTACTTCAACCGGCCCTCGTCGCGATGGGCCTGCACCGTGCCGCCACCGCCGCGTGGGTGGTGGGCGCCGCGGTCTTCACCGTGCTCCTGGTGCTACCCGGAGAGGCCGTCACCCTGGCGGTGGTCGCACAGGTAATCGGGCCTGTCATGGTCGTCGCGGTGATGGGCGCCGTGCTCGTCCGTCGCGTTCGATCGTGGGAGCGAGCCGCGGCGGAATCCGTGACCGCCGACGGATAACCTGGCACCACCCATCGCGGCAGCACCGAGCGAGGAATCGCTCGCCTCGAGCGAGCGAGCGAGCGTGCGGCGGGTCGGATGGGAGCCAAGAGACTGCTTCCCGCTTCCATCTTTTCGAGACGGTCCACTTCTCTGGCGATGGTCTTTCCCTCGACGAGTGCGGACTGCCCATCGTGAGCTATGACGACGATGACGAACCCATGGCCACTACCTGACCCGTCAGTCACCATGGAGTCAGCGCCCCGCCAGGCTCTCCCCCCGGAGCTGACGGGGCGTTCCCCTGCCGTCACGACACTGTCAGAACGCGCCGTGGGCCTGCGCGACCGGGACACCCCCGGACGACGCCGAGGCCACCCACACGGCACCCCGCTGCACGCTTGGTCACCAGGCTGCTCGTGCTCGGAGAACCCCGGAGGTGTTGCGGCCCCGGGGCCCTCGTGCGTTCGGGTCAGGAACTGGCGGCGCGGAGTCGGGCGTGTAGCGGCGGGTACCCGCCGGGGTCCGCTCCGGGGCCACGCCAGATCAGGACTGGGGTGGTGACCGGACAACGACACGAGACAGAACATGTGGGGGTGTGGACGATGTGGATGCGCACCGAGCCCTTCCGGGACCTGGACCGGTGGGCGCAGCAGGTGTTGGGGACCGCGGCGCGCCCGGCCGGGATGCCGATGGACGCGTGGCGGGAGAATGACGACTTCGTCGTCGAGCTCGACCTTTCCCCGGGGTCGATCCGGCGTCGGTGGACCTCGACGTGGAACGCAACGTGCTCACCGTCCGCGCGGAGCGGGCACCGCGGGCGTGCGATGCTCATGAGCTCGTCGTGGCCGAGCGGGCGCGTGGGGTGTTCAGCCGCCAGCTCATCCTGGGCGACGCCCTGGACACCGAGCACATCTCCGCCGACTACCGCAACGGGGTGCTGCGCCTGACCATCCCCGTCGCGGAGCGGGCCAAGCCCCGCAATATCTCCATCACCAGCGACACCGAGGACCAGCAGTCCATCAGCGCCTGACCCGGGGTGGCGAGGATGAGCGTGGCTGCACCACCGTGGCCCACCCGACCCCGAACGCGGTTGCGACCTGGGCCACGCCGGTGCCCGGCGCGCCCGACGCGGCGGCATGCCTCGCCCGGGCCCGCTCGGTCCACGACGACCGGGCCCATGAGGTGAAAAGCCATCAGCGAAGGGGGCGTTCGATGACGCGGTTTGCCTGACATCTCAAGCACGGGCGGCGGAGGCTCGCTCGCTCCCCAGCGCCGCTTGAAGGGTCGCAATTTGCTGCGCCTGTTTTTGGACTGTTTCGGCCAATTGGTCAGAATCGCGTGCGTGCGCCAACGCTTCGTATTGCAATTGGAGGACTCGAGTATAGAGGGCAATGCGGTTGTTTTCCAGGGCAGTCAGCAGGTCGGACTTGGTGTAGACCGCGAGCGCTCGACTCATTGCGTCCGACTGCGCGTCACCCGTACGGAACAGGATTCCAAGGCCGAATACGGCGGGAACGATTTCGAATTCCCAATCTTCATCCGTGCTGCTGAGCCCATCTTCGATCGCGGTCAAGACTCCGTTGCGTTCGCCGCCGGCATGACTGGCCGCCGTGAAAGAGCCGGCGCCGACGAACCCGGCGGGCGTCATTTCGTCGTGCCACACAGTCGGTCCGTCATCGGTCGGATCGTGGCGGTCATCGGCCCCGAGCGGAGAAGGTTCATAGTAAAGGTCCCGACGAGCCCACGGCCAGAGCACGTCATGCGTCACGACGACCGCGTTGGGCGCGTGGGCCAGAATCCAAGAGATCTCGCGATACACCACCGAGTAGTTGTGGTCCCCGTCGACGACGTAAAGGTCACCGATGGGCAACTCGTCAAGGCCCTCGGGAGACGCTCGCTCCACAAGATCCAGTCCGTTCATTGCCGCGAAGCGAGCGCGGACATCACCGTCAGGATAAGGGTCGACGCCATACACGGCTGAGGCACCAAGCTCTAGATGAAGTGCGCTCGCCATCCCCGATTCCACGCCAACCTCGATGACGGTGTGGATGTCGCGGGTCCGGTATATCACGGCAAATATTTCGCGGAACAGCTGAAGCGAATGCAGTAAGAGGGGTTGACTACGTGCGGCACGCGCTTGCACATGAGGGTCGTCACGGGTGCTGAAGGTGTACTTGCCGCTACTCATCGGCGGTTCGCGATCGCGCGCAATGCTAGGCGCGTGGCGCCAGCGAAGACGGCTGATGCACCCCCGGTCTTGAACTCCTCGAGCAAGCGGCCGGAAATTCGGGCGTGGGCGGGGGCCGGTGGCATCGGTACCTCAAGCTGCGAGCGGGACTGGGGCAGCATCGCAAACGCCACGGTGATCTGCATCGAAGCCACTGGGCCGACGGCGTACTTAGCCACCGGCAGGACTATGGCGGCGTCGGCGTCTCGAAACTCGAACAGGTTACCTCCAAGCCAGACGCACTTGTGGAGATGCAACCCGGCGAAGTCCTCAGGCGCGCACCATTCAACTAGCTCGGGCGTGGCGGCGCCGCCAGTAGTCAGGCGCGCTTCGATCCAGTCGATACGCACGATCGCGGGGCGTCCTGGCAGGCTAACCGAAACGTCGATGATTTCCCATGGGTGATCTCTCCTGTCTGCGGGCCGGAGGTCGAGTCGGGCGAATGACAACCCGTTGTGGTTGATCCGCACCCGCTGCGTTGGGCCGTCGCACCACACGTCCGAGTGAGTTCGATATTTGACGCGGGTCTCCGAAGCGGGCCCCGACGGCTCGAACGCTGCCGACTCGAGGTGGCCGGCCGAAACGGCGCTGGCGGCGGCGGCTAGCTGGGGGTCGGCAGCAGCGATCAGACTAGGCCAAAATGCGTCACGCATGTTGAGATCGGAGAGGTCATTCGGTGACATGTAGGGGATGGCGCGAACGAGGTCGGTTGGCATGATGTGCGAAACCAGCGCCGATCCTAGGTTGTCTTCGTGGGCCCAAGAGCCGAATAGCGATGCTTCGTCGGCGGTCGGGGCGGTGAGCGCTGCCCGGAGGCTCTCCGCCAGTCGAGCGCGGGCGGATGGGTCGGCGAGGTTAGGCCAACGTCCATCGGCGGCGTCGATGTAAGCGTTCCAACGGCTTTGAAATGCCCCGATGCCCGCCTGTACGGCTTTTCGCTCAAGGTTTTGGGTTTCGCTGCCCGCACATGGGCCAAGGACCGGTGCTCCAGCATCGTCGAAATCAACGGTCGATCCACAGAGGGCATTGACCGCGAGTTCGATGACCTCAGGACTGCGCGCAATGGTGGCTACCGCCTCATGCGGATGTCCGTTCTGGCCGAGGTATCCCTCGGAGCGCAGGCCTGCCTGAAGCAATCGGGTGGATCGTTCGTCGGTCGCCAGATAAAGACCGGAGGGGACTACGTCAACCCCCGCGAGCTCGAGAGCTCGGGCGAGTTGAAGTTGGATCGTCCCGCCCCAGCCAAGGTCCACAAGAGCCATGTCTGGCCGATCGAGTGCGCCGTTGCGGCGCAGTGCGTGCACAATACGCTCCCGCTTGGCGGTGGCGGTGACTGCTAACTGGTTTCGTAGATGCGGCGTCTCAGTAAGTGCCAACGCGACTTGCTGCACGATGTCGGTTCCGTCAAGGACGGAGTCGAGCTGGCTGGCTAGACTGGGAACGGCACCGGGGCGCAGACCGAGGCTGGCGAGCAATCCCCGAACGGTTGCCCGGTAGCTACGTCCCAGCATGTTCTGTATCGACTCGGCGTCGAACCGGTCGATGGTGGCCAGCCAGGTCACGTGTCGGGATAACCACAGCGTGCGGGCCTCGACGTCAACGTCGCGGGCGCGGGCGGCTGCGTTGATCAACTGAGACAGTAATTCTCCCTCCCGCATGGGGCACCAGAGGACGGTGGTGTTGCTTCGGCGTGCGTGATCGACTACCCATTCGGCAAACCCGGTCAGCACAGGTCCGAGAACCCCAGCACCGTAGCGCCAGGCCGTCAAAGCCCGATCGTCGCCAATCCGTGGAGCAGTCGAGACGGTGCGCGCCCGCAGCGTGGTCAATCCGTAGTCGCCCTCGTCGGGATCAATAAAGCTACCGAAGGGGTGGTAGGCGTTGGTGGTGTCGCGCTCGCGTTTTAGCACAACTTCGAACTTTTCGTCGATACGCTCATAATAGATAGTGCGTATGCCAAGAGACGCCGGGGTCTCGCTGTCCGCGACTGGGTTGTCGCCGATGTGAACCACCTCCTCGGGCTGGCATCCGAGGCGGCTCAGGACTACCGGCCAGAGACTGGAACCCTTGTCTGTCCCGTAAGCGTTTGACCTGAAGATTCGCACACCTTCAAGCGAGCCAAGTTCGGGCCTGTCCAACAGGCGATGAAGATGATCCTCCGTGAAATAGGTGTCCGAGACAAAAACCACTTGCATACTGCGCTTTCGGGCGGAACGGATGAGCTCGGCGATGCCCAGGTCAACGACTGTGTAGTTCACCTCGATTTGAACTTCGGCTTCGACAAGCTCTTCAAGTGCCAGCCCGACAAATAGCGCCGGGGGCATGGCCGACCAGATGTCGAACAGCGAGACCTCAGTGCCCAGAGATCCCTGACGGGCTCGGGCGTCGCGTTCAGCGCTCTGCCGCAACCGTCGGAAGGCGGCGTCGGTTACCCACTCTGGGCAGAGCCCGTCGCGGCGCAGCGACGCGGCCAGCACTCCGAACAGGTCGACGGGATTCGGGACCCGCCGCCACAGCACGGTGTCAAAAATGTCGAATGACAGCACGGAACAAGATCCGTCGTCGATTATTCTACGGACAGCGGGAAACTCAGGATGACGTTCTGTCCACGGGGTGTCCTGAGGTTCCGCAACTATCATGAGGATAATTCTCCGTATCCTTGTAGTGGCCTTAACGGGTCGTCACGACCACGACTGAGTCGGTCGCCGGATGACGAGGCCGCTTGCCAGTCGGGCCGATGTCTTTACTCTAACTCGGCGAGCCTATTGTACGGTAAGCAATGACATGGTATACGTACGGTTGATGCAGCAATGTCCCCCCGGACTGGCGGCGTGTCGCGGGCAACAGGCGACCCGCCTCTTGTCGAACTCACAACAGGAAGGGTTTGTCGCACGGTCGGTGATTATTGACGCACCCCGCCACGTTGTGTCATTGGCGAGGTGGGCTGTGGGCTGTGGGCTGACACGAAAATGAAGGTGACCACGGTTGGTGACCTTCGCCTGAGGCGAGAGTTGTTGCTATCCGGCGGCCTTGAGGGGTTGCAGGCTGACCTGGTAGCCGAGTGCTTCGAGCTGGCCGATGGCGCGGGCCTTGGCGCAGCCGGATTGTCGTGCGAGGTCGTAGAGGTGGCGTCGGTCCCAGGGGATGAGTGAGTCGTCTTGTTCGAGGACCAGGATCGTGTCGCCGCGTGTCGCGATGTCGGCGACGAGTGCCTGTAGGCAGGCGGCGCGGCTGTCGCGTTCGGTGCGGTAGCGGCGCTCGGCGGTGTAGATCGTCGCCCTAACGTCGGAGCT
>JAABUM010006734.1_pt1 | contig 11060 bp, 8 predicted proteins | sample 5559161 | NCBI WGS metagenome assembly JAABUM01 (sample SAMN10711868, study PRJNA513369) | rock metagenome | isolation source: Antarctica rocks | place: Antarctica: Victoria Land, Siegfried Peak nord | reverse complement strand
AGACGGACTTGGACGTGTCGACGGCGATGCGCTTAAACTCCATGGCGGACGGCTCCTCTGTTGGACGCTGTGACAGCTCCAATCTTGGCACATGATGCCGTGGGGGCCGTCCACCCCAACATGGACGGGCTTGTTGGCCTGAGGTCGGCCGTGCGGCTACTTTCCATCCATGCCGTTCAAGCACAACGCCGTTCGCTGCCACCGCATTCCGCGGGCCCGCTACCGTGTTACGAACTGGCCCGTGTATGAGGCAGGCCTGCGTCGGCGCGGCGATCTCACGCTGTGGCTGGACGCGGCGGCCCTCGCGGGCTGGGCGGCACCGAAGCGGAGCAGCCTTGGAGGGCAGCCGCTGTATTCCGACCTGGCGATCGAGCTCGTGCTGACCTTGCGGCTCGTGTTCCACCTGGCCCTGCGCCAGGCCGAGGCGTTCAGCCGCAGCGTGCTGCGCCTGCTCGGGTTGGTTCTGCCCATTCCTGACCACAGCGCGTTAAGCCGACGCGGACGGGCGTTCGCAGGGCGGCAACCGCGTGTCCAGGCCAGCACTGGCCCAATCCACCTCGTGCTGGACAGCACAGGCCTGGAGCTGTTTGGACAAGGCGAGTGGGATGCTGAGAAGCACGGCCGAACGCGGCGGCAGTGGCGCAAGCTTCATCTCGCGGTCGATGCCGACACGGGCGAGATCGCCGCGCACGTGCTGACCGAGGGTCACGCCGACGATGCGCCCTCCGTAGGCTTTCCATCAGCTACGCTGACGGAACCTTTGCCTACTTCGCCCAAGTGCCGGCCCTGCTCGGGCAGGCTGAGGGCGTCATCACGTCTGTGACGGCGGACGGCGCCTACGACGGCGAGCCCACCTACGCAGCGGCTGCGCACGCCAGCGCCATCCGCCACTGGAGGTCGTCGTCCCGCCTCGGGCGTCGGCGGTGCCAAGCTCAAACGAGGACGACGACGGCGTCCAGAGCCAGCGTGACCGGCGTTGGTGCATTAATCGGCGCCCCACACGAAGCTTGGGCCGGGTGTGAACCGGGCGTATAGGGCCGCTCCCTCGTTTTCCGGATGACTGATGCCCTACAAGGCCAATGAGCCCCGCCGCCACAAGATCCCGCGGGCGCGTTACAAGGTCGCCAACTGGCCGGAGTATGACAGGGCGCTGCAGCAGCGCGGGAGCTTGACGGTCTGGGTGACACCGGAGGCGCTCGCGGCCTGGCAGCCGCCCCGCACCGGCCGGCGCGGTCGCCCCTGCGACTACTCGGACATGGCGATCGAGACCGGGCACCTGCTGCGCCTGGCATTCGGCCGCCCATGGCGGCAGACCGAAGGCTTGTTGCGCTCGATCACCGCCTTGCTCGGGATCGATGTCGGCGTGCCCGACCACACGACGTTTTCCCAGCGCAGCCCTGGGCTGGCGCTCGCCGCGTCGCTGGCGCAAGCCCAGGCGAGCGGCCCGGTGCACGTGGTGATCGACGCCACGGGCCTGAAGGTTTACGGCGCCGGCGAATGGCTGGTCGCGAAGCACGGCGAGCGCGGCACCCGGACCTGGCGCAAACTCCACCTCGCGGTCGACCCCAGCACCGGCGAGATCCTCGCCTCCGAGCTGACAACCAATGAGGAAGGCGATGCCTCCCAGGTCGGTCCGCTGCTCGGCCAGGCCCCTGGTCAGATCGCGTCGGTGACCGCCCACGGCGCCTATGATGGCAAGCCGGTCTACCAGACCGTCTCGGAGCGCCAGCCCGACCCGCCTGTGGCAGTCATCATCCCGCTGCGCTCCACCGCGGTGCCGAGCACAGCCGCGGGCGCCAGGCCCAGCCAGCGCGACCAGCACATCCAGATGATCCAAGCCAAAGGACGCATGGGGTGGCAGAAGGCGGTCGGCTACGGCCGGCGATCGCATGCGGAAACCGCCATGTTCCGCTACAAGGCCCTCATCGGCAGCGGCCTACGCGCCCGAACCTTGCCCGCGCAGAAAAAATTCTGCACCAAAGCCCGATATACTCCGTCCACGTGAGAACCCGAAAACTTCGCATCCCCGGAACGCCGCTCATATAAGGATCGACTCGCCAGCCGATTTTCGGGTTCTCACGTGGACAGAGTATAACGTCCCTCAACGACTGTATCTCATCTCCTGCAGGAATTGCCGAGCCTGTGTGAGGTCCGCCGTTGCCGCGCCCTCGGCGAAGGGCGCGAGCGCCGCGGATACGAGGTCGAAGGCGTCCGCCGTGCGCCCGCAGCCACGCCACAGCACACCGAGGCTCATGGCGGCGCGCAGCTCCCAGCCTTGCATGGCCTGGCGGCGGCTCATGTCCAGTGCCTCAAGGAAGGCGGCCTCAGCCTGGTCCATGCTGCCGCGTGCCAGGAGCACCTCGCCTTTGATGCGCAGAAGTTCTGCCACGCACCAGTGCTCCTCGAACTGTTCGACTTGCAGAATAGCATCCTCGGCCACGGCTAGGGCCTCATGGAGTTGGCCGGCGCGGCTGAGGGCGTGGGCGAAAGCACCGCGGTGCGCGGGCACCCGGAAGCGGGACAGCACCTCGCCGAACTCGTGCAGCGCTGCGCGGAAATCCGCGATCGCGGCCGCGAACTCGCCTTGCTCGGCGAGCACTTCGGCGCGGTAGGCAAGGGCGTGGGCGTGCCAGAGACGGAGCCGGTGGTCCCTCGCGTGATCAAGCAGTGCCGCCGCCGATCGCCCAGCATCCGTCCAGTCGCCCCGGAGTATGAGGACCGGGCACGCGCCGTAGGCGAGGGCGTAGCCCAGCGAGTTGGCGTGCTCGATCTCGCGCGCGGCCTCGACGGCCGTCATGCCGGTCCGAAGCGCCTCGTCGGGGCGCCCCTCGGTCCACTGGATAGCTGACAGCGCCGCGAGTCCGGCCACACGCTGATCCTGCCCGAAGCGGTGCGCCAAGTGGCGGTGGACGGCGGCGTTGTACAACTGAAGAGCGGTCTCGATCTCGGCACGCCCGCCGGCGTGGTCGCCCAGCAGATAGCGCGACACGCCCAGGACACGGTGGGCAACGAGTGCCACCTCCGGGTCCCCCGCCTCAGTCGCGAGGCGGAGCAGGCGTGCCGCCAAGCCTTCTGCCACGCGGTTCTCTCCCAAGGCGGAACGGTGTGCCCAAAGTCCGTAGAGTGCGCGAGTCCGTTGCGCTCCGTCCCCGAGCCGCTCCGCCAACGCGTGCGCGCGCCGGAACGCCTCGCCGGTTTCGGCCGCCGCATAGCCCCGGCACGCGATGAGCGGCGTGCCGAGCCCGATCTGCAGCAGCAGTTCGCTGCGGTCTCGGGTATCGTCCGGCGGCTGGGTTCCCAGCACTTCGAGGCCTTTGGTCAGATGCCCGATTGCCTCGAGGTTGGCTGACCGCAATGCGGCACGCTGGCCGGCGGCGAGCCACAGCTCGACCGCCTGTGAGGCGAGCCCCGCCTCCGTGTAATGGCGGGCTAACACCTCAGGTTGCTCCTCCGCGACCTGCGGGAGGATGGTCTGGAGTACCTCGGCGCAGCGTGCGTGCAATTGCTGGCGCTTGCTCCGCAGCAGCGTGCTGTAGGCCGCATCCTGCACGAGAGCATGCTTGAACGTGTAGGTCGCCCGCGGCGGGTGCCCGCGCTGGTGAACGAGCTCGGCGGCCACAAGCTGGCGCAGTGCCTGATCGAGCGCGGTGCCTTGCCATGATGCAAGCGCGGCCACGGCTTCGTAGGAGAAGTCGCGTCCGATCACCGACCCGATCTGCGCCGCCTCCTTGGCGGAACCGAGCCCGTCGAGGCGCGCGAGTAGCGAATCCTGCAGCGTTGTCGGAATCGCAAGGGGCGGAAGCGGCCCGGCCAACCCATAGTGATCGGCTGTCGCCTGCAGGAGTCCGGATTCGAGCACGGCTTTCGTCAACTCCTCGACGAACAGCGGCACGCCGTCGGTCTTGCTAACGATTTGCTCCAGTACCTCGGGCGGCAATGGCAGGCCACCCGCCACGTGCTCGACCAGCTTCGCTGATTGGCGCCGGCTGATGCGGTTCAGTGCCAAGGCTGTCACCTCGGCACGGGCACTCCACTCGTGCTGGAATTCCGGCCGGAATGTGACGAGGATAACGCAGTGGGACAACGCCGCGCGGTCGATGCTGAGATCCAGGAGTTCGCGCGTGGTCGGGTCGATCCAGTGAGCGTCCTCAACCAAAAGCAGGACCGGCTTCTGCCTGCTGCCGGTCAGCAAGCCCGCAAGCTGCTCCAGGAGTCGCTCCTTTTGCTGCTCCGGCGACCAGTGCAAAGGAGGGTAACGTCCCTCGTTGGGTATGGCGAGCAGTGCCGCCAACAACGGGACGCTGGGGCGCGCTTCGCCCGGAACCTCGGCAATCCACCGTTCAAGTTTGTCGAGCTTTGCGCTGGCCGGGTCCGCAGGACGTATGCAGCAGGTGTGCTCGAGATAGGCGATTACTGGCTGCAGCGCGCTGTTGGTGTGAGACGGCGAGCACTGATAGCGCACGGCACGGTGGCGTTCGGCCGCGACGTGCTCACAGAGGGCCTGGCCGATCCTCGACTTGCCAATTCCAGCTTCGCCTGAAAGCAGCACGACTTGGCCGTCGCCCGCGCGGGCCAGTTCCCAGCGGTCGAACAGCAGAGCGACTTCCTGGTCGCGGCCGACCAACGCTCCCGACCCAGCCGCGTGTGCTGCCTCAAAGCGGGTCGCCGCGGCCCGTTTTGAGGCAACGCGCCAGACCGGCGTTGGGCACGACACGCCCTTCAACTCGCGCTCTCCGAGAGCCTCACACTCGAACATGCTGTCGACAAGCTTGTGGGTACTCGCGGCGATGACAACGCTGTCCGGGTCCGCACAATCCTGCAAGCGTGCCGCGAGATTGACGGTCTCGCCTACGACGGGGTGCTCGTTCACGTTGCCGCGCAGAATCCTTCCACGCGTGACGACCAGCCCGGTGGCGATGCCGATCCTGGCAGCGAGCGGCTCGCCGGACGGTGTGACCAGCCCCTTGATGGCCTCGACCACATAAAGACCGGCCTGCACCGCTCGCTCCGCAGCGTCCTCTCTTGCCCTCGGATATCCAAAATAGGCGAGGACGCCATCTCCCATGAAGTGCTCTACGAAACCGTCGAAGCGTGCGATCTCGCCGGCGCAGAGATCTTGATAGGCATGCAGGAGCTGCTCCATCGCCTCGGGGTCGAGCGCGCCCGTGAGCACCGTCGAGTTGACGAGATCGCAGAACATGACCGTGATTTGACGGCGCTCCGCTTGTGGGTCCGCCGCGGCTATGGCAACCGGTTTGGTACCGCTCCTTCGAGGGGCAAAGCCGGCTTCCAGGGCAGCCATCAATCTGCGGCGATGGCCGAGCGAAAGGCCGAGTTCTTTAAAGTCGGCATCAGAAAGGAGACGGAGCGTGGCGAGATCGACGTCGTTCTTGGCGAGCGCCGTTTTATGCTGCTGCAACCCCAGCTCTTCGAGGAGTTAAGCGAGTTCACTCGTGGACATCACCGGCACCCTGCCTTTCGCTCTCGTGCTGCGCCGGACGTTGCGAAGGAGCTTATCGCAGGTCAGCGGGCCGCCGCCAGTCTAGCGCAAAAAGCTGATTTCGCTGACGGACGCAGTGATCTGGATCACACCCTCCAATCGCAAACTTGGGCGTCCGCAGCGTCGATCCGGATGGCGTCAAAGGATTTTCAGGTACTCAATAATTGCGAACCGATCCTCGGGCGCGAGCCGCGGACCGATGATGCCGTTGCCTTTCGGTCCGTCGTTGAACTCGTGTCCTTTGTTGCTGTTGCCCGCCAGTCGCGTGTCGAGCTGGAACCCACCCTCGACAGGAGCGCTGCGGTATCCGACCCGCACCGGGTCGTACTCGCGGCTACCCAACCAAAACGCGCTCGGCCGCTCACTGGCCGGCGAGAGCAGGGCGTAAAGGTCCGGTACCGAGCCGTTGTGCAAATAGGGCGGCGTGGCCCAGATACCGTCCAATGGGCGAGTCCGATAGCCCATCGGCGCCCTTACGCAGTTTGGTCGATACCCGTTCATCTCGTCCTGCCGCTTCGGCGGGACCGGAGGAGTTTGGCCGTCGTACCACCGCTGCGCCACCCGCCCGACAACGTCGCCCAGCGCGCGCCCATAGGCCTGCGTCTTGATGCCGAGAAAACCGAAGCTTGTTACCTTGCGGTTCGCGAGCCCGGCCGCCTCCGCTGGGTCGGTGCCGATCTCCGAGATAGGGATCAGCGGCAGATCCAGGAAGCGTCGGCCTTCCGGCTCCGGGCCGGACGCCTTCCAAAAGCTTGCATTCCAGAACGCTGGGGTGTTCGGCGTCGGCAGATGACAGCCGGCACACATTTGGGAGTAGAGCACCCCGCCCCTTGCGGCCAGCGCAGTATTGATCGGGGGTAAGACCGCCGGCCAGCGCGGCGCAGCAAGCCCGGTGAACCGGTGGTCCGTCAACGGCGTGTGGCCCGGTGCATAGCTGCCTTCAAGGGCAAGTTCAATCTGGTGCAGCGCCTCGAAATCGACCGACGAGGTGAACAGCGACTGGCCTTCGTTAGACAGGTTCACCAGGGCGCGAACCCCCATCGCCTCGCCCGCATTGCGCACCATCGGCCGCTGGATGGAGCTGTTGTATTGCGCCCAGCTGAACCATGGTGCGCCCCAGATGTGGGGGAAATGGACCGGCGCGTCGGTGGGCGCATAGTTCGCGCGATTGGGTTTGCCTCGGCTGTCGCGCATATCCATCGCGAACACTTCATTGCCGATGCGATTGAGCGCATCGAGACGCCCAAACCCCTCCTCGACGCTCCGGCCAGCCACGCGCAGGTCCATGGCGATCTGTTCCTCGACACCCGCCACGGCGCTCTTGAACTGCTCGCGCAATTGGTCCCGGGCGGCTGGCGACGCGTCCGGACCCAGCACCCGGCTGGCGAACCGGTCGAACCGCCCGGGCAGAGCAGCCGTGCGCAGGATGGCAATGCCCACCGCTTGGCGCAGCTTGCCGAGATCCAGCATCGCCGACCCGCCATCGATCGTGATGGCGACGTTCCGATAGACGATCTGCCCGGTGTGGCACGCGGCGCAGGTCAGGCCGGATTCCGTCCACATCTTGCCGGTTGCCGGGTTGACAAGCCCAATATTGGTGCGCGGATCGACCTGCGCGTTGCCGCGGGCAAATCCGATGGGCAGCCCATCCGGGTTGGCAGGCTGGCTGGCCTGGCTGGGGATGAAGCCGAACCGGGCCAGGTAGGTGCTGTCGCTCAGCCAGCCCGTCGCACCAAAGTCCGGGGCCGGCAGCGCCATGAACCATTCAAGAGGAATGCCGAACGTAGCTGTGCCCTGCGACACGTGGTGGAACCACCTGCTCTGCTCCGGAGTCCATTGCTGATCCAGGGAGACCTGGCGCACCGGTGCATCGGCCGGCGGCAGGTCCGGTGCGCATGAGACGACCAACATGGTCGCGATCGGCAGCATCAGGCTCAATCTCATGGTCGCGTGCTCCTGTTGCCCGGGTCAGGGCTAGGTAAGGCCGACGTCGAAGCGGAGGTGTTCGGTGCCCGTTGGCTCTGCTTGTGCGGTTTTGCCGACCTTATGGCGCAGGGCGGAACTGGCGAGATACACCTCGCGGCGCACGGCATTGATCTCGCCGAGCGGGCGGTGTTCCGGCAAGGCATGCCAAGGAGTGAAGGACAGCGCCTCGCAGAACCGCATCTGCTCGGGTGAGGCGAATTGCTGCGGCGGAATCGTCAGGGTGGCGACGCGGAACGTCGGCACGTCCCAGGTCACGGTTGGATTGTCGATCACCTCCGGCCTGGCGTCGTTCCGGACCTGCAGCATGAGATCGAAACGGGCGGGCCGGCCCTGACGCGTCAGATGTTCGACCATCGCCGCTTGCAAGTTGAGCCGCAGCAGTTTGCCGTCGAGCACCACGTCGCGGTCATGCCCGCGATTGCTGTCGCCGTCGCGGCGAGTGTCGTACAGCATCAACGTGGGGGCCGCGTCGCTGAGCGGCCGGTCTGCGCGGGATCCCAGGCATACCCCATCCTGGCCTCGTCGTAGTCGATGGCGCCGCGCAAAAACGTGGCCGGGCGCTCGTCCGGGATGGCCGCGACCTGCTGCGCCGTGGCGGCGATCTGGGCGTCGTTCGCAAGATAGTTTTGCGCGGTGCGGGCAAACGCCTCCCGCCACTTCCGCACATCGAACTGCGTGATGGGCGCGCCGTCGAAGGTCAGGACAGCGTCGCCGGCGCGGACCTGCCCGCTATGGCACGAACCGCAAGCCAGGGTGACCACATGCAGGCCGGGCTGGTCGGAATCGATCTCGGCCAGGGGCGAGGCGCTGGCCGGGGCTGGCCGTCCGGCGGCCGAGGCGATGCCCAGCCCGCGTGGCAAAGGGCGGGCCGGCTGATCTGGGTCCATGAATAGGCCGAGTCTGGCGAAATGCTGGTCCGTCGGCCCCCATATCTCGGGCGCCAGGTCCGGCAGGACGGCCTGTAATAGGAATGGCACGCCGACAAATCCGTTGCCCGCGTTCAGGAACCACGAGTAACCCCTTGGGTCGGACACCTTGTAGGCGTCGGCCTCACGCGCGCATGCTGACCGCAGGTCAGGCCAGGACACCCCGGGATGACGGGTTAGATTGGCGCGCCAGCCACATGCGGCCTGCGCAAGGCCTGGAGATGAAGACCCGCACAGCACTGCCAAAACCACCAGCAGAAGCTGAACACCCTTGACCGATCGCGCGCTGACCATGCCGTTCGCCCGCTGCTGTCGTCTTCCCCGGTCACATGTTGCGCAATGCAATATTAGTTTGCAATTCAAATGCTGCTGCATGGCGATGCTTTTTACTTTCTCGATCTCCCGCGCAAGCTTCGCTGGAGGTAAACTTCGGTTTGAACAACCCTCGCGTTCCGGCGGTGCTACCGGGCGCGCATCGCGCCACAGGCGCTTTCGTCCCTTAGACGGCTGAGATCTCCGAAAAGCTGTGCGATGAAGTTGACGAACACCGGCGCCGAAATGTCGTTGTGATCGAGGATGATCTGCGGATGCGCCCGGACGATCCAGAACGGGTTGTTCGGATCGTACTGGCCCGCACCAATCTCCTTCAGGACTGCTCCGCTGCGATAGGTCCGCTGCCAGCCGGACCTGAGGTAACCATCAGATCGCCACGTTTTCTCAAAGGCGAAAAAATCGCGGCAATCGGCGGCCGGGTCCGGATCCAGCAATTCCGGAGGCGACCGCTTTTCCTTGGTCAGTTCTTGCTCGGGGCGGTCAAGATCATGGGTCCAGAACGGACGGTAATGCCCCATCGCGGTCTGGATCTGCGCCCGTTCGCTCTCGCCGGTTAGAGGGTCGGACGTCGTTGCTTCGAAACCGGTGTTCACCATCCGCCCGAGCGGGAACACGATGCCGGTCGCCCAATCGCCATCGAATTTGCCCTCGCCAACCGAGGTCACCTCCACCAGCACCGGGCTTTGCCGGGGCGCATACCGCAGCGTGGAGCGGCCGCCGGCATGTTGCTCGTTGACCAGTTGGCGGATCGGCTCGTATCGCATGGCCTCGATGGCCGGATTGATCAAGACGACCAAATCTCCGTACGCGGAGATCTCGCGCGGGTCGTTCTTCTCCGTGGGATGGTCGGAGGCCGCGGCGTTCGGGAAATACTGGGCGCGGATCAGCGACGTTGCCGCCCGGTCGATGTAATACTGGGCCAAGGCGGAGTATACGATATGGCCGCCAAAGCTGTGACCGATGGTGAGCATGCGCGTGCCGCGCGACGTCTTGCCTTGGCCGGGCACCTGCAGATTGAGCGTGTCGCGGAATGCTTTCACCTTTCCAAGCAGGCCGCGGATCGATCCCTCGGCAACGCGCCGCGCCGCGTCCTTGCGCGCCCAAAAGCTCAGGTTGTCCACGAACTCGACCGCGACGCTCGATCCCCGCCACCCCGTGTAGATGCCGATCACCTTACGCTGCTGGTCGGACGGGCGCTGCAGCTCGGCCGCCGCAATCGCCGCCAGCAGTTTCCTGAAATCCTGAACGTTGCCGTCGCTATCCGCGGCATTGTGTTTCCACCCGTGCACGAACACGACGATGCAGAGATCCCTGTCTTTTGCCTCGCGCGCCATCCGGTCGAAGATGAGGCTCGCTTGCTCTGGCCGGTAGGCTTTCCCTTCATCGTCGAACTCGACGAAGCCGAGGAGATAATTGGCTATGGTCGGTGTGCCGTCGCCTTTCCTCGCCGGCGCATCAGATTCTTGGAGTGGGCTGTCTGCACAGGGTCTTGTCGGCTCGACCCTGCAGGCTTCCGTGCCGCTCCGTATCAGCTTATTGGCGGTGCAGGCGCTTAGCGCGAGTACGCACAGAAAGATCAGCACTGCGCTGAGGCACTGGCGCTGCATTTTGCGAATACCCATGACGCCCTCCATGAGACGGAGCCGGGTGGTGCATGACCTTCCGAGTCCGGCCGCAATGCCTCGGTTCGTTCGGGGCGCCGTAAGCTAAATTTTATAAACACGCTCGTTACAGCAATAATGGCTGCCGAAAAGCAAGGAGAGTAGTGGCCGGGTGCCGCGGCGTGTGACGTAGGTCACTTACGGCGCGCTTGCGGTCGCTCAGAGTGGGCCCTGACATATATCAAACAGCCGCCATGGTCCGATCGGAGGAGCAATGGAACTCAAGGTTTTGCCGGCGACTGATTACATCGGCGATGCGCCATCACATGACAAAGCCTTGCACCGGGGCAGGCAGATAAGGGATCGCGACACGGTCGCCGGTCTCGACCCAGCGGACCGAGGCAGCCGACGTTCGGCGGGGGGGCCACAACGCATCATCGAGGACACGGCCACATCGGCGCGAAAACCCAGGTTAGCGCCGGGATGAACTGCTTCGCCTCGGGGTATGCACAAAACCCCTCTGATTTCGCTGCTCCGAGAGCCAGGTTTTCCGCGGGTCTGGCGCACGTCGCCCTGGTGTGCACGAAGCTAACCTGGATAATTCTTGAGGGTTGGCGGGCATAGTACAAGCCCTTGATCCAGCGTAGAATGTGGTTCTCGAGGCCAATTCTACGGATCCGGAGCGCCATGCCCGCCAAGGTTGAGCTTATCCCT
>JAABUM010006733.1_pt1 | contig 11061 bp, 3 predicted proteins | sample 5559161 | NCBI WGS metagenome assembly JAABUM01 (sample SAMN10711868, study PRJNA513369) | rock metagenome | isolation source: Antarctica rocks | place: Antarctica: Victoria Land, Siegfried Peak nord | reverse complement strand
ATCGTGCGTTGCGTGCAGCACCGATGAGCCGACGCGGTGGGCGGTTCGAGCACCTTTGGCAGCGTGACGGGCTGCGCCATGGACGGCGGGACGAGCGGGCACCGCAGCTTCCCGGCTCGAGCAGGGCACTCGTACCGCTCGGACCCGCTGCTGTCGGGTCCGGCGACCCGCCGCAGCGCCCACTGCTCCCGCGTACTGATCTGCCCGAGGAACACCTCGAGTGGGGGCGACGCGGCCAGGCGTTCGGGGCGAGCGATGGTGTCGAACGCCTCGGGGGTGGCGGGGCAGTGAGGGACGCCGGCGATGAAGCGCGCTCCGCCGTGGCTGCCTCTGGCGCCGAGCTGGGTCGGGTGGAGGTCCAGGACGGAGTCGACGTCGAGGGCGCGCAGGCCGCGGCTCCAGCCGGTCTTGTAGGTGAGGCCGGCACGGCGCTTGCCGAGGGCGGGCTTCGCCGCGCTGTTTTCGAGTCGCTGGCGACGGCGATCCAAGGAGACACGCAAGGCGCGGATGCTGCTGGCCATCAACTTCTGGAAGATCACCATGACGAAGCCGACGGCCATGTCGTTTGTTCGCTCGGCGCGCGCGAATCCTTCGCGCACGTATTCCTCGACGGCCTTGAGGGCCTCAAGCTCGGCAGGTGTTGGGTTCACCTCCCATCGGTGAGCATGGCGCGGCATGAAGCCGCCGATGATCTTCTTGCGGTTGCGGATCAGTACCTCGGACAGCAGGTGGCGGCTCGCCAGGTTCTCGCATACCCGAGCCACCGATTGCTCGCCAGCTGAGAGTTCAGCGGCGATCTCGTCCGCATCTCGGTCGAGCCAGCCGGCGACACGGTCGATGACCTCGTCAGGCTCTTCGCCTGGTGGTGGGAAGCCATGAAGCGTCAGGTCGTGGACCAGTCGACTGAGGCCAGGAACGTCCGCACGGTGCCGTTCGAAGTGCTGAACGGTGGGGAACAACGCGGGGTCGAGGAGCTCCACGAGGCTGTAGAGCTCCTTGCTGTCGAGTTGCATCGGGGTCGCGGTAAGGAACAGAGCCGCCCGCTTGGAGAATGCGTCGGGTGAGACGACCGCACGCACGGCGCGGTAAAGCCGCGTCTCCTCGCGCTTCTTCCCTGAGATCCGCACGCGCGCGTGGTGGGCCTCGTCGACGATGACCATGTCCCAGGGCACCTCGGCCATGAGCTTCGACCAGGGCTCACCCGAGATCCACCCGCTCGACACGATGACGCTGTCGAACTTCTCGAACGGATTGCCGTCGTAGCCCTGCGAGGACTTGAGGTAGCGAACGGTGTCCGAGTTCAGGATTGAGAACACTTCGTTGAACTTCGACTTCAGCTCGAACTGCCACTGACGGATGAGGTTGGGCGGTACAATCGCGATGCATCGGGCCGCGCCGCCGCGTGCGCGGAGCTCCTTGAGGACGAGACCCGCTTCGATCGTCTTGCCGAGGCCAACCTCGTCGCACAGCAGATACCGGTGCGGGTAGTCGGACACCACCCGGTGTACGACGGAGACCTGGTGCGGCTTCAGATCGACCCGCGACTCTCCGAGCGAGACGAGGTCGTTCGTCAACTGCTCGATCTCATATCGCCGCGCCGTGACGGCAAGCGCGAACTGGCGGGCACTGCCGAGCCGCCCGCTCTCCGCACGACTGCGCGGGTCGTCGAGGACATGGGGGCGGAGATCGACCTCGGCGACAGTGATCACCTTGCCGTTGACGAACACCTGCCATCGGGGCGGAGTTGCAGTTGTCATCCCCTGGATGACTCCGAGATCTCCCGTACTGATCCGCTTCACCATGCCAGCCAGGACGACGCGTTCGAGAACGCTGGCGCGAGCGCTGAAGAGCTTGGGTTCGTCCTCGCCGTCAAAGAGAACCGAAACCTGATTGCTCCCGGCGCTTCCGACGACTCCAGTCGGACAGCCAGGTGCCGTCGGCCAGCGCACCAGGGACCCCTCCGAGATCGGAGCCGCGGAAGCATTCGGCGTATGCGCACCCTGCTCCGTGTTCACTCCCAGACTCCCTATCCTCATCGCTGGGTGCACACTGCCACGGAGCACCGACACGCGTAAGGCCCTCGTGCGCTGAGTCGTCAAGACCACCGCCCAAGGCCTGCGGTCAGCGCTCGCCCTCTTCCTGGCCGGAGCCAACGCCTCGTGGACGAACGAAGCATCCACGCGGCTGGCACCTTCGACGGTGATCGAGTGCGCGCGAACGGAGCCCGAGCGTGCGCAAGGATCCCGCAACTGTCAGCCTCGGACGGTAGACAGTGCGAGTGCTGCACATCCACCGGGCGGAGCGGACGCTTGTCCTCGCCGACGCACTCGGCGAGCTGCTCCGCACCCCGCTGCCGGACCCGTTCGCGACTGAAGTCGTCGCCGTACCAGCCAAGGGCGTCGAGCGCTGGCTGACCCAGCGCCTGTCCGGTGTGCTTGGGGTCGGCGCCGGGACCGATGGGATCTGCTCGGGCGTTGCCTTCCCCTCGCCAACCCGGATCGTCAGTGACGCACTCGCCGCCGCCGGCGGACTCGACCCTCGCGACGACCCGTGGACGCAGCCGCTATGGCCGCTGCTCGACGTCATCGACAGCTCCCTCGGCCAGCCCTGGTGCGGCGTCCTGGCCGCGCACCTGGGGCAGGGCAGAGCTGATCACCGACAGGGTAGGCGTTACGCCGCCGCCGCCCACCTCAGCGAGCTCTACCGCAGCTATGCCTCGCACCGACCAGCCATGCTGACCGCGTGGGCAGCCGGCTCCGACACCGACGGCCACGGCCCGCTGCCCGAGGACCTGCGCTGGCAGGCGCAGCTCTGGCGAGAGCTCCGCGACCGGCTCGGCCCCAGCCCCGCCGAACGGCTGGAGGAAAGCTGCGGCGTACTCCGGAAAGACGCGTCCCTGACCAGCCTTCCGAGCCGGGTCAGCCTGTTCGGACCCACCCGGCTCCCGACCGACCAGCTCGCCGTGCTCGCTGCGCTCGCCGAACACCGAGACGTGCACCTGTGGCTGCCGCACCCCAGCCCGCAGTTGTGGAACTGCCTGGCCGGGACGACCGCCACCCGGCGACGTGACGATGCGACAACCACCGCAGCCCGGCACCCGCTGCTGCGCAGCCTCGCCCGGGACGTGCGCGAACTCCAGCTGCGGCTGCCGACGCACCAGGACCTGCACCACGACGATGCCGCGCGGCCCCCCACACTGCTCGGCCAGCTGCAAGCCGACATCCGAGATGACCGCGCACCGACCCCCACCGCGCCAGACAGCACGCTGCAGGTCCACGCCTGCCACGGCCCAGCCCGGCAAGTTGAGGTCCTGCGCGAAGTACTGCTCCGCCTGTTCCAAGACGACCCGACCTTGGAAGCGCGTGACGTCATCATCATGTGCCCCGACGTCGAAACGTTCGCCCCGCTGATTTCCGCCGCGTTCGGACTCGGCCACGGACTGCCACACCCTGGCCACACCCTGCGGGTGCGGCTGGCCGACCGCAGCCTGCGCCAGACCAACCCGCTGCTGGACACCGTCGCCGGCCTGCTGGAGCTCGCCGGCAGTCGCGTCACCGCCAGCCAAGTCCTCGACCTCGCCTCCAGCCCGGGCGTCCGACGAATGTTCAGCTTCGATGACGACGACCTGGAACGCGCTCGAGATTGGGTCGCCCGGTCCGGCGTCCGCTGGGGCCTGGACGCCGCCAGCCGCGCCCCCTATGGCATGCAGGGCGTCGCGCAGAACACCTGGCAGGCTGGACTCGACCGGATCCTGCTTGGCGTCACCACCTCCGAGGACGTGCCCGTCGCCCTCGGCCTCGCGCTCCCCTTGGACGACGTCGACAGCAGCGACATCGACCTCGTCGGCCGGCTCAGTGAGCTCCTCGACCGACTCCAGGACGTGCTCGTCGAGCTGTCCGGCGAGCACCCGGTGCAGCACTGGCTCAGCGCCCTCAGTGACGCCCTGGACAGCCTCACCGCGACGAGCCCCGCTGACAGCTGGCAGCTCGCCCAAGCCCGACGCGAACTCGCCGCCGCGGGCGACGGCGCCACCAGTTCCGTGCAGCTCGCGGACATCCGCGCGTTGCTCGCCGATCGGCTCCGCGGTCGACCGACCCGGGTCAACTTCCGGACCGGGAACCTCACCGTCTGCACCATGGTCCCGATGCGGTCGGTCCCGCACCGCGTCGTCGTCCTGCTCGGCCTCGACGACGGCGTCTTCCCTCGCGCCGGCGGGATCGACGGCGACGACATCCTTGCCCGCGACCCTTGCGTCGGGGAACGCGACGTCCGCAGCGAAGACCGCCAACTGCTGCTGGACGCAGTCCTCGCAGCCGGCGAACGACTCATCGTGCTGCACACCGGCGCTGACCCGGTCAGCGGCGCCCGGCGCCCCCCGGCCGTACCGATCGGCGAGCTGCTGGACGTCGTCGACGCGATGGCCCCCGGCAGCCGCGACGACATCGTTCGGCGCCATCCACTGCAGCCGTATGACATCCGTTCGTTCACCGGGTCCACCCCGTTCAGCTTCGATCCCGTCAGCCTCGCCGGCGCCCGCCGCGCCATTCAGCTCCGGCGCGCCCTGCCAGCACCGACCCGACTACCACTCATCACCGGGCCGGTCGCGCTCGACGACCTCGTCGCCTTTGTCGAACACCCCGTCAAGGCCTACCTGCGGCAGCGCCTGCGGATCAGCCTGCCCGGTGAGGATGACCAGATCGAAGACGCACTGTCGGCAACCCTCGACGGGCTGCAGGAATGGGCCGTCGGGGAACGCATGCTCACCGCCGCGCTCAACGGACAGGACCCCGCCGACATTCGGCGACTCGAATGGCTGCGCGGCACCCTGCCCCCAGGGCCGCTCGGCGGCCGCGTCCTGGACAAGGTCCTCGCGCGGGTCGGCCCGCTCGTCGCTGCCAGCACCGCGCCGCTGGCGACACCCGCGCGCACGGTCGACCTGCGGCTCGACGTCGCCGGCCGCGTCCTGTCCGGCACCATCAACGCCGTCCACGCCGACGCGGTCGTCACCGTCGCGTACTCCACCCTGGCCGCCAAGCACCGGGCACGCGGCTGGGTGCTCGCCCTCGCACTCGCCGCCGCCGGCGAAGGCACGCGCGCCGTCACCATCGGCCGGCGTGGCAACCGCGCAGTCACCTCCACCATCGTGGCGCCCACCGACCCACACGCAGCCCTGCTCGAGCTGCTCGCGCTGCTTGACCTGTACGACCGCGGGATGCGCGAGCCGCTGCCGATGCCGGCGAAGACCTCCGCGGCCTACGCCGCCAGCCGCCTCAGCGGCGTCACTGTAGAACAGGCCGTCGAGAGCGCGATGCGGGAATGGCGCAACGACTTCGGCGGCGACCAAGACGACAAGCACCACCGCTACGCCTGGGGAGACGGGCTCGCGCTCACAGACCTGCTCACCGCCCCACCGCTGGCGGACGAGACGTGGCGCAGCGAACCGTCCCGGTTCGCCGAGCTCGCCTGCCGGCTCTGGGCGCCGCTCCTGAACGCCGAGCAGCTCGGATGAAGCCCTTCGACATCTGCAAAACGCTGCCGACTGGGACGATGGTGCTCGAGGCCAGCGCCGGCACTGGCAAGACGTTCACCATCGCCGCCCTCACCGCGCGATACGTCGCCGAAGGCATCGCCGAGCTGTCCCAGGTCATGCTCGTCACCTTCGGCAACGCCGCCTCTCGCGAGCTCCGCGACCGCGTCCGCGAACGGCTCGTCTCCGCCGAGCTCGGCCTGCGCGACCCCGCCGCCGCCCGGAGCTCCAGCGACGAGGTGCTCGCGCTGCTCGCCAGCGCCGAGGACACCGAAGTCGAAAACCGGCGCAGCCGGCTCGCCGCCGCGCTCGCCGGCTTCGACGCCGCGACCATCGCCACCACGCACTCGTTCTGCTCCCAGATGCTCACCGGCCTCGGCCTGACCACCGACACCGACCCCGCCGCCAGCTTCACCGACAACGTCGACGACCTTGTTCGCGAGGTTGTCGACGACCTCTACCTGCAGGCCTACGGCCGACCCGGCGCCACCGAACCCGCCATGACGTACGACGACGTGCTCAGCCTCGGCCGGCGAGCCGTCGGCAGCGACCGGTCCGCGCAGCTCTGGCCGCTGGCCGCCACCGGCGTTCCCGGCCAGCGGCGCGCCGCTGCCGGCAGAATCCGCGACGAAGTACAAGCCCGCAAACGCCAGCTGTCGCTCGTGGACTACGACGACTGGCTCGTGCTGCTCCGCGATGCACTCGCCGACCCCGTCCACGGCCCGGCCGCCTGCCAGCGGGTCCGATCCCGGTACCGGATCGTGCTCGTAGATGAGTTCCAAGACACCGACCCCGTCCAGTGGCAAATCCTGCAGCTCGCCTTCCACGGCCACACCACCCTGGTGCTCATCGGCGACCCCAAGCAGGCGATCTACGCGTTCCGCGGCGGCGACGTCACCACCTACCTCGCCGCGTCCGCGCTCGCCACCTCCGCCGCCACACTCACCCGCAACTGGCGCAGCGACACCGGCCTGCTCAGCGCCCTCGAGCAACTGTTCGGCGGCGCCGCGCTTGGCGATCCCCGCATCGTCGTCCGCCCCGTTGACAGCGCCCACCCCGACGCGCGGCTCACCGGCGCCGGAGCGTCACTGCGGCTGCGACACCTCATCCGCACCGGGCACGGCTCGCTGTGGAAAGGCATGCCGAAGATTGACCCAGTCCGCCAAGCCGTCGCCGCCGACGTCGCCACCGACATCGTCAACCTGCTCACCGGCCCGGCACGCCGCAACGGACAGCCCGTTCAGCCCGCCGATATCGCCGTCCTCGTCCGCACCAACAAGCAAGGCGCCCTCGTTCGCGCCGCCCTCGCCACTGCCGGTGTCCCCGCCGTTGTCGCCGGCGGCGGCAGCGTGTTCACCACCCCCAGCTCCCCGCAGTGGCTGCGGCTGCTGGAAGCCATGGAGCAACCGCACCGTGCCGGCCGGGTGCGATCGGCCGCGCTGACGGTCTTCCTCGGCCACACCAACGCCACCCTGGACGCGGCGGGCGACGACCTCACCGACGCGCTCGCACAACGGCTGCGGCGCTGGGCCGACCTGCTCGCCGAGCGCGGTGTCGCTGCCTTCTTCGAGGTACTCACCGCGGAGGAGCAGTTGCCCGCCCGGCTGCTCGCCCGGCCCGACGGCGAACGCGTGCTCACCGACCTGCGGCACCTGGCACAAAGCCTGCACGCCGTCGCCGTCCAAGAGGCGCTCGGACTGACCGCGCTCGTCGAATGGCTGCGGCGCCGGATCGCCCAAGCAGCTCAGGAGACCACCGACGAGCGCAGCCGGCGCCTCGAATCCGACGCCGCCGCCGTCCAGGTCATGACCGTGCACGTCAGCAAAGGCCTCGAGTTCCCCATCGTCTACGTGCCCTACGGCTGGGACCGGTGGACGCCCAGCCAACCCGACATGCTCCGGCTGCACGACGCCAGCGGGCAGCGCGTCCTGGACGTCGGCGGCCCGGACGGCCCCGGCTACCGAGCCGCCCGCACCCAGCACGAGAGCGAAGAGTCCGGCGAAGACCTCCGACTTCTCTACGTCGCGCTGACCCGCGCGAAGTGCCACGTCATCGCGCACTGGGCCCCAAGCCTGAACACCGCCGCAGCCCCCCTTCACCGATTACTGTTCGGCGCCGCCGGCCCCGGACTCGAACCCGCCGCGACCCTCGCGTCACCCACCGACGCCGACGCAGCAACCCGGCTCGCCCTCCTCGTCGCCACCTCCTCCGGGACCATCAGCAGCGAGCTCGTCACCCCCGGTCCGATCCCACGCTGGCAGCCGCCCCAAGCGCCCACGCCCGCGCTGGATGTCAGCCGCTTCACACGCAGACTCGACACCGCCTGGACCCGCACCTCCTACAGCGGCCTCACCGCCGACGCGCACCAAGCTTCGGGGCACGCTCAGAGTCCCGGGGTGGGCAGCGAACCCGACGAGCCCGTCAAGGACGACGAGCACGACGAGGCCGCAGACGCTGCGCCAGAGCCGCCGCTTGAGGCGGTCCGCTCCCCGATGGTCGATCTCCCCGCCGGACCGGCGTTCGGCACCCTCGTCCACGACATCCTCGAAGACCCCGACCCGGGCACCCTCACCGAGCGCTGCCACGACGCCATAGCTCGGTACGGCGCCAGCCACATCGCCGCCGCCCACCTCGCCGCCGGACTCGAACCGGTCCTGCACACCACCCTGGGCAGCCTCGGCGTGACGCTTGCCCAGATCGACGCCACTGACCGCCTCGCCGAGTTGGACTTCGAGCTGCCTCTCGCCGGCGGGGACACCGCCCTGCCGCACGCGACCCTGGCGGAGGTGGCCGCGCTCCTGCGCCAGCATGACCTCGGGGCGCTCGCCGGCTATCCCGACCTGATCGCTCAACTTAAGCCGCCCAGCCTTACAGGCTTCCTGACCGGCAGCATCGACGCTGTGCTGCGCCGACCCGGACCGCAGTACAGCGTCGTCGACTACAAGACCAACTGGCTCGGCACCGAAGACCTCACCTCCTGGCACTACCGGCCGGAGGCGATGACCGCCGAGATGCTCCGGACCCACTACGTCTTACAGGCGCTGCTGTACTCCGTCGCGCTGCATCGTTACCTGCGCTGGCGTCAACCTGGCTACGACCCGCACCAGCACCTTGGCCCGGTGCTGTACCTGTTCGTGCGTGGGATGTGCGGACCTGAGAGCCCTGCCGGGGCTGGCGTGTTCGAGTGGCAGCCGCCCGCTGGGCTCATCGTGGAGCTGTCCGACCTGCTGGCCGGCCAGTTGTGATCGCCACCCGGGCCCAAGGACTGCTCCGCAGCTTCAACGAGGCCGGCGTGCTCACCGTTGCTGACATCGCTGTCGCGCTGCGGCTGTCCCGACTGGGCGCGGAGCAGTCCCAGCAGGTGCTGCTAGCTGTCGCGCTCGCGGTCCGCGGCGTCCGGACCGGATCGGTGTGCGTGGAGCTCGCCACTGTCGCCGACACCGTCGTCCCCGACGAGGACGCGCCAGAGATCGAGCTCGACTGGCCGGCCAACTGGGATGCCCTAGACACCAGTCCGCTCATCGCCATCGGCGAGGATGCACCGTGGCGGCCGCTGCGGCTTATCGATGGGCTGCTCTACCTCGACAGGTACTGGCAGCAGGAACAGCTCGTCCGCCGCGAGCTGCAGCAGCGCGCCGCACAGCCAGCGCCTCCCGTCGCACTGACCACGCTCGGGGAGCTGTTTGACGGCCCCGCGCCCGATCGGCAGCGGCTCGCCACCGCGCTCGCCGCAAGCCGCTGGGTCAGCGTGCTGACCGGGGGCCCCGGCACCGGCAAGACGCACACCGTGGCCCGGCTGCTCAAGCTGCTGCTCGACCAGCCCGGACCAGCCCCGCGGATCGCGCTAGCCGCACCCACTGGCAAAGCTGCCGCCCGCCTGCAGGAGTCGGTCCAGGAACAGGCAACGGTCATCGGCCTTCCCCCGGACCTGACCGCCTCCACCTTGCACCGGCTGCTCGGCTGGCGCCCAGACAGCAAGAGCCGCTTCAAGCACGACGCCAACAATCACCTGCCGTACGAGGTCATCGTCGTCGACGAGGCCTCGATGGTGTCGCTGACGATGATGGCCCGGATGCTCGAAGCCGTCCGACCGGACGCCCGACTCGTCCTCGTCGGCGACCCCGACCAGCTCACGCCGGTCGACGCCGGCGCCGTCCTGAGCGACCTCGTCCACCGGCCGGCAGCAGCCGACGCCGTCAGCGGACTCCCGCCCGGCATCGTGGACGCCGACCTCGACCTCAACGAAGACGAGCAGCAACAACTGCGCAACGGCGTCGTCCGCTTGCACGTCCCGCACCGCTACGGCGAGAACATCGGCGCGCTGGCCGAGGCCGTACGCACCGGTGACGCCGACCGGGCGCTCGAACTGCTCCAGAACGCCGACGGGCTCACCCTCCACAGCGGCAACGATCAGCTGCGGCAGGAGGTCGTCTCGGTCGCCGCTTTGCTCGCTGCCGCCGCGGACGCCGGCGACGCCGAGCTCGCCCTGCAGCTGCTGAGCCGGCATCGCCTGTTGTGCGCACACCGGCAGGGCCCGTACGGCGTCTCCCACTGGAACGATCAGGTCGCGCACTGGTCCGGGGCGGTACCGGGGGAGTGGCAGCCCGGCACCCCTCTGCTCGTGACCGCCAACGACTACGAGAACCAGCTCTACAACGGCGACACCGGCGTCGTCGTCCACACCCCCGACGGACTGCGGGCGGCCTTCGCGCGCAGCTCCGGCCCCGAGCTGCTGCCGCTGTCGCGGCTGTCCTCCGTGCAGATAGTGCACGCGATGACGGTGCACCGCAGCCAGGGCAGCCAGTACGACGCTGTCTCAGTGCTGCTGCCAACCGCTACGTCCGCGATCCTCAGCCGAGAGCTTCTATACACCGCTGTCACTCGTGCCAGCGAGCGCGTGCGCGTCATCGGCAGTGCGGAGGCGCTGCGGGCCGCCGTCAACCGGCAGGTCGTCCGCGCCAGTGGACTCCGGCGGACGTCGATGGCGTAACCGCAGACTGGTGCATCCGTGGTGCTCATCTTGCGGGTTAGACCTTCAGCATGACCGGGCCATCGCGCGGCAGGTTGCAGCCATCGGCTTTCTCCGCTGCGGGATCATTGAGGGTGGTCCATGTGGCTGCATCACCCCTCCCCGAACCCCAGCCCCTCATCACACAGGTGTATCGCTTCGCGATACGGCTTCCGGTGGCCGGTCTGGGCGGGCACGCCCGGGCTCTCGGCCTCGAGGTGATGGCTGCGGCGTCGGGGTCCGGGCGCGGCAACTGACCTCCGGGAAGGCTTCACGGGCGTGGCTCCCAACCCATGGGCCTGTGGGAGCACCGCCAACTCAGGCAAAGCGGCGGTGAGGCGGTCACTGACCGTCTCCAGGGCGCTCCCGAGCGCGAAAAACCCGGGACGTCCCGGGCCCCGCCGCAGATCCGGGACGCAATCCGGGACGTCCCAGATTCACCGTACGGGCATGACGAACGACTTCAACCCCGAGTACGCGACGGTCGGCGGCCTTCTACTCGCTCCGAGGACCCTGGACGAGGTCG
>JAABUM010006732.1_pt1 | contig 11062 bp, 11 predicted proteins | sample 5559161 | NCBI WGS metagenome assembly JAABUM01 (sample SAMN10711868, study PRJNA513369) | rock metagenome | isolation source: Antarctica rocks | place: Antarctica: Victoria Land, Siegfried Peak nord | reverse complement strand
AGGGTGTTAGTGACTTGAATGGCGTTCAATGGCTTTTTCTCAGCGCTTTTTGATTGGAAGAGGTCGTCAGACCCACTACTTCGCGCCAAAGCGGGTCTGACGACCTCTTCCAATCGAGATTTCACGCTCAAATGAGTTCCTAACACGCTCTAGTTCAGAATCACGTTCAAACCGCGTTCGCGCAGCATTTGCAGAATGCGTTCGACGTGCGCGGCGTCCTGGGTTTCGACGGTGATATGAAGCTCGACTTGCGCGCCGGTCACTTCGCCGAATTGCCGTTGATGCTGCACTTCGATGACGTTGCCGCCTGCATCGGCGATGGCCCCAGCCGAGCGCGCCAAGCCGCCGGGCACGTCATCGAGCAGGATGGTCATCGACACGATGCGGCTGGTGCGGGCTAACCCACGCATTAGGCAGGTCGCCAACAAGCGCAAGTCGAGGTTGCCACCGCAAATCGGGATGCCGACGTGACGGCCACGAAACTCGTCCGGGCGCGCCAGAACCAAAGCCAACGCCGCCGCGCCTGCACCTTCGGCGAGAGTCTTTTCTTCGTCCAGGAGCGTGTTGATGGCGTCTTCGATTTGCGTGTCGGAAACCAGTTCGATGCGATCCACCAACTGCGCCACGACCTCGCGCGTGAGAATGCCGGGTGTTGCCACGGCGATGCCTTCGGCGAGCGTCCGCCCGCGAAAAGGTGGAACGGAGCGGCCTTCGAGAGCACACTTCATCGCGGGGAACAACTCGGACTGCACGCCGATGATTTCTATATCGGGGTTCAAGGCTTTGGCGGCGACGGCGCAACCTGCGATGAGGCCGCCGCCGCCGATGGGCACAATCAAAGTGTCGATTTGCGGCCAGTCGGCGAGCATTTCCAGCGCCATCGTTCCCTGTCCGGCCATTACGAGCGGGTCATCGAAGGGCGATACCCACACCAAACCGTCGCGGATGGATAGGTCAAGCGCGAACTCTTTGGCTTGCTCGAAGTTGGTGCCTTCGAGGGCAACACGCGCGCCCCAACCCTGAGTGCGCGCGACTTTGTTGAACGGCGTGCCAAGCGGCATCACAATCGTCGCTTCGATGTTCAACCGCTCGGCATGGTAAGCAACGGCCTGCGCGTGATTGCCCGCACTCGCCGCGACTACGCCGCGCTCACGTTCGGAGTCGCTCAGACAAAGCAGTTTGTTGAGCGCGCCGCGTTCTTTGAAAGCATGGGTTTCCTGGCGCGAGTCGAACTTGAGGTAGAGGTCGAGGCCAGCTAAGCGGGTATGACGGCAAGGCGTGCGTTTGACGCCGCCTTCGATGCGCTTGGCGGCGGCCACGACATCGGCCAGTTCCAAGGGAAGCGCGCCCACTTAAAAGCCTTTGGGCGCCAGGGCGTCGGCGCGGCGGGCGTAACGACGAGCGGTGCCATAAAAAATCTCGCGCGGGTCGATTTTGGTTTGGCCTTGGCCGTTGCCACCCTGTCCCGCTGGAATGGCGCCGCCGATAGCGCCCGAAACGGCGCTCCCGATCTGGTTGGCCTGTTCAAGCGAAACAATGGCCGCACGCAAGTAACGCAATTTGCGCAGGTGGTCGCCGCCCAGACGACCCGAACCGCGCGAGATTTCCGCGTCTACAACGCGGCGAACATCGGTCACGGTGCGCTCGGCATCAGTTGGGCCTTGAGGTGCAGCCGCCGCACCGCCAGTCGCTCCACCCGGCGCCCCGCCCGGCGCGCCCCCCGATGCTGGTGAGGGCGACTGAGACGCCGCGTTGCCGCCCGCAGCTTTGCTTCCAGCACCCGAAATGCTGAGCACAATCAAGCGCTCGACGATAAACGACGGTTTGGCGGTCGAGGTGGGATAAAGCACGTTGGGAATCGGCACGCCGCGTTGACGCAACAGCGAATACACGTTTTGGATTTGCAAATCGTAGGATTCGCCGCCGCCAACTCCTGTGCCGCCGAACACGTTGAACGCCTGCTGGCGCACCGGCTGAGTCGGCGAAATGCCAATGGTTTGCCGGAGAACGGGCGAAACGGTGGCTGTCGTGCTTGCCGTCGAGAGACCAGCCGCGCGGCCAGAAGCGGACGCACCAGACGAGGACGAGATGCCCGTTGGTGCGGCTGAATTAGAAGATGAGCCGGAAGCCGAGTTGGAAGAACTCGAAGCCGAGTTGGAGGCTGAATTAGCGATGGGCTGGCCGTTGGCGATGCTGAAGGAGAACAGCAAGCCGCCCGCGAAAAGCGAGGCTATACCCAGCGACAAAGCGACGCGACGTGAGGAATTCATGGGCGTGGGAACTATCAAATTTGACTTCCGGTATACCGATTTTTTGCCGCTCCTGTTGAGAAGAGCATGATTTCGTATCCGAGGCGCCGCCAGAACCGAAAACCGCCTGGGTGCAACAGCAGCTCGTAAAAGACGATTGCCGTCTTCATTGAGTTCACCACAAGCAAAAACTGCCCTTTGTCTAGACGCTTGCAGTGTTCTATTTAGCGCTTCCCGCTGTTGGCGGATGATAATACATCGATTGAAGCGCCACGCGTCCCGGCCCGGTGAAACGATTCCACACGATTTGGCCCGCCGAAGCGAACAGACCGGTCGCCAAGCGTTGGAACTGCGTGGTCATTTGAACCGAAGGGTCTTTGTAAAGCCAGCCGCCCGGCTCGATGTCGATTTGTTCGCCCGCCGCGAGCATCACCTCGAACACGTTGCCAAAGCCGTGCAGCCACACGATGCCTTCCGGCGCGCGGCAAGAAAAGGTGTCGATGAACAAGCCCGTGCCGCCAAACAACACGTTCGCCGCGCCGCGCACAAAGTTGAAGGTGTAATCGACCGCATCTGTCGCCGCCAAAAACTGGTGTTCGCGCACATCGAGAGATTGCCCTTGACTCAAGTGAATCGGCAGGATGTGCCCCGCCCCATCGCGCGAAAACCCGATGCGCCCGCTTCCCCGCGTTTCGGTCATAAAAATCGGCATTCCAGCGAGCGCCCGCTTGAACGCGCCCGCGAGGGCTTTGACGCCGACATCGACCGACACATCTTTCCATAGCAGGATGTGATGCTCGAAGTGACTACTCCCCAGCCATAAATGGCGGGGCTTCTATGGGTTGGATACCAAAGCGTTGTAGCCCCAACGCTAATATGTTTTTTGCGGCGTTATGGTCTCTATCGACGAAGTGCCGCACACCGGACAAAAATGCCAGCGTTCACTCAACTTCTTTTTTGCCCGCAAGCCACAACCAGAACAATCCTGCGAGGTGTAGGCAGGCGAGACTTCCGCGCGACCGGCACTTGCAGCCTTGTGCGCCAACACGGTGCGGAACATCACCCAGCTTGCGTCTCCGATGCTTTTAGCAAGGCAATGGTTTTTCGCCATGCCTTTGACATTCAACTTCTCCACCGCAATGACTTCAAAGCGGTTGACGATTTTGCGGGCTTCCTGATGCACGAAGTTATGGCGGCGGTTGCGAATCCGCTCATGAATTCTCGCCACCACTTTGCGCGCTTTGCGGCGTTCTTTGCTTGCCTTCTCGAACTTCGCCATGCGACGCTGTGCTTTTGCCAGAGCCTTTTCATCTTTGCGACCAAAGCGCGGATTTGGGATTTGCTCGCCCGTGGAAAGCGTCGCAAAGCTCGAAAGCCCAACGTCAATACCCGCCATTTCGCCATTTGGCTCCAAAGACACCGTTTCAACTTCAACAGCAAAACACGCAAACCATTTCCCGTCCTGGCGGCGAATGGTGCAAGTCTTGATTTTGCCCTCCACCGTGCGGTGAACAATGGCTTTCACGCTGCCGATTTTGGACAGCTTGACGGCATTTTGTTCCAGAGAAAAGCCGGTTTGTGGAAAGGTGAAGCTATCGTAGTGACCGCGCCCTTTGAATCTGGGGAAACCCGCTTTCTCTTTGCCTTCTTTGCAGCGCCGAAAGAAGTTCTGGTAGGAGCGGTCAACGCGCGTGCCCACTTCTTGCAGCACTTGCGAGTGAATACGGCCCAAATACTCGTTTTCCGCTTTCCAAGCGGGAAAGACGGCTTGTTGCTCGTAGCGAGACGGCGATTTTCCGGTTTCTTCATAGGCAGTTTTGCGCCATTCGAGCAAGCGATTGTAGAGGATGCGACACGTTTCCAACGACGTTTCAAGCATCGTCTCCTGCGCTTTGGTCGGGCAAAGCCGGACCTTTAGGCAAATCGTGTTCACGTAGGGAATCATACCTCCTGCAAAGTGCAACGCAAACCGGCTTCTACGTTTCGATGGCCTTATATCCCCACGCATCCATGCAGGGGCCTTACGGCCATTTCGGTAAATCGGCATTTGTGCCAGTTCGATTTGCAACACGGGCACGAGTTCGCCTTCGATGTGATAGCGCACGCCGCCAAACGTCTCGTCGCGCAGGTTGGTCGGCAAAAGAACGGGAACAGCCATTTCACACGCTAGTTTACGGGCGCTTTGATACGGGAGAAGACTCAAAAGCCCACGCTTAGAATTCGCGGGCTTTTGGGTTTAGCGTGAGGCTGAAGGCGGCGCAGGCGGCGCGACGAAACCTTGAAATCCTGAAACAGGCGGTGGAACTGGCCCCAACTTCGGAAAGAAGTTGACAGAGGAGCGCGGCGAGAGGTTGGCGGCTTCAGAAAAGACCTGCCCGCTTGTGGAAAGGAAAAGCGACGAAGTTTGCGAGGATAAGGGGTTCGCGTCGTATAAGTGCCGCCGTTCCAAATCGGCGCCTGTGCCCGACACGTTGAAACCGCGCAGGCGCGTCTCGTAGATAATCGGCACGCGATCAAGATCGTTTTGGGAGATTTGCGCCACAGAAACCATCGAGAAGTTCGAGTTGAAGGCATAGCCGCCGATGTCATAGACGTTTCAAAAACAACGGCCCGCGACATCAAATCGCGGGCCGTCCTCTTCAACGCTGTCCAACCGGTTTCCACTTGCGCCCGGTTTCGCCGACGTATTCGCTCGACGGGCGGAACAGGCGGTTGTTGGCGTATTGCTCGAACAGATGGGCCGTCCAGCCCACGACGCGCGAACAGGCGAAAATCGCGGTGAACAGGTCACCCGGAATGCCCATCACGTGATAAGCCGAAGCGCTGTAAAAATCGACGTTGGGATAAATGCCTTTGTCGGCGACCGTCGGTTGGAAAAGCTCTTCGACGCGGCGCGTCATCTCGAACCACTTGGTATCGTTCGCGCGTTTGCCAAGTTCTTCGCTCATGCCTTCGAGAATGACGGCACGCGGGTCTTTGGCTTTATAAACGCGATGGCCAAAGCCCATCACTTTCTGCTTGCCAGCGCGCAATCCCTCCATATAGTGGTCGACGTTTTCCAGCGAGCCGATGTCTTGCAACATCTTCATCACGGCTTCGTTGGCGCCGCCGTGAAGCGGGCCTTTGAGCGTGTTGATCGCCGAGCAGACCGCCGAATGCAAATCGGAAAGCGTCGCCGCCGTCACGCGCGCCGAAAACGTGGAAGCGTTCAGTTCGTGATCGGCGTGCAAGATGAGCGCGGCATCGAAGGTTTCAACGGCGTATTCGTCCGGTTCGCTTCCGTTGAGCAGATACAAAAAGTTCCACGCCAGCGATTTTTGCGGGTTCGGTTCGAGCAACTCGTAGCCGTTTCGGATGCGGTGCCAAGCCGTTGTGATGAGCGGCAACTGGGCGGTGAGGCGAATCGCTTTCAGGTGGTTCGATTCGGGCGCGAGGGAATCGGCGTCGGGATCGAGAATGCCAAGCGCCGCAACGGAAGTCGCCAAAACGCGCATCGGGTTCGCGTCGAAGGGCAGTTCGCGCAGCAGTTCGAGCAGATGCCTGGGAAAATGCATCGCCGCACTCAAGTCGTGCTGAAGAGAGTTGAGTTGGCTTTCGTTCGGCAAATCGCCGTTCCACAAGAGGAACGCAACTTCTTCAAAGGAAGCGTTGCGCGCGAGGTCGTCGATGTCGTAGCCGCGATACACGAGTTGACCGCGTTTGCCGTCGATGAAGCAGATGCTCGATTGCGCCACGACAACATCTTCGAGGCCGGAGGGTTTTTTGTCGCTCATAGTGATAGTTTCCTTCCAAAACAACAGAGGAACACCAGAAACACAGATATTTTTATCTGTGTTTCTGGTGTTCCTCTGTGGCTGATATTCATTCCGGTAGCACGCCCAGCATTCGGTTCACGCCGCGCTTGATGTTTTCCAGCGAGTTGGCGTAGGAAAAACGCACGTGATCAGGCGCGCCGAAACCTTCGCCCGGCACCGCCGCGACTTTGGCAACTTCGAGCAAGTAGTTGGTTAAGTCGGTCGCCGTGTTGATTTGGCGATCTTTGCCGACCATCACGCCGAACAAATTCGACACTTTGGGGAACAAATAGAACGCGCCTTCGCTTTTGGGCACTTCAAAGCCGGGAATATCTTTGAGCAGTTCGCGCATGATTTGCCCGCGCCGCTCGAATTCCTTTAACATTTCGGTCGGTAACGGCCCCTCAAGCGCGGCAATGCCGCCCGCCTGAGCAAAGCTTGTTGGGTTCGAGGTGGACTGTGACTGCAATTTACCCATTGCTTTGGCCAGTTCCGGAGTCGAAGCTGTCCAACCGATGCGCCAACCGGTCATCGAATAGGTTTTGGAAAGTCCCTGAACGACGACACAGCGATTTTTGAACTCCGGTGAAAAGCGCGCGATGCTCCACTGCTCGTTCGGCGCGTAAACCATGTGCTCGTAGATTTCATCGGAAACAACTAACACATGCGGATAAGCGTCCAACACTTCGGCAAGTTTTCTCAGGTGATCGGGCGGATAAACGGCACCGGTCGGATTCGAGGGCGAGTTAAGAACGATGGCTTTGACGCGCGGATGTTCTTTCAACGCTTCTTCCAGTTGTTCTGGCGAGATTTTAAAACCATCTTTGTCAGTTGTTGGCAAGATGACGGGCACGCCATCGGCTAAGAGAACTTGATCGGGATAAGAAACCCAATAGGGCGCGGGAATGAGAACTTCGTCGCCGGAATTGAGGATCGACTGAAAGATGTTAAACAGCGAGTGTTTGCCACCACAAGACACCACGATGTCGTCGGGCGCGTATTCGAGACCGTTTTCGCGCGCCAATTTTTTGGCGATGGCTTGACGGAATTTGGGAGTTCCGGCAGCCGCTGTGTATTTGGTGTCGCCGTCTTGCAAGGCTTTGATGCAAGCGTCTTTGATGTGTTGAGGCGTGTCGAAGTCGGGTTCGCCGACATCGAAACTTAAAACGTCTTCGCCTGCCGCGCGCATCGCCTTCGAGCGGGCCGAAACCGCCAATGTCGGCGAAGGTTGGATGCGATTGATTCGTTCGGAAAGCATATTTGGGGAAAACGTGAGCAGCTTAGCGCCCGGTATGGTGCATCAGCATCCGCGATTTGGAAGAAGATGTTCGCGCATTTGGTGCCAAAACCAAGAGTCAGATGTAGAAGGCAAGAAAGGTCAGAGCAACGTTTTTTGAACTGCGCCACGAATTTCCCGGCTTCGAGGAGCGCCCGATTTCAACCATGAGCTTGCGACGCGCCACACTTCACGCCTCGATGCACCCCAATCCCGAACACGTGCCGCCCGATCCGCCGCTTCCCGCGCCTTCAATCGTTCCCGATGCACCCGAAGCCGGAGGACTGACGTGGGAAGACGATGAAACACGCGCAACGCTTAGCTTTCGCTCGGCATTCACGCTGCTCGCAGGCGGCTTGTTGCTCTTCGCACAGTGGCGTTTTCCGTATTCGCCACCGTCGCAAAATTGGGGTCGCTGGATCGAAACGTCGGTTCTTTTTAACTTCCTCATCCCCTTGCTTCTCGTGTGGATGTTTTTTGGCCAAGGCCTAACTCGCCAAACGTGGCTCAAGAATCAAAAGCACAACGCATGGAACTACGGCTGGAATTGGTCGAACTGGCGCCGCTACGCCCTCTTCGCCCTCGGTGTGACGGCGCTGATGGCGCTCCCGATGTGGCTGGCCTCGCGCGATTTGAACACCAAAATCGCTTACCAAAACTTTTTGCCGCCCACGACAACGCCCGCACAATGGGCGGTTGCTCTTTCAACGCTCGCGCTTTATATGTTCTGCTGGGAATGGTGCTTTCGCGGTTTTTTGCTGTTCGGCATGGCGCAGGGCTTTGGCCCAGTCGTCGCCATCGCGGTTCAAGCGACGATGTTCGGCTTGGCTCACGCGGGCAAACCTGCGCCGGAATTCTGGTCGAGCTTTCTGGGCGGCGGCGCACTGGGCGTGATTTGCTGGCGCGAAAAGTCGTTTGTCCCCGCGTTCTTGACGCATGCGCTGATTCAAATCGTCTGGAGCGTGATGGTGAGGAACTAAACCCAACACTTGCACTCAAACTTCTTCCCATGCGCCGCCTCTTCCTTTTGCCTGTTGCCCTTTGCCTGTTGCCCTCCCTCACTGGTTGCGCCAAAAGCCCCGTCGGTGTGACGACTCTGGCCATCAACCGATTTCAAACCACGCTGTCGCTGGCCGGAAAGCTCAATCCCGATTATTATTACGCCATCGCCTATGACGACGCGGGCGGAGATGGCGTCGGGCCGGTCGCCGTCGATGGCAACACGCCCATTCTCAACGGCGTGATGGGCGGCACTTTTCGCCTGCTCGTGCTCTATCACCAGAACACTTTTCGCGTGTTCTACCGCCCGACTTCGAACAGCGCGGCCAGTGAACGCGAGATCTCTGGCACGACCAACCTGTTCAACACTGGGCTTGTGCCGCGCGCCACATCCAACGGATTGGACGTGACCATCAACCTCGACGCGCAGTTGGCGGATGGCAGCTTTATTTTCCCGCGCTTGAGCGGTTCGCAAACCTCGCCGCCAGCCTTGCAATCCACCTCTTTCGACATCAACGTCGCCGCGACGAACGTGGTTTTGCGCGGCGGATCGAGCAACAACCTCATCAAACCCGTCGATGCTTTGGGCGCCCAAACGCTCTCCACTCCCGTTGAAATCCAGATCCCCTCGACGCGCACAACGAGCGTTTCCGACGCCACAGCCGACGAAAATCTCGGCGTGGACTCGACGTATTCCGATTCCAACTCGCCCAATTTCGTCCCCTTTCCAAGCATCGACGTGACCAACCTGCAAATCGGGATCAACCGCTCGCAGACAGGACAATAACAAATCTTCAAGACCGCGAGCGCCTTTGTCAGCGAGTGCCTCGTTCAAAGCGCGAAGCGCAACCAAGATCATGATGCGCTTCTGGCGCCTAAACGAGGCATCGCTTACGCTTCGCGGCCTGGAGATTTGGTTTGCAGACGAGCTTTGTTATTGAACCCCGCTTCCACCCGATGAAGGCGCCCTTCTTAAACTAACCAGCAATGCAAATCATCCCGCTCGAAAGTTTGAAGATCGGCGCCAACGACGCGCACCGCTCGCTTCAAAACGCCGAAAAGCTGCCCGAATGGATGAAAACCAAAGCCGGGAAATTTCGCCAGATGAGCGAAACCGACGAACTGTTGCGCGAGCGCGGCATCGTCACCGTCTGTCAGGAAGCGCGTTGCCCCAACATCGGCGATTGCTGGAGCCACAAAACCGCGACCTTTATGATCGGCGGCGACGCCTGCACGCGCAACTGCGGCTTTTGCAACGTCTCAACCGCCAAACCCCGCGCCCTCGACCCGTTCGAACCGCGTAAAGTCGCTCTCGCCGCGCGGGAACTCGGCCTCAAATACGTGGTGATTACCTCGGTCGACCGCGACGATTTGCTCGATGGCGGCGCGGCTCACTGGGTCGCTACAATCGAAGCCGTGCGAAGCGAACTGCCCGGCGCACAAATCGAGATTCTCACGCCCGATTTCCGGGGCAAATGGGAAAACGTCGAAACCGTCGCCGCGACGCGCCCACACGTTTACAACCACAACATCGAAACCGTGCCGAGTTTGTATCGCCACGTTCGCCCCGGTTCGGGATACGAGCGCTCGCTCGAATTGTTGCAACGCGTCAAAGCATTCGACTCGAACATCCAAACCAAATCGGGCTTGATGCTGGGACTGGGCGAAACGCGCGAACAAGTCGTCGAAGTGCTGGCCGATTTGCGCGCGCACGACGTGGACTTTTTGACGATTGGCCAATATCTGCGCCCGACGCCGCGCCATTTGCCCGTTGCGCGCTACGCGCATCCCGACGAGTTCGAGGAACTCAAACAAGTCGGCGAAGCGATGGGCTTTTCGATGGTGGCCAGCGGGCCATTTGTGCGCAGTTCCTATCACGCGGGCGAAGATTTCGCGCGCGCAGGCGCGGCTTCGGCTGAGTCCGCCGCGTAGATTTGCTGCATTGACAGCGAAGGGCTTTTCCGCAACTCGCCAAAATCTTGGTCACGAACAGTCGCCCCAAAGAAGCGACTTCGGCGAGTTGCGGGGAAGCTCTTTGTCAAGCCTCATGCGCCGCGCTTTTTCTCTGCTCGAACTCTTGGTCGTCGTGGCGATTCTGGCCATTCTCACGGCGATTTTGTTCCCCGCGTTTTCGCGCGCCAGAGAACAAGCGCGCCGGGGTTCGTGCGCGTCGAATCTGCGGCAAATCTTCCTCGCGCATTATCAATACAAAGAAGATTACGACGGCGTGTTCGCGCCCGGTGCCTATCGCAACGCGCGCAACCAGCGCGTGCTGTGGACACAATTATTCCAGCCTTATGCGAAGAGTGAGCAGATTTTTCGTTGTCCAAGCGATGCCAATTCGCTTCGGCTCAGCTACGGCCTCAACACCATCGCCTTTGCCGATGTCGAAAACATCGCGCCCCAACAACCGGGCGGCGTCCGGCTCGGCGCGCTTCGTTTCGACGCAACCGGCGAACTGATCCTGGCCTGCGAGAGTGGCGCGGGCGACGACTTCACAACGCCCGTGCCCGACTCGTGGAAAATCGTGCCACCGTCTGCGTCACTTGGTTTTGAAGGCGACGCGCGGCCCTTTGGCCGTCACTTCGAGCGCGCGAACGTTTTGTTTTTCGATGGCCACGTCAAGTCGCTCTCGCTCGAGGCGTTTTACCGGAATCAATCGCCAGCTGACCGCTTTTTCGTGCCGTCGAGTTACGTTGATGGGTTTCAATAACAAAAAGTTAAGCGAAGCAGAGCGGGGCTGT
>JAABUM010006731.1_pt1 | contig 11063 bp, 11 predicted proteins | sample 5559161 | NCBI WGS metagenome assembly JAABUM01 (sample SAMN10711868, study PRJNA513369) | rock metagenome | isolation source: Antarctica rocks | place: Antarctica: Victoria Land, Siegfried Peak nord | reverse complement strand
CGGCGAACTGCTCACCATCGACGAGCTCCTCGACGCACCGCCCTAACCGGTCACCAGAAAACCCCGGGACAAGACCAAACCGCCAGAAGGTTGACTCAGAGGGTGTCATGCCAGCTCCTGTTCTGAGAGAATGTGACGCCGATCATTCTTCGGCACGAATGTCAATGAGTCAACAGGTTAGTCAGGTTTGATCGACATTGACTCTGCCCCGTCGCGGGAGCGGAGCGGAGCGCCGTCGGCCGGGCGAAGGCACAGGCAGGAAGGCACAGCGCCCCTCGAGCCGGGGGGCTAGAGGGGCACTGCACCAACCGACCTGCCGGCCACCACCCGTCGGGGGGAGCGTCAGCGCGGCTCCGCTGCGAGGCTGCTGGCGCGTGCGCGAAGCGACTTCTTATCGACCTTGCCCACCTCGCTGCCGCGAGGAAGGGTGCTGAGCCACACGAGCTTCTCCGGCCACTTGTACTTCGCCACCCCCCGGGACTCGAGGTAGCCGCGGACGTCGTCGATAGCGAGCTCCTCCTCTGTGGGCACCAGGAAGGCGCAGGCCCTCTCACCCAGCCGCTGGTCGGGCATACCGACGAGAGCCGCCTCCCGGATCCCCGGGTGGGAGACGAGCAGCAGCTCCATCTCCTCGGCGTTGATCTTTTCGCCCCCCCGGTTGATGAGGTCCTTGATTCGACCCTCGATCGAGTAGTACAGGACACCGTCGATGACGCGGGCCGCCGCGAGGTCTCCCGTCCGGTAGAAGCCGTCCGTGGTGAAGGCGCGTTCGTTGTGCTGTGGTGCGTTGAAGTAGCCGCGGATCGTGTACGGCCCTCGCGCACACAGCTCGCCTACCGCGTCGACGGGGAGGACGTCCTCACTAGCGGGGTTGAGGATGCGCACCTCGTCCGCGTCGGCGAGGGGGGTGCCGACCGTGGTCAGCCGCGCTTCCTCGGGCGCCTCGAGAGGGGTCACCATGCACAACCCCTCACCCATACCGAAGAGCTGACCGGCCCAGACGTCGCGGTCCCGCAACGCGGCGAAGTGTTGTCTCGGCACCTTCTTGCCGCTGAAGAGCACACGGCGCAGGTCTGTGGCCCTCTCCAGCCGGGGGTCGATGGCCACGTCGTACGCGAACGGCCCAAGTACGATGTCCGTGGCTTCGGCGCGGGCGAGCAACTCGTAGACCTGCTCGACGTCTGGCGGGCCGAGAATGGCGCTTGCGCCTACGCTGTGCGGTCCGTGGACCCCGCAGATGATGCCGGCGTTGTGCACGACGGGCCCGATGTAGGCCACTCGGGCAGCCTCGGTCCACCCGAGCCGGCGGGCGTACTCGCGGGCGTTGAACCAGTACTCAGCATGGAGTCTGGGGATCACTTTGGGTGTGCCTGTGGTGCCGCCCGAGAGCTGGAACACCGCGACGTCCTCGGGTTGGAGCTCTTCCTGGACGGAGTCCACCACATGGCGCGCCTCGCCCGCTGCCACGATCGAGTCGATCTCCGTCATCGGAGTGGCGCCGTCCACGCGTCGGTCTCCGACAGTGAGCACGCGTACAGGGTCCCCGGTGCCCAGCTGCAGACCTAGAGCGAAGTCCACCAGGTCGAATCGCGCGTTGTCGGCGTCGACGATGTGAGCGACCGGTGCGGTCTGCCGAGAAATCTCACCGATCTCGTGCTGCCGTTGAATTGCCAACGAGCAGACGGGCACCAGCCCCGCCTTCAGCAAGGCGTACCACGTAAGCACCGCGCCGGGGGTGTTGTTGATCTGGAGCAGAACGGCTGACCGCGGAGCCAGGCCGAGCGACAGCAACCCCGCTGCTCGCCGGTCGGCGAGCGCGTCCAGCTCTGCGTAGGTCCAGGTCACGTCCTCACAGACGAGCGCAATGCGATCAGGCCAGGACTCGGCGCTGGCGCGGAAGGCCTGAGCCAGACTCAGTCGGCTCCAGGAACCGTCAGCGAGGTAGGCCTGTGCCACCTCGGGTGGGAAGGGCGTCAAGCCGGTGGTTGATGTAATGCCCGCGTCGTCTCCCGACCGTCGCGGGGCGGTCGTCTGCTCGGGCTGCGGTACGTTCATGTCTCTCCCTAGTCGAACGAAACGAGATCGGTGCGGCCCGCAATGAGGGCGGCGGCAGCTGCTGACGCCATCTCGGCCGGGGCACGCACGGACGTCAGTGCGCTGCTGCGGAGACGGACCTGCTCGGCCAGGTCGAGACGACGGCGGACGGACTCCGGGGTAGAGGGGCCGGTCAGCTCGACGCCCTCAGCCGCGGCGTCGGTGACGGCTACGAGGCACGCCTCCACGAACTCGGCCGATTCGGGGGACCGCGGGTCGTCGAGGTCGCACTCCACCGGGAGCAGGTCGACACCCGCCTTTCTCGCGTCCCGCGAGGGCAGGTCGCGCCCGCGGTGGCGGAGTGGCCGGGACAGCGTCCAATGGACGAGGTCGGACGGGTCGCGGTCGCCGCCGTACGCCTCCAGGGCCCGCGCGACGACCTCGGGTTCCCGCTCCCGGAGCATCTCCAGCGAGACGTTTCCGGCTCTGGTGAAGAACGACACGAGCATCTGGGCCGGCGAGAGGCCGAGCCGGTTGACGTAGGACTCCCACCACAGCTCGCTGCGCCTGGCGATGTACTGCAGGTGGCGAACGTTGCTGATCCGCGATGCGCGATAGACCTTGAAGGCACGTTCTAGGTCGTCACCATCGGAGGCGAGAGCCGCGGTCAGGGCAATCGCGTCCTCCATGGCTAGCTTGGTCCCGGAGCCCACGGAATAGTGCGCGGTGTGTGCGGCATCCCCGAGCAGCGCCACGTTTCCGTGGTGCCACGTGTCGCAGTGGATCGTTAGGAACTGTGTCCAGCGGCTGTTGTTCCCGAGCAGGCTGGCTCCGCCGAGGTGTTCCTTGAACACCAACTCGAGGAATGTCCTGGCTTCCTCGTCGCTCTCGCCGGGCGCCAGATGCGACATGTCGCGGTCGAACCCGGCCGCACCCCACACTTCCTGGTCGGTCTCGACTAGGAAGGTGCTGCGGTCTGCTGTGTAGGGGTAGGCGTGCGTGGTCAGCACGCCGTGCTCGGAGGTCACCGGCGCGAAGAGGGCGTTGGGCAGCGCCTGGTCAGCCCCACACCAGATGTACTTCTGGCGCCCGACGGTCTCCCGGACGCCGAACGCCGCCGGTGCCCCCGATCGGGTGGCACTGCCGGCGCCGTCCGCAGCGACGACCATGTCGGCGTCGAGTGCGAACGCGTCGACGCGGGCGCCGATCTCGAGGCGTACGTCGGCGTCCGCCGCCTGGTCGTAGAGGATCTTGAGCAGCTGCGAGCGGGCGATCGCCATCTGGTCGTTGCCGGCGACCTTCTCGCACCCGTGGTCGGAGTGCATCTGAAGGCCGTGCCCCGAGTGCGAGGCGCGGGCGATCCGCGCGAAGGTCTCCGGATCGCTGCGACCGAGATTCTGCTGAGTGCTGACGCTCAGTCCGACTCCGAACCCGAAGGTATCCTCGGCCGGAAGCGCTTCGTAGAGGGTGACTTCGGCGCCCGGGTGGGCGAGCTTGAGCAACCTAGCGGCGAAGGCGCCGCCTGGCCCTCCGCCGACGACTCCGATACGGCTCGTTTTCGAGCGGCTTGTCATCACACATTCTCCTGATTGAGGGCTCTGAGGGCCTCTGCCGACTGATCGACACCCCGGCAGCGTCCACCGACGCCGGTGGTCGCGGTCACGACGCAGCGACGTCGACGGTTTCGTAGCGATCCTCGATCCAAGGAGCGAAGACTTTCGAGGCTGCGGCGTAGCCAGTCGGCTCACCCCGCGCGAGCGGTTGGCCGAAGTGCGCGCCTCGGATACGGCTGCGGGTCTTGTCGGTGGCTGCAAGGGCCCTATACATCCGGGTGCTGTCCGCTGGGAGCGCAGCCTGATCACCGGTGAACTCCACGAACACTGTGGGAACGTGAACGCCAGCGGCACACCGCTCGAAGCTGGCGTTGCTGCTGAACGCCGACCAGGTCGAGAGCCAGGCGTCCGGGGTGGTCAGGCGACCGAAGCCTACGAGGCCGTAGTTCGTCAGGTCTGGGCGGCGGCCGAACAGCGACCCGTAGGGGCGGTCGTTGACGTCAATGGAGAGGTCGACGTATCGGGGGTCCGCGTCCGTGCGGTAGGTCGTGATGATCCGGGGCGCGGCGGCGGCGCGACGGTCCGCTGGATCCTCGGTGCGGGCGTACTTTGCGCGCCGCTCGGCCGCCTCGGTGGCGAACTCCCGGGCGACGGCGTCGATGTGTTTGATCCGGCGCACCTGCGCCTTGCGGTAGTCGGCGAGGAAAGCATCGCTGTAGGACGACACCTGCGGCGCCGCGACGTACCCGTTGCTCGGGTCGTACATGTCGAGGTCTGGGATCGTCGACATCGGGTCGGCGTCTTCAGCCACGGCGGGATCGATGCAGGCCAGCAGGACCTGACCTTGCCCTGGGTGCGGGGCCAGGAACATGGCGCCGTCCGGCGCCGGCATCTGGGCTCCGGCCAGGGCGATCGGCCGTCCCGCAGGAGTGACGTCGATGCGGAACTCCGGCTCAATGCCTGCCTGCTCGATGTAGTACGCCATGAGCCCCCCGCCGCCGGAGTGGCCGAACGTGACGACGCGGTCGTACCCGAGCTCCCTGAGTCGCACCTGACCGGCGGCGACGTCGAGAATCGCCTGCTCATGCACCAGATTGAGGTCGTTGTTCGGCGACCGGGCGTCCTGCGTCCACACCGAGACGCCCATCCGGAGCAGGTGAGCCACCATCGGGTGGTGCGCCAGCATCTGCCTCGGGTGAGACAAGCAGACCACCGTCGAGGAGCCGCCGAGCGCGTGCAGGACGCCCATGACACGAGCGCCGTCGAAGGTCTTCAGCTCGTGCAGGCTGGTCACCACACCGTCCGGAGCCTCAACACCCTCGACGTCCCGACCCGCGCCGAGGCGATCCACGGCCTGCTCCGTGCCCGCCTTCACGTGACGTCCCGCTCGAGGTCCTCGCTGCGCTCCTTGTCGGCGAAGTCCCCCGGAGACGGTGTCGCCGCAGAGGTCTGGTGACGAAACCTGGAGCCGAGCGGCTCGATGCCCAGGGCGCCCTTGTCCCATCGGATCACCCGGCCCGATCGCACAGCGGCCACCGAGCTGAACCACACCGCGTTGCGACAACCGGTGGCGTCCCGTTGGATCTCGAACGGTGCGTCACTGACGACCTCGTAGTACGGACCACGTTTCGCCACCGCCACGCCGGGCAGCTTCGACGCAGCCTCGGCCAAGGGACGGAAGTCGTCGACGTCGAGCACGTAGAGCGTCGTCATACGAACGACACCTCCGCCGGCTCGTCGGTGTAGCGCTGGGCGATCAGTTCTGCCTTGATCTGATAGAAGCGCTCCAGCGAGGGTTGGTCCTCGTCCACCACCGCCTCGAGGGCCTCGACGCTCAGATTCGCATCGATGTCGTCCTCGACAGTGATGGGCCGCAGCGGTCGAGTGATCTCGATCAGATAGCCGTTGGGGTCGGTCACGTAGATCGACTCGACGGTCTCGTGCCGCACCTGCAGCTCACACGGGCGCGAGCTCTCGTCCAGCCGTCGTCGGTACTCCTTCAAGTCGTCCTCGGTCTCGACGTGGATCGCCAGGTGGCGTGCACGCTTCAGGAGGTCGGGGATGTGGGGGTCCTCGTACTTCTCGATCCCGAAGTAGTAGAAGAACGCCAGCCGGTCGCCCTGACCGATGTCGAAGAAGAAGTGAATGAAGTCGGGATGGTCTTCCGGCCCCCACCCGAGGGCGCAGGTAGCGTGCACGACGGGGAAACCAAGCACGTCCCGGTAGAAGTGGATCGTCTCCTTGGCGTCGTACGTCGGAAATGCCGCGTGGTCGACACCTTGCACGGTGTGGAGCAGCTCAGCCATCTCTCGTTCCTTCCAGTCCAATCGTGGTTGAACCATCGTAGGCATGGGCAGACGCAAGTGTCAAGAATTAGGCCAAGGAGTCAGCGTCCTCGTGGAGTGGCACCTGCCATAGTGCGGCGGTCACTCCCGCCGCGCCCCAGCAAAGCCTTGATCCGTAAGTTCTTGGTTGGCCCGGGAGGGCTGGGTGTGTCTGAGCCTTGATCGCCCCTGTTGGCTCCGATGGATTGGCCGTCCGGCTCCTCCGGGGCGCCTCGACTGCTGATTAAGATGCGCGTCCTGGTCGCTGTTTACGGATCTGTCGGCGGGGAGTCCTTCGGGCCCACGGCAACATTCGTGCGCTCGAAGGAGGATGAGATGAAGGAACAGATCCCGCTTGGGTGGGCAGGCATCGATGTCGGAAGGGTCATCACTGGATCTGTCTGATCGACCAGAACGGCACGAGCGTCTGGTCGGCGAAGGTCCTCAACGACGAGGCTGCGATCCTCGACGCGATCAGTAGCGTGCTTGCCCGCGCCGAGGAGAATCCTCTGGGAAGTCGACGTCACCGGAACCATGTCGGGGCTGCTCCTGGCGCTGTTGGCTGCGCACGGGCAGCGGGTGAGGTACGTACCTGGTCGAACCGTGAACCAAGTGGTAGATGCCTACGTTATCGCCGAGACCGCTCGACACCGCGGCGATCTGCCGGAGGTGGAAGTCTCCACGGCGCTGGTGAGCGAGCTGCGGCTGTGACCCACCGCACCGACCTGGTTGGTGATCGGGTCCGAATGGTCAACCGGCTCCGCGACGTGCTCAGTGGCTACTTTCCCGCCCTGGAGCGGTCGTTCGACTACGCCCACAGCCGCGACGCGCTGGTCCTGTTGACCGACTACCAGCCCCCTGACGCGATCCGCAGGATCGGTCACTCGCGGCTGAGGGCATCGCTGGTCGAGCGGAAGGTCCGCAGCGCTGAGCAGATCGCCGCCACCGCCGTAGCTGCGGCCAAGGCCCAGCACACCAGCGTGCCCGGGCAGACGTCGCCGCCAGCATCGTGGCCGACCTGGCGGTCCAAATCCTGGCGATCGGCGCTCGGATCACCGAACTCGAGGCCCGCATCACCACCACCTTCCGTGCGCACCCACAGGCGAGATCATCGAGTCCCTGCCTGGGATGGGCCCGATCCTGCGCGCCGAGCTCATCCCTGATGACGGCTGCTGGCTTCAGAACGAAGTCCACACTCGTGTTCCTGCTCGTCCTCAACCTGGGTGCCATGGTGGGCGGCTTGGCGGCCGCTCAGCTCGTGGACAGGTTCGGCTCGCGAGTAGTCATCCCAAGCTCCTTCGTCGCGGCGGCGCTGTGCTTCGTCCTGCTCGCCGCGCGACCATCGATGCCGCTCGTCTACCTGCTCGTGGCGGTCGCAGGGCTCGGTGCGAACCGGGACGCAGTTGCTCGTCAACGCGTTCGTAGGGTCCCGCCATCCCACGCGGCTCTGGGCGACCGCCTTGAGGACGTCCTGGGGATCGGCCGCCTCGGGGGCATCCTAGGGCCGACCTACGACGGACACGTCCCTACGGCCAACCTGCCGCAAGAGATGAACTTCTTCGCGTTTGCCGTCCCTGCGATCGCGGCGGCCCTCGTCGTCATCGCGGTATGCCCCTCACCCGAGGCGCGACCCGACCACGGGTGCGAGCGGGACTACCAGCTCAGCCGTCGTTCGCTGACGTCACTGTCGCACAGGCGCCCGGCCCACCTCCGGGGGCGCCGGGCGCCTCCTCACATACGCTTGGAGTTGGAGGGTCAACACCGGGTCGCCGTTGTCCTGGACGAGAGAGCCCCCCTTGGTCACCAGCGCCCGGTCGTGCCTGCTGACCTCGATCTCGAGGATCGACAAAGTCCCGTGCAGCCTGGTTCCTGCACGGACCGGGCTGGTGAGCTGCACCTCTTGGATTGTTCGACCGGCGATGATCGCCCATGAACGGTACGCACCCAGGACTGCCAGCCGCTGGAAGATGGCGAGGGTGTGGACTCCGCTAGCGATGACCTCGCCGAAGTGCCCCTGGGCAGCCGCCGCATCGTCGATGTGGAAGGGTTGAGGATCCCACTGCTCCGCGAACGCGATGATCTCGCTGTGGGTGGTCTGGTAGGAGCCGAGGGAGATCGACAGCCCCACCTTGAGGTCCTCGGCGTACAGCAGTTCGTGTCCGATCACGGCGCTAGTCTCGCGGCCCGCCGGCCACGTAGAGCACCTGCCCCGAGACGTACCCAGCGTCCTTGCTGGCGAAGTAGCTGACCGCCGCGGCCACGTCGCCTGGTTGTCCGGCACGACCCATGGGATTGTCGGCTCCGACCCGCTCGAGGAACTCCTCGAACGAGATGCCCAGTCGTGCAGCGGTCTGCTCCGTCATGGGTGTGGCGATGAACCCGGGAGCCACGGCATTCACGGTGATCCCGTATCGGCCCAGCTCGATCGCCAGCGTCTTGCTTAGTCCCTGCAGCCCGGCCTTGGCCGATGCATAGTTCGTCTGGCCCCGATTGCCCAGCGCGGACGTGCTGGACATGTTGACGATGCGACCCCAACCCGCCTCCCGCATGAAGCCCTGAACTGCGCGGATCATCAGGAACGCGCCACGCAGGTGGACTCCCATAACGGACTCCCAGTCATCGAGACTCATCTCGTGCAGCAAGTTGTCGCGCAGCAGGCCGGCGTTGTTCACGAGGATGGTCGGTGGACCCAGTTTGCTCACGACCTGTGCCACCGCAGCGGCGACGTCGTCCTCGAACGTGACGTCCGCACGTACCGGGTACGCAGCGCCGCCGGCCACCTCGATTTGCTGCGCGACCCGTGAGCAGGACTCGAGGTCGAGATCCAGCACGGCGACCGCCGCGCCGTCCCCAGCCAGACGCAGACTCACCGCCTCGCCAATCCCACGCGCGCCGCCGGTCACAAGCGCTACCCGACCCTGGCCCCCGCCGGTGAGGGTTGTCTGCGTCATGCCAGCCTCTCGATGATCATGGCCATACCCATCCCGCCACCAACGCACATGCTTTGAAGACCGACCGTCTGGTCGCGTTGGCGAAGCGCGTTCATCAACGTGACGGTGGTTCGCGCGCCGGTCATGCCGAACGGGTGACCAATGGCAATCGCGCCGCCGTTGACATTGAGCTTCTCCAGGGGGACACCGAGCTGTTGGGCAGATCCGAGGGCCTGCACGGCGAACGCCTCGTTGATCTCGACCAAGTCGACGTCGTCGATGGTCATGCCGGCCCGCGCTAGCGCCCGGCGGCTGGCCTCGACGGGTCCCAGACCCATGATCTCGGGCGAGAGGGCCGACAGTCCGGTGGAGACGATCCGTGCCAACGGCGTGAGATCGAGAGCCCGCGCCTTCTCGTCACTCATGATGATCAGTGCGGCAGCGCCGTCGTTGAGCGGGCAGCTGTTGCCTGCAGTGACCGTGCCGTCAGGCCGAAACACCGGGGGCAGCTGCCCGACGCTGCCCAGGGTGGCGCCACGTCGGGGACCGTCGTCCGCTGCGACCACGGTGCCGTCCGCGAGCGTGACAGAGTCGATCTCCGCTGCCCAGAACCCTGAATCAATCGCCGCGACGGCCAGCTGCTGCGATCGGACGGCGAAGGCGTCCTGCTCCTGGCGTGACATCCCGATAACTCGCTGCACGTTCTCGGCCGTCTGCCCCATGGCGATGTAGACGTTCGGCACGTCGTCCCGCTCCCGCGGGTCCCGCCAGGCGTCAGCATCAGCTGACTCGTCGCTTCGCGCGACCGCTGCGTCGAACCGCGGGTTGGTGATGGCCTGACCCGGGATGTGGTCACTAGTCCCCTTGTCGTAGTGGCTCACGCTCTCCACGCCCGCCGAGATGAAGACGTCGCCCTCCCCCGCACTGATCGCATGGAAGGCCATGCGAGAGGTTTGCAACGACGAGGAGCAGTATCGCGTGATCGTGGCCCCGGGCAGGTGGTCGTAGCCTGCGAGGACGGCGACGTTGCGCGCCATGTTCCATCCCTGCTCACCGCCGGGGAGACCACATCCAAGCATCAGGTCGTCGATGTCGTTTGGGCCGAGCTGCGGGACCTTCCCTAGCGCCGCGTTGACCATCTGCACCGCTAGGTCATCCGCGCGGATGGACCGCAGTGACCCCTTGCGGGCCCGACCGATGGGCGAGCGCGCAGTCGCGACGATGACGGCATCAGGCATCAAGAGCTCCCTAGGCAAGAGGCGACGGTCGTTGCCACGCAATCGCCCAGCCAGGCATCCGTCTGGGACGCCTACTTCCGCGGCCTTCCGTGCTGTGGCGCGATGGCTCCTGCTGGCGAACCACACCCTAACAGTCGCCTGACGGATTAGTCCACTCGTGAGCAGATGCGTCAAAGCATTCTTGTGAGTCGTTCGAGTTGATCCCTGATCTCGTCGACGACCGCGCGCGGGTCGCTCGCGGGCGTCGAGGAACCGGGAGCCGCGAGCATGGCGACGGCACCCTCCGCGAGCTGGTCTGCGATCGGCGCGACCGGGCGATCGGGTCCTGGCTCGAACCACCACGCCACCCAGTTGCACATCCCGATTACAGACAAGGCGGCGATGCGGGATTCGACGACCCGGAACCAGCCGCGAGCCACCCCGTCTTCGATCACCGCGACCATGATGGCCAGGGCCGCGCGACGCCCCTGCAGATACTCCGCGGCGAGCTCCGGTGAGAGTGCGGACTCGGACCGATCTAGGAGGCGGAACCTGGTGCGGTTGACGGCCCGATCGATCACCAGGTGCTGGACGAGCGCACGGAGTCGCTCCGGTGGCTCCAGGTCCAACTCGGCGATCTCCTTCATCTCCGAGACGATTTGAACCGCCATCTCGGACACCAGGCGAGCAAGGATCTCGTCCTTGCTCTCAACGTAGTAGTACAGCGATTGGCGACTGATTCCCACTGCGTCCGCGATGTCCTGAGGCGTCGTGCCGGCGAAACCCCTCTCCGCGAAGAGCCGAGCGGCCTCCTCGAAGATCTGGGCCTCGACCAGCTCTCGCCGCGCGCTGCTCTGCCCTGATCGGTTGCGCCGTCCGCCCGTTTCCGCCGTTGTGGCCATGTCATGCAGCCTAGACGGTATGGAGGTGCCCGGTTCTTGGGCCGGGACCTCACTCGCAAGTTGTCGTGGGTTGCCGGCCCGGGGTTGAGTCCGGGGTGGTAGA
>JAABUM010006730.1_pt1 | contig 11063 bp, 10 predicted proteins | sample 5559161 | NCBI WGS metagenome assembly JAABUM01 (sample SAMN10711868, study PRJNA513369) | rock metagenome | isolation source: Antarctica rocks | place: Antarctica: Victoria Land, Siegfried Peak nord | reverse complement strand
GGATCGTCGTGTCTGATCGAGAAATGGACGGCCTCAACATCAGCCGCGACGCCTTCCACGGCGAATGGAACTACATCATGCAACCAAACACGCCGTCAGTCCGAGCACTTGTTTCCGGATGAAGCCTAACCTACGAGCAAAGGCTGCTGAACAACCGCTTGTCCATCGAGGTCGGGCGGACGAACGTTTACAATTACTTCTTCCTGCCGAACTCGCTGGACCCGTTCACGCACTATTCCAGCACGATCCAGGTCAACGGCGACTTCCCCTCCACGCCCTATCCGACCTGGGGCGGACGGGCCACCTACAAGCTGACGCCGACCTGGTACTTGCAGGCCGGCGCGTTCGAGGACAACTACCGCACCGCCACCAACTACGGCAGCCGGGTGTTCGCCACCAACCAGTCGAGCGGCGCGCAGATCCTCGCCGAAGTCGGCCAGCGCAGCGAGTTCAGCAACGACCCCTACCCGTCCAACCTTGAGGCCGGGCTGGAGTACAACACCCGCACCGGACGCACCAACCTGAAGGGCACCGGCGCCCCGGCGATCCCGCTGCTGCAGCGGCCCAACTACCCCGGCGGCGGCGTGATCTACTTCCAGGGCCAGAAGGTGATCTACCGCGGACCCGCGCGCGACGTGGGTCCGCCGCAGAACATCGCGGTCTATGGCTCCTTCGATTACGCGGTGGACAAGCCGCAGCCGCTGGACCTGGATGCCATGATCGGCGTGAACTTCACCGGATTCATCCCAAACCGCCCATTCGACGCGCTCGGCGTGCAGATGAAGTACTCGCAGCTCAGCCAGGCCGAGGCCAACTCGGAAAGCCTGCGCCAGCGCATCGTCGCCGGACCCGGGCCGCGCCAGCCGCGGGACGGGTTCGCGTTCGAGGTCGTCGGCAACGTGCAACTGACGCCGGCCATCGCGATGCGGCCCATCGTCCAGTACTTCGTCAATCCCGACAACTACTATCCGCCTTCCGCCCAGCCCCGCCGGCCCAAAGACGGGTTCGAGGCCGGGTTGTTCGCCGTGGTGTCGCTCGGGCGGCTGCTTGGCACCAGCTTGAAGCCGTTCTGACCACGACGCTCCCCTCTCCCGCAGGAGAACGCACCATGAAGCGCACGGACACGGCCCATAACGAGGGCGCAGAGCTGACATTCGACGTGCAGGGCAGCGGCCAGCCGTTGCTCCTCATCCCCGGGGCCGGCGGGGATGCCGGCGTGTACGGGCCGCTCGCGCCTGCGCTCGCGGACGCCTACACCGTCATCACCTACGACCGGCGCTGCAACGCCCGCAGCACCGGCAACCGGGACGTGCCGCTCGACATGGCGCAGCAGGCACGTGACGCCCTTGCCGTCCTGCGCGCGGCCGGGCACGGCAAGGCGCTGGTGTTCGGCAACAGCGGCGGCGCCAACATCGCCTTGCAGTTGGCCGCGGACCATCCGGGAACCATCGCTTTTCTCGTTCTTCACGAACCGCCGGTTATCAGCCTGCTGGGCGACGACGGGGACACGCTCGCCTTTGTGGACCGGGTTTACCAGATCTCGCAGGCCGAAGGAGCGCCGGCGGCCATGAAGCTGTTCGCCAGCCGGCTGACCGGCCTCGCGCCACCGCCGCAGCAAGCTGGTGCGGCACCGCGGCCCGGCGGCCTCGGCCAGGCCAAGGACATGGCCTTCTTCTTTTCCAAAGAGTATCTCAACCTCACCCTGTTCAAGCCCGACCTGGGCGCAATCAAGGCGGCCGAGATGCCAACGGCCGTGCTGGCAGGAGAGCGGAGCGGAGACGCCTACTACGTGCGTTCGGCGCGGAAGGTGGCGGAAGCGCTTGGGTGTCCCCTGCAAACCGTGCCGGGCAACCACCTCGCCTTCCTGTTCGAACCCGGACCCTTCGCCGCGGCGATCCGCGGCGTGCTTGCTGCCGCAAGCGGCCAGTGACTAGGCAACTGACCCAGCACTCCCCTGCCAAAGGACCGCCCGATGCCCAAACCTGTTGCCGCCTGGCTGGCGCTTGCCCTCCTCTGCTCCGCCCCGTCGCACGGCCAGCCCGTGGCTGACCCGGCAAAGAACGCTCCCAATCCCGCGTCGAAGGCGCTTGAGCACCGCCAGGCCCTGCTTTCTCAGTGCCCTCCCGCCCCGGCGCGCGTGGGTGAGGCAGAAGCGGCGCAACGTCCGGTCCACGTTACCGCCTGGGGAACGGCCGGCCCGCCGGTGCTCGTCGTGCATGGCGGCGTCCAGGGTGGGCTGGGCGGGGGTCCCAGCACCTTTGCCCGGCAGGAGGCGCTGGGCGGGCAGGGATGGCAGATGCGGGTCGTGGACCGTCCGGGGTTCGGCCAGAGTTCTACGCGCGGCGTTGACGACATGCAGGCGGATGCTGTCTGGATCGCGGACATGCTGGGTGGCGGCGCGCACCTGATCGGCCATTCCTGGGGCGGGGCCGAGGCGCTGCTGGCCGCCGCGCGGCGCCCCGGGGCCGTCCGGTCCCTTGTCCTGGTCGAGCCGGCGCTGCAAACGCTGCTGATCGGCGATCCCAGCATCGAGAAGGACCCGGTGCTCAAGGCAGATGCGCTGCGCTGGGCCGGGCTGCTGATGTCCGCGCAAACGCCGCGCGAGTATGCGCTCGGTTTCGCCCACAGCCTGGGCGCGGTGGAGGCCGGGGGCAACGCCTCGAACACCGCCGTCTCGGCGCTCGACGCTGACCCGCAACTGGCGACGCGATACGGGTGCGCGCTGCTGCAAGCGCGCATGGCCCCGCCCGACGCCCTGCGGCAGGCCGCCGAGGCCGTCGCCCGGGCCGGCATTCCGGTGCTGGTCGTCACCGGGGGCTGGAGCCCGTTCTTCGACGCCGTCGGCGCGAAAACGGCGGCGCTGACGAATGGCCGCCACGTGGTCGTCCGGTCTGCCAACCACTTCGTGCAGCTTTCGGGCGCGGACGAGTTCAACAGGATCGTGGATGCATTCATGCGGGACGCGGATGCCGCCCGCGCACGGCCGGAGCAGGGGACGGCCCGCTAGGCAGACGTTGTCCTGGCCGGAGCGGCAGCGCCGCCCGCTATGCGGTAGGCCGCCCGCCCGATGGCCGCCTGGACCCTTACCGGTCCGGCTCAGTCCCGCCTGCGCAGGGTCAGGCAGGCGGCGCGGCCGGGACGGGACGCTTCCGCGCCGTGCGGGGCCGCCCGGCGCCCACGGACGCCTGGTGCGGCAGAGGCGTCCGGCACGGCTGCGGGGTGCGGCGCCGCGGCCGGAACGCCCCGGCGCAGCATGTCCACCAGGTAGGTCGCGGCAGGGGTCAGCGGCAGCGCGGCCCGGCGTATCAGCACGACGTCGGCCGCAGGCAGCACCTCCCGCACCTCGATGGCTCGCAGGGCGCCCGCTGCCGGGGCGAAGTCCATCCACTGCACCGGCACCATCGCCAGCAGGTCGGTGCAGGCCAGGCTGACCATCAGCGTCAGCGCCGACTGGCTTTGCAGCGCCAAGCGCGGCGCCCCCAGGCCGTGCCGGCGGAACAGTTCCCCCATTTCCTCGTCCGCCTGCAAGGTGATGGAGGTCGTCGCCCATTCCGCGTCAACCAGCTCCGCCAGGGACGCCGCACCGGACAAGGGGTGGCCGCGGCGGCCCAGCACGGTGCGGGTGTTGGTGAACAGGACCTCCTGCACCAGTTCGGACGGCACGGGGCGACCCGGCTCCGGGCCGATGTAGAAGTCTATGCTGCCGTCCCGCAGCCCCGCTTCCACCGTGGGGTAGATGCCCTCGATCACCCGGACCTGGACCGCGGGGTAGCGTGCCCGGAACGGCGGCAGCGCCTTGGGCAGCATGGCGATGTGCGGCGCGATGGACAGCGCCATCGCCACCTTGCCGCGCATCCCGCCCTGCAACTGCTCGACCTCCTCGCCGGCCCGGCGCACCTCGTGCAGGATGGCGCTGGCCCGCTGTACGAAGGCGATGCCAGCCGGGGTCAGCACCATGCCGCGCGCGTGGCGTTCGAACAACGGCGTTCCAAGCTCTCGTTCCAGCTCGCCGAGGCTGCGCGTCAGCGCGGGCTGCGCGAGCTGCAGGTGGCGCGCCGCGGCGCGCAGCCCGCCGCGCTCTGCGATGGTCACGGCGTCGCGCAGGTGATGCAACTTCATCCCGGTGTGATACCCAAGGCGATGCGCAGGGATCAATATGCCATCGCTGACATATCGCTGCCGCGGTGCCATAACGGGATCAATAGCGCGCTGGATGCGGGCACGGGAGGGATTCAGGATGCGGTTCATGGCATTTCGCGGGGCGCACGGGCGCGGCCTCGCCGCAGTTGCCGAGGGTGGGGACGCCCAGGGCCTGACCGAGAACGATCCTGGTTTCCCAGGCCACCTGGATGCGTTGCTCACTGCCGGTTCCGATGCGTTGCGGGCCGCCTACGATGCCCTGCGCCGTGGCGCCCCGGTGGACCAGGGCGCGGTCGAGGTCCTGCCGCCCTTCGCCCGGCCCGGCAAGATCATCTGCGTCGGCCTGAACTACAGCGACCATTCCGCCGAAAGCGGTTTCAAGCAGCCGGACTACCCCACCCTGTTCGGACGCTTCAACACCAGCATAATCGGGCACGGCGCGCCCATGATCCGCCCGCGCGTGTCCGAGCAACTGGACTACGAAGGCGAGCTGGTGGCCGTGGTGGGCCAGGGCGGGCGGCACATCGCCAAAGCGGCGGCGCTCGGCCACGTCGCGGGCTACACCATCTGCAACGAGGGGTCGGTCCGGGACTATCAGTTCAAGGCGCCGCAGTGGACGATGGGCAAGAACTTCGACGGCACCGGCGCCTTCGGCCCGGTGTTCGTGACGGCCGACGAGCTGCCGCCGGGCGCCAAGGGCCTGCGGCTGCAAACGCGGCTGAACGGACAGGTCGTGCAGGACGCCTCAACGGATGACATGGTGTTCGACGTGGAAACGCTGGTGTCCGTCATCAGCGAGGCGATCACGCTGGAGCCGGGCGACCTGATCGTGACCGGCACCCCCTCCGGCGTCGGCCTGGCCCGCAAGCCGCCGCTGTGGATGAAGCCCGGCGACGTGTGCGAGGTGGAGGTCGAGCGCATCGGCATTCTGCGGAACCCGATCGCGGACGAAGCGGTAGCGCAGGCCGCCTGATACCCGACCCCATAAGCCCACCCAAACCGAGCCGCGCGGCACCAGGCGGCACCCAGGAGGACAACGATGACCCAGATCCGAAGCCTGCCGCCCCGCCCCCGCCGCCCTGGCGAGCTTGGCGTCCATTCCGTGGACCACTTCAACTTCGTGGTGCCCGACCTGAAGCACGCTGAGACATTCTACACCGGCTTCGGCCTGGACGTGCGGGAAGAAGGCCAGGGCCTCGGCCTTTACACCGCCGGCAACGACCACCGCTGGGGCCGCATCACGGAAGGCCCGGCCAAGAAGTTCACCTACCTGTCCTTCGGTGTTTATCCCGAGGACCTGGACGGCCTGCGCGCGCGCCTGCGGCAAAACGAGGTCGCGCAGCTCGACCCGCCGGCCGGGTTCGAGTCTAACGGCGTCTGGTTCCGTGACCCGGACGGCACGCTGATCGAGATGCGCGTGGCGGAGAAGTCATCCCCGAACGAGAAGGCAGTGCAAAGCAACCTGTCCTCGCCGCCGGGCGTGCAGGGGTCGCACGCGCGCTCCAAGGTGCCCTTCGTCCGCCCTCGGCGGCTGGCGCACATCCTGCTGTTCAGCAGCGACGTGCTGCGGTCCATCGCGTTCTACAGCCGCGTGCTGGGGCTGCGGCTATCCGACCGTTCCGGCGATGGCGTTGCGTTCATGCACGGCATCCACGGCAGCGACCACCACATGATCGCGCTTGCCAAGTCCGGCGGGCCTGGATTGCACCACCTGAGTTGGGACGTGGGCAGCATCCACGAGGTCGGGCTGGGCGCGATGCAGATGGCCGACAAGGGCTATGCGGACGGTTGGGGGATGGGGCGGCACGTGCTCGGGTCCAACTATTTCCATTACGTGCGCGACCCCTGGGGCAGCTACAGCGAGTACTCGTCGGACATCGACTACATCCCCGTGGACTTCGACTGGCCGGCGGCGGATCACCCCGGGCATGACGCCTTCTACGTGTGGGGGCCGACGCCGCCGGCAGACTTCATCGTCAACCATGAACTTGCCGGGTAGCCCAGCCTGATGGAGGACGTGCCCGTCGAGAGCGTGGACGTGCTGGTCGCCGGCGCCGGGCCGGTCGGCCTGTCGCTCGCGATAGAGCTGGGGCAGCGCGGCATACGCTGCATCGCGGTGGAGCGGAACGACCGCGTCGGCTACAGCCCGCGTGCCAAGACGACCAATGTCCGCACCCGGGAGCACCTGCGGCGCTGGGGCATCGCCGACACGCTGCGGCAAGCCTCGCCCATCCCGCCGGACTACCCGCCCAACGTGGTCTTTGCCACCCGCATGAACGGCCCGGAGCTGGCGCGGTTCGAGAACGCCTTCAACGGCTGCCGCGTCCGCAACGAGCTGTACTCCGAAGAAGCGCAGTGGGTGCCGCAGTACACCCTGGAGGAGGTGCTGCGCGCCGAGGCCGCCTCGCTGCCGGGCGTGGAGGTGGCGTTCGACACGGAGCTGCGCGGGATCGAGGAGGACAGCGACGGCGTGACGGCGGAGGTCGCCAACCTGAGGTCCGGCACCGTGCGGCGGGTCCGCTGCCAGTACCTCGTCGGCGCGGATGGGGCGCGCAGCCTCGTGCGCCAGTTCCTGGGCATCGGAATGACGGGGGAAAGCGGGGTCGCCAAGAACTACAGCATCATCTTCCGCGCACCCGACCTTGCGGCCCGGCATAGCCACGGCCCGGCCATCATGTACTGGATGGTAAACCCCGACGTGCCGGGTATGCTCGGCCCGATGGACCAGCACGGCCTGTGGTTCTACATGGCGACCAAGCTCGCCAACGACGTGGACCCGGCCACCGTGGACCCGGTCGAACTGGTCCGCCGCGGCACCGGGCTGACGGACCTTGCCGTCGAGATCATCCATGGCGACCCTTGGGTGGCGCACAGCCTGATCGCCGACAGCTACTCCAGGGGGCGCATCTTCCTGGCCGGCGACGCCTGCCACCTGCACCCGCCATTCGGCGGCTTCGGCATGAACATGGGCATCGGCGACGCCGTGGACCTCGGCTGGAAGCTCGCGGCGCGGCTGCAAGGCTGGGGCGGCGCGGGGCTGCTGGACAGCTACGAGCCGGAGCGGCGCCCTGTGCACGAGCGCACGGTCCGGGAGTCCGTGGCCAACTACGCCATCGTCGGCAACCAGTTCGTCCGCCCCACGCTGGAAGAAGCCGGGCCGTGCGGCGAAGCCACCCGGCGCGAGGTGGGCGAGGTGATCCAGGCCACCAAGGGGCGGGAGTTCTACACGCTCGGCCTGGTGCTGGGCGCGCGCTACGACGACTCGCCCGTCATGGTGCCGGACGGCACGGAGCCGCCGCCGGAGCATTTCTCGGACTACGTGCCCTCCGCCCGTCCGGGCAGCCTGGTGCCCCATGCGTGGCTGGCGGACGGGTCGTCACTGTACGACCACTTCGGCCCGGGCCTGACGCTCCTGGTCCTGGGCGGGGCGGACGACAGAGCGGACGAGATGGCCGGGGAAGCCCACCGCCGCGGCATCCCCTTCAAGGTGAAGGTTCTAGCCGACCTGGGCCTGCGGGACCGCTACGGCGCGCGCTTCACCCTCATCCGCCCGGATCAGTACGTCGCGTGGCGCGGCGACATCCTGCCGGAACCCGGCCCCCTGCTGGAGCGCGTCACCGGCCACGCCTGATCACGCCTATCCTGCTGACCCTGCTGACCCTGAACAAAAATGAACGGGAGAGAGACATGCTCAAGGGAGCGCTACACCTGCTTGCCGCCGCGGTGCTGGTGGCGGGCTCGTCCTGGACCGCCCGCGCCCAAGGGACGGCTCCGGTCCAGCCCATCGAGTTGAAGGTTTCGCACTACCTGCCGCCCAACCACACTGTGCAGAAAGTGCTGGAGGACTGGGGCGCGGACCTGGAAGCGCGGTCGGGCGGGCGGCTCAAGCTGCGCCTGTATCCCGCGGCGCAGCTCGGCCCGGTGCAGCGGCAGTTCGACCTGGCGCGCAACGGCCAGGCCGACATGGCGGTGGGCCTGACCGGCGCGACGCCGGGCCGCTATCCCATGACGGAGCTGGCAAGCCTGCCCTTCGTGGAACCGAAGGCGGGTGGAAGCAGCGCCGTCGCGTCCCGCCGCCTGACGGAGCTGGCGCCGAAGTACCTGCAACCCGAGTTCGCCGGGCTGCGCGTGCTGTGGGTGGGCGTGCAGCCGCTCAGCACCTTCTTCACCGCACGCAAGGAGATCGGCGCCGTGGCCGCCCTGCGCGGCCTCAAGGTGCGCTTCCAAGGGGAGCAGCACGCCAAGGTGCTGCGCACCCTGGGTGCCGTGCCCTTGCAGGTTCCGCCGGGGGAGATCGCGGACGGCATGTCCAAGGGCGTGATTGACGGCGCGGTGTTCAACTACGAGGCCGCGGAAAGCTTCGGCCTGATGTCCGTCACGCAGCACGTGATGGAGCCGGTGTTCCTGTCCTCGACGCTGGTGCTGGTGATGAACCAAGGCAAGTACGACGCCCTGCCGGCCGACCTGCGCGCCATCCTGGACGACACGACCGGCCCGGCTGCGGCGGAAGCGTTCGGCGCGCGCTGGGACGTGGCGCAGCAGCATGGCCGGGAAGCCATGCTGGCCGCCAAGGTCGGCATCAACACGCTGCCGCCGTTGGAAATGGACAAGCTGCAGACCGCCTTGCAGCCGCTGGTGGCAGAGGCGGTCGCGGCTTTGGACAAGGCGGGCAAGCCAGGGTCGCAGCTTTTGGCGGACTACACGCGATGAGCGGCCTCGGCACGGCAGGTTGACATGGCGGTCATCTCGCGCCTTGCGGCCGTCCAACTGGCGGCGGCGATGCTGGCTCTTGCCGTGATGGGGTCGGTGACGGTGGCGGACGTCCTCATGAAGTACCTGTTCAGCCGGCCGATCCTTGGCGCCTACGACCTGGTTGAAAGCCTGCTCCCCGTCGTGGTCTTCAACGGCCTGCCGGCGACGCTGCTGCGCCGGCAGAACATCGTGATCGACCTGGTGGACCACCTGGCCGGGCCGGGCCACACGCGGCTGCTGGTCGTCGCGGCGGACTTGGTGATGCTGGCGGTGCTTGCCGTGATCGCCTACGCGATGGTCGCGCCGGCCTTGCAGGCGCTGGACTACGGCGACCGCAAGCTGGAGCTGGGCCTGCCGGTCTGGGTCGTGTGGGCCGGAGCGATGATGGGCGTGGCAGGCTCGGTCCTGGCGGCCCTGGCGGTCGTGCTGCGCGGCCCGCCAGCGGCGGACGGAGGCGCGCGGTGACGCGCGGCAGCCGCGATGCCGGCCGTGATCTGCACCGCCCCGGCCGCCGGCGCGCCGCCGCTGCCCCGCCGCTGCGGCAGCGGCGGCCAGGCCAAAGGTCCCCAGGCATGAGGCATCCCGCATGAACCCTGGTCTCATCGGCTTCGTAGGCATCCTGGCGCTGTTTGCGCTTCTGCTGCTGCGCGTGCCGGTTTGGGCGGCGCTTGCCCTGGTCGGCTTCCTCGGAAACGCCGCCTTGTCGGGCTGGTCCAGTGCGCTGGCCACGCTGGGCCAGGCGCCGTTTGACACGGCGTCGCTCTATACCCTGTCCGTGGTGCCACTTTTCATCCTGACCGGCGGCGTCGCGGCAGGGACCGGGCTGTCGGCGGACCTGTTCAAGGCGGCGCAGGTCATGCTGTCGGGACTGCGGGGCGGCCTGGCGGTGGCGACCATCGGCGCATCGGCCTGCTTCGGCGCGGTGTGCGGCAGCTCCATCGCGACCGCGGCGACCATGACGCCGATCTCGCTGCGGGAGATGCGCAGCGCCGGCTACTCGGATAGCTTGGCGACGGGGGCCATCGCGGCGGGGGGCACGCTGGGCATCCTGTTCCCGCCTTCGATCATCCTGGTGATCTACGGCGCCATCGCGCAGCAGTCGGTGCCGAAGCTATTCGCCGCCGGGCTGATCCCGGGTCTGCTGCTGACGCTGCTGTATATCCTGACGGCGCTGATCGTCGCAGCCCGGCGCCCGCAGGACGCCCCCGCGGCGCCGGGCGCCACCCTGCGCGACCGTGCCCTGGCGCTGCGTGGCCCCTGGCAGTTCCTGACGCTGTTCGTCGTCACCATCGGCGGCATCTACGCCGGAGTGTTCAGTCCGACGGAGGCCGCGTCCATCGGCGCGCTCGGCGCCATCCTGCTCGGCGTGCTGGGCCGCCGGCTTCCGCTGCGGGAGCTTGTGAAGACTGTCGAGGGCGCGGTGGTCACGAGCGTCATGCTGTACGTCATCATCATCGGCGCCAACATCTTCGCCTACTTCATCGTGCAAACCCAGTTGCCGACCCTGCTGGCGGAGCAGGCGCGGACCCTGGCGCTGCCCGGCGGCGTGGTGATGGCGCTGGTGATCGGGGCCTACATCCTGATGGGCTGCTTCCTGGAGGCCATCGGCATGATCCTCATCACCGTGCCGGTGTTCCTGCCGCTGGTCGCCAGCTACGGCTACGATCCCACCTGGTTCGCCATCGTCGTCGTGATCGTGGTGGAGGTCGGGTTGATCCACCCGCCGGTGGGCATGAACCTGTTCGTCGTGCAGGCACAGGCGCCGGACATACGCACGGTGACGATCTACCGCGGCATTGTCCCGTTCCTCCTAGCGCCGTTCGTGCTGATCCTATTGTTGTTCCTGTTTCCTGGCCTGGCGCTGTGGCTGCCGGGGCTGTTATACGGCTGACGGGATTGGCAGCCGGCGCCCTGGCAGCCGGGACATCGCGCCACGCCCTGCCCCGGCAGTGGGGCGCCGGCAAGAGAAACTCTGACCAGGCCTTGTCCGGTTGGCAGCATCGGTCGGACCGTGGCAGCTTGGGCGGCATGACGACGGCACCCAACCGGCGTTGGTGCACTCGGTGGATGGAGGGCGAGATGACCCCAGCCCCGGTCCGTTATGCGACGACCCGCTGGCAACGGACGGATTTCGGGCGTCCTGTCCGCAGCATCCGGTTCAGGACGGTCAC
>JAABUM010006728.1_pt1 | contig 11069 bp, 18 predicted proteins | sample 5559161 | NCBI WGS metagenome assembly JAABUM01 (sample SAMN10711868, study PRJNA513369) | rock metagenome | isolation source: Antarctica rocks | place: Antarctica: Victoria Land, Siegfried Peak nord | reverse complement strand
GAAGAATGATCCTGAGGAACCAGACGAACAGGACCTGGACGCAGCACAGGAAGATGATAGTGCTCAAAGGCAAAGCTAATTGCCCGACCTCCGAAATATGCTTGTTGTGCGGCAAGGCAGACGAAGACGCAGACCACATGTTTAACCACTGCCAGTTCGTACCGAAAATGGAGATCCGGAAAGCGCGCCACCATAGCGCGGTCCAGTTGATCATGGATGCCGTCCTGTGGGGCAGCCACAGGCGATTTTATGTCCAGGCTGACCTCGCGGGTAGCCCAAAGACAACAGAGCCAGATGGGTCGGCTGGCGGCAGAAAACTGCTCACGACCATCAGAGGACCACACGAACAGCACTCGTACCCTGACATTGTCCTAGTGGTAGGCCGAGACATCCAAGGTCGACCGGCAGGCGGGGCTGCACAGCGGGCGCGCCCCACGGCCTACCTTGTGGAGGTGAAGTACCCAATTGATGATGCGGTGCACGGCGGCGCACTGGACCAGCACAAAGACTTGGCCCGGGCCCTGCGGGAGAACGGCATGGATGTGGAGGTATTGCCCGTGATCATTGGAAGCATGGGGACGACGCGAAATGACACTCGCAAGCACCTGCGAGTGCTAGGGATTGAACCTTGCGAGGTGCAGAAGCTGTTGGATCAGCTCTGGGGGGACTCACTTGAGTATGCAGCGAAGATTGCGAGAGCGCACAAGGAACCCAACGCCTTCAGGTCATGGCAGGAGGCGCATGCTGCGAAGCGGGCAAGGCATCAGAGGGCCGCTCAGCGGACGGCTGACGGAAAGCGGGAGCCGAAGACCATTGCAGTCGGAGACAGCGACTGGCAGGTGCCTGCGGGTCGGGAAGGGTGGTCGGCCTCACAGATGAGCTGCCCCGAGAGGACTTCCCCCATGAACACACGGGCGCACGCAAAGAGGAAAAGGCAGCAGGGAGGTGAAGACGGCGCAGAGGCGAGGGAGGCACCTGATGAGGGACGGCACCGGGGTCCAGAGCTCGGGGTCCAAAGCTCGATGGCTCGAGTCAGAGCATGGGCTTGTTGAGGAGAATGTTGCGGTACTATCGCGCCGGCGCTGCAGCACATTGACTGAGCGGCGGCATGCTGCCGGAGCGTCATTGGCGGTAGGTGCACCTGATACCACATCTGAACGGCGGATTTCTCTGCGTGTGGGTCACTCAAGACGCAGAAGGGCCAGTGGGGAGAGCAGTATTCAAGGAATGCCCAGGCTGTTCCTGAGCCAGACGTCTATCAGAATGGTGTGCGTGCTGGCAAATGGCGCAATCGTTGAGACGAGGCATGTCGTTGAGAGGCCTGCTGCGAAACGGTCCCGAAGTGAAGAACAGAGCACAGGCACAAACAAGAAGCATAAAGTCACTGAAGTGGATGCGAGTACGGCGAACACAGCGACGGACAGCGATCATGGCGAGCCTGGGTTCCTTGTGGACCCAGGCTAGGGTCCCCCTAATCTGGCGCCAATGGTGCCAATTATGGGCTAGGGGAAACCCGATGCTCCCACCCCTTCTGGGGGTCAATCCTTCCTTCCTTCCTTGGCCTGTTGTCACCGATGGCACAGCCGCCGATGTGCTGCTGCTGCTGCCGCCGCCCGACTTGCGCACAACCATGGCAGCACACAACTACTGGGATGTAGCACCTGCGACGGGCACAACTAGGCCAACACGACTGCGTTGGCCTGACTCAGAACTGGGCTGCTGGGTGCACACCGCTGCACCATGGGCACATCCGGGCTGCATACTAGCAACATGGGCTCAACTGACAACAGGGGCACAACTAGCAAGGTCATGGCCGCTTGATCCTGGGGTCATCATTGGGAGGTCAGCGTGAGACTGCCGCATGATCGTTGCCACAATTCTTTGGTTTTGGTTTGCTTCGGGATTGGTTCGTTGCAGCCGCAGCGCCTCCTGTCTTGGCTTGCATGCGGCCGCGGCTCGGCGGACTCGCTCGCCTGTGCGGCGGGCGCTGGGACGATGAGCGACGAGGCCTGGCAGCTGAGCGTCGGGTTCATTGATTGTTCATTCACTCACTCGATCATCGCAGTCTGATGTTGTCATAATCGTCCTGGAGGTTTAACGACATCCTTGCTGATATTTATCAAATTCTAAGCACTGTGCACGAAAAGGGTGCTGGGTTGTCGTGTGAACGGGGAGTGCGCTGGTGGTGCGTGCAGAATTAGAACTGCCGACCTGTTGATCTAGATGGGATACGTATGTAGATGGTGCCTATCTCGGCATTTTCATGGTCGATGACCGCTGATTTCGTGGCCAGTAATGCACATGACGAGATCAGCCAGCGGCCCGCCGCCGCTAGCACCACTCTTTACTATACCTTCTTTGGCATCATTACTCCATAGGCATTTGTAGGTGCATCTGATGAGAAGCACAGCTAGATGATGTGCACAGCCTTCACAATTTACACAATGTGATTCGACAGCGGTGGGCAGTGACGCAGGCAACCGCCGCCGCGGTGTAGCATCTCTCATTCGATTTGGTGGATTGTCAAAGGACGTCGGGCTTTGGCGTTTTACACGACGGAAATAACAAAGAAAAGAAAGGCAATATACAGAGCGGAGCGTGGCCACCAAACGCTCGCACCAAAATTGAGCGAGCACGGCATTTATGACGACTGCTGAATTCAGGTGATTTCCGATCTGCAGAGCCATCAGACCAGTGCTGAAAAGCGACATCAAGGTCTTGATGTTGCGTTATCGGATCCGGATACAGCAACATCAAGACCTGTCGCGGAGCGGCTCCGGCGGGTGCGGCAACACCCGCCGACGGACAGCCAACAAGTCAGAGCTGAAGCAGCGCCCTGAAATCCCAGGCCCTGAAAGCACTGAGGCAATGGGCTGGGCTACCTAGAATCCCGAGAATTTCCTGATGATGCCACTAGCTGAAGATCTGGGCTACGGGTCTGAATCTGAATGCTTCCGAATCAACCGCCCCCACAATCCAGGGACCACCAACTACTCCACATGACGACCTTGCAGTGATCTCGCACTTCGTCAGCCGGATGAGCTGCCGCCCGCAGCCGCGCGCACGTGGGGACGGCGGCTGCGGGCGGCGGCGCACCCGCCGAACCAATTCACATGCCGCTGGGAGCAGCGGCGGCGGCGGCGCCGCTGACGTCGGCCAGCTGCATGACGGGATGCGCGGCGCCGGCAGCGCCGACACCGACGCCGACGAACTCCCCGTCCTCTTGCATCCAGCCGAGAATCGTCGCAAAAACGAAATCGTCCACTTTGAGCGCCCAGTCGAGGCCGCCCTGGTTGCCGCCGGTCAGCACCGCCCGCACATTGAGGCTAGAGTCCCACATTGGGGAGCCGCTCTGGCCGTGGGTGGAATCGCAGGTGTGCTGCACCACGTGGTTGGTCGTGTCGCCGCCATAGTAGAAGGCGGTGTTGGCGCAGGCGGACTGCCACATGGTCTCGGCCGGCTTGTCGTCTGGGAACCCTGCGGCGTACGGCGACATGACGTTGGGCATGCATGTTTCAAACGTCAATGACGGCCACAGCATGTTCCGTGAGCATCGTAGCCGTGGCAGGAGACTAAGGAGACTGCACATGCAGGCCAGGCAGCCCTGCTTGGTCGACGCCGGCGCACAGGCCCGCCATATATAGCCTACAACATCTTTGGGCGCGATCATGGCATTTTGCCATCATGGAAGGACGCGCACCCGCGGTGGTCAGGTCGACGTCCACTTCGGCGGCTTGTGAAAACTCGAGGCCCAGCCAGCCGGTCTGGCGGCCGACGGGCTGCGCGAGCGTGACAACGGCAAAGTCGTTGTTGGCGGCAGTGTCGGTGTAGGACGGCTGCGTCTGGAACTGCCCCAGCAGCCGCACCTGCGGGCGCACGGATACAGCCGGTCAGTGAAATGCGAGAACAGCGGTAGTGCGCTTCTGAAACCGTGGTCTGCGAAAGCGCCCTGCGCTTGAGCGCCGCAGAGCGCTGTTCATATAAATTGAGAAAGCGCAGGATGTTCTATATGTTCGAGGACGTGCGTGTGTGGGTTGTCCACAAGTAAGTGGAGGCCGTTGAGCGTGATAAAGTATACAGCAGCGGGCCGCTTCGAGATGCGAAACGTGTAACGCCATAAAGAGACTGCACCAGAGTGTTCAGAGCCCACTTGAGATCCGCACCGTCTCATAGTCCATGATACCAAAGGGGGTCGCCGCGCCGTCGCGGCCAGGGGCGAACTTCAGGTTGGTCATTGCGCCGTGAGCACCCTCCACGTCGAAGACGCAGTGCGCAGCGGTGAGCACGTGGCGCGGGCTGATCATGGCGCCGGTGCACCACTCCTGGGTGGACGCAGCAGAGCCCGGCGTCGGCGGCGCGGTCGCCGTCAGCATGCCTGCGATAGCAACGCTCCTCGTATCAGGAGTCAGGCATGAGACACAGTATTGTTGCTGTGTACAGCTGCCGTCTGGAGACGAGGCCTCGCACTATACCCGGGTCGTGCCAGGTGAAGTGCATACAGGAAGCAGTGTTGGACTCATGGAGGAGCTGCTCCTCGTAGGCTTGACACAGCAGCAGGTCTTGGCTCGCACCGATGGCAGTGTGGGGGAAGGTGGCGGAAGCGGCAGAGGTCACTTGCGCGCGGGAGTCGGGGCCGATGCAGCCGTCGCAGCCGACAGCGCCTGATGCCTCCGTTGCTGCGGAGCCGGCATTGGCGGCGGCAGTAGGCCGCGGCTGCAGCGCGGCGGCGGCGGCGAATAGGTCGACGCCGGCGGGCGGGCCGTCCCAAGTCCACTTGCGGGTGAACACCTCGCCGCTGGCCTTCATCAGTACTGTCGTGCGCTCGCCCTGCAGCAAGTCATTTTTGAGCCTCATCGGTCGAGGTTGAAGCATCATGGAAACGAAGCGAACGGCGGCTCTCTGCGATCCAGATACGAAATGGTGATGAGCGGCAGCGATGAACGTGAATCCAGAGACAACAGCTAGAGGGAATGATGCAGTGGGAGGTCACCTTTGAAGAGGCCGGGTGGAAGGTGTGAGCGCGCAGCCTGTCGGCGACGGCCGCCCTGGCTGTGGCATACCGCTCGGCTGCTGTGAGGCCGATGGCGGCCATGGAGTCAGGTGCATGGATCGTGTAGCCGCGAGCCGAGAGGTCATCAGAAGAGCCGGCGGACGAGGAGGCGGAGAAGGTGGCGGCAGGGGGCTGAGGAGCAGGCGTGGCCACTGGGCGCAGGTGCTGGTGGATGGGTGCAGTAGAGGCGGGTGGGTTATAGATCAGGGCGTTGGCGAAGGCCTGCAGCTGGAGTTGTACGGAAGACAGCTGGAGCTTGAGGCTGGAGGCCGCGCGGTTCAGGGCGGACATCTGCCACGCGGGCTGGCCACCGTCGGAGGGAATGGGCCTGCGCAGAGCAGATTTACGGTCAGCGATTGTTCCAGGGCGCGCGCATGCAAGCGTTGAAATTCTTCCGCTCCTGATGCTTGACCTCAGAAGCTTCCAGAACTTCCGTATCCGCTTCCGTATCCGCTTTGGAAGGACAGCTTGATCGAAAATTTAGGAGTTTTTGGTGACTTCCGCAATATGACGCGAATCGGGCGGAAACTGACGAATTAGACATCTGGTCCCGACAAAAAAACCCGCTGTACACTCAACGACGTAGCAAGGTCAGGCGTCGCGTCAAATTGGGCAGTACGACACCCAAGCACCAGCGACGCTGGAGGTGCTGGCGCGCACCTTGCGCCGCAGTAGCCAGCGGAGAAGGCGATCATGACGATGAAAATGGCTGTGATGCGCGAGGACGCCATGCCGGCTGACTGGCCGGGTGGAACCCGCTGCAGCAGCTGTTCAGGCCTGATGAAACCCGCTTCGTTGATTCGGCAGGTTTGGTATGAAGTGCGCACGGATCACAGAAAAATTATGAAGGCGAGCGCAAACGGATTGTGATGGGTTCGGCTGCTGCGACTCGTCCTTTAATGGTTAATTTCTGTGCACTTTTCGAAGCCAGCCGCGAAGCCTCATCCCTACGACAGTGACGTCCGCGTCCTTCATATCTTCTTGTAAGTGGTCGAATAACACGCAGGCATCCGTAGAGAGAGTCGGTGAAGGACATCATGCGACGCTGCTCGCGGGTTCACTTCGCGAAACGCCTGTACGACACCACCTCCGACGGCCCTGGTGTCCCTTGCGCAGAACATTTTGAACTCTTGCATGCGTGACGGGTGCTTCGTTATAACAAGAGTCAGCAGGACTCAGTGCATCGTCTCCTCCAGCCAGCGCCACCTCGGTTTCAAGCGCAGGCGGCCCAGATCAACCAGCGCCGGCCGCATACGCCTGCTCGATCGGCGCTTTTTAGAAAACCCTATCGACCCTCTACAAAAGTCTGTGTCACTGGTTGCAACTTGCCTGTCTCACCCCGAACAATATGATCTCTTCTAGTAATCTGGTCAAGACAACAGGAATGCGCAGTGCTCGGCCAGGAGGTCAAAGCCCTGGTGCCGCGCCACGCCGGCAAACACACGCAGCCGCGCCGCAAACTCGTCCGCCGGCAGCGTGTTGCGCAGCGAGCCGCCGCACGCGCCGCACGACCGCCGCAGGTGGCCCGACGACACCTGTAGGAGGCCGAGCACACCAGCTCAGCCGGCGGCACATCGAGCTCGATCCCGTGTCCTCAGGCAATTCGGGCCGTTGCAGGCTTTCTTGTGGCTGGTTGGTTCGGCACTGAACCGCCAGGCACCTCAACCGGGGAGCAGGGCTCGTCGTCAGTTGCAGCCCCACCTGGCCGGCGGCTGGTCTGCCACTGCAGAGTGCCAGGCTCCTGCACCAAGACATTCGGTCTCAAGCGGAATTTCTAAAGCGGAGTTTCTGCGCACCTGGCGGCATTTGTCGCAGCGTAGGTCCTGCAGCTGGAACGCCCGGGCCTGCGCCCGCAGCTCCGCGATCAGCAGCGCCTCCACTGCCGCCGCGTCGCGCGCCGCGCCGCACCCCTGACACGCCCACTGTCGTGCCTGCATGGGTATGACAAGTGGATTGAAAACAAACCGCCTATTGAAAACCCTCCTCTCTTGACTGGACGGCGTTGCGGGTCCTGCTGTGGCAGCTCAGGGCTTTGCGGCAGGCTCGCCAGAGGTGCATGATACGTTTTTCAGGCGCCGACCAGGCTGGACGGCCTGGCAGGCGCGTGTCTTCAGGCAGCTCCTGTCCGGTGCGGCGAAAGGCATGTCAGAGCAGTCCTCTGCAGGGCATCGCAGCGGCTCAGCCGCAGCATTGCTCCAGATGCTTAGTCCCTTCCAAAAAGTGCGCTCCCTCAGGAGGAATGCACCTGGAGGTTGGGGTCGCGCGCAAGGTCCAGATCACGGCAGGCGCTGCAGGCGTCGCACACCACATCCCGCAGCACCCATGTCAGGCACGGCTCCTGCACCAGGAGAAAGCCAGCACCACCGATCATTCGTGTTTAAGGTTGCAGCAGAATGCCTGTCATCCGGGTTGCATTGAGCATAACGCAGTCAAGAAATGAAAGCGCCGACAGCAGCTGACATTGCTGAATGGTCTGACGTGCGAGGTTCCGGATAAGCAGCCTGCTGTCGGGGACGGGCTGTTCACCTGGAAGGCGGCCGCGGAGGAGAAGGGCGGAAGCCGACAAGCATCGTCTTTAACAATCAGTGTGTGTTCCAGCATCATGCGCACCCGGAAGGCGGCCGCGGAGGAGAAGGGGCGGCAGCCGACGAGCGCCAGCAAGTTGCGCCGCATGAGCGCCGTCTCGTCGGCGGCCGAGGCGTCCAACGCAAACACCTCGCACACGCTGCGCACCAGCGCCAGCGCCGGGCTGCCCAGCTGCTCCTGTTTGGGGCCAGGGCGGCAATTGTTTTGTCACTGTTTTGTCGGTACCAATTCATGAGGAAGTTTGGCGTCTGAGAGATACAACAGGGGGCATCATCAGTCTGCTCGGCAGCCTCCTGAATGCCGATGCACAGCCGTCGAGGTCCTGGTTTTGCACTGATCCTGTCAGCTCTCTCAATGTCGAGTTGAACAGCACAGCCTGCTTGTGGCCACTGCATCGTCAACACGACAGGATGGAGCAGGCTGCTGGCGTACCGGCGTCAGGTGGGAGCCGGGGCGCTGCGGGAATTGGTGCTCCCGATTCTCCGCGCGCATGTTGCCGTACGCCATCGCCCGCCTCGCATAATCAAGCACCTGAGCACACACGAGCACAGGGACTCTCAGGATAGACCCTCAGCCGCAATGTTGCAGCGCTGTCAGCGCCGCTGGCTGGAGTGTCCATGAAACTCACATCCGTCATACCGCAATGTTCCGCTGTGAAGTGGAGAACATCAGGGGGGGCTGTTGACCCTGTCAACGGGCGAGCGGTCAATTCAGAAATCATTCGTCAGAAAAGGAATGTCGCTGGCGCACCCCGGGCATGGCGGTGCGCTCGACGTGGTGGCGGGCCGCATCCACCAGCTGCGCGTCCTGCGAGCGCGCGTCCACCACCGCCTGCAGACCAGAGGGTTAGTATTATAGGGCTCATGACTCAGGGTTCAGCTTGCGTTGCTGCATGTCGGCATGCCATTGCATCGGATATGTGAGCAGCTCAGCTCGGGCAAGTTGGGCACGAGGCTCTTGGCTGGCACAGCTGGTAAGGACACTGCCGAATGCAGCAACAAGCGAGGCCTGTCATGGTGCGGCAGCGCATTCGCAGCGGGGCGGCGAGCCTGCTCAGGCTGCAAAGTCTTTCCTGGGAGCCCTGGCCGGGGGCGGCGGAGGCAACGACCTCGCGCCATGGGGCCAGCAGGAAGTCGTTGACCGCCTGCTGGAAGTTGGGCTGCACCGCCGGCGGCAGGAACTCCTGTGCGAGGAATCAATCAGGGTTCAATGAGGGGTTTGGTTAGGCGTCAAGGTGCTGCACTGGAGGCACATGGACGCCACGCATATGACCACAAAAGCACAAGACCACACAAGCTGCGAAAGCGTAACAGCTGCGCACAGGCGGCGCTTTGCATGGCAGACCACTCTGCTTTTCCTTGTCAGCGCTGTCGTAGCGCGTCCAGAGCTGCCGTTGGATCACACCGCCGGCACTGCAGATGTGGCATATATTGGGAATGGTGAGTCTGGCGGAAGAACAGCGCCGCACCTTGATGTTCCAGACGTAGTCGTCCTCTCCACCAGGCTCCTGGTCCAGCTGCGACAGCAGCGCCGCAGCCGCCTCGCCACCCTGCAGCAGAACAGCAGTGTGAGGGAAGCGCCCATCGAGGCCAGGGCAACAGACTGCGCCCCAGTTGGCACCACTCACTTGTCAAAGGCACTGGCACAAGCAGCACTGAGCGAAGCAGGTTGCAGTCGGTGCATTGGCAGCTTGGGTCGCTGATACTGTTGGCAGCAGCGATTTGATGGTCGTTTGAACTTGCAGGATGACAGACACCTGTGACAGCGCGCCAGGCTGGGAGGCGAGCTGGGTGCGCAGCGCGGGCGCGAGCGGCGCGGAGAGGCCCTGCCAGTTGAAGCGGTCGCGGAAGAGGAGGGCATGCCACGCGGCGCGCGGCTCCAGGCGCAGCCACGCAAACAGCTCCCGCCGCCGCAGCGCCTCCAGCAGGTAGTCCACATACCTGCGGCGCCCAGGGATGGATCATCCTTATTGATTATGGCACAATTGTTACAGGGTCAGAGATGTGAGCACCCAAGCTTGCCTAACTCCTGAACAGCAAACGCCTGCCGCAGCGCCTCCAGCAGATAGTCCACATACCTGCAGCGTGAGAAGAAGGACTTATGTTCTTGAACGTATATCAGGGAGCCGTTTACACCCCCTATAAACCTTTCGGCGGCGCCTCCGGCAGGGAGTTCACGGCTCTCAGGCTGCCGTTCCGTGAGAAGATGCTACATGGATGAAAGGGGCGGGTGCTGCCAACGGAGATCACACAGGCAGCAAACGCCTCATCAGGGCCAGCAGGCTGTGGAGGCTATCAGTGCATGGTGCGCAGCGCCCAGGGGAGCCGCCACGGACGCGCCCGACGGCGGACAGCCGGTCGTGCTTGCCGGTGGCGACGATAGCAGTGGCTACGTCGGCGGCGATGCCAGGTAGGCAGGGAACAGGTCTCTTGGAATAACAGCGTCGGGACTGGTTCAGACCCTGCAACAACAGGAACAACAGGGAGACGCACCCGACGGCGGACGGCAGGTCGTGCTTGCCGGTGGCGACAATGACGGTCGCAAAGTCGGCCGCGACGACGGTGGCGCCCAGCTTGCCCGCCTCCGCCACCAGCTGCAACATGACCTTGCGCATGGCGGAGCGTACCGCGGCCAGCAGAGGCGGCGCCGCCAGCGCGCTGTCGCCGCCGGCGAGCCAGCGGTACAGGTTGCGCAGCATCGCGTCGGCGCACCTATGGCGTTTTGTGCAAGTGGCTTTCAGTGGGGGTCCTGGAGAATAGTCAAATGAATATGGATGAAGCTGCGCGCTGTCGCCGCCGGCGAGCCAGCGGTACAGGTTGGGCAGCATTGCGTCGGCGCACATGCGGGAATTCGATTTGGTGCAGCCAGCTGGACATCGGCTCGTCGAAGAGGCTGCAAAGAGGCTTGAGTGCAGGGTGTGTGGACTGAATCTGAAGGAGGCAAGCCAGAAGCCAAGTGCCGGCCGGCAGACAAGTCATGATGTTGTTGTGCGAGGCGCACAGCTGACTACCAGGCAACGAAATCAGGAATGATGCACACACATACGGACATAATGACGGGGAGTCACTCACGGATTGGCGTGCTGCACCGCCTCCTTGAGCCAGCCCTCCACCAGGCGCTGCAGCACCTTGAGCGCTGGCGGACCGCCGGCGCCGCCGGCGCCGCCGTCGCCGCCCTCCAGCCCAGCCAGGTAGTCCAGGGAGGTGATGGCCGCCACAGCCAGGTGGTGCACCTCCAGCTCCACACAGACGGACCGGTAGGCGCCCGGCCGCAGCACCTGTTGGAGAGAGCACAGTCATGTTGGGTTTCTGCGCTGTGTGGTGTTTTGGGACTCGAGCTGTGTTGCAGGACTGCGAGGTGCAATTTCAACTGCTGTCGATCGGCAAAAGGTCTTAATCCCAGCTCAGGAGCCTGAGTACTGTACAATACAGAG
>JAABUM010006726.1_pt1 | contig 11071 bp, 11 predicted proteins | sample 5559161 | NCBI WGS metagenome assembly JAABUM01 (sample SAMN10711868, study PRJNA513369) | rock metagenome | isolation source: Antarctica rocks | place: Antarctica: Victoria Land, Siegfried Peak nord | reverse complement strand
GATGGCGCTGCACCGGCCGGCCGAGTTCAACAAGAGTCACATCCCGGCGTTCCTCGCCGAGGAGCAGAGCCGCAAGTTCGTGTGCGTCTACCCGTTCGTCCGGTCCTATGAGTGGTACCTGCTGCAGGACACCGAGCGCCGGTCGCTGCTCGCCGAGCACGGCAAGATGGCCCGTGACTTCCCGGACGTCAGGGCGAACACCGTCGCCTCGTTCGCGCTGAACGACTTCGAGTGGATCCTGGCGTTCGAGGCGGATGAGCTGCACCGCATCGTGGACCTGATGCGCCACCTGCGCGGATCGGAGACCCGCCGGCACGTGCGCGAAGAGGTGCCGTTCTACACCGGCACCCGGCGCACGATGTCCGAGCTGGTGGAGTCACTGCCTTAAGCGGTACGGCCGTACGGGGGCCGTACTGCCGTAACCGGCTTCGATCACGCCGGCGGCACCGGTCGCTTATTCCTCAGCCGCGAAGCTCATGCTGATCGAGTTGATGCAGTAGCGCAGGTCCGTCGGCGTGGCGTAGCCCTCACCCTCGAACACGTGGCCCAGGTGGCTGTGGCAGTTGGCGCACACCACCTCGACCCGGCGCATTCCCCCGCTGCTGTCCACCCGTTCGATGATCGCCTCGCCCGCGAGCGGTGAGAAGAAGCTGGGCCAGCCGCAGTGCGAGTCGAATTTCTGGTCAGAACGAAACAGCTCCGCGCCGCACGCTCGGCACGAATAGATCCCGGTCCGGTGATTGTCGGTGTACTCGCCGGTGTAGGGGCGCTCGGTGCCTGCCTTGCGGAGCACGGCGTACTCGGCGGAGGACAGTTGCGCGCGCCACTCGTCGTCAGTTCTTGTGACTCTGGGAGCGGTCTGATCGGTGGTCATACCCTCGACATTACCGAGCGCCATTACCCAGCGGTGGCGGTCGCGCGTCTCACCAGCTGGTGACCATCACCAGCACGCTGAGAGCGATCGGCGCGAGAATGAGCACGACCAGGATGATGGCCATCGGCCGGGACACCGCACCGCGGCGGCTGAGACCCGCGGCAAAGTCGCCCATCATCCGGATCTCGCCCTCGGGGGAGTACGGACTCACCGCTCGATCCAGTTTCGGATCGAGATAGACGATGTGCTGCCCCGTGGAAGGTGGCTGCCGTTGGGGCTCGCGCGGTTCGGTATCCACTAGCACAGCATGCCTTGTTCGGCGTCGCTGCCGTTAGTCCGTGAACATCAGAGCCCGCAACCGGGTGAGCAGCGCGAGTGCCGCCGGCTCGCGCGGGGCCGGCTGGTCCACGTCGGGGAGCGCTGAGCCACTCGGCCGCGATGGTGCTCCGGAACCAGTGTCCCGAGAACTGCCCACTGCCAGTACGGTGCGGGGATGGCATCGCCGTTCACCGAGGTCCAGATAGGCGACCGGACTGTGCGGGTCAGCAATCCGAACCGGGTTTATTTTCCCGAGCGGGGCGAGACCAAGCTCGACCTGGTCAAATACTACCTGTCCGTGGGTGAAGGCATCGTCCGGGCGCTGTACCAGCGGCCCTGCATGCTGCACCGCTACCCCGAGGGCGTCGGCGGCGAGAAAATCTATCAGAAGCGGCTGCCCAAGGGGGCGCCCGACTGGGTGCAGACAGCGGAGGTCAGCTTTCCGTCCGGGCGCACCGCCGACGAGCTGTGCGTGACCGAGGTGGCGGCGGTCGCCTGGGCGGTGCAAATGTCGACGGTCGAGTTCCACCCGTGGCACAGCCGCCGCGCCGACGTCGAGAAGCCGGACGAGCTGCGGATCGACCTGGACCCCCAGCCCGGCACCGGCTTCGCCGAGGCCAAGCGGGTGGCGCTGGTGGTGAACGAGGTGCTGGCCGAGCTCGGGTTCGTCGGCTGGCCGAAGACGTCGGGCAGCAAGGGCATCCACATCTACGTCCGGATCGCGCCGAACTACGGGTTCCGCGAGGTGCGCCGGGCCGCGCTGGCGTTCGCCCGGGAGGTGGAACGCCGGGCTCCCGACCAGGTCACGACCGCCTGGTGGAAGGAGGAGCGCGGTGAGCAGATCTTTCTCGACTACAACCAGAACGCCAAGGATCGGACGATCGCCGCTGCGTACTCGGTGCGCGGATTCCCGCACGGTCCGGTGTCCGCGCCGGTGACCTGGGACGAGCTGCCGGACGTCGAAATGCGCGACTTCACCATCGCGACCATGCCCGAGCGGTTCGCCCGGCTGGGGGATGTGGGCGCGGGGATCGACGACGTCCACTTCGACATCGATCCGCTGCTGGAGTGGGCGGACCGCGACGAGCACGACCGTGGCCTCGGTGACGCCCCGTACCCGCCGAACTTTCCGAAGATGGAGGGCGAACCGCCGCGGGTTCAACCGTCGCGGAAGAACAAGGCCAACTGGGCTGGCGAATCGGCGGAAAGCGGGAACGTCGAGCCACAGCAGCTCGACTGACCCCGTGCAGATCGCCGAATAGGTACGCGGCGAGCGCCACGAGGGTGGTTGCCGACCCGCGCGATATGCGCGATGGGCTGCCTACGGCGCACACGTGAGACTGGCCTCGCACTCGGATTGCCAGGTCGCCTGGCAGCTGATCGCGCAGCAGTCCCACCGCTTGATCTGCCGTCAGCAGCGAGGGGAGGCAGTAGCCCCTCACCAGCCGACGAGAAGCGCGTCAACGTGATGCTCAACCAGGCCCCCCTCGCACTCACGGAGCTAAGTGATGTCCAAGAACTGAGCGAGGTCGATGACAACGATGTGACGGCCGCACCTGAGCTGCCGCCGTCACCTTCTGACGGCGGCAGAACTGATCAGCACGGATCAAACGTATCCAAGAACCACTTCGCAACCTCGTGCGCGACCGGCACGAGCGACAGCGCCTTCGTTGCACCCAGACTCTCGCTGAGTCCGTGTGCGATCTTGTTTCGGCGGTCCACGAGGAAACTGACCTCCCGGCTGAGCCGGTGGTCATCCGCGTTGAAAGTGGTCTCGAGATCAGTTGCCCACCCGGCATCGAACCGCCTGACGACCGCAATGAGCTTGTCGGGTGATGGGTTAGCTCCGCGGCCGAAGTAGCTGTGACCGAACGACGTGACCTTCGCCGATGACTTGCTCTGGATGTAGGCAACGCACGACCTGTCGACCACCTGCTCGATGTAGCCGCACGTTCGAACTACCAGGAAGCGTGCTAGCGCCCGCGAGACCTCATCAGGTTGATCGGGCGGCGGATTCTGAACGAGCGACACACGTCGGAGAGACCGCGCCGGAGGTTCGTGATCTCGAGCGAAGGCCAAGCCCCGTTCCACACGTCGGATCAGACCTCAGCGAAGACGCGGGTACCGATTTCGAGCCGCGTCTTGACGCTCTCCTCGTCGGCCGTTGCCCGGCTGATGACCTGTTGCAGGCGTTCGTTTTGCTGCAAGGTCCGGATCGCTCGCTCGACCTCTTCTGACCCAAGCGCGTTCCGGCTGTCGATGCGACGCATGAGCCCGACGAAGATCGTCTCGGTCATAGCCGCGTTGATCTGGGCGCCCTGGCGACGGAGGGCTTCAGGACCAGTCTCCGCCCGAATGAGTTCGGCGGCGAGGCCGAACAGCCCTCGCGCCGCGTCCGAGTCGAAGCCGCCCAGTGTGCGGTGCGACGACACAAAGTCGTTGAGGAAGCTCTTCAGCGGACGTCGGTAGTTGTCGGCGTTCAGGTACAGAGCCAGGATACGCAGCACCAGCTCTTGGTCCCGGAGACGCGGATTGTGCTTCCCGTACAGCGCACGCCAGGCCGGATCACGGTTGAGCCCCTCAAGGTAGTCGATGAACGGACCAGCGAACAGGGCAACGCGGATCTCGTGAGGCGTCAACTGCGTGCCACCCGAGTTCAACCGCTCGAAGATCTGGAAGATCGACTCGAGCGACTCGGAGGTCCCATCGGTCGACACGATGGTCGCCTGGATGAAGGCATCATCGATCAGCCGGCGCTGTTCCTCTGAGAGCTTCTCATAAGTCAGACCCTTGAAGGCACTGGCGACGTTGGCCAGCGCGAACTCCTTCGAGTCGTAGATGCCCCGGTAGAAGTACTGGAGCGTGCGGAGCCGTTGCTGACCGTCGAGCACGAGGTACCGGCGGTCGGACTGCCGCACGAGGAAGATCCCTGGGATCGGGTAGCCAAGCAGGAGCGACTCGATGAACCGGTCCATCTGCGGGCGGTTCCAGACGAACGATCGCTGGAACCCGGCTGACGCGATGCGAGAGTCCTGGTGGCCGAATGTCGGCACCAGGATGTCGTCGCTGTTGAGCCGACGCACCAGGCCGTTGACGTCGAAGTCCTGACCCGAGTAAGCGACAGGTAGAACCGTCGACTCAGCGTCGTTGAGGTCTTCGGCTTCTTCGATGGTCAGAAGTCGCCAGTCGAAGGTCGGGTCAGCCTCGGCTTCCGCCTCGGTGACATCACTTTCTTCTGTCATATCGGAAGACTATCGAGACAGCTCCAAGAGGCGTGGCCCGACTACTCCGGGAGCGGGTCGGGCGATCTCGTCTCGGTAGGCCCGGAGCAGTCGTCGTCGGGGAGGCAGCAGCGTGGGCAACCCGCCAATCGGGCACGTCAAAGGTCTTCCCGCTCCAGGCCCTTCCGGTTCACCAGGTGTGGACCAACAAGGAAGACCGGCGCAACGCCGGGTTGAGATCTGGAGACATGGGCGCCTCGATCGCACGAAGGATCTTCATGTCCGAGCTGTCTGGGATCTGAAGGTCGGGTCGCGGTGGCAGTACTCGGTTCGCGCATCGCTGTCCCTGACGGTGACGTAGAACACCTGTTCGATACGCGTAACCCCTGTCGGCGTGTCGCACGGCGTGCGGACGAACGAGCGCCGCCAGCGCGTCGATCATCCACGCGTGATGATCGACGCAGCCGGCGTCGACTGGGGCACGGTGCCCGCCTGGATCTCCGCAGGCGTGCGTCGTCCGACACGACGTGAAGAACCGTCGCCAGCGTCAGGCCGAACTGGTTGCGGTCTATCAGTTCTACGAACAGGAGCGTCCTAAAGGCCAGAGAAGCCGAATGAAGATCCACAACAGGGTCTGCTCACGATCAGGTGACAGACTGACCTGATCGGCTCGCCAAGCAGTTCGACGAGATGCGCAAACAATTGGCCCAGATGGAGTTACCCGACGGCCTGACCGACACCCTGACTCTCGACGTCTTAGCTTAGCCGCCCTGCTCCGCATCGGCCGCAATGACGTTGGCCACCCGACCGTGGCCACCATCGACGAAGACACCGCCTACACGGACCTGCGGGTACCTCGCCGCCATCTGCAGACGAGGACGACACTCCGAGCGCACCTCGAGACGATGGTGGCCACTTAGATCTTGTCGGCTACCGCCACGACACGTCCCGGTTCGCTGGCGCGACCCGGTCGAAGATGGAAAAGTCCAGGCTCTTGATCCAGTCCTGGATCTCCACGCCGTAGCCCTCGTACAGGAAGTAGGCCGCCGAAATCCAAAAGTTGTACCGGAGTTGCCCCGGCAGCCGCCACAGAGTGCGGAAGACGTAGTCGACGGTTCCCGCGTCCTCGTCCGGCCATATCTCGATGAGGTCTCGCCCCTGCAACTCGCTCAGGCCTTTGTCGAATGACGCCCGCCTGATGACGCGATTTTCGACGTTCTGCAGTGGTAGTGAGGGGCCGATGTCTGATGAGTCGCCAAAGTCGCCGATGTTGCCGATGTTGCCTGAATCGTTGCGGCACTCCAGCAGCCACAGCTCAAGCAGCAGCGAGAGCGTGTCGAGCGCGAGCTGCGAAAGTCGTTGCAAATCGGCGCGGGCGCCGTCGAGCGCGTCGACGAATCTCGCCGCAGAGCGCGCATCGTCGGCGAGCCCGAGAGATTCCAGCAACCCTGCGGCTGTAGCAGCGGCCTTCGCTGGTCGAAGTCCCGTGTCGATGGCCCCAGTAGCGGTCTGGACACCTGACTGGTCTTGTTCGATCGCAGCGGTGACCGCCTCAGTCACCTTCGCTTCGTGCTTCTCCTTCATCGCGCGCAACCGCTCCACCGGGAAGTTCGCCTCGCCCGTGTCTGGCGCATCAACCTCTCGACCGTGGGTCGCGCACATGAGGATCAAATTTTCGACGGCGGCTCTCTGTTCGGCTGTCATCGGGCTGACCCCGCGCGGCCCGTCTTCTTCGGCACCGACGATGTGCGCGACGGTACCGATCCAACCGCCGGTTGGAGACGTCAGCGACAGCCCGCAGTCGGTCATTGCGCACCGACCCCCAGACGCAAACATTAGTTCACGCATAGCCTGTGTCTTGATCGTCAAACGGGCCTTGCCCTTGCCGCTCGCGTTAGCCATACGGCCGATGTTGCCAGACCAACCACCGATAGGCCGGTCACGCAGCTATAGCTGTAGACATATGCAATCGGCCACCGTGTCCTTCACCAAGGGATCGTTATGTGCGTCTCGCGTGGATCGTTTCCGGGCGGACGGTCGCGGGATCGCGATGTGGCGCATCCGGTGTCGTTTTGACCGCACTCGCGACATCGGCGCCCGATACCATCTGATCATGAGTAGGTGCACAGCCCCGGTCCAGGGCCACCGAACCGCCAGCGGAGCCGCGGCCTGCCCTGTATGCAGCGGCCGACGGTACGGGTATTACTCCCCGCCGGGACCCTACTACCCACCGTCGGGCTTTACCCCGCGCAGCGGCAGCGGAGGCAGCACGAGTAGCGGGCGCGCGTCCGTCGGCGGCAGAACACGGCCGAGGTGGTCACCGAGCAGCTCGCCCGTCACCTACACCCCTGACCAAGTTCGCGCACTGACTCCCTATCGCCGCACGGTCGAGTTGCGAGGTCAGCAACCCGAACTTCGCGACCTCTTCCTCTGCCATGCGTGGGACGACCGGCGCGGTGCTGCCAAGGAGCTGAACGACCTGCTCGAGACCGAAGGCGTGTCGGTCTGGTTCAGCGAGAAGGACATCCTGCTCGGCCAACCGTTCATGCGAGAGATCGACAGGGGCCTGGCGAAGTCGCGTGCGGGTCTCGTCCTCATCACCCCTGCGCTGCTAAAACGCGTTAACAACCGGGGGGTCTCTGACAAAGAGCTGTCGGAGCTTCTGGCACGCGACCAGCTGATCCCTGTCGTGCACGAGACGACCTACGAAGAGGTCCGGAAGGTCAACCCTTTGCTCGGGTCCCGGCACGGGTTGGACACGGCGGAGGATTCGATGGAAGTCATTGCCGCCAAGATAGCCGAGCTGATCGCCCTCCGTGACGAGCTGGCAACCGTTGAGAGCGACTGAGGACGACCTGGACACGCCGCTCACGTCGGACTAGCGGCGGCGTCTTGCCAGGGCCCCCCTCAAGCCAGCCCGACCTCATTCGCATGCCGATCCGCCGGCGCCCGCAAAGGTGGACGTCGCCCGGTGCCCGACTGCCGCGGGCCAAGCAGGCGTATCCCCGCTCGAAACCGTGTCGCAATCCGCGCGCTCGAATGCCCGGCAGAAGGGTGTCGCCCGAAACAGCACGCTGCGCGATGCGACCGATCTGTGCGGTCGCCGCGGCTCACGCGCAGCGCGCCTATCGACGGATCTTGCGCGTCCGTGCAGGCTCTGCATCACGGGGGTAACGGGGGGACTACCTTCGCGGCCGAGACGCAGTTGAGTCAGATGTTCACTGTGTGATGAGGATTCGGCAACGCCGTGTCCGCTCAGGGGTGGCTTGGTGCTGCGACCTAGCGGTCGGCGATTGGGCCGCCACGCTCGGCAGTCCTGGCACGTCCTCGTTACGGCGCCGGGTCGGTTCGGATTTGATCCGCCCAGCTGGCGAAGAACTCGCGAACAGCTAACGGGTCGACGCCTCCGAGGCTTAGGTCGCGGTCGGTGTATCGGATGAGCATGTCGAACATGTCAGCAAGCACCTGCAGGTCGAAGCCGGCGTCGACCTCCGCTGCCAGCCTGAGGAGTTCGATCTTGCTGAATGAACTGTTGAGCGTGAACACGTCCACGAAGTCGCGGGCCGCTGCGCGATCGAACAATGCGATCCCTTTGCGTCCGGCCAGTTCGCTCGGGGCGAGCGTGGGGTCCGGCGATGCTGGCGACTGGCGGGTGTCCTGGTGTCGCGTCTAGAGCGATGTCGATCAGCAGCTCGTCGGCACCAGTGATCTGTATGCGGCAGAAGGTGGGCTCGTCCCTAATTATTTGCAGCTTCCAGCCGCGGGCGCGCGCGGCGGCGATGAACTCGTCGCGGGCGGCTGGAACCTCGCCCCGACCTGGGCTGGTGAAGAAGTCAAGATCTTGGGTCGGTCGAGTCGTGAGGTGCTGTGCCGCCAGCGCTGCGCCACCGGCAAGAAGGAATCCTTGGGATGCGGGCAGCTGAAAGAACACTGCCGCTGCCTCCAACTGGAAGCTCGTCAGCGAGGTGGGCAGGTCGGCATCGCTCACTAGTTTGCCAGGGCGTGGTTGATGACCGCCGACCATGCCGCGCGTAGGTCGCGGGGAAGGACCAACTCCGGCCAGAGATCGACGAGCAACGTGCCGTCGACGTAGGTGAGAACGTCGTCGGCGGTGCCCTCGTGTAGGACCGCCTCGTAGACCCGGGCTCGGTCGGTGCGGTCGGCCATGCGGTACTCCCGTTCCTTGTCGGACCAATTGAGCCGCAGCGGGAGCTGCACGGTGGCCAACGCCTGGTCCGGCGGCAGTTGTGGGAGCCGGTCGGGGACTTCGTAGCGATGGTCGCGCGCACCGGCGACCCGGTGGAAGGTAATGCGCGGTCGGGTGTCGAGCTCGTAGCCAGCCTCGGCCAGAAGTCGTTCGGCAGTGCACAGCGAAGGCGACTTGTGGCCGTTCTCGTACGCCGACACAGCGGTACGCGATGTGTGCGCGCGCCCCGCCAGGTCTTCTTGACTCAACCCGGCCGCACGGCGGGCGCGCTCCAACAGATGGCCACCCGTCATCGTCAATCACCCCCAATCCCTGGCCCAGCGTATCCGATCAGATACATCGACGAGTGAATGAGCGGTTCGTCCATGAGGAGTGGAACGTTTCCGTGCCTCAGCGTTTCGCCTTGGCTAGCGGGGACGACAATTCTGCCGCGTGATCTGCAGCGTTGAGGGCTCGGACGGGGGTGTCAGTCCGAACTCTCGCGGGCGCGACTGTAGCGCTCGTAGACCACGCGTGAGCTGAACGTCCTGGTCTCGATCAGGTTCAGCTGAACGACTTCGGTGACCGGCGGCAGGAAGGGCGTGCCGCCACCGACGACGACCGGATTACGGAACATGTGCAGCTCGTCGACTAGGCCGAGTTCGACCGCTGCCGCGGCCAGGCCGGCGCCACCGATTCCGACGTCCTTGTCGGTCGAGTCGAGTGCCGCAGCGACCTCGTTGGCCAACGACCCTTCGGCGAGCCTGGCGTTGCCCTGGACGCTGTCAAGCGTGCGGCTGAAGACGACCTTCGGAATAGCGGACCAGACATCGGCGAATGCGGCCTCGAGCTCGGTGTCGCGGAACGACGGGTCCGTTTCCCACGGCAGCATGGTCTCGTAAAGCTTGCGGCCGCACAGGTGGACACCCAGTTCGCGTGTCTGCGCAAGGTGAAAACGAAACTGCTCCTCGCTGGGGACCGACCACCCGAACCCGCCCGCGCGGTCAGCGATAAAACCGTCCACCGAGACGCTCATCGAGTAGATCAGCATGGTCCACCGTCCTCTGCAGGTCGGTCTACCACAGCTACGAACCGATCGCGAGTACCAGCCGTACCAGCCGGATCAGCGGGTGAGCAGTATGACCGCGGCGGTGGCCAGACCGAGACCGGCTCGCTGCACCCGTCCGGTGTGTTCCTTCAGGATCAGCACCGCCAGCAGCACCGTTCCGGCCGGATACAGCGCGGTGATCACCCCCGAGAGCGACAGCAGGCCGTGCCGGCTCGCGAGCAGGAAGGCGACGTTGGCACCGGCGTCCAGCACCCCGGCCACCGCGGCGAGCCCGAGCGCGCCCGAGGACATCCGGACGAACTTGGAACCGGCGAAGGCGATGGGAACCAGCAGCACCGCCGACACCCCGCGCGAGATGACGACCGGCCAGATGCCGGAATCGGTGTCCGACTGCGCCAGGCAGATGAAGTACGCCCCGAAGCCGACTCCGGCGAGCACCGCCATTCCCAGCGGCCGCCAGCCGACCGGCCCGTGCGGATGGTCCTCCGGCTGGCGTGAGATCAGCACCACGGCGACGAGCCCAAGCGCGATACCGAGCCAGGCCAGCAGGTGCGGCCGCTCGCCTTGTACCACGCCGCCCAGTACCGGAACCACCGCCGACATCACCGCCGTGACCGGCGAGATGATGTTCATCGGCGCCTGCGCCAGCGCGCTGTAGAGCAGGGCCACGCCGGCCAGACCGGCACCGCCCCCGGCGATGCTCCACCACAGCGTGGACGCCGTGACGGGTCCGCCGTAGAACGGCAGCGCGCCGGCCATCAACAGCGCGCCGACCGGATAGCTCACCAGCAGCACGGTCACCGCGGCGGCCCGGCGCGACGCCAGTCCGCCCAGGAAGTCACTGACCCCGTACGCGGCGGCGGCGAACAGGGCGAACAGCACAGCCATCGACAGCAGCCGCTAGCTGCGCGGGCAGGTGTCACCGGTGGGCGGCGTGCCGGTGATCAGGTACTGGTCCACCTTCCTGGTGACGCAGCTGGTCTTGGGATAGGCCGTGTGCCCCTCGCCGTCCCAGCTCAGCACCACTCCGGTACCCAGTGCCTTCGCCAGCACGCCCGCCGCGGCGTACGGCGTCGCGGGGTCGTGCACCGTTCCGACCACCAGGATCGGCGGCGCGCCGGGCGCGGAGGCCGGCGGCAGCGGATGGCCCGAGCGCGGCCAGGCATGGCAGCTGTAGAGCGACGCGGAGGCGTTCGGGCCGAAGATCGGGTACTTCGCGATCCAGGTCTTCGCCTGGCTGGCGACCAGGGCGTCGGTCACCCGCAGTGTCGAGTCATTGCAGTTGACCGCAAGGTTGGCGTCCAGAATGTTGGAGTAGTGCCCGGTCTCGGGATCGCGCTCGGAGTACTGATCGGCCAGCGTGAACAGCTTGGCGGCATCACCGCGCTTGGCGGCGCTCAGGG
>JAABUM010006725.1_pt1 | contig 11071 bp, 13 predicted proteins | sample 5559161 | NCBI WGS metagenome assembly JAABUM01 (sample SAMN10711868, study PRJNA513369) | rock metagenome | isolation source: Antarctica rocks | place: Antarctica: Victoria Land, Siegfried Peak nord | reverse complement strand
CGAGCACCAGCACGGCGCAGATCGACAGCACCGGCAGCTGCTGCCCTGTTGCGGCCTGCCGCCTGGCAGCATAGGTCCGGAAGCCCAGCGCCAGCGCGATACCGACCAACACGGCCCAGCCCACGATGCCAGCCCCATCGTGAAACAAGGGATTGGGGATCACGAGGCCGCGATTGTTGAGGTAGACGGCGCCGAGGACGGATACCGACTGTCGCGGATTTGGCAGGGTCTGCAGGACGATCTTGTACCAGAACACGAGCTGCAGTAGCAGCGGGATGTTGCGGAACAACTCGACATAGACGGTGGCGAGCTTGGAGACGATCCAGTTCGGCGAGAGCCGCAGCACCGCTATGACGAACCCGATGACGGTCGCTAACACCATACCGAAGGCGCCGACCAGCAGCGTATTCAATAACCCGACCCAGAAAGCCTGACCATAGGTCGACAGCGCCGAATAGGGGATGAGGGTTTGATTGATCTCGAACCCGGCAGTCTGATTCCAGAAGTTGAAGTTCAGCGGGATGTTTTGCTTCGCCATGTTGGTCGTGGCGTAATATCCCGCCGCCACGACCAGGAATGCCAGAAAGCCGAGCAGGACGACCTGGTAGACGATCCCGCGCAGTTTGGGATCGTAGATATTGAAGCCGGGTTTCGGAGCTTCACTGCCCGCGGTCTGCACCGTCATGGATGGTCGGCCTCTCGCGTCAGATCAGTGCCAGGTCACGACACAGCGGTCGGGCCCGGCCGTGCAAGCTGCAGGCCAGGCTGTTCGCGCCTTAGCGAATCGGCGGTGCGTATTGGAGGCCGCCCTTGTCCCACAACGCGTTCACGCCGCGCTTTATCTTCAGCGGCGAGCCGTAGCCGACGTCGCGATCGAAGATTTCGCCGTAGTTTCCGACTTGCTTGATGATGTTGTAGGCCCAGTCGTTGGTCAGGCCGAGCCCCTTGCCCTGATCGCCCTCGAGACCGAGCAATCGTCGGATGTCGGGATTGTCCGACTTCTTCATGTCGTCGACGTTCTTCGACGTCACGCCCAGTTCCTCTGCGTTGAGCATCGCATAGACGCTCCAGCGCATGGCGTCGAACCACTGGTCGTCGCCCTGGCGGACGCTCGGGGCGAAGGGCTCCTTCGAGATGATCTCGGGCAGGACGATGTTCTCGTCGGGGTTGGACAGGCGAAGCCGCTCGGCGTAAAGGCTGGACGCGTCGGTCGTGAAAGCGTCGCAGCGCCCCGATTCATAGGCTTTCAGCGTCTCGTCCTCGCTCTGGAACGCCACGCTCTCGTATTTCATGTTGTTGGAGCGGAAGTAGTCGGCGAGGTTCAGTTCGGTCGTGGTGCCCTGCTGCACGCACACGGACGCACCGTTGAGATCCTTGGCAGAACTGACGTTCAGCTTCTTCTTCACAAGGAAGCCCTGACCGTCGTAGTAGGTGACGGGGCCGAAGACGAGGCCCAACGTGCTCTCGCGAGACGAGGTCCAGGTGGTGTTGCGCGACAGCATGTCGACTTCACCGGACTGCAGCGCAGTGAAGCGATTTTTGGCGTCGAGCGCCACGAACTTGACCTTTTTGGCGTCGCCCAGCACGGCGGCCGCCACGGCACGGCAGACGTCGACGTCGAGGCCCGTCCACTGCCCCTTGTCGTCGGGAATGCCGAAGCCGCCAAGGCCGGTATTGGCGCCACAGGATAGGGTTCCCTTCCCCTTGACGGTATCGAGCGTGCCGGCGGCCGCCGCACCCGCCAGGGCTCCGAATACGCAGGAGGCGAGAAGCCCCGTCAGTGCCTTGCTTCGCAGTTCCATCTTTTCCCCGCTTCTTGATTGCAATTTCGATGCGTCTCGGCCCTAGTCCCGGCCGTGCATCAAGCTTGTGCATCACACACCGCTTTGCCGAGAGCGGTCAAGGCTCAGCGCAACTTTGTCCAGGGCGATTGCATTTCAGCAGGGTGCGATGAGGCTTGACAAATAGTCCTCATCCCATCCGGCGCGTTTGAATTTGCCGCGCCGGGATCCTTTGGCTTGCGTCAGGTTGAGAACCATGTGCCGAAGGGTGGCGAGGTTGTTCGGGCCGTTACCCAGGCGTGTTCGATCCTGATCCTCGTTCATCACGACATTGAACCGCGCCGGGTTTCCCGGAGGCTCCAACTCTTGAGAGGATGGAGCTATGACGAAGCGAACCCCACCCTATTCCCCTGAGGTCCGTGCCCGTGCGGTGCGGATGGTGTTGGACCACCAAGGCGAGCACGCCTCGCAATGGGCAGCGATCAGTTCGATCGCGGCCAAAATCGGTTGTTCGGGTGAGACGCTGCGCAACTGGATCAGGCAGTCCGAGCGGGACAAAGGTCTGCGGACCGGTCCGAGCACGGACGAGCGCGAGCGGATCAAGACGCTGGAGCGGGAGGTCCGGGAACTGCGACAGGCCAACGGGATCCTGCGCAAGGCCAGCGCCTATTTTGCGATGGCGGAGCTCGACCGCCGGTCTCGGACATGATCGCCTTCATCGATGATCACCGTGAGGTGTACGGGGTCGAGCCGATCTGCAGGGTGCTGCCGATTGCCCCGTCGACCTACCACGCCCATGCCGCGCGGCGGCTCGATCCCGAGAGGCTGCCGGCGCGAGCCAGGAGCGATGCGGTGCCGATGATCGAGATCCGGCGCGTGTTCGAGGCGAACTTCCATGTCTACGGCGTGGGCAAGGTTTGGCGACAGCTCGGCCGAGAAGGGATCGTGGTGGCGCGATGCACCGTCGCCCGGCTCATGCGGGTTATGGGGCTTCAGGGTGTCGTGCGAGGCAAGAAGGTCCGGACGACGGTTCCCTATCCAGCAGCGGTTTGCCCGCTCGACCGGGTCAACCGGCAATTCAAGGCGTCGCGTCCGAACGCCTTGTGGGTCAGCGACTTCACCTACGTCGCGACCTGGGCCGGCTTCGTCTACGTGGCCTTCGTCATCGACACCTTCGCGCGGGGCATCGTCGGTTGGCGGGTCTCTCGGACTGCCCATGCCGGTTTCGTGCTCGACGCCTTGGAGCAGGCCTTGCACGAGCGACGGCCCGTCCAGGGCGGCGGCCTGGTCCACCATTAGAATCGCGCCGTGCAATACGTCTCGATCCGCTACACCGAGCGGCTTGCCGAGGCGGGCGTCGAGCCGTCCGTCGGCAGCGTCGGAAATAGCTACGACAACGCCTTGGCTGAGACCATCAACGGCCTCTACAAGGCCGAGGTGATCCATCGCCGCAGCCCGTGGCGGTCGTTCGAGGCCGTCGAGCTCGCCACCCTCGAATGGGTCGACTGGTTCAACACCCGCCGCCTGCTCGAACCGATCGGAAACATTCCGCCCGCCGAGGCCGAAGCGCGCTACTATGCCCAGACAGAGGTGCAGGCCCTGGCCGCGTGACTCAAACCAATTGGCCTCCGGGAAACCCGGCGCGGTTCAACATCGAGGCGCCAATGCAGCCGGTTCTCGACATCCCAGTGCGAGCGGACGACCTCATTGAACCGATCAGGTGATAGGGCGCTGCTGAGGAGATAATAGGCTGTCTCGGTGGTGGTTCTTGCCGGGGTTTCGCGACTGCGGACGACCTTGCCGATGGCCTTCAGGCCGGGCCACTGGTGATCCGCCTGCAACCAGTCGAGATCGGTCGAGATCGTCGGGGACAGGGGTCGGGGGTCCGATTTGGAGGACGCCAGTTCGGCGTCATGCGGCGGCGCTTGTACTTTGGACGGTTCTCGGATATACTCTTCCTGGAAGTTTCTGGCTTGCGTCTACTTTGCTCGCTCAAGCGGAGGTGTATTTGTGCCTCGCAGTCGGGGAGGAAGGTGAACCTGTAAGGGACGGCCTTGGCCGGGGTGATGGTCGATCGGTGGCGCGGGTCTCGATACGGCCGTGATCTCCATTGACGGTCGGCTTTGCCGTGGTGGTGGTGGTGAGCGGATCGTCGAGGAAGGCTCTGACATCGTCACGCAGCGTGCCTTGGTTGCCCTTGAGCGCGAGGCAATAGTCGCCACCCTGATCGACGATCTGCTGAGCGATCGCGCGTTGACAGTTCAGCGCATCGGCAGTGACGATCGTGCCTTTCAGCGACAGCATCTTCAGCCAGGCCGGCACGGCGGTGATCTCGTTGGACTTGGCATCGGCGGCGACCTGCGCCAGCACCAGCCGTTGCTCGCAGCCCCAGGCACTGACCATGTGCAGGGGTGACGTGCCGCTGGCGCGATCAAAGGACCGGCGTAGAACTTTGCCATCGATCGCAACGACACCCTCACAGGGCGCGCCAAATACCGCCATGAAACGCTGGAATGCCGCTTGGAACTGCTCGGGATCAAGCTGACGGAACAACCGGCTGAACGTATCATGGCTGGGCACGCCGTTCTCCAGCTTCAGGAACCCGCGCAAAAACGGCTCCTTGGCTTTCGCAAACAGCGCCATGTCGACCACGCCTTGCCCGCCAAACAGGACCGTGCACAACGCGATCATCAAAAGTTCATGGAAATTATGCAGCGCGGCATTGCCGGTTCGCGGGTCATCCAGACCCTCCCAACTGGCGGCAAACTGATCCAAGACATTCACCCACTGTGCGGTCATCCCGCTCAGCTGTAGAATCGATCACCGCTCGCCGCTCAAGCCCCCTTCCCCTTCAGCCAATTCCAAATGCGATTCCCCTGCAACTTTGTCGGTAGCTAATGGCATGTCCGGGATTGGTAGCGGGCGACATGTCCGGATTTTAGTCCGGCGGGTCGCATGCTGCCGGAGGTTCGGATGGCACGGATCACCGATGCAATCGGGTTGCATCGATCGAAGAAGCTGAGCTGCGTTGAAGCGGCCGAGATGCTGGGCATGAGTGAGCGTCATTTTCGCCGATTGCGGGACGCCTACGAGGCTGAGGGTGCCGAGGGGATCATTGATGGGCGTCGCGGCCGCACCTCTGGGCGGCGTGCCCCGGCGGACGAGATCGAATGGATGGTTGAGGAGTTCCGGAGGCGGTACTTCGATTTCACGGTCAAGCAAAGGCCCGTGTGGAGTTCCTGGCCTCGCCGACCGGCCAGGCGATCTTCAAGCGCTGGAGATGCCGGCCTCGCCCAAGTAGCAGTGATGCGGCCCGCGACGTCGTGGGCCGCCTCGTCGGGGCGGGCAGTCGTTATGCCATGAGTGTGCCGGCGGTGCGCCACAGCATGTAGGCCGCGACCGCGAAGATGACTCCGGCGAACAGGCGCGTGAAGGCCGTGTGGTGTGGCGCGAGCGCCGAGGCCGTGCCCATGCCGGCCAGCCCGCCCAGCATGCCGCCGACGATGTAGAGGCCCGCGACGGGCCAGTCGACGAGGCCCGAGGCGGCGTAGTTCGCGGCCGTCGCGAGTCCGAAGGTCGCGACCGCGAGCAGCGACGAGCCGACCGCGAAGATCATCGGCATGCGGGTCGACATCAGGAGGCCGGGCACGATCAGAAAGCCGCCGCCGATGCCGAAGAAGCCGGACAGGGCACCCACGACCAGCGCGGCGCCCGACACCCTCGGCAGCTCCTCCGCGAAGGTCCGCGTGCGGCAGCCTTCGGCGGCCGGCGGCTTCGCGCGCAACATCAATAGGCCGACCACGACCATCAGGATGCCGAACAGAAACAGAAGGTGTTGCCCGTCGAAGCTTTTGCCGAGCGTCGATCCGAGCACGGCGCCAAGGGCGCCCACGGCCGCAAAGATCAGGGCCCATCGCCAGCGGACGTGGCCGCAACGCGCGTGCCCGGCGAAGTTGAACAGCGCGTTGGCCGACACTGACAGCGCCCCCGTGCCAATGGCGACGTGCGGTGGCAGGCCGACGACGTAGAGGAGTAGCGGCGTCGCCATGATCGACCCGCCGCCGCCGATCAGCCCCAGCGTGAGGCCGACGAGGCCGCCGCACAACACGGCGAGCGACACGTGGAGCAGGTCCATGACGATCCTCCCGGCGTGCGGTTCAGGTTTCTGCGGCCAGCGCGCGATACAGCGCCATGCCGGCCAGCATGGCGGCGACGAAGACCGCGCTTTTCGGCAGCAGCAGCGCCAGCGAGGCGAGCGCCGGCCCCGGGCAGAAGCCGGACAGACCCCAGCCGATCCCGAACAGCGCCGCCCCGCCGAGCAGACTCCGATCGACGTCGTTACGCGTCGGCAGGTCTAAGCGCGGGGCGAAAACGGGGTGACCCATGCGTCGGGCAATCTGGTAGCTGGCCGCTGAAATGCCTACGGCGCCCGCCAGCACGAAGGCGAGCGTCGGATCCCAGTGGCCCGCGACATCGAGAAAGCCGAGCACGCGTTGCGGGTCCATCAAGCCCGAGAGCGCGAGACCCGCCCCGAAGAGCAGGCCTGACAACAGGGCGGCGGCGGTGTCCGCACGGCCGGTCACAGGGTGATCCCGAGGTGGCGTGTGGCGAATACCGTGGCGCCCGCCACGACCATAAAAGTCGCGACCGCCGCGGCCGAACGGCCTGACAGGCGTGCGAGGCCGCAGACGCCATGGCCGCTGGTGCAGCCGGACCCGAGTCGCGTGCCGAAGCCGACCAAGAAGCCCGCGGCGGCCAGCACGGGCCAGGACGCCGCGATCCGCACTGTCGGCCAGGCGCCCGCGGCGGCGGCGCAGAGGACGGGGCCGAGCAGGAGCCCGACGAGGAAGGCGCTGCGCCAGGGCGTGTCGCGGTCCGGCCGGCCGAGCAGGCGGGCCGCGATACCGCTGATGCCGGCGATCCGGCCGTTCGCGAGCAACAGCACGCCGGCCGACGTCCCGATCAGGGCGCCTCCCGCCAGCGCGCAAAGCGCATCGGCCCCCGTCATGCCAGCCTTACGACCGTCGCGAAGGCTGCCCCCATCAGGCTCGATGCCGGGCGTCGGACAGGACGGGATGCGGGTGGCTCGGGCGCGGCCAGGCCCAGCCCGACCGCAAGCCCGCGCACCAGGGCCGCACCTTCGGGCTCGGAGAGGCTGTAGATCACCGCCCTGGAGGCACGCCGGGCCGTGAGCAGACCCGCCTCGCGCAGGACCGCGAGCTGCTGCGACAGGGCCGGCTGGCGTAGACTCAGCCCCGTTTCGATATCACCGACCGCGCATTCGCCGTCGAGGAGCCGGAGCGCGATGCGCAGCCGGGCCGGGTTGGCGAGCGCGCGCAGCCGCTCGGCGGCGGCGTCGAGATCGGCCAGCGAGGTCACCGGCCCTTCCTGTCCGAACCCGGCAGCGGACCGGTCCTGAAATACCATCCCCCGTCGTGGTCGTCGGTCAGCGCCGTGCCGTCGAAGGTTAGGGGCGGCGGCAGGATGACCTCGTCACCTGCGCGCCATCCCTCGGGCGTATTCACGCCGTGCTGGTCGGAGGTTTGCAGGGCCTCGACGAGGCGTAGCAGCTCCTCGACCGAGCGGCCGGTGGTCAGCGGGTACCAGGTGATGGCGCGGACGACGCCGTCGGGGTCGATTACGAAGACGGCTCGCACGGCGGCGGCGTTGGCGGCTCGCGCGTGGATCATCCCATAGGCGCGGGCGATCGCCATCGACGGATCCTCAATAATCGGGAAGTCGATCTCGACGCCGAAATCCTCCCGGATGCTGCGCAGCCAGGCGAGATGCGACAGCAGACTGTCCACCGAGAGCGCCAGCAGCTCGCAACCCATGGCGCGGAAGCGGTCGGCAGCGCGCGCGAGCCCGATGAACTCGCTCGTGCAGACCGGTGTGAAGTCGCCCGGATGGGAGAAGAACACGAGCCAGCGGCCGCGATAGTCCGCCAGAGAGCGCTCCCCCATTGTGGTCCGGGCGCGGAAGTCCGGTGCGGGACCGTAAAGGAGCGGCGGCCCGTCGAGAGCGGACTGGACCAAGTCGGACGAGGAAGGCGGCTGTTGCATGACTCAAAAGATAGCGCACATGCTTGCATATTTGCAATATGTACGTATTCTAAATCATGCAAGCGACGTGGTTGCGGCAGCTCCGCCCCGCGATGCCACCACCCCTTGGACGTCTGCCATGAACGCGCCCTTCACCCCCAAAGTCGTCGAGACCTCATTGGCCGGCGGTCCGATGGCCCTACGCCGCTTCAGCGTCCTCATCGTCGGAGGCGGCGCCGCCGGCATCACCGTGGCGGCCGAGCTTCGCCGCCACCGGCCGCAGGCCAGCGTCGCGATCATCGAGTCGTCCGAGACGCACTCCTACCAGCCGGGATGGACGCTGGTGGGCGGCGGCGTCTTCACGCCGGGCCAGACGCAACGGCGGGAGGAGACCCTGATCCCCTCCGGCGTGACCTGGATCCGGCAGGCCGCAGCCCTGTTCCACCCTGATTCCGACGCGGTCGAACTCGCCGACGGCAGCCGGATCGGTTACGACCAAGTCGTCGTCTGCCCCGGCCTCCAGCTCGACTGGGGGAAGGTCCAAGGCCTGGAGGAGACGCTCGGCCGCAACGGCGTATGCAGCAACTACCGCATCGATGCGGCGGCCTACACCTGGGAGTGCATCAAGGGCTTGAAGGGTGGCGCGGCCGTGTTCACCCAGCCGCCGATGCCGATCAAATGCGCCGGCGCGCCGCAGAAGATCATGTATCTCACGGCCGACCATTTGCGGAAGAAGGGCCTGCTGTGCTCGACGACGATCCGCTTCTGCCTCGCCGGCGACGTTCTGTTCGGGGTGCCGTTCTTCGTGCCCCCGCTGCAGGCCGCGGTGGACCGCTACGGCATCGACGTGAACTACAGGTACGACCTCAAGGCCGTAGACGGGCCCGCCCGCAAGGCGATCTTCGCCGTCACGGGCTCCGATGGGACGAGCCGGGAGGAGGTCGTGCCCTTCGACATGCTGCACGTCGTGCCGCCGCAGAGCGCGCCCGACATCGTGAAGCGCAGCCCGCTCGCCAATGCGGCCGGCTGGGTGGAGGTGGACCCCGCGACACTCCGGCACGTCCGCCACGCCAACGTCTTCGGCCTCGGCGACGCCGCGGGCACCACCAACGCCAAGACGGCCGCCGCGGTGCGGCTGCAGGCGCCGGTGGTGGTGAGGAATCTCGTCGCCGCGCTCGACGGCAAGCCCCTGCCGGCGACCTACGATGGTTACGGCTCGTGCCCGCTTACGACCGCCTACGGCGAGGTCGTGATGGCCGAGTTCGCCTATGGCGGAAAGGTGACGCCGAGCTTTCCGCTCGACCCGCGGGTACCCCGCTCCAGCATGTGGCACCTCAAGACGCGGTTCCTGCCATATCTCTATTGGAAGATGATGCTCCGCGGCAGCGAGTTCGACATCAAGCACCGCGAGCGCTCGTTCGCCAAGGCGGCGTGAGGGCGGCGTGCTGACCGCCGTCTCGCTCGGCCGCGCAGATGGCCCGGAGGTGACGGGTCTTTACGACCCACGCACCTTCAGCATCCAATATGTCGCGGCGGACTTGGCGACGGGGCGCTGCGCCATCGTCGATCCCATCCTCGATTACGACGAGAAGTCTGGGTCGGTCTCGACCGCCAGCGCCGACGCCCTGCTCGAGGTCGTGCGCGAGCGAGGCTTCGAGGTGGAATGGGTGCTCGACACCCATCCTCATGCCGACCACCTTTCCGCGGCGCACTACCTCAAAGGGCGGACCGGCGCCCGGACCGCGATCGGCGCCCGTGTCGTCGAGATGCAGCACCTGTGGCGCGGCATCTACAATCTCTCCGACTTCTTCCCCTGCGACGGGTCTCAGTGGGATCGGCTGTTCGAGGACGGCGACACGTTCGAGGTCGGCCTGCCTTGCCGGGTCATGCTGTCGCCGGGCCATACGTTGGCCTCGGTCACCTACGTGGTCGGCAACGCCGCCTTCGTCCACGACACGCTGTTCATGCCCGACTCCGGGACGGCGCGCGCCGACTTTCCCGGCGGCGACCCGCGGCAGCTGTGGAGGTCGATCCAGCAGATCGTCGGCCTGCCGGGCGCCACGCGGCTGTTCTCAGGGCACGACTACCAGCCCGGCGGCCGCGCACCGGCCTGGGAAAGCACGGTGGCCGAGCAGAAGCGGTCCAACACGCATCTCGCCGACGGCATGAACGAGGACGGCTTCGCGGCGCTGCGCTCGGCACGCGACCGGACGCTGCCCATGCCCAAGCTCATCCTGCACGCCTTGCAGGTCAACGTCGCGGGAGGACAGCTGCCCGACCCCGAGGCCAACGGCCGACGCTATCTCAAGATCCCGCTCGACGCCTTCCCGAAGGCGAACTGGGGCTGACGACGATGGGCGAGGGCCGGCTCACCGTCCTGCGGGGTCGGCATTGGAAGAGCCTCATATAAGCGCCCTCGATGCTCTGCGACTCTTGCACGGACAGAATGCATGGGCCGGCGCGGCGTCGGAGAATGTCGTCGTGGTGCTACGGGTCAGCCTTCACCCCGACAGCTCGACTTCGGCCCTGAGGCTGCTGCGTTCCCACCGGTTGGCGAGATGGAGGCGACCGCCGCAACGTTGGAGTGCGAGGTCCACGATGGCGAGGGCGAGCCCCGTGCCGGTCGGGCTGCGGTGGCGGCCGCGGAAGAAGTGGTCGCGGACCTGCTCCATTTCCTCGTCGGGAATGCCCGGCCCCTCGTCTTCTACGGCAATGACGATTCGTCCGCCACCGTTTCGGAGCCCGCACCAGTGGACGGCGCCTCCCGCGACTTTGTTGCACGGACCCGCCCGGTGGCGCCGAGAACCGCGCCGGCGTAGGAGGCTCCGCCCTGACCTGACCCGGGATGCCCACCTTGCCGTTCAAGCTGAACCAGGACTGCCGCCGTCACATTCCCAAGCAGAAGCACAAGCTCATGAACTGGCGCGCGTATGATGCCAGCTTGCGCCAACGCGGCAGCCTGACAGTCTGGTTCACGGACGAAGCCATCAAGGCATGGCGGGCGGCGCCGCGCACGACCCCGGGCGGCCAACCCTGGTATTCGCCTCCGGCGATCTTGACGGCACTCACGCTCCGGGCCGTGTTCCGCCTGGCCCTGCGCCAGACAGAGGGCCTGATCGGCTCCGTCATCGGCCTGCTCGGGCTCACCCAGGCCGTGCCGGACCACACGACCCTTTGCCGCCGGGCGGAGACGCTGGAGGTGCCACGCCCATGGCCGCGCAGGGACGGCGAGCCCCTGCACCTGCTGGT
>JAABUM010006724.1_pt1 | contig 11073 bp, 9 predicted proteins | sample 5559161 | NCBI WGS metagenome assembly JAABUM01 (sample SAMN10711868, study PRJNA513369) | rock metagenome | isolation source: Antarctica rocks | place: Antarctica: Victoria Land, Siegfried Peak nord | reverse complement strand
CGCCGGTCACGCGGGTCAGGCACCCTGGCGAGCAGGTCCACCAGTTCGGTAGCCCGCCCCAGCTGGGCGGCAGGCGCAATGATCGGAGAAGATGCCATCGGCGGGTGTGGTCCCTACTGAGACGGTGAGCGTGAGAACTCCCATCTCAGCCCCTCGGGCCACACCCGTCACACACGCCACGCCGCTCACACCAGCACAAAACCGCAGGTCACAGCCCTGCCGACCGACCTTTCCGGCACCCTGCCGTCGATGGTAAGGCGCTGCAGCCGGTTAATCTCGGCCGGGTCGGTGCAGAACAGCAGCGACCCAACCTCCCCGCGACCGAGAGCCGCTTCCACCACGGCCGGCTCATGGGGGCCCACTCCTTGCATATACGACTCCGCGTCGGCGCCCCGCATCAAGCCGAAGTAGAAGTACTGGGTCAGCTGCGGCCTTCTCGGCCACCGTCATCTGGTTGATCAAGCCGTCAACCCTTGAAAGGATCGCGCGTGCCTCGGTCGTGGAATCCGCGTCAGACGCGTGTTCGTCGGTCACGTCGGTGAGCTCCTCTGTGGCTTGTATGCCGATGTCTGACTTGCCTAGAAGTAGGTGGCACGCCGCCAACGGGGTCGGGGTCGACGGGTCCTCTGCTCAACGTTCAGCGGGTCGGTCTACGGCCGCGTTTGCAACAGTCAACGCCTACTGGGCTGGGTTCGAAGCGTCTAGTACCGGCGGAGAGGAGAGCCTCCCCGGCAAAGGATGAATCGCCAGGGCCGAGACGCAACCATTGCGCGCTCATAACGACGGTCGGCACAGACCGTGTCCCGGTCATAAGAATTCCCCGCGGCGCAGCCAACGGAACAACTCTTCCAGCAGTTGGACGCGGTTAAGGTGGCTCGGGGAAAAGACCAACTGCAGTCGCAGCCCGTCGGCAGCGCCGATTAGCAGTCGCGCCGCCAGCTCAGGGTCGACGGGAGCCAGGAAATCACCGCTTAGCTGTTCGGCTCGAATTAGTTCCGTCAGGCGGTGGACCTGATCGACGTATAAGTTAACGAACCAGTCATGCGTAGGGTGATTGGGCTGGGTGCTCTCCGCAGCGAGTATGCTCATCAAGTCGATCAGGTGCGGTTGGGCCGCGTTGTGCCGCAACGACTCAAAGAAACGGTCGATCCCTTCGAGCGGACTCTGTGCGCTGAGCGCCGTCTCTCGGCTCTCATCGCGCTGATTGATCACCGCAAGCAACAATTGGGGCTTGGTCGGAAAATAGTGCAGGACGCCTTGCAGGGTCAGCCCAGCCGCGTTTGCAAGCTCCGCCATCGAACCGGAGCGATACCCGTCCCTGGCGAAGACGCGGGTGGCCTCGTTGATAATGCGTTGTCGCGTCCGCTGTCCCCTGGGGGTTATGCGTCTCTGCCGCGCTTCAGGCATATCTCCGCCGGCTGATCCCCTCCGGGGTACTGAGATTCATAACGTTAGGCTATGTCAGCGAGTTGTCGAGCGGCGTCACCCAAGGCTGCCGGGCTCAAGGTGCCAGGTGAGAAGGCCGCTAGATCGTACATTGACATTTCTGATACGTAGTTAAACATGGGCGTACGTCGCAAGCCGGGCAGCACTATATCCAGGACCGTCCGACCATCAGGGTCGGCAGCAAGAAGGGACAGGGGCAGGAGCGCACTGAGACGACCGGCGGGTAGAGACGCACGGTCCGGCATCGGTTGGGACACCTCAGCCGCTCGCGTGGCCTGGACCCGGACCGCGAGGTGCTCTCGTGCCGGAGGCCCCGACGGCGGCAGGCCGAGTCGCTCGAACTGCTCGGGCGGGGCGCCGTTGGCGCGCATCGCGTCAAGGAGGACACCGATCATCCGCAGCTCCAGGTCGTCGTCAAGCAGCGGCGTCGACTGCTGCGGATCAGCAACCACGTCGAACAGCAACGACCCGAACGCGTGAGTGTTCAACATCGCTCGAGCGGGAATGCGCAGCACCGGAGCACCCAGTGCGTACGGAAGATCTTGAACGAGCTGAGCCCCGGCAAGCTCGTTCACACCAAAGAGGCGATTCATATGCGCGGGCATCAAGGTGTACTCGGCCAACGGTTCGTTGGCCGCGCTTGCGCTTGCCCGCATATAGACATAGCGCCCATCAGTCACGTTAACGTGCCCCCCGTGAATCCCGAAAAGGGCAGAACTCCTCACCGGCTCGTCGTGGGCAATGGTAGCTGTCAGTGCCCGGCCCGTCATCGACGACGGCACCGGCACGTCGAAAAAGTCAAGGACGGTCGGGGGAATGTCCACAGTTTGTACGAGGCTAGCCCGCCGAATTGCCTGCTGCCCGCTGCGCGGGTCCCAGACGAACAGCGGTAGATGGATCGTCTCCTCATACCAAGGTTGGACATTCTTGGCCCACCAACCCTGTTCGCCGAGAAGGAACCCGTGGTCGGTACCGACGATGAGCATCGTGTCGTCCCACATGTCTTCGTCGTCCATCACGTCCAAGACACGTCCGAGACTCCTGTCGCACATGCTCAGCAGAGCGGCGTACTCGAACCGCACGTGCTCCACAGCCTCGGTCCTCTCGGTGACCCGGGAGTAGGTCGGCCAGTCGAAGTGCGGCCCGTCGTAGGCGTGGGGATAGAGATCCTTGTGCTGCTTGTATGAGAAAAACGGTTCGTGCGGGTCGAACGTCTCGATCTGGACGAACCATCGGTCCTGGGCCGCGTTCGTGCGGATGAAGTGCAACCCGGCGTCGAAGGTCTTGGTCTGCGGGTGGTCCTCCTCCTGCTCGAGGTAGCCCCGGTTGACCCAGTCCTGGCGCCACAGCTGTGGTTTCTGGGCGTTGATGACATCCTCGTGCATCGATTCCGGAATAGACGGCGCCGAGACGTGCCCCTTCCACGCATCGCCCTCCTGCCCACGGAAGAACTCCCAGGTCGTGTAACGGGTGTGATACGTCGCGCCGCCATCCTCGAAGTAGTGCTGGTGGTCTGTGGCCAGGTGGGTGTGCACACCGTTGCTTTTCAGCAACTCAGGCATGGACACGTCGAACGGCTCGAGCGGGCCCCAGCTGCGGTGCAGGAAGTTGTACCGCCCGGTGTGTAGCTCTCGGCGTGCCGGCATGCACGGCATGCTCCCGCCGTAGCAGGTGTCGAACTGGGCGGTGCGCTCGGCAAGCCGACGAAAGTTCGGCGCGTGCACCCACTCGTTGCCATAAGGCGGCAGATAGTGCCGGTTGAGCGTGTCGAACAACACGAAGATGGCTCGCATCGCACCCTCCCAAGAGAAGCTTGGAACGAAACCTACCGATAACTAGGTAAGTCCGCTACCCTTCGACGTGGCGCGGTTGAGTCGCAACTGCGCATCGGAGCGAGGGAGCTCACATGGACGTCGGCCGAACAGAGATTTCCCGTCGCCTGCTGCTCGGCGGAGGCGCAGGCGGCCTGCTCGCGCTCGCCGGCTGCACCTCGGCGGTCAACTCTGGCGCCGGCGTGACATCGGGCACCGCAAAAAGCGGTGGGACGCTCACGATGGGCAACATCGCCGACGCCCAGCCCAAAGCGCTGTTCGCCCTCCGGGCTGGGAACATCCTGTGGCGCCGGTTGGTGTTCGACACCCTGACCTCGTATGACGACAAGGGCACCCCTCAGCCGCTGCTGGCCACGAGGTGGAAGCTGGACGAAGCAAAGACGACGATGGTCGTCTCCCTGCTGGATGGGGTTAAATTCCATACCGGCCGGGTGATGACAGCTGAGGACGCCGTCTTCTCCTTGAAGCAGATGGCTGAACCGGCCAACACCTCTCAGTTGATCTCGGTCGCCAAGCAGCTGACCGAGATCTCGGCCAGTGGCCCGCTAGAAGTCACCATCAAGATGGCAAAGCCGCTGGGCAACGCCCTGTTCGACCTCTTCGAACTGGCTTCGATCGTCGACAAGGAGACCTTCTCTGGGATCGCCGACGGGTCCAAGGTCATCGGCACCGGCCCGTTCATGTGGCAGAAGTGGACTCCGGGGGCATCATTGTCGCTCAAGAAGAACCCGACCTTCCGCACCCCCGGCCGGCCCTACCTCGACGCTGTCGAGATTCCCCTCATCACCGACCCGACGGCGATGCGATCCGCCCTGCTGTCCGGCCGAGCCCAGCTGGTCGCCGGTCTCACCTCCACCGACGTGACCCCGCTGCGTACCGACAAGCGTTACGTGGTCACCGATGTGGCCGGCGGCGGAACCATCTATCCTCTTGGGCTGAACGTCACAGCGGCACCCTTTGACAACCAGCAGGTACGCCAAGCCGTTGCCTATGGGATCGACCGTGACCGCATCAACAAGCAGGTTTTCGCGGGCAGCGCGACCGTCACCGACCTGTGGTGGAGTCCGGCCGACGCGGAGCTGGTCAAGGACCTCAGCTCAAAGTACGCATACAACCCCGAGAAGGCCAAGTCCCTGATTCAGGCCGCTGGCGCCGCCGGGGCAACCTTTCCGGTGGTCGTGGCTAACATCCCAACCTCACAAAGCATCTTCGAGATCGTCCAGAACAGTTTCACAGCTATCGGTTTGAAACCTACGGCTCGGGTGCTGGAGACGACTCAATATGACGCGGCACAGGTCTCCGGCGAGCTCGGGCCGGCCTTTCAGCTGCTCCACGGCCAGCTCGGGTTTTCTGCCGCAACCATGCTGAACTCTCTTCCATCCCTGAACCCCAAGAACCCGTCGCACTTCTCCTCTCCTCAGTACAACACGCTGCGCGACGCGGTGCTGGGCTCGAGCGAAGCCGACCAAAAGCAGACTCTGCACGACCTCACGGCGTTCTTGCTAGACGAGGCGTTCAGCAATGTCGTCGTTCAGGCCACCAGCCCGCTCGTGGCCACGGCCTCCCTTACCGGGCTGAAAACGACCGCGTTGGGTGCGGTCGTCATGACCGACGCCTCCCTGTCGAGCTAAGGCATGGGCCGGTTTCTGTTGCGCAAGGCGCCGTCGGTCTTGATGGTGCTGATCGCAGCGTCAATCATCGCGTTCTCCTTGCCGCGGCTGGCGCCCGGTGACCCGGCCACCGCCGCGGCCGGGCCCGACGCCAGTGCAGCGCAGGTGGAGGCTATCCGTCAACAGCTGGGACTGGACGAGCCGGTCGTCACCCAGTACTGGGACTGGATTCGCGGTGTCTTCACCGGCAATCTGGGCCAGTCCTACATCTACAACAGGCCGGTCAGTGAGGTAATCAGCGCACGCGTCGGAAGCACTCTCGAGCTGGCTGCCCTGGCCGCCATCATCATGATCATCGTCGGCTTGAGCTTGGGAACACTGGCCGGCTCGAATCGCTCGAGGTGGGCGCGGGGCATGTTGGATGGCACCAACACCATCCTGCTGGCGGTACCCCCGTTCGTGACCGGGCTGCTGCTCATTTTGATCTTTGGGATCGCATTCCGGCTACTACCGGTCAGCGGCGAGGTGTCCCTGATCAGCGACCCCGCGATAGGCATCCAGTACCTGATCCTTCCGGCCATCGCCCTCGCCCTGCCGCAGGCGGCGGTGATCGCGCGGCTCGTGCAGTCCTCCATGCTGCAGGCGCGCTCCGAAGACTTCGTGGACCTCGCCACCGCCAAGGGTGTGGCGCCCCGGCGGATCACCGTACGGCACGTGCTGCGGAACAGCGTGGGCACGGCGGTCGTCGCGATCGGACTGCGCCTGGGCGAGCTGCTCGGTGGCGCGATCGTCATCGAGGCCATCTTCGCCCGCAATGGGCTGGGGGCCCTGGCGGTCTCCAGCGTGCAGAACCGCGACTACCTCGTCCTTCAGACGCTGATCCTAGGCGCGGTCTTCATTGCCGTGGCCATCCAACTGTTGACCGAGATTGTGCTCGCCGGGCTGGACCCGCGAGTGCGGTTGGGAGCCTAGATGTCCTCCGCGACAGCGCCACGTCCGGCAGCGGCCCGGCGTTCGATCCGCGTATCCCAGTCGGTGACGCGATACGCGTCGGCGGTCAGGTCGCCGCGCGGCATCGTAGGTCTAGGGCTGCTCGTCATCCTCGTGGCCGTCTCGGTCCTGGCGCCCGTGCTGTTCCCTGACGGCTACGACGCGCAAGGCTCTAACTCCCTGTCCGGGCCCAGCTGGCCAGCCATCCTCGGCACCGACGAGTTGGGCCGTGACATCTTCGTGCGCACCATGTACGGACTGCGCACCGACATCAGCCTGATCTTCGTCGGCGTCCCCATCAGCGCCATCATCGGCACCCTGCTCGGGCTGTCGGGCGCTGTCTCCTCGGTGCTGGGGAACGTCGTTCAAAGGCTGCTCGACATCATCCTCGGCTTCCCCAGCCTGGTGCTCGGCATCTCCATCGTTATCGTGTTCTCGCCTGGCTGGATCTCGCTGGTCATCGCGATCACCATCTTCGGGCTGCCTGGTTTTGGCCGGTTGGCGCGGGCCTCACTACTGCGCCAGCAACAACAAGAGTACGTAATCGCCGCCCAGGTCCTGGGGGTGAGCAAGGCCCGCATCATGACGCGGCACATCCTGCCCAACGCGATCGACCCGATCATCGTGCAGGTGGCCATCGCCATGGTTGGCGGCATCTTTCTCGAATCCGCCCTGAGCATCGTCGGCCTGGGGATCCAGCCGCCGTCGCCATCGCTCGGGTCGTTAATGAACACCGGCATCCGGTATCTGCAGCAGCAACCCGCGTACGTGATCGGCCCAATCATCGTCCTACTGCTGCTGGCACTCGCCTTCAGCCTGCTAGCCGACGCCCTCAACGAAGCGGTGAACCGCCGATGACCACCATCCAGCAACAGTTGGAGCCGCCAGCTCCCGCGAGTGCCCCTCTGCTGGACGTGCGAGGACTGCGCACCGAGTTCGCCACAGCGCAGGGTCTTGTGCAAGCCGTCAACGAGATCAGCTTCACTCTCGAGCGAGGGCAGATCCTCGGCGTGGTCGGAGAATCTGGATCGGGCAAGTCAGTCACCGCCCGCTCGATCATGCGGCTGCTGCGGTCGCCGGGGCGGGTCGCCGCCGGTGAGATCCTGTTTGAGGGCCAGAACGTGCTCGACCTACCAGAACCGGAGATGCGCCGGCTGCGAGGGCAGAAGATCGCCATGGTCTTCCAAGATCCCTTGTCGGCACTCAACCCGGTGATGTCCGTCGGTGCTCAGGTCGCTGAGGCGCTCACCGTGCACGGCATGCCCAAGCAGCAGGCCATGCATCGAGCGGTCGAGCTCCTCGACCAGGTAGGCATCCCTGATCCCCGGCACCGGGCTGGCTCCTTCCCCCACGAATTCTCCGGCGGTATGCGCCAACGCGTGGTCATCGCTATCGCCTTGGCCAACGAACCCTCCCTGCTCATCGCCGACGAACCCACCACCGCGCTGGACGTGACGATCCAGGCTCAGATCCTGCGGCTGCTGGCCAAGCTCGTCGATGACGTCGGCGTCTCGGTCATCATGATCACGCACGACATGGGGATCGTCGCCGAACTCTGCACGGATGTCGTCGTCATGTACGGTGGCCGCATCGTCGAACGGGGCACAGTCACCGAAATATTTGCCGACCCCCAACACCCCTACACGGCCGACCTGATGCGGGCCATGCCGCAGCTCGACGCCGAACCAGCACCGCGCCTTCCCGCCATTCCAGGGTCACCACCCGACCCGGCCAACCTCCCGACAGGGTGCTCCTTCCACGTGCGGTGCCGCTTGGCGGAAGAAATCTGCGTTGGGCAGCGTCCGAAGCTCCTGCCCATCATCCCCAACACGGATCATGTCACCGCGTGTTGGGTGACCCAGGCCGGTCAGTCGATCCCGTCGGCCCCGGCCCAGGAGCCCGCCGCGAAACCGGTGGAAACAGCCACGACCGCCCACCCGATCCTGCAGGTGAAGGACCTGCGAGTCGACGTCACCGGAGGGGGTACCGGTCGGCGGCACCAGCCGGTCTTCGCCGTTGACGGCGTCAGCATGACCCTTCATGCCGGGGAGACCCTCGGACTCGTTGGTGAATCTGGCTGTGGCAAGTCCAGCCTGGCCCGTACGCTCGTCGGCATCACCCCAGTGACCCAGGGCACGATTTCGATCAAGGGACAACCGATCACGTCACCGGCGGACATGACAACCGTGCGCGAGACGATTCAGTACGTCTTCCAGGACCCGTACTCATCACTGAACCCACGCCGCACCGTCGGGCAGTCGTTGCAGGAGGCACTCGCCCAACGGGGTGTCTACCAGGATGCAGCCGTGGCCGAGGCGCGTGACCTGATCGACCGGGTCGGTCTCCTTCCAAGCCACCTAGACCGGTACCCGGCAGCCATGTCCGGTGGCCAGCGCCAGCGCGTTGGCATCGCTCGGGCTCTCGCAGTCCAGCCCGATCTGATCATCTGCGACGAGCCAGTGTCAGCGCTCGATGTCTCCATCCAGGCGCAGATCATCAACCTGCTCGCCGACCTGCGCGACCAGCTTGGCCTCGCATACCTCTTCATCGCCCACGACCTAGCCGTGGTACGGCACCTCAGCGACCGGGTCGCGGTGATGTACCTCGGCAGGATCGTCGAAACTGGCCCTGCCCACGAGGTCTACGGCAACCCACAACATCCTTACACCATCGCTTTGCTATCGTCCTCGCCTGAGCCACGGGTGGAAGCCAGAAGTCGTGAACGAATCATCCTGACTGGCGACCTGCCCAGCCCGAAAGACCCACCGAGTGGTTGCCGGTTCCGCACGCGTTGTCCGATCGGACCACTCTTCCGAAAGGATCGCGAGATCTGTGAGACCGCCGATCCGCAGCTCCCCACCGATTCTGCACATGGCGCCGCCTGTCACTTCGCGGGAGAGCTCAATTCCGTCGTCGACGCCGGCTGAGGCGTGCGCGATCCCGCCCGAGTCCACCGGCTGGTCGTCGAGGCTTTGCCCGGTGGCACGGCTAGAGGTGAAGTCAGGGGCGGTAGCGGCGATGTTGGGGCCAGGAGACGGGAGGCGCCGGACAGATGAGTAGCTGTTGTCAGCCGGCCCGCCCCCTGAAACCCCAGGACCCGGCTACCGCAGCGTCGGCGGCCGTACCGTCACTGTTACCGGCCGGCCATGACGAAATCGCTGTCCCGGGCGGAGAGTTCGTGATGGGAGATCCGTTCAACGAGGGATACCTCGATGACGGGGAACGCCTCGTGCACCGGGTGAGCCTGTACAGCTTTGCCATCGATGCCACCGCCGTCACTAACGACCAATTCGCCCGATTCGTTGCCGCCACCGGCTACCGCACCGAGGCCGAGACCTATGCAACGTCCGCGGTTTTCCACCTCGCGGTCGCGGCGCCTCCGGCAGACATTCTCGGCCGGTCCCCGTCCGCGCCGTTCTGGCTGGAGGTGCGTGGGGCCGACTGGGCGCACCCCGCCGGCCCGCTCTCAAACCCAGAAGGCCTTGGGCATCACCCGGTGGTGCACGTGTCCCACCACGACGCGACCGCCTACTGCCAATGGGCCGGACGGCGCTTACCCACCGAAGCCGAATGGGAGTTTGCCGCCCGCGGCGGCCGAGCCGGGCAGCGATTTCCCTGGGGCAACGACCTGACTCCCCAAGGCCGGCACCGCGCCAATATCTGGCAAGGACGCTTTCCGCACACAAACACCCTCGATGACGGCTACTTGACCACCTGCCCCGTCCGCAGCTTTCCACCCAACGACTGGGGCCTGTACGAAACCAGCGGCAACGTCTGGGAGTGGTGCAGTGACTGGTTCTCGCCCCACTCCTACCAGCACTCCGCCCCCCTCAACCCCCACGGCCCCCGCACCGGCACGACCAGAGTCACTCGCGGCGGCTCCTACTTATGCCACGCCTCGTACTGCAACCGCTACCGAGTCGCCGCGAGAACCTCCAATACCCCCGACTCCTCTACCAGCAACTGCGGATTCCGCACCGTCGCCTTACCGTCCACGCCGACGAACCAAGCAACACCGTGAGCACCGGCGTGTCGCGACCTCCTTCATCCGACCCACCCCGGCAGCCACGTCAGAGCCGGAGGAACCGATGGAGCCAGCGCCCCAACTGGGCCGCCGAGGGTGAAGAACCCCGACTACCGGTTCACCCTTGCCAATGAACGGACCTTCCTGGCCTGGGTGCGTACCGCCCTCGCACTCATCGCCCGGGTCCGTGGCCTTGACCCAGCTCGTACCCGCCCTCACCCTGCCCGGTGCTCGCCAGGTGCTCGGGGTCGGCGCCGCCTTGTGCGCGGCAGCGCTGTCCATGGTCGCGCACCGGCGATGGGTCGACAACGAGACCGCCATGCGCCACCACCTGCCGCTGCCCTACAGCCGGCTACCCGCATCCGTCGCGATCCTGCTCACCATCAGCGCCCTGTCCGTCGCCATACTCGTCGCCCTGGCATGACCGCGAACACACCACCCAGCCTCCAACTAGTGGTGTGTCTCGTCATTGATTGACCGCTTGGAGTGCGACGCGTCCCCGGGCGACTTTGGCCAAGATTTCGTCGGCAGTTGCGGTCCACACGAACGGCTTCGGGTCGTCGTTGTGGGCGGCGAGGTAGTCCTCGATCTTGGCGATCAGGTCGGGCACGGAGTGGAACACGCCGCGGCGTAGCGCCTTGTCGGTCAGTTCCCTAAACCATCGTTCGACGAGGTTCAGCCACGAGGATGACGTCGGGGTGAAGTGCAGGTGGAAGCGGGGATGCTTGACCAGCCAGGCACGCACGTCGGGATGCTTGTGAGTGGCGTAGTTGTCGCAGATCAAGTGCACCTGAAGGCCGATGGGAACTTCACGCTCGATCGTGCGCAGGAACTTCAGGAACTCCTCGTGCCGATGCCGAGGTAGGCACTGGCCGATCACGGTCCCGGTCAAGACATCCAGCGCCGCGAACAGCGTCGTCGTGCCATGACGCTTGTAGTCATGGGTCATCGTGGCCGCCCGGCCCTTCTTCATCGGCAGCGACGGCTGGGTGCGGTCCAGAGCCTGCACCGAAGACTTCTCGTCCAGGCACAACACGATCGCGCTGTCCGGGGGGTTGAGATACAAACCGACAACGTCGATCAGTTTCTCCTCAAACCGCGGGTCGTTGGACAACTTGAAGGCGTGGACCAGGTGCGGTTTCAGTCCGCGCGCGGCCCAGACCCGCTGCAC
>JAABUM010006723.1_pt1 | contig 11074 bp, 8 predicted proteins | sample 5559161 | NCBI WGS metagenome assembly JAABUM01 (sample SAMN10711868, study PRJNA513369) | rock metagenome | isolation source: Antarctica rocks | place: Antarctica: Victoria Land, Siegfried Peak nord | reverse complement strand
GTACTTGCGGCCTCCCTCCCCCCGGCCCTCTCCCGGAGGGAGAGGGAGCAGGCGGCAGCCTTCGCTTGACGGGACGGGGGGCACGGTGGCCTTGGACGGGTTGCACCGAAGGTCCTGCCATGTCCGTCACCGCTCCTGCCCCAACCATCCCGCTGCCTGACGCCGATCCAGACCACAAGCACGCGGCGAACCACGCCGCCGACATGCCGCTGCCCACCGACCCGAAGACGATCTTCCTGGGCGGCTTGTTCGTCCTTGCCTGCCTCGCCGTCATGTATGTCGCGCGCGAGGTGATCCTGCCGATTGTCCTGGCACTCGTGCTCAAGCTGCTGCTGCAGCCTGCCGTGCGCTTCCTGGAGCGGCTGCGGCTGCCCCGGGCGGTCGGCGCCCTGTTGGCCGTGCTGCTGCTTCTGGCGGTGTTCATCGGCCTGGGCACCGTCCTGTCCGGCCCGGCGGCCCAGTGGATGCGCGACGCTCCGGCCGCCTGGCAGAAGCTGCAGGAGCAGTATGCCTGGGTGAAGGAGCCGCTCCAGCGGCTGCAAGACCTGATGGATCGCGCCGGCATGGACGGGGTTGGGGAGGGCATGAGGCTCAATCCCCGCGCTATCGCCGGGTCGGTCGCCAGCGGCGCGGGCGGCTTCGCGTCGCACCTGCTCGAAACCCTGCTGATCCTGTTCTATATGCTGGTGTTCGGCGAGACGTTCATGCGCCGCCTGGTGGAGGTGCTGCCGACGTTCCGGGACAAGAAGCAGGCGGTCGGCATCTCGTCGGCCATCGAGCACGACATCTCCGCCTACCTGCTGACGGTGACGGTCATCAACGCCGTGGTGGGCGCGGCGGTAGCGGGGATGACGTGGGCGTTCGGGCTGCCGGGCTGGCCGCTGTGGGGCGTGGTGGCGTTCTGCCTGAACTACATCCCGATCCTGGGGCCGCTGGCCGGGGTGGGGCTGTTCGCGCTGGTCGGGCTGGCGGCGCTCGGCGCGTCCTGGCTGTCGCTGCTGCCGGCGGCGGCCTACCTCGGCATACACGTCCTGGAGGGCGAGATTGTGACGCCGATGATCCTTGCCCGGCGCTTCACCTTGAACCCCATCGCCGTCATGGTCGGGCTGGTGTTCTGGTACTGGATGTGGGGCGTGCAGGGCGCGATCCTGGCGGTGCCGCTGCTGGCCGTCGCCAAGATCATCTGCGACCGGTTGCGACCGCTGCGCGCCTTCGGGCACCTGTTGGAGGGATAGGCAGGTCTCTGGCGAACTGGGCACAGACGGACGGACAGCGTCAGCCGGCTTTGCCTTGACCGCTCCTGTTGTTGCGGGAAGCGTAGTGACGCGGCGATCCGGAAACGGCGAGGCTGCGCCGGGCACCTTGGGCGCCGCACCGCGAGAGCGGCTCGCGATGGCAGCGGAGGTCAAGCGGATCGGGACAGGTGCAAGCAGGGTTGCATAGACCGGCGCACGACCCTGCCGATCCGGGCTGGACTGTGCAGCCCTGCCTAGCGACGCCGGGTCTCGCCAAGGTAGGCTGCAACGATGAGGGTGCCCAACGCGGCGACCTCGAACATGCCGAACGCTTGGCGCTGCCTGCTGGAATGGACCAGCACCTTCTGCACGGCGGTGGACGGCGCATCGGACGGCACCACGGCGGCGCCGGGCGCGTTGACGGCGGCGAACGCCTCCGCGCTGCCGTGATGGCTGGCCCAGACCTTGGTGAACTCCGCGCCCAGCAGGAATATCAGCGACGAGTAGTAGATCCACACCAGCACGACCACCAGCGCCCCGGCGGCGCCGTAGCTGCTGGCGACGCTGCTGCTGCCGACATACAGCCCGATCAGCGTTTTGCCGACCGTGAACAGGAAGGCCGTCGCCACCGCCCCAACGGCCACGTCGCGGTAGGAAAGCCGCCGGTCCGGCAGTATCTTGTAAACCGCTGCGAACAGGACCGAGATCAGCAGGAACGACACGACGAAGTTGACCGCCTGCAGGATCGTCTTCGCGCCAGGGATCATGCTGCTCATGTAGTCGCCGAGTGCGGACAGCAGCGTGCTGGCGACCAGGGACACGATGAGTAAGAACCCCAGGGCGGCGATCAGCCCGAGGCTCGCGGCCCGTGCGCGCAGCAGGCCCGACACCCCGGCCTTCGGCTTTGCCTTCCAGATCACGTTCAAGGCCGACTGCATCTCGCCGAACACGCCGGTGGCGGTGAGCAGCAGGGTGACGAGGCCGATGACGGTGGCCCAGATGCCGCTCGACTTGTTGCCGGCGCTGGCGATCATGGCCTGGACCGCCTCGGCGCCCTGCCTGCCCATGATGCCCTGCAACTGGTCCACGATGGCGCCCTGCGCCGCCTCGTGCCCGAACACCAGCCCGGCGATGGCGATGCAGATGATCAGCATCGGCGCGATGCTGAACACCGTGAAGTAGGCGATGGCGGCACCGCGGCTGAGGGCGTCGTCCTCGATGTAGCCGTTCACCGTCTCTTTCAGCATGGTCCAGATGTTGCCTAGCATCATGTCCGCCGATCAGGGTGCGCCGAGGCAGAATCGCCCCGGCGCATATTCGGGGAATGGTGGATGCGGCGCAACGGTTGCGGTGCAGCAAACCCCCTGCACGCCTGTCAGCGCACGACCAGCGGGCAGCCTCCCTGCTCGATGGGGCGGAACGCCTGCTCGGCGGGGATGGTGGACACCAGCTCGTAAACATCCCAGCGCGACTTGGACGCCGCCGGGGCCTTCACGCGGAAGACGTGCATGGCGTGGATCGCGCGCCCGTCGGGGCGGACGGTAACGGTGCCGAACAGCGGGTCCTCGATGGGCGCGCGGCGCATGGCCTCGACCACGCGGGCGCCCTCGATGCTGTCCGCGGCCCTGGCGGCGCGCAGGTAGGCGAGGACGGAGGAGTAGACGCCGGCCTGGTTCTCGGTCGGCACGCGGCCGGGCATGCGCTCGGCGAAGCGCCGGGCGAAGGCGCGGGTGCCGTCGTTCAGGTCCCAGTAGAACGCCTCGGTCAGCAGCAGGCCCTGGGCGGCCGGCAGGCCCAGCGCGTCCACGTCCACGATCTGGGTGAACAGGCCGGCGAGCGTCGCGGTGCGGGTGACGCCGAACTCCGCCGCCTGCTTGGCGGCGTTGATGAAGTCGGTGCCGGTCGAGGCCAGCGCGATCACCTTGGCGCCCGACGCCTGCGCCTGAAGCAGGTAGGAGGAGAAGTCGGTGGTGCCCAGCGGGTGCCTGACGGACCCGGCGACGGTGCCGCCCAGGCTGGTCAGCACCGCGGTCGTGTCCCGCTCCAGCGCCGCGCCCAGGGCATAGTCGAACGACATGAAGTAGAACGGGCCGAGGTCGTGCAGCGCGCGGGCGGCGCTGTTGCCGAACGCCCAGGTGTCGAACGTCCACTGCACCGTGGTCGGCGCGCACGCCTTGCCCGTCAGGTCCGAGGTGCCGACGTTGCTGGCGACGAAGGTGCGGTTGCGCTCGCGCATGATGTCGTTGACTGCCAGGCCCACGGCGGAGTTCACGGCGTCGGCCACCGCCGCCACGCCGTCGCGGTCCACCCAGGCGCGGACGATGGCGCTGCCGATGTCCGGCTTGTTCTGGTGGTCGCCGTAGATGATCTCCACCTTGATGCCGGGCGCCTCCTTGGCGAAGTCGTCGGCTGCCATCTGCGCGGCGATCACCGAGCCTTTGCCGGATTGGTCCGCGAAGGGGCCGGACTGGTCGTTCAGGACACCGATCTTGAGGGTGGCGGGGAGTTCGGCGCGGGCCGGGGCGGCGCAGGCCAGCGCCAGGGCGAGTGCGGACAGGCGCAGCAGCATCGGTCGGGTCCTCCGGACGGTTTTCCGGCATCATGCAACGGCCCGGCGCGTTCTCCTATTCCCTCTCCCTCCGGGAGAGGGTTGGGGTGAGGGAGGCCGCAAGCGCCGTCTTTTCCCACGTAGAGCTGGTTTGCCATGGGCTAGCCCTGTGCTTGCCGCTTCCCTCACCCCGGCCCTCTCCCGGAGGGAGAGGGAGCAGAAAGTCAGCACTTCCCTTATACAGGCAGCGCCATGTTACGCCCGCAAGTGTTCCGGGATGGACAGGCCCAGGCGGTTCGGCACGTCCCAGACCTCGCGCACTGTCCGCGTCGGCTTGAACCCGGCACGCAGGTAGCCCGGCAGCGCCCGGCGGTGGTCGGCCGTGCAGGTGTTCACCGTTACGGCCCGCGCGCCCTCCCCCCGTGCCGCCTCGATTGCGGCGTGCAGGAAGGCGGCACCCATGCCCTGGCCCGTCGCGTGCGGCATCAGGCCGAAATAGCTGAGGTTCACCGCCGGGCGGTTACGGCTGTCCAGCTCGAAGAAACCGGCGGGTTCGCCGCCCTGATACAGCACCCATACCGACACGGCGGGATCGCACAGGATGCCGCCCAGCACTGCGTCGGCCAGCGACCGGCGCAGCCACCAGCAGTAGGCGCCGCCTACGGTCGCATAGAGGTAGCGGTAGAACGGCACCGTGCAGGCGCGCAGCCGGATCAGGCTGGTGTCGCCGGGCAGGGCGGGGCCGGGCGCCGCCGTGCCCGGCGGCACCGCTTGCAGATCTAGCCTTAGAAAGGTGACGGTGACGCCCACCCGGGTCGTCGGTTGCACGCGGCAGGCTCCGGGCTAATCGTCCAGGAAGGAGCGCAGCTTGCGGCTGCGGCTGGGGTGCTTCAGCTTGCGGAGGGCCTTCGCCTCGATCTGCCGGATGCGCTCGCGGGTCACGTTGAACTGCTGGCCGACCTCCTCCAGCGTGTGGTCGGTGTTCATGCCGATGCCGAAGCGCATCCGCAGCACGCGCTCCTCGCGCGGCGTCAGGCTGCTCAGCACCCGCGTCGTCGCCTCGCGCAGGTTGGCCTGGATGGCGGCGTCGAGCGGGATGATCGCCGCCTTGTCCTCGATGAAGTCGCCGAGGTGGCTGTCCTCCTCGTCGCCGATGGGCGTCTCAAGGCTGATCGGCTCCTTGGCGATCTTGAGGACTTTTCGCACTTTCTCCAGCGGCATCCCGAGCTTCTCGGCCAGCTCTTCCGGTGCCGGCTCGCGGCCGATCTCGTGCAGCATCTGCCGGCTGGTGCGCACCAGCTTGTTGATCGTCTCGATCATGTGGACCGGGATGCGTATCGTGCGCGCCTGGTCGGCGATGCTGCGGGTGATCGCCTGCCTGATCCACCACGTCGCATAGGTGCTGAACTTGTAGCCGCGGCGATACTCGAACTTGTCCACCGCCTTCATCAGCCCGATGTTGCCCTCCTGGATCAAATCCAGGAATTGCAGGCCGCGGTTGGTGTACTTCTTGGCAATCGAGATCACCAGGCGGAGGTTCGCCTCGATCATTTCCTTCTTGGCCCGTGCACTGTCCCGCTCGCCGCGGCTCACGGTCGCATAGACCCGGCGGAACTCGCTGATCGGCAGGCCGGAGTCCTGCGCCACCGCTCCGATCTTGGCGCGCACCTCGGCTACGCCGTCCGCGTGCTTGGCGGCGAAGGTCTTCCAGTGGCGGCCGGGCAAGGTGCCCACGCGCTCCGTCCAGCCCGGCGCCAGCTCGTGCCCGCGATACTCCTGCAGGAACTCGTCGCGCCCGACCTTGGCGCTCTCCGCCATGCGGAGAAGCTGCCCCTCAAGCCCGTTCAGCCGCTGGCTGATCTGCTTGAGCTGCACCACCAGCTCCTCGATGCGGTTGTTGTGCAGGCGCACCTGCTCGACCTTGCCGACGACCTCCTCGCGCTGCTTCTCGTAGCCGCGCTCGGAGCGGAGGTTGATCTCCTCGCCGGTGGTGATCTGCTCCAGGCGCCGGGCCTGGACCTTGTGCAGCTTCCGGTACAGGCCCTCGATCTCCTCGAAAGTCGCCAGCACGTCCGGCTTCAGCTTCTCCTCCAGCGCGGACAGCGACATGCCCGGCCCCTCGCCGTCGTCGTCGCCGTCCAGGTCCTCGGCAGGCTCGAACGCTTCGGCGGCGGCGTCCGCAGGCTCGCCGGCGACCTCCTTGGGGCCGCCCTGGGTCGCTTCCAGGTCCACGATGTCGCGCAGCAGCATCTTGCCGGCCTTGAGGCTCTCGTGCCAGGTGATGATGGCGCGGAAGGTCAGCGGGCTTTCGCACAGGCCGCCGATCATCATGTCGCGCCCGGCCTCGATGCGCTTGGCGATGGCAATCTCGCCCTCGCGGGACAGCAGTTCGACGCTGCCCATCTCGCGCAGGTACATGCGAACGGGGTCGTCAGTGCGGCCAAGGCTGGCCTCGTCCACGTTGCCGTGCGGCTCGTCGGATTCCTTCTCGTCCTCGCCGTCGGCCTTTTCGGGCTTGACGGCGGCAGGCTCGGCCTCCTCGCCCTCCTCGGACTCGACGACCTGGATGCCCATCTCGCTGAGCATCGCCATCACGTCCTCAATCTGCTCCGAGCTGTTCTGGTCAGCCGGCAGGACGGCGTTCAGCTCGTCAAACGTGATGTAGCCGCGCTCCTTGCCCTTGGCGATCAGGCGCTTGACGGCGACGGCGCTGGTGTCGAGCAGGGTGGTGTCGCCGTCCTGGTCTGCGGGGGCTGCTTCGGTGGTTGCAGCTTGCTTCGTCGCCATCAATGGGGCACTCCAAATTGCCGCGGGCCGGCGTCCCGGCCCTGCGGTCAGGGTTCAGCGTCCGCCTCATCGGGGGCGGACAGGGCAGCGCGTGCGTTGCACAGGGCGATCAGGCGCCGCTGCGATGCGTCGTCCAACTGCTCGGCGAACGCGCGCCCGGCAGCCAGCCATTCCTCCTCCAGGCGTTCGCGGTTCATCAGGCCGAAGATGTGCCACCAGCCCGCCTCCGCCTCCGCCGGCATGGCGTCCGCCCGCGCGCACTCGGGCAGCGGCATGGCCGACGCGCCGAGGATCTGCGCGGTCTCCTCCGCTACATCAGATGAGTGCAAGTGGGACACCAAGCCTGCCGAATCAAGCTGGCCGGCGTCGGCTTGGTGCAGGATCGCGTCGCGGACACGGTCCAGGGCCGGGGGCAGGTGCAGGCCGAGGAACGCTTCCTCGGTGTCGTGCAGCAGGTCGGGGTGGCGGACCAGAATGGCGATCAGGCAGCGCCCGCGCTCCGCGTGGATCGCGTCGGTGCCGGCGGCGACGCGGGTGAAGCGGACCGGACGCGCGGCGGGCTGGCCGGGACGGCTCCCGGACCAGCCGCCCATGCGGCGGCCCGCGCCCTGCCCGCCTGCGCCTGGCCTGCCCGCGCCTGGCCCGCGACGGCTGTCGAAGTAGCGGCCGAGCAAGGTGCTGCGGTATTCGCTGGCCAGGTCGCGGTCGGGGATGCGCTTGGCGACCTCGCCCAGCCGGGCGCGGAAGGCCGCGCGCTGCTCGGGCGAGTCCCCGGCGCTGCCCTCGCGCACGAAGTCATATAGCGCCTCCGCCAGGGGCCGCGCGGCCTGGATCAACGCCTGGATGGCCGCCTTGCCGCCGCGCCGGGCCAGGGTGTCCGGGTCCTCGCCAGGAGGCAGGCTGGCGAAGCGCAGGGTGCGGCCCGGCGTCAGCAGCGGCAGGCACAACTCCGCCACCCGTGCCCCGGCCCGCGCGCCGGCGGCGTCCCCGTCGAAGCACAGCAGCGGGTTGGGGGCCAGGCGCCACAGCTCCTCCAGTTGCTCCTCGGTCAGCGCGGTGCCCAGGGGGGCGACGGCGCCGGTGAAGCCGGCCTGGTGCAGGGCGATCACGTCCATGTAGCCTTCGGCCACGATCAGGTCCGAGGCGGGCAGGTTCGCCTGCGTCCGCAGCCCTTCGCGCGCGAGGTGCAGGGCGTAGAGGTTGCGCCGCTTGGAGAACAGCGCGGTGTCGGGGCCGTTGATATACTTGGGCTTCGCGTCGCCCAGGGTGCGTCCGCCGAAGCTGACGAGGCGCCCGCGCCGGTCGCGTATGGGGAAGGTGACGCGGCCCCAGTAGAGTTCGCGCGCCGGGCCGCCGTCCTCGGCCGGGCGCAGCAGGCCGGATTCCAACATCCGGTCCGGTTCGATGCCGGCGCGGCCCAGCTCGGCCGTCAGGGCGCCGCGGCCGTCGCCGCTCCAGCCGAGTCCGAACCGCTCGATGGTGGCGTCGGTCAGCCCGCGCCCGCGCAGGTAGGCCAGGCCCGCGGCGCCGCCGGGTTCCCGCAGCCGCCGGGCGAACACGGCCTGCGCGGCTTCCAGCACCTCGTGCAGGTCCAGCCGCTGCCGCTCCGCCTCCACGGCGCGGGGGGAGGCTTTCGGCACCTCTAGCCCGGCCTCCCCGGCCAGTTGCTCCACGGCCTCGGGGAACGACGCACCGGCGGTCTGCATGAGGAAGCTGATGGCGTCCCCGTGCGCGCCGCAGCCGAAGCAGTGGAAGCCGTCGTCATAGACGTAGAAGCTGGGCGACTTTTCGTTGTGGAAGGGGCAGCAGCCCTTCCAGTTGCGCCCGGACTTCGACAGCTTGACCCGGCGGCTGACCAGCGCCGATAGCGGCGTGCGCGCCCGCAGCTCGTCCAGGAAGGCGGGGGGAAGCGGCATTAGTGATCTGCCGCCCTGCCCCCTCTCCCTCCGGGAGAGGGTCGGGGTGAGGGAAACGGCAAGCGCCGCCATTGGCCACTGAGGGCCGGTCCTGCCATCGTCGAAGGGCGGTCCGTGCGGCCTCCCTCACCCCGGCCCTCTCCCGGAGGGAGAGGGAGAAGAGGCATCTTCCTCACTTGCCCAGCCGTGCCCGCACCAGGGTGCCGGCCCGCGCCATGTCCAGCGCGGCGCCGTGCTTCGCCTTCAGCGCGGCCATCACCTTGCCCATCTCCTTCTGCGACGCGGCTCCGGTGCCGGCGACGGCAGCCTCGACCTCGGCAGCCAAGGCCGCATCATCCATCTGTTGCGGCAGGAAACCTTCTATGACCGCGATCTCCGCCAGCTCCTTGGCGGCCAGCTCCGGGCGGTTGCCCTGCTCGTACATGACGACGGACTCGCGGCGGGACTTCACCATGCTTCGCAACATGCCGGTAATCTCGTCGTCGGAGATGGCGGTGACGCCGTTTGGCCGGGCGGCGATGTCGGTGTCCTTCAGCCGGGCCAGGACCATGCGGAGCGTCGAGGTGCGCGGGGCGTCCTTGGCCCGCATGGAGTCCTTCAATCCGTCGGTAAACCGATCACGCAAGCTCATCATCCATCCTCCAAGCAGGGCCTTATACACCCCGCAGGCGGACGGGCCAAAACTTCCCGTAAGGTATGTTCATGTTGCCCTGGGAAGAAACTTCCCATATGATGCCGCCATGCCGACCACCGATGACATCATCGCCCGCCTGGGTGGGTCCGAAGCCGCTGCCCGGCTGACCGGCGTTGGGCTGGAGGCCGTCCGCAAGTGGCGCCAGTCCCGCGCGATCCCCAGCAAGCATTGGCCGGCCATCATCGCCGCGACCGGCCTGCCGTTCCATGCCCTCTCGGGCGCCACGATCCCGGAGCCTGCCATGACCCCCTCCCTCCATGACGTGCCGCATGGCGCCACTGCGGTGCTGGTGCTGGCGGACGGATCGGCGATCTGGGGCCGCGGCTTCGGGGCGCACACGCCGGCAGGTGCCGGGCGCGTGGGCGAGGTCGTGTTCAACACGGGGATGACCGGCTACCAGGAGACGCTGACCGATCCGTCCTATGCCGGGCAGATCATCACCTTCACCTTTCCGCACATCGGCAACACCGGCGTCAACGCGGAGGACCTGGAGGCCGTCAACATCGCCGCCCTCGGCCTGGTGGTGAAGCAGGACGTGACGGAGCCGAGCAACTGGCGCTCCGTGCAGCCGCTCGACGCCTGGCTGCGGAGCCAGGGGATGCCGGGGCTGTCGGGGGTGGACACCCGGGCGCTTACGATACGCATCCGGGACTTGGGGGCGCCCCATGCCGTGCTGTCCCATCCGGCCGATGGCCGCTTCGACCTGGCGGCGCTGCAGGCGCAGGCGGCGGCGTGGCCGGGGTTGCAGGGCATGGACCTGGCGAAGCAGGTCGGCTGCACGCAGACCTACACTTGGGAGGAAGGCACCTGGGCCTGGCCGGACAGGCACGACACGCCGGCGGCCCGGCACCACGTCGTCGCCGTGGACTATGGCGCCAAGCGCAACATCCTCCGCAGCCTGGTGGCCGCGGGGTGCCGGGTGACGGTGGTGCCGCCGACCGCCTCTGCCGAGGACATCCTGCGGCACGAGCCGGACGGCGTGTTCCTGTCCAACGGCCCCGGCGATCCCGCGGCGACCGGCGCCTATGCCGTCCCGGCCATACAGGGCGTGCTGGACAAGGCCGTGCCGGTGTTCGGCATCTGCCTGGGCCACCAGTTGCTGGCGCTGGCGCTAGGGGCCAAGACCTTCAAGCTGGACCGCGGCCACCACGGCGCGAACCAGCCGGTGAAAGAGCTGGCGACCGGCAAGGTGGAGATCACCAGCCAGAACCACGGCTTTGCCGTGGACGACGCCAGCCTGCCGCCGGGGGTGCGGATCACCCACACCAGCCTGTTCGACGGCAGCAACGAGGGCATTGCGTGCGAGGCGCGGCGGGCGTTCAGCGTGCAGTATCATCCAGAGGCCAGCCCGGGGCCGGCGGACAGCCGGCACCTGTTCCGGCGGTTCGTGGCGATGATGGACGGCGAAGCATAGAGAGTTTATCGGACTACACGAAGATCTCCATATAAACGGGTAACCCCCTAAAAATGGGCAAAGTTCTTCAAAATGCTGTCTGGCCGTCCTCTGTGGCAACTGCTGCAGCCTGCAACGAACCAGGGAGGGCTTAGGCTTTGGCAATTTCAGTGCAAAAACGGCGGTTGGCCCGCTTGGCCGCAGCCCTGCCCTGCGGCGCATCGCTGTGGCTGGTGTTTCGGCCGGAGCGCAGGCGCCGTTGACCGCCGACCAAGGCGAGTGGCAGACAGTCAATGCAGAGTTCGACCGGCGCGTCAGGTCTGCGTTCTCAGTCGGTTCCACTCTCAAGGCGATGGAATGAAGCTGCTGCTCCCTCTCCCTCCGAGAGAGGGCCGGGGTGAGGGAAGCCGCACAGCGCAGCCTTGCCGACAGCAGGGTGAGTGCCGGCTGGGATGAGGGTTGCGCTTGCCGCGGGGCGCGCCCCCCCCCCCCCCCCCCCGG
>JAABUM010006721.1_pt1 | contig 11080 bp, 10 predicted proteins | sample 5559161 | NCBI WGS metagenome assembly JAABUM01 (sample SAMN10711868, study PRJNA513369) | rock metagenome | isolation source: Antarctica rocks | place: Antarctica: Victoria Land, Siegfried Peak nord | reverse complement strand
ATACGGCGCTGCAGCCCTATTTCAACAGATTGGAGGGAGCCCTTGACCGCTGGATCGACCAGGCCAAACTTGCCGCCTAAACTTGACGCAATCGCACGATATGTCCCTGTTCAAGACATCTAGGGCTGCGTTTGCACGCGTTTAGCCGGTAGCACATGTCCATCTATTTGTAGCGTGACCCACTAGCGACAGCCTGAATACGCTGGAGGCTCACGCCAGCGTAGCGCGTTGCCTCATACCGCTGCACTTGCTGCTTCTTGAGGCCGAGGCGTGCGGCTAGGTCTGCTTGGGAGAGCCGTGCGGCCGTCCGTGCGCGAATGAGGGCCTCCGGCAACTCCGCTAGGGAGTCCAGGGTAAGGGCCATGACCTCACCGTGACGCAACGCCTCATAGTCTACCAGCTCGGCACGGAGTTCCTCAATTTGGCTCTCATATTGATCGTGCAGAGCCTGTGCGGCGCGTGGATGCAGAGTACCGCTCTGCGCGTCGACACTGGACTGCGCCTGGGCGAAACGCTCCAGCCATCCCTTCGTGATGCGATACTGTCGTTCGTTTGTAATCATGGAAGATCTCCTAGGTTAATAGCGACGATACCCTATCGTTGACCCTTTACTCGACGACAATGCTCTCACTGTCGTCGAGAAGGGGCGACGCCCGATGCAGCAGGGCTAGGTCGCGGGCGGTGATCAATGAATCGTGCGCCGCCAGGTGGCGCGGCTGCTCCTCCCCACGCAGAACCGCGTGAATGTGTTCGATGGCGCGCGTGAACGACGGCGCGGGGCCGGTGGGGCGCTCGATCGTTTCGCGGTTCGACTGCCGCACCTCCAGGTGGTCGGCTTGACTCGGGTGGTACGGATTGACGAGCCGGATCTCCCCGTCCGTGCCGATGAGCCGCGTGAACGTGTCGTAGGGGCGCATCAACCCGCAGGAAAAGACCAGGCGGCGTCCATCGCCATAGCTGGCGATCCCCGACATCTCCTCTTCCACGCCTTCCGGAGCCCAAACGGACAGGGCAACCGCCGCGTCCGCCGCGCCGCCAAAGACAAGCTCGGCCAAGCGCAAGCAGTAGCAGCCGACATCGTTGAGGGCGCCGCCGGCCATTTCCCGCGATAGCCGGATGTTTTGTCGATCGCGCAGTTGGAAGTAAAAGTTGGATTGAATCTCGCGCACCTCACCAATCGCCCCGTCGGCCAGCAACTCGCGCACCCGGTCCATCTGGCGGTGGAACGGGAAGACGAACGCCTCCCACAGCAGTCCGCCGGTGTCCCGCGCGGCCTCCAGGACCGCGTGCGTCTCCTCCACCGATGTGCAGAGCGGCTTCTCGCACAGCACCGTCTTGCCGGCGCGCAGAGCGGCGATGGTCCACTCGGCGTGCAGGTGGTTGGGCAGCGGGATGTACACGGCCTGGATGCTGTCATCGGCGAGCAGCGCGTCATAGCCCTGGACCGCTCGCTCGGCGCCGTGCCGCGCGGCCCATTGCTCCGCCTTCGACGCGTCACGAGAGGCCACGGCGGCGCATATGCCGCCGGCCGCGCGTAATCCCGGCAGGAAGGACGCCCGCGCGATGTTCGCCGTTCCGAGAATACCCCAGCGGATGCCCCCTGTCACGATCGGGCTCGCCATGTGCGGTCACTGTAGGTCGTCAGATGCGCGATTTTCCCATCGCGTACGCGGTACACATGGCAGGTCGAAAGGGCAACTGGCGTACCTTCGCCCTGCGGCGTCGCCGCCGACGCGTCCCGCGCGTTCGGATCTCCATAGGCTGTGCCTACAATGCGCAGCTCTAACACCGCCTGATCGGCTCCGGCGATCTCGTTGACGATCTCCAGGCGCGTATCGGCCACGGCTCCTGACGTTTTACGCAGAGCGGCGATGACCTCCTCCGGCCCGCGCTCCAGATACTGTGCTGAGTGTGACCACGCTTCCACGTCCGGCGCCAACACCTCGTTGCGTAGCCGATCCCAATCGCGCGCGTTGATGGACTCGCTATAGGAGCGTGCGACGGTGAGTGTATTTTGCGCATCGGTCATGTTCGTTTTCTCCTTACGTCACTTGGTGAGATACAGATCCTGGAAGAGCGGCCACAGCCCCGTGACGTCGGTGTGGAAGCCCTGCACGTTCTTACGCACGCCATAGACGACCTCCGGGGTCCACAGCGGGTCGGTGATAACGTTCCGTAGGATGTAGCGCTGCGCGGCGGAGTACGCGGCGGCGGCGTCCTTGGAATTGGTGGTACTGCGCCCCGCGACGAGGAGATTGTCCAGTTGCGTGCTCTTGTAGAAGGTGAAGTTGAGGCCGCCGCCCGTCTCCTGCGTGGAGTCGTACAACGCGTACAGGACGTCGGCGTCCGGAGCGTAGAAGTTGTCTACGATCAGGTCAAAGTTGCCCTTTTGCGCCAGCGGGATGTAGTCTGCCGTGGGCTTGCTCACGATGCTCACCTTGACGCCCACGTTGGCCAACTCTCCCTGGATGATCTCGTCGGCCGCCAGGATAGCCGGGGAGTTGCTGGAGAGGAGCGTGAACGGGCCCGTAACGTGATTGGCGCTCAGGATGCGCTGGGCGTCGTTCGGGTTGTACTGGGGCGCCAGGCTCTTGGTAGCGGGATCGTAGAACGGCACGTTGGAGCCCAACGGGCTGGATGCAGGGACACCAAGGCCGTTGAGCGCTACCTGGATCAACGCGTTGCGGTCCACCGCCTCGGCGATGGCTTTGCGCACCTCAACCTTGTTGAACAGCGCCTGCGAGGTCTTGAACCCTAAGCTGACCAGGAATTGGCCCAGCACGCGATACTGCTGGATGCTGCTGTTCCCTTTCAGGCGGTTAACCTGGCTGCCGGCGACCTGCGAGATGTCGACGCCGCCCGAGAGTAGCTCGCTCACGGCAGTCGAGTCGCTCACAATCGGTTTGAGCACGATCTTGTCCAGGTAGGCCGGGCCGTTATGCTGCGCCCAGGGGGTTTCCCAGGTGTGCAAAGGGTTCTTTACCAGCGTGATCTGGGTGCCGCCGGACGCATAGGTCTGAATCTTGAAGGGACCGGTGCCGATGGGGTACTGGCAAAACTTGGTCGCGCCTTCTTGTTTGAGCGCGATGGGGTCGACGATGCCCAACGAGTCGTTGGCCAGGTTCGGCAGCGCGGGGCGGAAAGGTGTGGCGAAAACCAGGGTTACCTGGTACTTGTTGTCGACCGTCACGGAGCGTAGCGGGCCGAGGAAGCTGGACATGCCGGCGGTTTGACCGACGGGGCCGAGCACGCGCTGCAAATTAAATTTGACCACGCTGGCGTCGAAAGGGTCGCCGTTAGAGAATACCACACCGTGGCGCAGTTGGAAGGTCATCCAACGGCCGCCGTGGCTGAACGACCAACTCGTCGCCAGGTCGGGGCGGGCGTTGCCCCGACCATCGAGCAGCACCAGGTTGTCGAAGGTTGGGTAATCGGCCAGTCCTTCCGCCGAGGTCGGGGCGATCAGGGGGTCGACGCAGGTCGGTATGTTGCCGTCGCGGTAGCTAATGGTCCCGCCGCTGGCCGGTGTGGCCGGCGTCCGGGTCGGGTGCTGGGCGAGCGCCGCCGGCGCGGACGCCACGGCCGCTAGCGCGGTCAAAGTCACGGCCGAGACCGCGATCCTGGAGACGCGCGCTCGTTGCTTTTGGATAGCGCGCATGATGTTTTCCTCCACTACTCCATACTCCATGTGACTCACTGGTGTGCTCCACTCCGACGAACCTTCGGACCTTACCGCTTACTCTTACCTTACTCTTGACTCTTGCCGAGGCGCCCCCTTATGTACATGTCATTGCGACCACTGCCGCGGATCAATCGCGTTGCTCAATGCGTCCCCGAGGAGATTGACCCCGAGGACCGAAATGATGATGGCAAGGCCGGGGAAAGTCACCTCTTGCCACGACTGGAACATGTGCTCGTAGCCGTTGCTCAAGAGCGTACCCCAGTCCGAGGTAGGCAACTGCGTCCCGAGGCCCAGGAAGCTCAACGCCGCCGTGGCGAGGATCGCCGAGCCGAGATTCAACGTCGCGAGCACGATGAGGGGATCTACGATGTTCGGCAGGATATGGCGGATCAGGATGTGCGCGTTCCCCGCGCCCTCGGCCCGACTCGCCTCCACGTACTCCAGTTCGCGCGCCCGCAAGGTCGACCCGCGGGCGATGCGTGCGAACCCCGGAATCAAGGCGACGCCCACGGCGATGACGGAGGAGGTGAGGCTGGGGCCCAGAATGGCGACGATGCCGATAGCCAGGAGGATACCCGGGAAAGCCAGCAGACAATCCATGAAGCGCATGATGACGTCATCGACGAGATGGCCCGCGTACCCCGCGATCAGGCCAAGGGGTCCTCCTATCCCCAGGGCGATGGCTACCACGCCCAGCCCCGCCGGGAGCGAGATGCGGCTGCCGTAGATAACACGGGACCACATATCGCGGCCCAGGTAGTCCGTGCCGAGCCAATGCGCCGCGGAGCTGCCCTGGTTGAGCGCGCTGAAGTCGAAGGCGTTCGGTGGATACCGCGCGATCAACGGCGCCAGCAGCGCCACGACGACCATGAGCCCGAACAGCGCCGCGCCGACGATCGCGCTTGGGTCCAACAACAGCCGCTGCATGATTTGGCGCGTGAACGTGCTGCGGCACTCACTCAGGACTTGTCCGGCGACGGATTCGCTTACCTCAACGGCTTCCATACACGGGCCTCACGAAGACTAGCAGGGTTATCTTAAAGAACGCGATAGCGAAACTTATGAATAGTGAATCCGGGGGTCAAGAAAAGCGTAGGAAATATCGACGAGCAGATTCGCGCCGATCAGAATGACGGCGAAGAAAAAAGTCGTCCCCTGGATGACCGGGAAATCGCGGTTGGTCACCGCGGTTACGGCGAGCGTACCCAGGCCGGGCCAGGCAAAAACGTTCTCCAGGATGACGGCGCCGCCCAGAAGCCCACCCAGGGTGAGGCCAAAGATCGTCACCACCGGGATGAGCGTGTTGCGCATGACATGCTTATACATCACGGCGCGGTCGCGTATGCCCTTCGCCCGCGCCGTGCGCACGTACTCGCGGCCCAGGACATCCACCATCGACGAGCGGACAAGCCGGGTGAGCGTCGCGGTGATCACCGTCGCCAGCGTCACCGAGGGCAGGACCGCGTTGGCGATCCCGCCGGTCCCGGCGACCGGGAGCCAGCCAAGCTTGACCCCGAAGATGACGGCCAGCATGGTCCCGAGCCAGAAGTCGGGGACGGAGATACCGAGGACGGCGAGGCCGGTCACAATGGTTCCCGAAAGCCGGCGGTTGTGTGTGGCGGAGAATATGCCGGTGATGACGCCGAAGATCGTGGCCAACGCCATAGCGCTCACCGCCAACTCCGCCGTGTAGGGGAAGCGGTCCCAAATCTCCTGCATCACGGGCTGATGGGAGATGATAGACGTGCCGAAGTCCAGGCGAATGGCGTGCGTCACGAACGTCCAGTACTGTACGGGGAGGGGCTGGTCCAGCCCGAGGTAATGGCGCAACGCCTGGATATCCGCCGGATGCCCGCGCCCAAAGAGCATGACCTGGGCGGGATCACCGGGAATCAGGTGGATCGAAATGAAGACCAGCGTCAACACGCCCCATAGCACGGGGATCGAAATCAAGACCCGCCGGACGATATAGGTGATCATCTACTTTCCCCACAGATATCAAATCCGTAGCGACGCTGCAACGGGGGAGTCCCAAAAACATGGACTCTTGTTGCAGGATCATACGACGGAACGGGGTCGTTTGTCAAGTGGAGCGCTACATTTGAGTGCGCCCCATGATGTGAGACGCAGCCTGACCTTAAAAGGTCTGCCTGGGCGCGACACACATGACATACATCATAGCCCCACCCGACAGGCGCGACTGGCGCCAGCGTGACCTTTCAAGGTCCGATTCCTGCCATGACCTTTTAAGGTCAGGCCCACCGCCGCGTTTGGACTACCCCACTTGACAGCGCTACGCTTGCCCGCTAATATGTCAAATAATGAAACGGTGATCCATAATTCCTAGTTTCTCGTACAGCTATCTATGAAAGGGTTGATCGGTACATGGGCGAAAAGGGCGATAGCGTGCGGGTCGTCATCACCAGCCCGCTCGAAGATAGCCTGATCCAGGCTATCGCCGCGACCGATCCGCGCCTGGACGTGGTCTACGAACGCGATCTCGTACCCATCCCGCGTTATCCCGCCGACCACACCCTGCCGTCTATCTCATCACCCCGCGTCCGCGCCCGCTGGGAACGCCTGCTCGAGGAAGCCGAGGTCCTGTTCGATTTTGGCCCACGCAACCTGACGGAGCGACTACCGGCGTGGCCGCGCCTGCGTTGGATCCAGGCGACCAGCGCGGGCGTCGGGCAGTTCGCGGCGCGCACAGGCTTGACGCAGAGCCCGATCGTCGTCACCACGGCCAGCGGCGTACACGCTCGCCCTCTGGCTGAATTTGTCCTGATGGCGATGCTGATGTTCGAGAAAGGGGCCTTCCGCCTGTTTGCCGACCAGCGTGAGCGCCACTGGGAGCGGTACGCCGGGGAGGAGATCGCCGGCAAAACGGTGGGTGTTGTGGGCGCCGGGCGTATCGGCCGCGAGGTGGCGCGCGTGGCGCGTGCGCTCGACGCGCATGTCGTCGGGGTGGTACGCGCGCTCGACGGACGAGAGGCCACGGATCTCGGTATGGACGCGCTGTTCCCCGCCGAGCGCATCGACGATGTGCTGCCAGCGGTCGATTACCTCGTGCTCTGCCTTCCGCACACGGCCGATACGGACCGGTTGCTCTCCGCCGCGCGCCTGGCGTTGCTCAAGCCCACAGCGGTCCTGATCAACGTGGCGCGGGGGGCTGTGGTGGACGAGGACGCGTTGATCGCGATGCTCCAATCTGGCCGGCTACGCGGCGCGGCGCTCGATGTGTTCGCGCGCGAGCCCTTGCCCCCGGAGAGCCCGTTGTGGAGCTTACCGAACGTGTTGATCAGCCCCCACTCGGCCAGTACGGCGAGCGGCGAGAATCAAAAAATCGTCGACTTGTTCCGCGAGAATCTACGCCGCTACCTGGATGGTCAGCCCCTACGCAACGTCCTCGATAAACGTCTCCTCTATTGAACAAAAATGTGGAAGGAATCATCAATGGCTGATGATGGACCGGACGCCAATTACCAGGTCCGCGCACTGGCGCGCGGGCTGGCTGTATTGGCCTGTTTCACCCCTGACAAAACACGCTATACCTTGATGGAACTGAGCAAACAGGTCAACGTGCCGAAAGGGACGCTGTACCGTTTGCTGAACAGCCTGTGCGCCGCCGAGTTCCTGGAGCAGGACGCCTCGGGCGTGTACACCCTCGGCATCACGGCCTTCGAGGTTGGGGCGGCCTACCTGGCGCACCTGGACTTTCCCCAGAACGCGCGCGCCGCGCTGGAAACGTTGGCGTCGACGTGTGGTGAAACGGCTAGCCTCGGTGTGTTGAGCAAGGGCGAGGTGGTCTATATCGCCATCGAGCACGCGCAGCGCGAGATCGGCATCCAGTCGCAGATCGGGACGCGTCACCCGACGCATTGCACCGCACTTGGCAAAGTCTTGCTGGCCGATCTCCCCGACGATGACGTCGCCGCGTTGATGGAACAGGCCGGCATGCCGGGCTTGACCGAGCACACCATGACGTCGGCCGACGCCTTGCTGGCCGAGTTGCATCAGGTGCGGCAGCGCGGTTACGCCATCGACAACGAGGAACGCGCCTACGGCGTCAAGTGCATCGCCGCGCCGATCCACGACCACAACGGGCGGGTCGTCGGGGCGATCAGTGTGTCCGGCCCCGCCTTCAGGGTCAACGCCGGCACGCTGCCCGACCTCATCGCTGCCGTGACCACGGCGGCGGCGGCCGTGTCGCGACGCCAAGGGTATCGCCAGCCCGCGCGGGAGGCGGTTAGCGCCATGTTGTAATGGCGCCCGTCGAGACCTGCGACTGAAGTCGCATGGCAGACCACGGACACTGAAGTGTCTCTAGGTGTGGCGCCCAAGCGACTTTAGTCGCCGTCGTTTGCCATGCGACTTCAGTCGCAGGCAGGCCGCGTCATGGCAGCCGCCCAGGAGTCGGGCACGGAGAGAGCGTAAGAGGGAGGGATACGGTATGAGTCAGAGCAAGCTCAGGGTAGGGGTTCTCGGCGCGGGGGCGTGGGCGCAGTTCGCCCACATCCCCGGTTGGCAGCGCGACCCGCGCTGCGAGGTCGTCGCCCTCTGCGACGTGGATGTCGAGCGGGCGCGCGACTTCGGCCAGCAGTTCGCTATCCCCGAGGTCACGGACGATTGGCAGGCGCTCGTTTCACGGCCTGATATCGATGTCATCGATGTCGTGACGCCTTCGCACACGCACTTCGAGTTGGCCTGGGCCGCCCTCGAGGCCGGCAAGCACGTCCTCTGCGAGAAGCCCGTCGCCTTCGATTTCCGTGAGACGCAGCGCGCGGCTGATCTGGCCCGTCGCAAAGGGCTCAAGACCAAGCTTGGCTTCACCTTTCGCTACAGTCCGGGCGTGCAGTACGCCAAGTCGCTCATCAACGAGGGGTTCGTGGGCACGCCGTTCATCTTCAACGGCTACGAGCAGAACTCGCAGTGGCTGGACCCGCAGAATCCGCTGCGCCAGGTCGACCCCGACGCGGACCAGTCGGTCCTTCAGACCTCGTCGCTGGAAGGGTACGGCGCGCCGATCATCGACATCGGGCACTGGTGGGTCGGCGCCGACTACGCGCGCGTGACCGGCGTCATGCGCAATTTCATTCCCGAACGCATGGTGCGCGCTACCGGCCGGATGATGCGCATGAATATCGACGACGGCGACATCTACATCGGCGAGTACACCAACGGCGCGATCGGCTCGATCCAGACGAGCTTCGTCACCGTGGGCAACTATCCAGGCATCGAAGCGCGCCTCTATGGCAGCGAGGGCGCCATCATCTGCCGCCTTGTCGAGGAATTCGGCATCGCCGAAACAATCAAGATCGCGCGGCCCGACGCGGTCGAGTTCAAGGAGATGGAGATCCCGCAGCGCTTCTACCCTGAGGGGGGCAGCCCACGCGAGTCCTGGCGCTCGCTCTTCTACGCCAATCTGGTCAAGGATTTCATTGGGGAGATCCTGGACGGCGGCGACAGCAACCAGGGCAACTTCGACGACGGCGCCTGGGTACAGGAGACCATCAACGCGGTGGAATTGTCACACCACGAGCGGCGGTGGGTCGACCTGCCGCTGCCGCGCTAGCGACGGGACGACGTAGCGATGGAACAGACGGATTCTGAACGGCGCGCGCCCGCCTTGGGCGCCTGGCTCGACGATTTCTTTGACGCGTACTACCGGCGGCGGCCGGTCAACGCGACGTTTACCGGCGTGCACCGCTTCGACGACCGCTGGCCCGATTACTCGGCGCGGGGAGTGGACGAGACGGTGGCCGAGATGGACACGCTGCGGCGGCGGCTGCGCGCGCTGCCGTCCGAGGCGCTGACGGCGGCGGAGGCGCTGGATCGGCGCCTGGCCGAGGGCTTCCTGGAGATCCAGCTATGGGAATATAGCTCGACCCACTTCCACCGCGGCAATCCCAGCCTCTACATCGGCGAGGCCGTCTTCGGCGTCATGGCGCTGTTCCTGCGGCCCTTCGCCCCCCTGACGCAACGGGTCGAGAGCGCTTTCGCCCGCCTGACGGCGCTGCCGGCGTTGCTGCAGCAGGGACGCGACAATGTGCGCCAGGCGCCGCTCGCCTGGACCGAGCGGGCCATCCGCGAGTGTGCCGGGACGTTGGTCTTCTTGCGGGACGGCATAGACATCCTGATCGCCGACGAGAGGATCACCGATTGCCGCCTGCGCGCCGCCGCCGATACGGCGGCGACGGCCGTCGCCGCCTACCAGCGTTACCTGGAGACCGAACTACGCGCTCATCCGACCGATGGGTATGCCTGTGGTGAAGAAGCGTTCGCGCTGCTGCTGCGCCAGGGCCACGCGCTCGATCGCGACGCTGGCTCTATCGCCGCCTACGCCGAGGAACAGATGTCCGCATGCGCGGCCTACTTAGAGGCGCACGCGGCCGATGTCGGGGCGGGCTCTCCCCCCGAGGCGCTGGCGCGGCTGGAAGACGCGCATCCCACGGTCGCGGGCTACTACGCGCGCTATGGTGAGCTATGGGACGCCGCCCGCGCCGTCGCCGAACAACGCCGCCTGCTCACCTGGCCCGACTTTCCCATCCGCTACGTCCCGCGCCCGCGCTGGGCGCGCGCCGCCGCGCCGGCCCTCTACTTCCTGTTCTACCGCTCACCGGCCCCGTTCGACGACGTGCGCCCGCTGGACTACCTGGTCGCGCCGCTTGAGCCGGAAGCGTTGGCGCCGGAGCAAGAACGCCTATTGCGCGCGACCAACGATAGCGTGATCAAGCTCAACCACGTCGTGCACCACGGGGGTATCGGGCATCACGCACAGAACTACCATGCCGCGCGCGCCGCCTCGCGCATCGGGCAAGTGGCGGCGGTCGACTGCGCCGCGCGCATCGGTATGTTTTGCGGCGGCACGATGGCCGAAGACTGGGCCTGCTACGCCACCGATCTGATGGATGAGGCCGGCTTCCTGACTCCGCTGGAACACTACGAGGGCTATCAGGCGCGCCTGCGCATGGCAGCGCGCGCACTGGTCGACGTCGGGCTCCATTGTGGCCGCTACAGCGTCGATGAGGCGGCCGCCATCTACCGCGACCGCGTTGGTATGTCGCCCGAGGCCAGCCACGCCGAGGTGGTCAAGAACAGCATGTTCCCCGGCGCGGCGGTCATCTACCTGATGGGCGCCGATGCGATCCACGAGCTTCGCCGCGACCTTGCCGCGCGTGCGGCGCGGCGCGGCGACCTGTTCGATCTATGCGGCTTCCACGACCGTTTCCTGTCGTATGGATCGGTCCCCGTGTCGTTGATCGGCGCGGCAATGAGAAAGACCTTCTATGTCAAGGGGTAGATAAAAATGCTGTTCTCCTGTGAGGACATCAGGAGCTGGAGGGGTGCGGTGGGGGCAGGGACGCTCCGGCTGGGGCTTGACGCCGCCCGGCACCCCTG
>JAABUM010006719.1_pt1 | contig 11089 bp, 6 predicted proteins | sample 5559161 | NCBI WGS metagenome assembly JAABUM01 (sample SAMN10711868, study PRJNA513369) | rock metagenome | isolation source: Antarctica rocks | place: Antarctica: Victoria Land, Siegfried Peak nord | reverse complement strand
GGCGGCGCGATTTTGACGGGTGCCTTCATCGTGCCGCTACTTTTGGGCATCTTCGGCATGGGCGGCGACCCGACGACGGCGATTGTCTTTCAAGGGTTGTGGGTGCTCATCGGCGCTTACGCCGGTTTTTCCGGCCCGACGTTTTGGCTGCGCAAAGCGGTCAACAAGCGCATCAAGCTCATCCGCAAAAGCATGGCCGACGTGGTTGACCTCATCATCCTCGCCATCGAAGCGGGCCTTGGTTTCGATCAAGCCGTCGGTCAGGCCGTTCAAAAAACGACCGGCCCGCTGTCCGAAGAACTGGCCCGCGTTCTGGACGAAATCCGCGTCGGCAAACAGCAAGGCGAAGCGTTCCGCGACATGAGCAAACGCGTGCGGATGCAAGAACTGACGCTTCTGGTCGCCGCCATCGATCAAGCGACGCGCATGGGAACGGGACTTTCGCACGCGCTGCGCTTGCAAGCCACCGAAATCCGCGAACGCCGCATGGCCTTCATCAAAGAACAGGCGGGCAAACTCCCGGTCAAGATGATGTTGCCGCTTGTGTTTTGCATTTTTCCGGCGCTGTTCGTGGTGATTCTCGGCCCGGCGGCGGTGAAGATGATGGAAATGTCGGCCAAAGGCGAACTTGGGTTTTAAAACGCGCCTCCTAAATTGTGCATCATCTGGCAAGGCTCTCTTCAGTTGAGTTGAGGGAGCACCCGGAAACGAGGCACGATTTAGGAGAGGCGCTTGGAAAGCGGTTCTTCCGGAAAAGCGTCCAACGAAAATGTTGGACGCCCTTCTTTTTGGATGATGAGCTTCAGTTGGTAAAGAATCTGGAAAGGCTCTTGGAAGCATGGGCATCGCTGTCTGAACACGAATTCGATGTTCGTTGACGGCCTTCAAACTCGATCATCTTCAATGGCAGAATTTCCTATTCAAAGACGTGGTGCTGGCCTTGGATGCCGATGAAGCAGGCGAAGAGGGAGCCGGTCAAATGGCTCCTGTGCTGGAGGCGCTGAGCGCCAAGATGCACCGCCTCGCGTTTGTGGGAGACAGAAATTGGAACCAAGTGCTGGCGTAGCGCAGCATCCATGAAGTGGGCAGTGGACGTGTCTCCATGTGTTGGTGTGGCGAGCAATGAAGGGGTATCAAGTCCCTCGAAGAGGCTGGATGCTCAGAAAGGAGTTGTCACACTGATCTCATGCCTTTGGCTCTTCCTCGTGCGGCGCGCGTCTGCTCTTACCACTCGCTTCACACCGTTTCCTTGCTGTGCCTGATGGCCATTGGCTTAGTGACCTTATCTCTTCCGCCCTCTCGTGCTCAGGATGCTCCAGCAGGGCCGCGCAGTGTGTGGAACATCGGGCAACGCGGCGCCTTCGTGATGAGCAGCCTCTACGATGGGAAGCGGTTCTACTGGTTCGGAACCGAAGACAAAGGCGTGTGGCGCTACGATAGCCAAGCGCCCGAAGCCCGCGCCTGGCGTGGCTTCACGAGCAAAGACGGCTTGGGCGACGACAACGGCTACGCCCTGGCTCAGGACGCGCAGGGGCGCGTCTGGGTGGGCCACCAGAACCACGGCGTGAGCGTGTGGAACGGGCGGCAGTGGCGCAACTACGACGTGCTGGACGGGCCACTGGGCGAGCGCGTGTTCAAGATCGCGGTGTCTCCCCTTGACGGAAGCGTGTGGATGGCCACGAGCCGGGGTCTGTCGGTGTATACGCCGGGGAGCGACTCGTGGCGCTACTACGGCAGATGGAACGGGCTGCCGTCCGACCAGATCCAGGCGCTGGACTTTTCAAGCGATGGCACGCTCTTCGTCGGGACGCAGTGCGACGGGCTGGTGATTGGTCATCCCGAAGACCATTACCAAGAGTGGCAACAGGTGCTCGCCCCGTTCGGGATGCCGACGACTCTCCTGGGTGAAGGGTTGCCCTCGAACCTGATCAACGACGTGCTGGTCGGGCGCGACGACACGCTCTACGTCGCCACCAACTACGGCCTCGCTCGCAGCGTGGACAAGGGGCAGAGCTTCGTCTTTCTGCGCGGGCAGGACTGGCGCGACAAGCTCAAGGGTCTCATCTTCGCGCCGCAGTTCCCGCTGCCCGACGACAAGGGGCGCCTAACGCTGCTCGAAGACTATGTGACGACTCTGGCTGAGGATGCGGCGGGCAACATGCTGGCTGGGGCACCCGACCAAAGGCGTGGAATTGCGCTCGGCAGGTGCCAGTCGCAAGGGCGGAGGCGGCGTGGTGAAGACGCCCGACGAAGAGAAAGAAACGCAGCGTCAGGATGATGTGGAACAGGCCATCCAAGACCAGACAGACTTCGGGCCGCGCTTGGACGAGAAGGGAAGTCCCATGAAGATCGAGAAGGCGGGCCTGAGCCAAGGCGAGCAGACCGATTACGTGACCAGCATCCTGCCCGTCGAAGGCGAGGCGCCTCTGGTGTGCGGCGCGGGCAGCGGCGTCATCCAGCTCGGCGAGCAGTTGGCCACGATGCCAAGAGAAGCGGGCGGGGGCGGCGATGATGAGGACGCAAACCGGGTTGCTGCGCTGCCCTCTCCCGCCGCGCCGCCTTCGGTCGAACAGTTGCAAGCCTTCACCAAAGAAGTGCTTTCGCTCAAGACGCCGCTGGTGCGGCCCTGGGCGCAGGTGCTGGGGGACGATTGGAAGACCAAGGGTGACTGGATGGGCCGCTACGGGATGCGTGAGGCGATGCTGTGCGCGATGGGCGCGCCCATCGATCATTTCGTGCACAATGACCTGAGTTATGAAGTCAAAACCCGCCTGGGAGTGCATCCCTACGTGCAGGGCAAGACCTACGAGGAACAGGGCGTGCGCCACTGGCTGCACGCCAAGCGCTGGGATGATCCGCGTGTGCTCTACAATCCGTTGATTGGCTACCGCCGTCAGGCTGACATCGACGACAACGGCGAAGCCTACCCCCTCACCTACGAAGGCCCCGACATCTGGTTGGGCGTGCGCATTCCGGCTGGCACGCACAAGGTCAGCCTTTACTTTTTCAACAAGGACGGGCACGACGGCTCCAACCGCATCCGCGACTACCTCATCGACGTGAAGCGTGGCGACGAGGACTTGGTGGTGGCCAACAACAACCCGACCCTCGCCCGGGCACGGGTGCACGACTTCTGGGGCGGGGTTTACAAGTCGTTCTCGCTCCAAGGGCCGGGAGACTACTTCTTCGCCGTGCGCAAGAACAACACCTTCAACACCGTGCTGCAAGCAGTGCTCATAGACAAGCTCGCCGGGCCACCCACCGGGGCCGATGACGAGCGTGACGTGTATCTGGGAGGGGTGCGCTACGAGCCACCGACCGGAAAGCAAATGGCTGCGCTGGAAACGGCGGCGCGCCTGGTAGCCTCACCTGACAACAAAGCGCACCTCGACGCGGCGCTTGAACTGTGGGCGGCGCTGGACGAGGCGCGCGACAAGGAAGACAACGAGGCGCTCCAGGGAGTGGGACGGCTGCGCGCTTACCGCGAAGTTAACGCCCTCATCGGTGCCACCGCGCAGGGCCAGGCGCTTCTGCGCGCCTGGCGATGGACGCTTCCTGTGTGGCCCCAGGGAGACCGGCAGGAGTTCACCGACCAGATGAAAAAGGGATGGGATGCGGTTACCACACTTAACCCTGAATTGAAAAACACTACACGCTAAAAGTCGAGTAATGGCTTATCACCAGCTATTGCTTTTTAACGATTGTTTAGCGAAGATTGAAGCCAGTTTCTTATGGTTTCTTTGCCGCGCCGCGCTGACTTCTCTTTTGGCCCGAACGGTTTCCCCGCTTGAGGCTTGGCTTGTCCCTGTTGGGTTTGGTCGCGCTGTTGCTGCAGAACGTGGTGCTGCCCCTGATGCTTCTGCTGTTGCTGGGAACGGGCGCACGCCCGGTGCAGGCGCAAACAGGCGGCGAAGAGCATGAAGGCCTCGTCACGGTCACGGGTGAAGCCCCTATGACCGTGACAACGGGCACTTCTGTGACCCTGCGCTTTTCAGGTCAGGAATTAACAGCCCCTGTCGAGCGCAGCGAATGCACAGCGACCGGGGGTGGCCCTTCCGGGCCTTGGTCGGCAGTGAAGTGGATTTGGTCGCCGCCTGGGAGCAGCGATGGCTACACGGTCGAACCGCTCTCGCCGGATGACCAACAAAGCTACAGAATCAAGGTGAACTTCACCAAAGCCGGCGTTTACAAGATCAGCACCATCGGCGCGTTGAGCTACCACTCGAACTGCGGCGATGTGCCCACTCATTGGGCTTGGGGCAACACGACCGTGACGGTCAACGGCCCCAAAACGTGGACGCCTGGAACGGGGATTCAGCCCGGCGAGTTGAAGGCGACTCTGGTGAGCACGCCCACGCCGACACCGCTCCCTCCGGGATCCCCGGCTCCCGCACCGATGCCCATCCCCGCACCGCTTCCGGTGGGAGCGCCGACACCAACACCTACTCCGACACCGGCTCCGGGTTCCTATCGGGCAGGTTCGGTCGTCAAGCTCGAAGTGAAGGGCGCCTCGGACAGCGACCACTGGTCGCAACTCATGAGCGACGGAACAACGACTTCAGGTGATGAACCTGACACGCTCAAATACAAGTGGAAGGGCGCCACAGGCAGCGGTTCGTCGGTGACGGTGCCCATTCCGGCCACGGGCACGCTGGAGGTGTCTTGCGAAGTGGACGATACGCCGACCGCTGTCACGGCTCCCGATGTCGGTAGCCGTAACGATGGCGCGGATGACGATGGCGCTCCCGGTGATGGCACCCCCGCTCAAACATTGACTACCACACTCACGGCGATCCCAGCGACGACATCTACTCCTCCGGGCGGTGTTACAGGCCCGGGCGGTGTTACAGGCCCGGGCGGTGTTACAGGCACCGTTGGTGATCCGCCTGTCGGCACCGTTGGTGATCCGCCTGTCGGCACCGTTGGTGATCCGCCTGTCGGCACCGTTGGTGATCCGCCTGTCGGCACCGTCGGTGATCCGCCTGTCGGCACCGTCGGTGATCCGCCTGTCGGCACTACCACCTCTGCCATTGGCTTGACGGCTTCGGCCAGCAGTTCGAGTTCCATCGTGTTGACGTGGAATGGCGTGCCCAAGGGCGGCGCACCGGGCACGCTCAATCGCTCGACCGACCCCATGATGGCGGGAGCGGTTCAAATCGATAGCGAGAGCAATACGAGCACAGCCTCGTTCTCTTATAGCGACACTGGACTTCAACCCAACACGACCTACTACTACACCCTCGATCCGAGCGGTAACCCCGCTCTAACTCAAGGTCGCGCTCGTGCCACGACTTCTGCACTTGGTGGCAACGATCCAACATCACCTCTGAAGGTCAAAATCACAGCCGACCACACGGACATCTGCGCGGGCGGCTGGGATCCGGGCTACAACAACGGCGCGGGCGGCTATGGTTACTACTCGATTGAGCAGAAGAAGTGGGTCGCTCATGACGCCTTGCCTGATTCACACATCGCTGTTCTCTCGGCTCAGGTGTCGGGTGGTTCGGGCGATTACAAAAACCTGTCAGTGCAGTTCCACTGGACGATGCCAGGCGGCAAGGACGACGCGGACTTGAATGAGTCGCGTTCTGTGTCCGTGGATTCGCATGGCAAAGCCAGCATCAAAGTCGTGTCAGGCGATGATGTGAGCGATGGCGTTGCTGTTTCGGCTCAAGTTGTCGATGCCCAAGGCAAATCGCAAGCAGAAGCTGATCCGATGGCCTTGAACATCAAAGCAGCGAGTGCCGAGTGGCAATACAAAAGCGCGTCCGGTGGTGATTATAAGTCTTGGGATGGGAGCCTTGATGCCTTGCTACAGGGATCGTCTGAGATCGAGAATTCATCGCTGCGCGTTGTGTTGACGTTCAACAAAAAACCTGTCTTCGGACATCATGTCGCTTGGAAGTTCAACGAGGTGTGAGATAAGTCTGGAGGTGAAGTAGCATCCGATGAACGTGCAAGTTATGGTCATTTGTCGGGTGATTATAGCACAAGCGACAAAGATGGTTACGCTACAGCCACTTATACCTTCGGCTACCAATTCGGCCAGATCACGTTTGAGATGGATGACTCGAACGTCCGAGTTTCTAAAAGTCCGAACCAACAGACTGCGTCGGATGCTAATTCTTCCGATGATTCTGACACACATATTGCTGAGGCAAAGGTGCCTTCACCTTCCGTTGTTAAAGGTCTGAGCAAATACCTGAAACCCGGTCAAAAAGTGGACCAATATACTTGGGTCGCTGGAACTTGGGTAGTGGTCTAATTCGAGGTGATGTTGATTGGAAGGGTGCGTCAGCCCCGCTGCTACTTTGCTCCAGCGGGGCTAACGCACCCTTCCAATCCATAACCGATGCCGGTGCCCTTGTCACCTCGCGTTAGACCACTACCGGAACTTGGAGTGCTGGAACCAAAGATCCATTCACTTACCCGGCTCCCAGCGGTGAAGAGGATGACGAACTTCTTCCCTATACCCGCAAAACAGTCCAACAGGTTCTGTCACAGATAGGCTTGGCTCCTGAAGCTCAAACAGGAGCTAGAGAAAATGCCAACCAAAAGGGTGGTAATTGGTGGTTCTCTCAGGTCATCGGCGACGATCCAGAAAGCGGCAAAACCCACTTGGCGAGCATGGAGATCGATCAGGAAGAAAAACCCAGCAAAAAGCATCCTCAAGGGCAAACAATTCATCGTTTATATGGAGCTGCCTTTGACATCGTGCTGACGAGCGTTCCTGTGCATCAACTCTTGGATGCTCAAGGCCGTCCGGTTCCAGAAAATCCAACCACGCTTGGGAATGCAAATAGAGGCAAGGGTAGACCCCAGTTCTACTCTTATGTTACGGCGCTTCGCGACTCAGGTTTTGTAACTTGGCATCGCTGGTATGGGAACAGCACCAAAGAAAACGAAATTCACTCAATAGACGTAGCCTCACCCATACTCGACAACTCTTCCGATAAGCATTACCTTCGGCGTCAAGTTAATGGCTACCTCGCGGGGCTACCTAACGTTCTTCCTAAACCTGGTCAGAAGAACAAGGGTGGCTACCGGTTGGACTTCCCCATCACCTCAGATCAGAAGGAAATTGCGTCGGAACGCATGGGGGAAGTTGCTGCGTATTACAGCACTTTGTATCCAAACGTTCACCAAGCTCCGGCCCACTAATTGTGGAGGTGTTCTATGACAAACTCAAATTCACGGCGTTTTCCTTGCCTGCTCTTCTGCTGGTTGACCTCTGCGTTGGTCACTCCAAGTGGTTCTTGTTTCGCAGTTCCTGTGGCCAATGTTGCACAGAGGGTTTCCGTTGTAGATGTGACACCGGATTTGGGGGGAATAGCACCTATCGCGAGATATATTACGAAGGGCTTACGTCTCAAGATTTGGCTTTGTGTTCCAGAAGCAACTTCTGGGGGTCACCGTCGGGCGATGTAATTCTTCTCGATCCCAAACGAGGGAAAATTGTCAACCAGATTCGGGTGTCCAATGACGTAGGATGGAATGATCTTCATCTCTCGCTGGATGGGCGTCTGTTGTTTGGCTACCAGAGCCTCTACACACGGAGGAAGTTCCAGCACAATCCTGTGAATGTAATTGTATCCGATGCTAACACGCTTTCTCGTCTCACATCCGCCAGCATAGGGAAAGGCAATCACGTCATAGGTTTTAGCCTTATACCCAACCGGCCAGACTGTATTATTTTGGGCATCAACAGCGATCTGTCGACCAGTCGGGGCGTGATCACGGTCAACGAGCGAATCCTCGTTCTCAACTGGAAAACACGCAAGATATTGAGAGAAATCAAGTATGAAAATGGAAGTGGTCTGCTATTTTCGCCTGACAACAAACACTTCGCTGGCCTTTATCCGAGGGCAGAAGGGGAGAAAGGATCGGTTCAATTTGTTGACTTTCGCTCGGGGAACATCAAGTTGGAAGTGGCAGAAACCCCTCCAGCCAATCGACTTGACGAGCAAGGCCCGTTCTTCTTTCTGTCGCCAACTCAAGTTGTTTGCAGCCCGACGCTCGTGTGCGACCTAAAAACCCAGCGCCTCAAGTCGTTGTTTCAGCGAGGAGACCGGCGCTTCAAGTGCGTTGGTGGTGTCGGTGTTTGCCAGCGTCTCTGCCAAGCGTCCGAAGGCTACATTCCTCTGTTTCCTGTTGAAAATGGAGACACACGACAAGACCCAGCGCGTGGGCTTGGCTTTGCCTTCTTCACGACAAAACAGGGGTTGGAACTTTGGAATGTGCCAAAGAACAAGGTGGTTCGGCGTTGGCCTAACATCAAGAGCGCGGATTACGTTGATACTTCACCTCGCCTTTCGATGATGGCCGTTCATCATGGCTCGATCATTGAGTTTTGGAAGTTCGACCCGAAGTGGCTCCGCTAAAATTCAAAGCGTCCGGCTTTCAAGTCGGGCGCTTTTTCGTTAGACCAAACGCGCCACACTTGCCCGCGCCGATGATTCCGCTCAAGACGCTTCCCGATGCGCCGCGCCCTCCGTTTTGGGCGCGCGCCATCGCGCTTTCGATTGCGCTTGTGTGGCTCGTTCAACTCGGCGCACTCGCGTTTCGCGGGCAGGATTTGGCGCTTCGATTCGGCGTTCGTCCGGTTTGCTTTTTTCATCCGGCGAGTTGCGGCGTTTCGGCGATTTCAGTTCCGCCGCTTCATCTCGAACCGGTGCTCTGGCTTGGCTGGGCGAACGCGCCATTTGGACGGTTGGTTGTGTCGCCGCTCGTGTCGCTGTGGCTTCATGCCGACTGGTGGCACGTGGCGGGGAATTTGTTGTTTTTGCTGGTGTTTGGCGGGGCCGTCGAAGGCGAAATCGGGCGCTTTCGGTTTTTGCGACTTTATTTGGGCGGGGGACTGGTCGCAACGGCGTGTCACGTCGTGTTCAACGCGACATCGGATGTGGCGACCATTGGCGCTTCGGGCGCCATCGCGGCGATTTTGGGCGCGCATTTTTGGCGGTTGCCGCGCGCGTGGGTGCTGACCTATTTTCCGCCGGTCTTTTTGTTTCCCGTTCCCGCTCCGCTGTTTGGGATTGTGTGGATAGGAGCGCAAATGTTGGGCGCGTGGCACGATTTTCATTTGCCGTTTTTGCTGCCTTCAAGTGGCGCAAACATCGCGTGGACGGCGCATCTGGGCGGCTTCGGGTGGGGCGCTTGGGTTGGCTGGCGCTCCGGTTCGCGGCGCCCACATAAAAATCGTGGGCGAACGCGAACTAAAGATGTTCGCGGGGTCTCAAATGTGGGAAAATGAAATTTGGACGCCGGTTTTGTGATGCCCCAAAGTAACGGTTAATAAAGCGACCTCTTTCGCAGCCAACGAAGCGGTCAGCCTTCGCTGACACATTCGAACTCAGCCTGTGTCAGCGAAGGCTGACCGCTTCGTTGGCTGTGAAAGAGGTCGCATGAAAACTTGTGGCACTTCGCCCCGCGTTGGTTCTTGTTCATGTCTCGATTCTTTTTGCGCGCGACCGCTTTTTTCCTCGCGCTTTTCTGTCTGGGCGCGCCTCCTCTTGTCCGTGGCGCACAGACAACTTCTGCCGCACCGTTCAAAGCGGCACCTTTGTTTAGCCCCGCCGACATTTCGTTTCGCACCTTGCCCAACGGCGTGCGCGCGCTCGTCAAACGAACGCCGGGCGCTGAAACGCTGTCCCTTCAGGTGTGGATTCGCGCGGGCAGTCGCTTTGAAAGCGACAAAAACGCGGGCGTGGCTCATCTCATCGAAACCGCCGCTGTGCGCGCCGCCAAAAACCAGCCCGCGCGACCGACCGGCGAAGGGGGCTTAAGCGGCGCGATGCGGGGTATCGGCGGGGACGCGGGCGCGCTCACTTCGCGCGACGCCACGTTTTATTCGGCGACCGTCGCCACTCCTTTTGCTCAACAAGCCTTCGACGCGCTCGCCAACACGGTTTTGCGACCCGATTTGAGCGATGCTGCCGTTGAAGATGCCAAGCTGAGCGTCGCTGACGACCTGACGCGCCGCACGCTCGATTCGGTCGCTTCAGCGTCCGACTTGGCCTACGCGACGGCGTTTGCGCGCCATCCCTATCGTCGCCCGGCCATTGGAAGCGACGAATCGGTGGCGAATCTGAGCGGAGCCAAAGCGCGCGACTATTACAAAACGCGCTACGTCGGCGTCAACACAACCGTTGTCTTGGTGGGCGACATTGATTTCACTCGCGGACAAAACCTGATCCGCGCGGCCTTTGGCGCGATGCCGCGCGGCGTTCGAGTCGAACCCAAAATCGCGCTCGATCCTTTGCCCAAAACGCGCGAGGCCTCGCGCCGTGCGGGGTTGTCGCGCGATGCGGTGGCGCTCGCGTGGCGCTCGAGCGGCATCGAAAACCCGCGCGATGTCGTGACTCTCGACACGCTCCTTTCGCTCTGGCGCGAAGGCGTCAACGCCAATTTGCGCGGGCGCCTTTTGCGGGGTGGGCCGGATTCGACCGACAATCCGCCGCTCGCTTCGGCGTATGAAGTCGATTTTCTCACCCAGCGCGACGCCGGGCTGTTCCTCATCACGCTCGTGGGCACCGTTGACAAAGCGGGAGCGGAGCGCGCGGTTTTGGATGAAGTGGCCCGCGCCCGCGACGGCGCGCTGTCGCCCGCTGAAATCGAGCGCGCCAAGAAAATGCTGCGCCATCAATACATCGAGCAGGGCGAAAATCCCGCCGGTCAGGCGGGCGCGCTCGGCTTTTACGATGCCATTTCGTCCTATCAGTTCGCCGTCAACTACCTGTCGCTGTGCGAGGGCGTGACGGCTTCGGACATCCAGCGAGTCGCCCGCAAATACTTCGCGCCCACGGCTATGGTGCGCGTCGAGTTGATTCCGCTCATCCCGCCTCAAGAGCAACCCGGCATCCCGCGTCCGGGCGACCCCAACATCGTCACGGCGTTGTTGGCTCTTCGTGTCAGTGCTCGATAAACGCCTTTTCGTTTGGCTCTGTAATGGTCGTCGCGCTGTTTTTGAGCGTTTGAAAAGTCATCGAGAACGCGAAGCGTCAGCGAGTGCCTGGTTCAGCGCGCGAAGCGCCATCAAGATAATGATGCGCCTGTAACGCGCCACACAATGCACTCGCTGACGCTTCGC
>JAABUM010006716.1_pt1 | contig 11090 bp, 15 predicted proteins | sample 5559161 | NCBI WGS metagenome assembly JAABUM01 (sample SAMN10711868, study PRJNA513369) | rock metagenome | isolation source: Antarctica rocks | place: Antarctica: Victoria Land, Siegfried Peak nord | reverse complement strand
ACCTGAAGGGGCCCTCGTGGCGGACCCGCGACCGCCCCGCCACCGCGGCGGCGGCACCGGAGGCGTCGGCGTAGCTGTACCACTTTTATTTCGGCACGCCGTCCACTTGCTTTTCGGCGCTTACAGCCCTGGCCCTGCGGCGCGGCGCGACCGACAACCTGAGCGCGGTGGTGCTCCGATACAGCGCGGGCGACACCCCGCCCGCCCGTCGCCTCATCGGGCGGGGCGCGACGCTGGACTGACTCCTCACCCCATAGCCATCGAGCAAGATGCTCTGTCTGTCGGCTATGAATATAGCGATGATGATCCCTGATGATTTGTAGGCGCTCGCTGCGCCGCCAGCGTGCCTCCCGCCGCATCGGCACGGTGGGGGACCGTGGCGGCACTCCTGTGGCGCTCTCAATGGTGTCAGCTCCGGCGGCACGGTCGGCAGCAGCTGGCACGCGCAACCGGGTGCACCAAGGCCACGGAGTTGCGGTGTGCCGAGCAGATCTCCCCAAGCGTAAGGCGACCCCAGCGCCAGAGCTTTGCGATCTCCCCACGATGCTTCTTCGCGCGGTCATCGCCGAGCCAAGCCAGGACTCGTGGCGTCACGGTGGGAACATGACCGCAGACTAGCGGGGGTCGAACTCAGCGCAGCAGGAGGCGGATATCGCGCACGGCCTGATCGGGCTCGAGCGCGAGCCCGTCGTAGAAGGCCCGCATGTGGCCCTGCCGGTCGATCAGCACGAACCGGTTGCTGTGCATGATCTCGCCGCCCTCACCATCATCGGCGACCGATTCGGCCGCCGCGCCCGGTGTCGCCGGGAGCGGCACCACGGCCTGGAAAAAGCCCTGGACGATGACCCGCATCAGCTCATCCTCCGGGCCGGTGAGGAAACGCCAGGAATCGGGCGTCGCCTCGTGCTGCTCGGCGTAGACTCGCAGCACGGCGGGCGTATCGTGGGTCGGGTTCACCGTCAGGGAGAGGAGCTGTACGCGCGTGCCGAGGAGTCCCTCCCGGCGCAGACGGTCGCGGAGGGCCTGCATGCGCGCGGTCAGCAGCGGACACGACTCGCGACAGCCGGTATAGACGAAGTCGACGACGACGACCTTGCCCCGGAGGTCGTCGTCGACCACCGTCTGCCCCGCCTGATCGGTCAGGGTGAAGGTCGGGGCCGGGCCGAAATCGTCCAGGCCCGGGCTCTGGGCCAGCCGCCAGCCGCGATAGCCGATGAGGACGACGAGCAGCACGCTGATCAGGCCGAGGGCCACGAGCACGCGCGGATGGAGGAAACGCTGCATCGGGGTTCGTCTCCTGTCTCAGTAGAATCGCGTGTAGTAGAGCCGCTGCATGGCGATGCTCAGCCAGAAGAAGCGATCGGTGAGGAACAGGATCCCCATCGCGATCAGGACCAACCCGCTCGTCCAGTTGAGGAGCCGCCGGTGTCGGCGCACCCAGCCGAAGGCCCCGACCATCCGGCTGAAGCCGACACCGGTCGCCACGAAGGGCACCGCCAGCCCGAGCGCATAGAGCAGCAGCAGCGCCGCACCCTGGCCGAGCGTCCCGGTGGCCCCCGCGTAGAAGAGGATCGCCGCCAGGATCGGCCCGACGCAGGGCGTCCAGCCGAAGGCGAAGGCCATCCCCAGCAACGCCGGGCCGACCGGACCGAGCGCCGCGCCCGAGAGGCGGACGCGCCGGTCGCGCGCGAGGAAGGGGACGCGCACCACCTCCAGCACCAGCAGTCCCATCGCGATCATCAGCGCGCCGGCCACCTGGTTGACCAGCCGCCGACTCGGCCCGACGAGGCCGCCGACGAGCGACGCCGCGATGCCGAGCAGGACGAAGACCAGGATGAAGCCGAGGACGAACAGGAGCGCGGCGCGGAGGACCCGCCCGGTGTGCGCCCGCCCGCCCGTGGCCAGGTCATCGTAGGGGACGCCGGAGACGAGCGAGAGGTAGCCGGGGATGAGCGGCGCGACGCAGGGCGAGAAGAAGGACGCCACCCCGGCACCGAAGGCGAGCGCCCAGCCGACCTGGGGGACGAGATCGTTCATCGCAGCGCCTCCTCGATGAAGCCCGTCAGCTGATCGCCCGTGATCTCCCCCAGCCACCGGCGACGGATCCGGCCCTGCCGGTCGATGACCACGGTCGCGGGCAGCCCGCTCACCCCGTAGGTGCGCGCGATGTCGCCCTCCGGATCGGGGCCATTCGGGTAGCGGAGGTCGAACTCCCGGAGGAAGTCCCGCGCGTCACCCGCGCGATCCTGGAAGTCGACGCCGACGAAGACGACATCCCGGTCGCGGTAGGCGTCTGCCGCGGCGGCGAAGCGGGGGGCCTCGCGGCGGCAGGGCGGGCACCAGGAGGCCCAGAAGTTGACGACCACCACCGCGCCCCGGTGCTCGGCCGGTCGGAAGGTGCCGCCGTCGAAGAGCGGCAAGGCGAAGTCGGGTGCCGCGCCGCCCCCCGTGGCATCGCGCAGGCGGCGGGCCAGGTCGAGCCGCGCCCCGACACCGGCGCGCGCCGCCTCGAGGGCGGCTGCGGCCGGGCCGAGCGCCAGGAGGACCGCCGTCAGGGACAGCGTGAGCCCCCAGAGGAGGAGGCCGAGGTGCCACCGGGCCGGGCGGATACGCGCCGGTCGTCGCGGTCGCCGGACGCCGCTCATCGCGCCGCCCCCCCGGCCTCGGCGACGAAGGCGGCGAGCTGCGCGTCGGTCAGCGGGCCGATCCAGTGCCGCGCGATCGTGCCGTCCGGGCGGACGAAGAACGTCTCCGGGATGCCGGTCACGCCGTAGTCGATCGCCGTACCCTTGGCATCGGGGCCGTTCGGGTACGTGACGCCGAACTGGCGCAGGAACGCGCTTGCGTCCGTCTCGGTGTCCCAGACATCCACACCGATGGAGACGACGCCCCGGTCGCGGTTCGCGCGCCAGCCACGCTCCAGGACCGGGGCTTCCTCGCGGCAAGGCGGGCACCAGGAGGCCCAGAAGTTCACCACGACGACCTGGCCCCGCTGTTCCGAGAGCCGGAAGGCCGGGCCGCCGTACAGCTGGAGCTGGAAGTCGGGGGCCGGGCCGGGCAGCACGCGCCCGAGCTGCCCGGTGGTATTGACGGCGATCCCCCCGACGGCCTGCTGGCGGAGCAGGCCATACCCGAGGAGGCCCAGGAGTGCGAGCAGCGCCGCCGTCACGCCGCCGATGAGCAGCCAGCGCCAGCGCCCGGGGCGGCGCGGCGCGGGCGCAGTGCCCTCCGCCGCACCGCCGGGCGAGTACCCGGCGACGATGTGCGCCGCCCCGGGCGCGGGCTGCTGCGCGCGATCGCCATCGACCGCCATGCCTACCCCCGCACCCGAGCATCGGCGGCGCGGGCGACCGCCGCCGCCTCGCGCACGACCGGAGATTCCTCCGCCTCCAGCCGGGCGATCGCCCGCACAATCTCCTGATGCCGACCCTGCAGGTCGGTCGCCCGAGCCTTGAGGTCCGCCAGATCCTCGTCGCGGATGCGCCCAGGCAGCGCCACCCCACGCACCTCTGTCGGTCGTTGCGCCTCCCCCGACTGCTGCGGCTGGCTGGCGCACTGTCCGCCGCCCATGCCGCGCATCATGAAGAGCATCGAGAGCGGGCAGGCGGCGACGAGCAAGAGCGGCACCGCCGCCCCGATGAGATTCGGGGCCACCGCCCAGACGCCCAGCCCGATCGCGACGAGCCCGACGAGGGCTTCCCAGTTCAGACACATTCCGCCGCGTTTCATCGGTCTCTCCCTGGCACTATCCCGGTGTACAGGCCACGCGATCCCGAGGGGCCGTGTGCCGGGGTCATCACGGCCGCTGCGCCCCCATCGCGTCTCGCCCGTTCGGGGGGCGTCAGCCGATCAGGGTCGCCGGTTCGCGGCCACCGCTCGCCCCCGCCGGTCGCACCGTAGCCCCCGACTGCCCGAGTTGCGCGGCGAGCGCCGCCTGTTGCGCCTCGATCGCAGCCAATTGTGCGTGGAGCGCCGCGAGTTGCGTATCCGGCCCCGTATGGTCGGTGCGCACGGCTATCGCCACGTCGCGCGACGCGGGCGCGTCCTGCCGCGTATTCAGGCGCATCATCAGCCACATCATCCCGCCCATCAGCACCGGGCAGGCCAGGAGAGGCAGCAGGGACAGGAGATACGTCGCGTTCATCGGTCCTCCTCGACGTCGCTCGTCGGCTGGCGATCCTCGTCAGCACCGGGAGTACAGCGCGGCGGAATTATGGTAGCGCCCCTCTTGCCGTCAGTGATTGTCCGACGCCCCTATCGGAGCTTCACCGGTGGGATGCCTGCCGTACCGCCCCCCCGCCGCCGGGCGGATATCCCCGTCCGGTCGGCGGGCGAGGTGCCAGAGCCCGAGCACGCTCTCCGCGCCGTCGACACGCCAGACCCCGTCACGACGAGGGAATGCCCGCCCGCCCCGGGGATCGGCCGACCGGGACACGAACCCCAGGGCGAGCAGGGCGGCGAGGAGCGCGGCGAGCGCGGCGCAGAGGGCGAGCGCCCCGCCCCCAACGTCCGCTGTCAGCGCGTCGCACCAGCCGCCCATCACAGCGCCCAGCCAAGCGCGCTGGCCGGGCCGCAACCCAGCAGGGCGAGCCCGCCGACCAGGGTCAGCGCGCCGGTGACGAGGAGACCGATGCACGCCAGCCCGGGGCCGACCGCGACCGCGAGCGGGCGCCCGACCTGCGTGTCGCGGGACGGCGCGGGGGCGGCGAGGAGTCGGGCGATCCGCTCCTCGAACGCCGCCCCGTCCCCGACGAGCGAAGGGGACGGGGCGAGGCGCGGTCCGCCGAGTGCCGGTTGCCAGACCTTCACCAGCGCGCTCGCCAGGGCCAGCGGCCGTCCGGTGAACGCGACGGCCACATCGTCGCAGGCGAGTTCGCGCTCGCGCTGGAGCTGGCGCTGGACGATCCGGCTCGCCGGCAGGTAGCAGAACGCATCGCGGAGCACCGTCGCCAGCCAGGCGGCGAGGTAGTCGCGCCGCGCGATGTGCGCCAGCTCGTGGGCGAGGACCGCCTCCAGCTCGGGCCGGTCGAGGTGTGCGGGCATCCAGGTCGACAGGAGCACCGTCGGCCGCCGCAGCCCGCACACGAGCGCCAGCGGCCGGTCGAGGGTGCAGACGAGCACGCGCGGCGGCGGCACGCCCGCCCGCACCGCCAGGTGGGCGACCAGCCCCTCCAGCTCGCGCCCGGCCGACAGGCCGCGACGACCCACGACCCGGCCCAGCAGGGCGAGCCTGAGCCCTCCCAGCGCCAGCCCGCCGAACGCGAGCAGGGCCACCCCCGACACCAGGGCCGGGGCCAGCCCCCGATCCCAGCGCGGAGCCCGCAGGAAGCAGTCCCGCCCGGCGAAGTGGCCGACGGCACCGCCGATCGCGACCAGGACCGCGAGCGGTGCCGCCAGGATCAGCCCCTGCACGATCCGCCGCCCCGGCCGGGTGCTCAGCCGTCGCAGGAGGCCGAGGCCGAGGGCACCGACGAGGAGCTGCAGGATGGCACCGGCGAGGAACAGGGCGCTGTGCATCCCTTACCGCCCCTCCTCGCCCGCGCGGCGGCGCTCGATCTCGTCCAGCAGCGCGCGGGCTCGCGTCACCGCCGCCGGGTCGGGCAACGCCGCCGGATCCGTGTCCGTCGCCCCGGCGAAGCCGACGAGCAGGCTCTCCAGGACGCGCCCGACGAAACCCGACACGAACGCCGCCTGTGTCAGCGTCGGGTAGTAGACGTAGGCGTGCTCCCGTTTCTCGGCCCGCAGCAGCCGCTTCTTCGCCAGCCGGGTCATCGTGTTCATGACCGTGGTGTAGGCGATGCGCCGACCCGCATAGAGGATCTCGAAGACATCGCGCACCGTCGTACCCGCGTCGCCCGGTCGCGCCCAGACGATCTCCATGATGTCGGCCTCCAGATCGCCGAGCACCTTGCGGATGCCCGGACGGTCGGGCCGGACCGCGCCGATCGCGGGTTCCGTCTCCATGCCGCGCCTCCTGAGCGGCCCGCAGCGGCGGGCCATGCGTGTGTCGGCACCGATGTTGCGCGCCCCATTGTAGCGGGCGACCCTACCACGAGCAATGGTACGCGCGACGGCAAGCGGGTCGTCAATGGCCCCCGCCCCAGCTTTGCCCGCCGTCGTCGCTGCGGTAGACGCGCCCCTGTCCCCCTTGTACCGCGATCACGAGCACCCGCCCCGGCCGCGCCGGGCTGACGGCGACCGCGGCGACATCGCCGCCCGGGAAGGGCGACCGCGTCCAGGAGGTGCCGCCGTCCGCACTCGTGTAGAGTCCGCCCGCGCCGCCCGCGTAGACGACCCGGTGGTCGGCGGGATCGACCGCCAGCGCCATCGCGCTACGCCCGTCGAGGCCGTTCGCGACCGGTGCCCAGCTGCGCCCCCCATCGGCGCTGCGGAGCACGCCCGCGCTCATGCTGCCGGCGTAGAGGGTCTCCGGGCTGCCGCCCGCGCTGGCCAGCGCCAGCACATCCCCCGGGAGTTGACCCGTCAGGGGCTGCCAGGTCCGCCCGCCATCGCCGCTGGTGAAGGCACCGTGGCCGACGACCAGGGCCGAGAGCCGCGCCGCGTCGTCCGGGTCCATGGCGAAGCCGTGGATGTCGGTACCCGGCAGGTTGTGCGCGACCGGCCGCCAGGTGACGCCACCGTCCGTGCTGGTCTGGAAGACGTCGTGTCCGGCCAGATAGAGCAGGCGCGGATCGGCGCGGCTCACGGCGAGATTCATCGCATCGAACCCGCGGCGGTCGACGAGCGGCGTCCAGGTCGTCCCCCCATCGCCGGTGCGGAGCAGACCGTTGTGATGGCCGAAGAAGGCGACGTCGGGGTCGGTGGGGCTGAACGCGAGCGCATGGAAATCGCCGGTCTCGAGCGTCGCCAGCGCCTGCCCAGCCCCGCGTCCCGCGCGCACGACCAGCAGCGCGGCCAGCACCGCGCCCACGAGGAGGATACCGAGGATCACCTGCGGCCGCGGCGTCGGCCGACGCGCGATGGCTGCCCGTCCGGCCGGTCGCACCGGACCCTTCCCGCCACGGGCGGTGACGGGACGCCGGGTCGCCGAGTCGCGCGCCATCCTGACCTCCTCACTCCGATCCAGTCGCCGCCCGGCACCGCGCTGCATCTCCGCCAGCGCCCGGACCCTCCCGTGCGTCACCGGCACCGGTGCGGCAGCGGGTGGCGGCTGCACCGTCACTATACCTTGCCTTCGTACCATGTGCAATGGTAGAGTTGTGCTGGCATGCTTCACGGCTCGGGATCGAGCAGCAGGGCGCTACTACGGGCATCGCGACGCAACGCGACTCGCCGCTGATACCGATCACCGGCGGGCGCACCAGCATTCGGGCAGGAGGAGCGTGTGGACGACCGGCGGGACGTGGGGCGGGACATGGCGCGCGAGATGCCCGCCGATAACGGGCGGGGAACGGGGGCAGCGGATGGCCCAGACGCGCTCCGCATCGTGCTGATCGCCCTGGGGGTGGTACTGCTGGTGGCGTCACTCCCGCTGCTCTTCATGGGCGGGATGATGGGCATGATGATGGGCGGGCCGGGCTCCATGGGGATCCTGGCGCTGCTCGTGCTCGCGGCCGGGGCCGTCATCCTGGTGATCGGTATCCGGCGACGGTAGGCGGATATCCCGTGCGGACCTTGCGGGGTGCCACGGATCGCGACGCGGTGGCGCGGCGGGGGGCGGGCGAGGTCGCGCCCGGTGGTCCGCAGGAGGAGAGCACGTGAGCGCCCCGGTGGTCCTCGTGGTCGACGACGAGCGCCCGCTCGTCGAACTCGTTGCCGACTATCTGGCGCAGGAGGGCTATCGGGTGCTGCGCGCCCACGACGGACGGACGGCCCTCGACCTAGCCAGACGCGAGCGACCCGACGTGGTCGTGCTCGACCTGCTGCTCCCGCAGGTGGATGGCCTGGAGGTGTGCCGCCAGATCCGCACGTTCGCCGATCCCTACATCATCATGGTGACCGCGCGCGCGGAGGAGGTCGACAAGCTCGTCGGCCTCGCGGTCGGGGCCGACGACTACCTGACGAAGCCCTTCTCGCCCCGGGAGTTGGTGGCCCGCATCAAGGCGATGCTGCGCCGACCACGGGACGGGGGCACCGCGGGTGCCCCGCCGCCCGGGCCGCCGCGGCAGTTCGGCGAGCTGATCATCGACGAGGGCGCGCACGAGGTGCGCCGAGGCAGCGCCCCGCTCGCGTTGACCCCGCTGGAGTTCGCATTGGTGCTCCTCCTCTCCGCGCACCCCCGCCGGGTCTTCACGCGCCGGGGGTTGCTGGAGGGGATCTGGGGGGCGGAGGACTACGGCGACGACCATGTCGTGGACGTCCATATCTCCAACCTGCGCCGCAAGCTGGAGCGCGATCCCGCCGCGCCGGTGTACATCGAGACGATCCGCAGCGTCGGCTATCGCTGGGGGCCACGGCCATCATGACCCGGGTCGTCGGCGGCAGGCTCGGCGCGCGCGTCAGGGGCAGTATCCGCGCGAAACTGCTCCTGTCCTACCTGCTCGTCGTCGCGGTCGGGGCGCTGACCGTCATCCTCGCCGTGCTCCTCAGCGGCCCGGCGTTCTTCGACCGCGCCATGCGGCAGCTGGGCGACCTGCCGGGGATGGCCGGGATGGCCGAGGCGGCCCGCACCGACCTCACCGCGGCCTTCATCGACGCGATGTTCCGTGCCGTGGCCGTCGCCAGCGGGGTGGCGACCCTCGCCGCGGTCCTGACCGCCATCGTGGTCAGTCGCCGCCTCACCACGCCGATCCGCGACCTGGCGCGGGCCAGCGCCCGGCTGGCGGCGGGCCGATACGGCGAACGGGTCGGCACGGCGGAGGAGGACGAGCTGGGCGCGCTGGCCCGGGGGTTCAACGCCCTGGCCGCGACGCTGGAGCAGACGGAGCGGCAGCGCCTGACCCTGATCGGCGATGTGGCCCACGAGTTGCGCACGCCCCTGGCGACGATCCAGGGCGCTATGGAGGGGCTGCTCGACGAGGTCGTCGCGCCCACCCCCGCGTTGTGGGCGCAGCTGCACGGTGAGGCCGGACGCCTGCGCCGACTGGTGGACGACTTGCAGGAGTTGTCGCGCGCCGAGGCGGGCGCGCTCCCCCTCCAGCCCGTGGCGCTCGATGCCCGCGCCCTGCTCGCGCGCGCGGCGGACCGGATGCGCCCGCACTTCGCGGCCGCCGACGTCGCGCTCGCGCTCGACGGCACCGACGGCCTGCCGCCCGTGCTGGCCGACGCCGACCGGACGCTGCAGGTGCTCCTGAACCTGCTCGGCAACGCGCTGCGCCACACGCCGGTCGGCGGGACGGTGACCCTCGGTGTCCGCGCGCTCGACCGGCGGATCATCCTGACCGTGGCCGATACCGGGGGCGGGATCGCACCCGAGGATCTGCCCCACCTCTTCGAGCGCTTCTACCGCGCCGACCGCTCGCGCTCGCGCGCCAGCGGCGGGAGCGGCATCGGGCTCACGATCGCGCGGGCGCTCGTCGAGGCGCAGGGCGGGACGATCAGGATCGAGAGCCCCGGCCCCGGTCGCGGCGCGACCGCCTGCGTCACCCTGCCGCAGGCGCGGCCCGATCTTGACCGAATCTTGACCCCCCGCCGCACGGATCCTTGAAGCGGGGGGCCTAGACTGGATCGTGTGAGGGACGGTGCTCCCCGCATGCGAACGGTCTGGACGGACAATGGCGATGGGAGGATGACGGATGGGCATGATGGGTGGTTGCGCCACGGGCTGGGGATGGGGGTTGCTCGGGCTCGTGGGGATGCTCGCGTTCTGGGTGCTGGTGGTCGGGCTGATCGTCTACGCCGTGCGCGGCTTCGGCCATACCGGACCGACCCCGGTCACCTCGCGCGGGGCGACCGGGGATCGCGCGCTCACCCTCCTGCGCGAGCGCTTCGCGCGCGGCGAGATCGACGAGGAGGAGTATCAGCGGCGCTACCGGGCGCTGGACGAGGAAACGCCGCCGCTTTAGCACGGTCGTGTCGACCGTGCTAAAGCCGGTGAGCGGGAAGGTCCGCCACTGCGTGCAGTACGACAGCAATGGCCACCCTCCCCCGAGGGACGCGCGGGAAGCAGCGCCGGAGGAGCAGAAGCGGGGCACTCCCCAAGAGAAAAGGAACGCGCGTGAAACGACGACGATTCCGGCTCGCGGTGGTGCTCGCGCTGCTCGCGGCCACCATGACGATCGGCGGGGTCGCCCTGGCCCGCAACGCCGAGCCGACACCGGGGGGCGCGGCATCTGCGGCCGCGGCCGACCCCTTCATGGGCGTTGCTGACCCGTCAGCGCCCTACGACCTGCGCTTCCTCGACGAGATGCTCATGCACCACGAGGGGGCGATCGTGTCGGCGCGCATGATGATCGGCAATTCGTCCCGCCCCGAGCTGCGCGACCTCGCCCGGCGCATCATCGACGGCCAGCAGCGCCAGGTCGATCAGATGCGTGCCTGGCGTCAGCAGTGGTACCCCGATGCCGGTGTGCCTACGACGGACATGGGCAGCAGTTCGGGCGGCGGCGGAATGATGGGTGGGACCGGAGGCGTGATGAGTGGGAGGATGATGGGCGGCTCGATGGGCGGCGACACCGCCGATCGCATGTTCCTGCGGATGATGATCCCGCACCAGCAGCTGGCGATCGACATGGCGCAGGATGCGCTCAAGAATGTGCAGCACGACGAGCTGAGAGGCCTGGCGCGGGCGATCAGCGCCGACCAGGCGGCGGAGATCACTGAGATGGAAGGCTACCTCCAGGCCTGGTATGGCGAGGACAGCACGCGCGACACCGCCGCACCGATGCGCGACATGATGTACCGGATGCCGGGCGGGCGAGGCCGGTGACGCCTCGCTCGGCGGCGCGTGTCCCCCGCGAACGCCACGAGCACAGAGGCCAGATGGCATCGCGGTCGTCGGTGCCGAGGAGGCAAGCATGTTCGACCGTACTGTTCCATCGTCCGACACGGACGGCCTCGACACGAGACCGCGAAGTTCTGGTGGGCTGTAGAGTGCGGTGGCGCGTCGAACCGGGGTGCTGCTGGCGCCGTGTTGCGGTCAGGCGGCGGCACGCAGGCCGTCGGCGAGCCAGGTAAAGGTCGTCACGGCG
>JAABUM010006715.1_pt1 | contig 11091 bp, 15 predicted proteins | sample 5559161 | NCBI WGS metagenome assembly JAABUM01 (sample SAMN10711868, study PRJNA513369) | rock metagenome | isolation source: Antarctica rocks | place: Antarctica: Victoria Land, Siegfried Peak nord | reverse complement strand
CATCGACACCACCGACCTCGACAAGGGCGACAGCACCCGGGGTACGCAGCTGCGCGAACGCACCGCCGAATCCGTCCTCGTGACCGCAGCACGGGAGGAGGGGTGGAAGCTCGGCGGCAAGGGCGGAGACCGCCTCGGTACCTGGACAAGGGTGTGGCGGGGAGAAAAACGGGGCGTGTTCGTGGCGCTGATCTCCGGCATGAGCCCCGACCCCTCGGAGACACCGGTCCTCAGCGATGACCCCGCCCCAGCCACGTTGGCTCGGCGGCTGGGGTTGTTCGCCGCCGCCGTGGGGGCTCCCTGGGCGATGAGCGGCTCCACCACCGGCATCGACCTCATGATCAGCCTGCGGGCCAAAGACCGCGACAAGCTGTTCACCCCCCACGAGCCGGTGCCGCCCGCTGCGATGAACACCCTGGAGTCGGACTTCCGGTGGTCCCGCAAGCCCACCGAGGCTGAGGCGGCACACCGCTACGTGCACGGCTATGACCGGGGCGGCTCCTACGCCGCGGGAGTGGCCGGCCTCGAACTCGGCGTCGGCACCCCGACGCATCATCCCGACGGGGTGGCGTTCGACCCGAAGCTCCCCGGGTACTGGAAGGTCGAAATCCCCGACGCCGCGGACTGGCGCTACCCGCACCCACTGAACCCCCGCGGGTCGACCCCGTCGATGTGGGTCACCACCCCGACCCTGGCGATGGGCTACGAGCTGGGCTACGAACAGCCCGTGCTGCAGGCCTACACCTGGAGCGAGCACCTGCGGATCCTCGACCCCTGGTATGCCCGAGTCCGCGATGCCCGCACCCAGCTCGACATCGACGACGTCGATGCCCAAGCCGCCCGCGACATGCTCAAGGTGGTCTACGCGCACACCTTCGGGATGATGGGTTCCGAGCTGCACATGCGGAACAGGATGGGATACGCCCCCGACCGACGCCACCACATCGTGGCCAAAGCACGGGCCAACGTGCTGCGCCGAATCCTGCAGATCGGTCGGGACAGTGACCGGTGGCCGGTCGCGGTCACCGCCGACACCGTGCTGTACACCTCCGATGACCCGGACCCCATCAGTGCGTGGCCCGGGAAGTCCAACACCCTCGGACGCGGGTTCGGTCAGTACAAGGCCGAGGCGTCGGGGTTGCTGGTCGAGCAGCTGGCGCATCTCGGTGCGGGCAACGGTTACCGCGGCAAGGACCTGCTGGACACCGAGTGGGATCCCGCCGCCGCAGGGGGTGCCTGATGAGCAGGGTGGAATGGATCCAGCGGGAGGGCTACTCGCTGTCCTCGATCATCAACGGGTGCAACTATCACTACCAGTGCCTGACCTGCGGTGTCGCGATCGATGACGACCGCACGGGGACGTGGACCAGTGTGCACACCCAGTGGCACAACACTATTCAGCCAGTGGGTGCCGCACGGGGTGAGATCCGATGAAGAAGCAGGGATTTACCGCAGCCCTGCGGGGCACCTTGTTCTCCGCGTTCAGCGGCAACACCGGTGATGTGTCCGGGAGCCCCGACGCCGATGTGCACGGCATGTTGATGGCCATCGGTGGGCCCGGGAAGACCAAGTCGGGCATCGATCTCACCGCGGCCGCGAAGGAGCTCGGTGTCACCCGACGCACTGTGGAGCGCTGGGTCACGACGGCTGGGGAGAGGAACAAGCTGAGGGGGGCGAACCTGTCCAAGGTGGTCGCCAAGTCGCGGCAGGTGGCGACCACGCAGAAGGGGCGGCGGCGGGCCGTGGCCCGGATCCGGGACACCGGGGGGCCCGGGGGTTCCTCGACCGCCCGCTACGGCAGCAAGATCACGTTGAAAGGTACGCAGGGTCCGGCGGCGGCGGGCAAGGACTACCTGCGGGATCGCAGCATCAGCCTGCAGCTGGATCCCGAGTCTGCCCAGGGCATGTTCGACGCCTACGCCGAGGGCGGAGACAAGGGCTTCGTGGGGTGGATGGAGGGCTACGCCGGTGACACCTACGTCGACGGGTGGTCGATCGGCAGCATCGACAGCTTCCAGATCGGGGAGTGATCCCGGTGGGCAGGGTGGCGCGGTCGCCGGGCCCGCGGTGGACGACCTCCCAGCTGGCGGCGGCGTTGGCGGTGCGTTTCGGCATCACCCCCACCGGGACCCCTGACACGGCGGCCGCGGCGGCAGGACTCGGGGTCAGCCGGCGCTCCGTGCAGCGCTGGCTGCATGGAGCCAGCCGCGCCCGGGCCCACATCCCCGGGCACCGGATCACCCAGATCACCTGCCCCGACCCGCAGGTGCTGCGCCAGGAGGACCTCAACGCCACCTACGCCCGCGATGCCATCGACCGCCTCCAGTTGCCCCGCGGCAAAGGTGTTGAAGACTCCTGGCGCACCCAGCGCTGGTTGGAACCTCATCTGGTGGCTGTCCTCGAGGTGCCGATTGCGCAGCTGGGCCGTGTGCGGGTCCGGCAGGCCAGCATCACTCGCGGTGCAGACCGGGCGATGAAAGCCCTGCGCCGGCGGGGAGAGATCGTCGATTTCACCATGGTCCCCACCCGCTTCCACGCCACCGTGCTGGTGCATGAACTGCTCACTCAGGTGCGCCCGTGGCGGTTGCTGCCCCGCGAGGGGTACGTAGCTGTGGGGCGCAGCACCAGCTGGGCGTCGGCTGCGCCGGTGCCCGATTTGGGGCAGCTGGCCAGCACCCTTCACCTTCGCGGCTCGTAGCGGTCACACAGGGGGTGTCGCGTGCACCTTCCCCTGAGAAAGCCCCGAGCACGACCGGAGAGGTGAGCACCGTGGGACGCAAGAGGTACACCGCCAGCCCCGACGGGGCGGGGGCAGTTCTCGATGCCGACCGTGGTTCGGGCAATGCCGGCACCAAACTCGCCAGCGTGCTGGGCCGTGATGAAGCGCAGGAGCGCCAGGAGACACGGGAGGGTGCCCGGGATCTTGATGCCCGGGTGGAAGCGCACCCCGGGCTGAATCGCCAGCAGCGTGACCGGGAGCGGGCGACACCGCGTGACGTCACCGGTGATGTACCCGACCCGCGGATGGAGCGCACCCTGCCGATACCGGATCAGGTCCGGATGCCGATGAGCGCCCGGCAGCGCAGCGCACGCGCAGTCACCAAACGCGCCGTCCAGGACCGGCTTCCGAGCACGCAGTACACCGCGATGAACCGGATGGTCACCGACGACGCCCAGTGGCGCAGCGTCAACGATGCGGTGTCCGACGCCGCTGGTGACGTGCAGCAGCTCGAGGACTTCCAGATCGCCCAGATTCAGCGGGTCGACCGGTCGATCATGGCCTACGAGCGGGCTAATGACCGCGGGCATGTCGTGTACTGCAACGTGCAGATGCCCAGCGCGGTCAACGCGTCCAATCTCAGCGGCTTCCTGCGCAACACGTTCCGGCCCGGGAGCGCGATCGCTTTCGACCGCTTCACCATGGGTGCCCACACCATGCATGAAATCGAACGTGACGACCCGGACGCCCAGCGCACCGCGGTGTTCGAGATCCAGACCCTCCGCGGCGCCTATCTCGGGCGCTCCACCAGCCTCGATGACACCGCCCACCTCCTGCCCCGGGGCCCGCAGTATCAGATCGTTGGCACTCACACCGCGACCTACCAACGCCCGGACGGCAGTACCGGCCGCCGTGAGGTCATCCAGATCACCGACAGCCGGCAATGACCACCAACAGAGGAGAAAACATCATGGGATACACCGACGCACAGGGCCGACCCGAGATCGTCGTGAACGATTCCATCAAACGGGGCAACGCCGCCTACCGGCACGTCGACACCTCGGAGCCCGTCCCGCCACACACACCCCCCGTCGATGAGCACACGGGGCGGCAGGAGGAGAAGACAGCCCCGGACACCCGCAGGCGTTGACGTTTCGCAGCAGTTGGGTTTAGGCTCTGGTCCACCAACACCGAGCCTGACCAGCTCGCCGACCTCCAGGAGTCAGGAGACCTTCATGCACCCTCGACGTGTTCCCTCCACGCTCGTAACCCAGCACAAGACGATGCTGCTCGGCGCCCTCGCCCTCACGACCGCCGCGATCACCGCGTGTGGGCCGGCTACAAACCACACCCCGGTCACCCGCACCCCGGTGGCCAGTGCGGCGGGTACGTCGACCTCCACCGAAAGCTCCTCCCCTGCGCAGCCACAGGCGGGGAGCACGCCGGACGCGGGCGCGGCACCCGGTGGCGCCCTACCGATCGGCGACAGCAAATCCCCGATGCCACCGGCTGGTTCCTGTCACGCCGCTAACCGCAACGGCCAACCACTTCCCGACCCCGCATGCACCCCCGGTGTCACCAATTCTGCTGTCACTCCTTCCACCATTCAGGACACCATCTGTAAAAGCGGGTGGACGTCGACGGTGCGACCACCCACATCAGTCACCAACAAAATGAAGACAGAATCTGCCCGAGCCTACGGTCTCGCACCCACCGAGAAAGGCGAGTACGATCATTTAGTGAGCCTTGAACTTGGTGGGGCAGTAGATGATCCACGCAATCTGTGGGTCGAGATCGGGTCAATCCCCAATCCTAAAGATGCTGTCGAGAATAGCCTGAACCGTGCCGTCTGCGCGGGCCTCATTCCACTGCCTGTGGCGCAAACCGCCATTGCGCATCAATGGGTCACCGCGTTCGACGACGCTGGGCTCCGTGTAGCGGGCGCCAAGATCTGCCTCCGTGACAACCCCACTCGGTGCGTTGGTCACTAACGACCCGGCAGCACTCACCGACGGAGAGCTCAACATTTCTCGTGTGGGCACACCACCCGACACCGCGAGAGCGTCTGGCAGGAAGACCGGCGGAAGGACTCGTGCCAATCATGGCGGTGCACCCGGCCGCGGACTTCGAGAACGAGGAACAGCCGCACAGTGTTAGAGCTCCCCGGAAACGTCGTCCTCGTACTCGTCGTCTGGCGGCGGCGAGGCGCACGGGTGCTGACTCGCCTCGGTTGTCGTACGAAGGCGGCGGTGGGCGAGCGGCGACGGCGAACAAAAAACTTGGATCCACGGTCACAACGGGGTTTGCTGCACACCTTCTTGTGTGTGAAGGCACCCGCACACCCTGGAGCCAACTATGGCCACGAGCACCGCACACGCGACACCACTGACCGAGAGCCGCTGCGGCGACGCTAACCACCGCACGCTGCCCAGCGCCCAGGTCCGGGTTCGCACCTGGGCACCGGGAACCCGGTTTTCGATAGCGCGCAGCGACCCGGTGACGCATAGCCCTATCCGGGTGCTCCTTTCTCAGCGAGGTGGGGTTGTCCTTGATGGGGTGCCGGAACCGGTCTGGTTTCCCGGTCCTCTCGGTGAGTGTGCGCATCTGTTTGAGCTGATCCACCGGGTACATCTCGACGGGGATGAGCACCCGATGCGTCTGTCTGATCGGTGGATGGAGGCGAACCGATGAGAGAACTGTTAGCAGAGTGGGCGGTGAATGCCCTGCTGGTCCTGTTGCAGAAGGCATACACCCCATGATCGCGCGACGTGGTAAAGCACCTGGGCGGTGGCTGTCATGCCCGACCGAAGCGTTGCTGCGCCCATTGCTTGGTGTAGGACGTGGCGTCGGCTGCGGCGCACGCATCAGCGACCTGCTGCCAACTCAACCCCGCTGCCCTCGCCGCGGCGACCGCCGTCGGCCGCTCAGAGCGGGCAGCAGCGGTCAGCCGCTGCTGGTGGTGGCGGATCTGCAGCCGCGGATGTGTGTGCAGCCATTCTTCGATAGCGGGGGAATCGAACACGGTGCGGTGGTGGGAGTCCCGTTCCGGCAGGGGTGCGGGCATGCCTGCGGTGAGGTCGCTGCGCCGGGGACGCCGGGTTCGGGTGGCTGCGGCGGCACGCAGTGTCGACAGTGCCGGGCGGGTGCCCAGCACTGTCTCGATCCGGGACGCCAGCTGCTCATACGTCAGGTGGTGTGGCGACATGAACCCCCCTAGGTGTTGACGTTATGCAGCATGTACGGGAATGATGGCAGCTGACGTCGACGATAACGGTCGACAGGCCTGACCAGCCAAACAACTGTGAGGACACGACCATGACACGTACCCTTCTCTCTGGATCCGAACCGTATGCTGGACGTACTGCGAGCATGCTGGGTGACCCGGAGGCGCACCGATTCGGTGACGCCTCCGTGTCGTCTTCTTCTCCTCGCGCCCGGTGTTTCACCGACGGCGCCGGCTTGGACTGGGTCCCGCCGCACGAGCACGGTGTTGTGCCGGCTGCTTTGCGGCAACTGTGTGTGCAATGCCCGGTGCGGCAGTGGTGCTTGGACACCGCGGTCACCACGGACTCCGAGGGATACTGGGCCGGCACCACAACCGATGAGCGGATTCTGTTGCGGCGCACCGGTCCGGTTACCGTGACCCGTGCGGATGCTTTGCGCGGTGCGGACACGGCCCTGCACGCCCCGGGGGAGGAGTCGCGCACGTTCTACCGCAAGGGGTGCCGCTGCCGGGGGTGTCGGTGGCATCACGCCCGGGTTCGTGCTCAGGAGCGGTCTCGTTGCGACCGCCGGGCGCTGAGTAGCACCGCGGCGTGAGACGGTGATGGCCAACCTCCTTACCCCACCGCCGAAAGTGAGCACACCAATGTTGCTCGACACGCCGTGGGCTCGCGTCAAGCACCCCACATCCCTGTCTGCGGGTTTCGGTGCCGCCGATTTCATGGAGCTCGATGACGTCGAGTTCGCTCAGCTCCTCCGCGACAACGTGGCGCCCCGGCAGCCCACGGGGGCCGTCCGTGAGGCATGGGGGGAGTTCTGGCTGATGCTGGGCAGCAGTGAGCCCGAATTGGCCGACCGGGTCTTCGGCGTCCTCGAGGAGTTCTTCGAGCAGACCGAGGAGGCACTCGCCGGGGGACAGCTTGATGAGGCCCAAACCAAACGGGCCCGGAAGTTCTTCCGGTTCTGCGAGGAGGCGTGGAACCGTCTCGAGGTCATCGTTGATCAGCCCTTGGGATGGGCAGGGCGGGCGGCGAACGGGTTCAACCCGAAAGGTCGCCTCGTCATCGCGCAGTTGGTCGATGCCATCGCCACCCACCGCGGCAGCGTGGCTCTCGGCGGGGACACCGAGTCGGCCAACGACGCACTGTGGGCGGTGCTGCGCAAGGTGCGGCTGGACCCTGCCATGTATCGCACCGGGGCAGACAGTGGCTAAGCAACGCGCCATGCTGAGCATCGGTGTGGCTCTTGGCCCCTACGAGCCGCCGGGAGCTGTCCCGCTGTGCGGGTGTTTTTATACAAACTCTCGGAGACGGGGCAGCACGACGGCGAGGTCGTCGAAGAGTTCGGGCCAGCCGCGGCGCAGCCAGGTGATGCGTCCACCCTCAAGGTGGTGACCATCAACCATGTGCGAGACCCGTAGTGCGTGTTCGGGGGCTCCGAGGCGCCGCAGCTTGTCATAGACAGGGTTGACCGGCAGTTGGTGGCGGGCGATGTAGGCCCACACGTCGGTGGTGGCCCAGTCCCAGATGGGCCCGTAGGCGGTGGTGCCGTCGTTGCGGTGCACCACACCTCCGTGGCGACGTCGTTGCTCACGGGTAGGGGTAAGGGCCTGGGGGCAGCAGCCAGTGCAGCTGTGGGTGATCTCCGCTCGCAGCGCGGTGGCGTAGAGGGCGGCGCGGCCGCGGGACTCGTGCGCACGGACCCCCCACAGCTCGCCGGGGCCGTGGGCGGTGTGGGCGGTGTGGGCGGGTTCGGTGATCAGCACGGTGTGCAGATCCGGGGTGGTGGCGGTTTGTGCGGTGTGGTCCCACATGCCGGAGGCAGCCAGGATCTGCAGAGCGGTGTGACGGGGGCGCATCACGTGCAATTGCAGGTCCCAATGGTCCTGCATGTGGTGCAGGTACTCGTAGGTTTCGGGGTATTCCAGGCCGGAGTCAAAGAACACGACCGGCAGGTTGGGTTCGACGCGCAACGCCAGGTGCAGGGCGACGAGGGAGTCTTTGCCGCCGGAGAAGGCGAGGTAGCCGTCGTGGTCGTCGAGGTGGGTGCGGATCCGGGCAGAGATCTCGTCGGCCGAGGCGCGGGGTCGTCGGCGGGCGGCGAGGTAGGTGGGGTCAAGTCCGGGCAGGGTGGGCATGGTCAGCTCAGCACAGGGGTGCGGGCAGGTGCAGGGTGTGTTGGCGAGCGGGGTGCATGTAGGGGGGGCGCAGCCCCGCGGTGGCATAGCCGCCGGTGGTGAGGGTGGGGTGGTTATGCAGGCACGCATCGGGGGTGGGCCGCCCGAGGGTGCCGTTGGGGTGCAGGTGCGCGGCGTTCCACGGGTCGAGGTCGGGCTGGGCAGTGACCTCCCAGCGAAGGACGTGGCCTTCGCCGTGGCTGCGTTTCTTGCCGATCGCGGTCACCGGCCTCAGTAGCTCGGCGATGGCTGTCGGGTCGCCGAGCGCGGAGAACACCAGGGTGGTGCAGGGTGTGACGAGAAGCGGCATGTAGCGGCCGCGGTAGCGGCCTTGGCGTTCGGAGATGCTGGTCGGCAAGGTGGTGGTGAGGTGCTCCAGTGCGCGGGCATCGATACGACCGGACCAGTAGTGGATGTCGGGGAGGTCGGAGACGGTGTTCTCTGGGTAGGCGGTGGTCGCGGCCCAGTGCCACAGTGCTTTTCCGTGGGTGCAGCGAGCGAGGGGGAGGTCGAGGTCGGCGGGGTTGGGGGTGTCGTGCAGACCGGGGACGATCTGGCCGGCGTCGCGGGCGGTGGCCTTGTGTTCGGCCCATATTTCCGCGGCGAGGAGGCCGTCGAGGGCAACACCCCAGGGGGCGGCGTGGGCGAGGCCGGCGGCCAGGTGGGCGCGGACCTGCAGAGGCACCAGAGCGCTCATCGTTGGACCTGATCCTGATCGCGCAGCCATAGCTCATGTTGGTCGCAGAGGGCGGAGATGTTGGCTGTCATTGTCCGGGGAGTGGCACCCCACGGGGTGGCGTTAGCTCCGCACATCCAGCACGCGGCGAGACGCTCTCGCTGACGTTGAGGCGTGGACGGGTGGGGCGGGCCCAGCAACGTGGCTGGCTGCGGGGTGCTCATGTGAGGGCCGCCAAAGCGGTGAGGGTGTCCTCGCGGTGGGCGAGGACCTGCTCGCGCCAGTCGAGGGTGGTGGGTGCGGGGCCGGCGAGGTGGGTGCTGCTGTGTTCGGTGCGGACCTGGCCGTGGCCGATCGCGGCCCGGCCACCCAGGCGCCCATCGGCGACGAAAGCGGCGAGCACATCGGTGAAGAAGGCGACCTCGAGGTCGGTGGCACGTTCCAGGCGTAGCCAGCTGCTGAGTTGGGTTCCAGCGGGGAGGGTTTCAACATGGAACTGCATCAGTTGCGAGCTGGCCTCGGCGAGCGGGGGAAGTTGCTCGAGGACCGGGTTGCCGTGAGCGTCGACGTCGATGCGGTGGGTGCCCATCAGCTCAGTGCAGGCGTGGGCGGTGGTGTCGTCGCGGCGCATGTAGGTCTCGACTTGCGCGGTGGCGAACGCGCTCAGAGTGGTGCTCGGTGTTGGGGTGAGGAGGTGGGCGGTCTCGGCGAGGTGGGGGATGACTTTGCCGACTTGCAGGCAGCCGTCGATGATGCGGCCACCCGCGGCGCAGCCGAAGATGCCGACGTGGGGCACATGGGTGCGCAAGTTGTTCAGACGTTGTCCGGACAGGGGTTCACCGGAGGTCTTGGCGAGGCTTCCTCCGCCGCGGAGGGCGTGGGCGGCGGACAGCGACAGCGCACCCTCATAGTCCAGGGTGTCGCGCAGCAGTTCTTCGCCGATGCGCCGGAGGCGGCCGCGGAAGGAGTTGCCGGAGATCACGGGTACCTGCACAGGGTGGCCGTCGGGTTGGATGATCGTCTCGCGGCGCAGCAGGGTGGTGGTGCCTTTGGTGACCCCGTTGTGGGCGATGGAGGACGTTGCGGTCATCGTCAGTGACCAGAGCAGGGTGGCGGGCATCAGTGGGTGTCCTTCTCGGGGCGAGCGGGCCGGGTGTCGCGGACCGCGTCGGCGGTGATGCGGGTGCGTAAGACCAGCGGTTCGGTTTGGTCGCGGAACAGCTCGAGGACGGGCAGGGAGGGGGCGCGCAGCAGGTGCTCGAGCTCGCGGCGCTCAGCGGAGGTGCGGGGTCGGGATTCCAGATCATCGGCGATCTCTCGCCACCACCGGCGCAGCTCGGCGCCGCGGTAGGTGGCCAGGAACACCCGGTCGGGCAGGATTTGGTCCCAGTAGGTGCCCCGGCGGCTGCTGATCCATCCGTGTTGCCAGTCAATTCCGTAGTGCAGCAGCAACAACAGTCGTTCGGCGGTGCCCGCGGAACCGGGCAGCGGTGGCATGTCTTCGACTGCCGCCAACCACTGGTCGGTGGGGGTGCTCACGATGCGGCGGGGAGGGTGGCGGTGGTGGCGAGGTCGAACCACAGCCGGCTACGCCGCCACGGCTCCAGGAGCGGCCACAGCTCATAGACCGTGGCCCGGCCATGGGAGCTGAGGCGGCGCAGCACCGGCCAACTCGGTGCCGCGGCGATCAGCTTCTTCGGACCGAACCCCAGTCGGCGTAGCCGGAACATGGCATCGAGGCGGCGGGCATCACTGGTCGACCACGCCAAGCACGCGTCGTCGACGGTGACCTGCCCCCACCGGGCCATCGGCAGCAGGTGCTTGCGCCCTGGGTGAAGTGGCACGACGACCGCCACATCAGGTCGTACCGGAGTTCTCAACACTTCCCGGAGCCGTGCTGGGCTCAGGGCTGTCAGGTGGGGGGTGGTCGTGATCATGTGCGGATGCCGGCGCAGCGCCGGGGTCGAGTACGCCCAGGTGCAGGCCGCACATAGACCGGCACCCCCCGGGGCATGCCAGCCGTCATAGGCGGTGAACACCTTCGACACCACGGTCCTGGTAGCGGTCATCTCGCCATCGGATGCCGCACAACGAGCGCACACCCCATGCCCACCCCCCTCCGTCGGTGTCTCAGGCGGTTGCGCAGCGTCGAACGCGGCGGACAGAACATCCATGGCAGGCAAGACCTCTCAATAAGCGGGCGGCACGTGTTGGCTCACTACCAAGAAGGTCCATAGCACCCCCACGCTGTGACACCGCGACCCAATACACACCAACAGCGCCAGGTGCTATTGCCAT
>JAABUM010006714.1_pt1 | contig 11092 bp, 13 predicted proteins | sample 5559161 | NCBI WGS metagenome assembly JAABUM01 (sample SAMN10711868, study PRJNA513369) | rock metagenome | isolation source: Antarctica rocks | place: Antarctica: Victoria Land, Siegfried Peak nord | reverse complement strand
CACAGTGTACGTCACCGAGATCTGTCCCGAGGATGTCAGAACTGAAAGGTCGTTCTCACCTCGACCGGCGGCTCCGGTGCTCCCATGTCGAGCATTGGGGCTGGTGACAGCACCGTTACCAGCACCCCTTCTCCGTGTGAACCCGCGCACGGTGCGTTCCTGGGAGCAGGGCCGGGACCGCATCCCCGACGGGGTACGCCTGCGGATTGAGCAGATGGAGGCCTCGACCGCCGAGACCGTCACCTCCACCATTGATGCGCTGATGGACGCCCCGGACCCCGCGGTCGGCACGTATCGCTCTGACCTGCACTACCAGGCATGGGAACCCGACGCTGGCTGGCCAGCGTCTTGGCACCGGGCCGTCATCGCCCGAGTCGCGGCCGAGGTGCCGGGCTTGGTCATTACCTACCTTCCCGACCAGCCACCACTGGACGGGTAGCTCGCTTCAGCCGGTACGGGATGGTCGATGACGACGGCCATGCCCTGGGCTGCCACCACTGCGACCGGCGAGTGCGCAACCTTGGCCTGCACTGTCGAGTGCACGGCCACACCGCGGTCAGCTACCGCCGCGCGCACGGGCTGTTCACCGGCCAGCGGCTCATCCCGGCCGACCTGGTCCAACAGTTGGGCCGGCTGACCCGATCACACCCGAACAGTTTGACGGCCCTCGCGGCGCATCGTGACCCGGACCGGGCCCGGGCGGCGATGACGGCTGAGGGTCAGTCCCGGCCCCAACGCGCCGCCGTTCGCAGCCGCACGGGTGCTGGGAGTAGACGCGGCCGCGACCTCGCCCAGGCCGAGATCGGGGCCCTGGTAGCCGCCGGAACCGATCTGGGTGCCTGGGTCAAGACCGCACGCGGCATCCTGGCTTCCGGCGCCACCGCCGGCAGCATCGCCCGGGATACCGGGCCTCACCCGCAACGCCGTCCATGCTCGGCTCTCCCGCTACCGCTGAACCCGCACACCACTCCGATTACGACCGGTTCAGGTCAGGCCGGCCCCTGAAGGGGTGGGTCCCGGTAGGAGGCCGGGCGGGATCTGCGTAGCGGATGGGCAGCCCGGGCACCTCCTGGGCCACCCGGGCGATGATCGCGCGGTGCCAGCTGGCCGGGTAATCAATGCCCGGGTGCGCGGCGTGGAACTGGGCATCGTGGCGGTAGGTGAGCACACCGGGGTCGGATACGTCGCTCAGCGCGCGCACCGCCTCCCCGACGGTGGCCGCGACGATCTGCTCAAGGCGTTCGATCTCGATCCGCACCCCGTCCGGAATGGGAACCGTGCCAGCCTCCCACCGGCGCCACGTGCGGCCCTGTACGCCCAGGTGCCCGGCCAGCCACTCACCGGGCAGGAACTCCCGCACGACGCGCAGTTCCGCGGCGCTCATCGGCTCCTCGCGCTCACCCGACTCCTCGACACCGCCGGTTGGTCAACTGTCACAGCGCTCGGCCGGTGCGCAGTGGCCGTGGTCCACCTCGCTCCAGTCACCGACCAGCCCCCCGGCCTGCCACAGCCCATCCTTCATGTCCTGGATCGACCAGATCCACTCGCCGTCGCCATCGACAGTGATCCCGCACAGCTCGGCGGGAACGGCCTCAACGAACTCCCCCACGCCGCCGCCGTTCAGCACGATATCGACGCCGGGCTCAACGCCGGGCAGGAAGTCGGCGATCTCGGCGGTGAAATTCTTGACGCTGGTCATGACGTCCCCCATTGGGGTCGAGGTCTGAGACTCGCTCCCTGACCGATGCGTCGATCCCCGCTAAGCAGGGCTGGTGGAACTCTGACGCCAACTAGGGCTGATCCCCGCAACGGAGCCTTCCGGGCAACACCATTACATGTCCTATGATACGACATGTAAACCACGGATACGCCATGTAAACCACGGCTGGCCGGAGACGGTCGGTCAGTGGAACACCGACCGTCCCAGCGGTGGGGTGCTGCCACCGGCCAGCGCTCCGGACTACCGTAGCTCGGTGATGCGCGCCGGCCCGTGGACCGTTGAGGTGGTGCAGCTGCGCGGGCGGGATTGGTTCCGCGTGAAACTGCACGGTTACCTACACGGCGGCGGCCCAGGCTGGCAGCGGGGCCTCTACGCCACAGTCGAGCAGGTACAGGAACAGCTGGCCGAGGAGTTCGCCCACCTGCGGAGCGAGTGAATCGCAAACGCCTCACCTGACTGCCTTCGGTCAGCATCGCCCGGGCTACGGCCAGCTTGTCCGGTTGCCATCGTCGATGACCGCCGGCGACGTTGCCGCGAGCCCGCTCCGCCGCGCGGGCCGTCTATCAGTACCCCTGGTCCTGACCGCCCTGCTGCTGGCCGTAGCCCTGGTCCTGACCACCCTGCTGCTGGCCGTAGCCCTGCTGACCGGCAGTGTCGAAACTAGGGTTTTGGTCGGTGTAGTTCCCGCCCGGCTGGTAGCCCTGGAAACCTGGCTGCTGCTGGGCGTCGAAGTGCTGCTGGTAGCCGCCGTTCTGCAGCTGCTGAGGGTCTACACCGAATTGTTGCAGCATGCCGGCGTGCTGCTGGGGGTCCACCTGGTCCACGCCCTGCAACTGCTGGGCGGCCTGCTGGTGGTCACCGCCGAGCTGGCCAACCAGGTTCATGATTGAAGACGGATCGAAGTTCACGGCACAACCTTCCTTCTCGTTTCACTGCTGATTCGTGCTGCAGCGGCCGGGGTGGGCTCGAGCGACCGTCGGGCTCAACTCGATGCCAGCGACGCTACTCACCCATCCTGGCAGCGAGGAGGCAGCCGGGCCAGGCTTTCCTCCAGCGAGGAGCCCGGCTCCGGTTCAGCCATGGTGGTCTCGTTGTCAGACGAGGAATGAAGTGACGGTGAGCAGGCCGACCTCTACGCCTGCGGTGGTGATCGGGCAGCCTTCAGAGTTGGGTGTCGGTCACTATCTGTCCGTCGATCAGGCTCAGGTGCCGGTGGGCATTCTCGGCGATGGCTTGGTCATGGGTGGCCAGTAGCACGGTCATGCCGTGCTGTTGCTGCATGGTCTGGATCAGGTCGAGGATCTCGGCTCCGGTGTGTGTGTCGAGGTTGCCGGTGGGTTCGTCGGCCAGCAGCAACCGCGGCGCGTTGATCAGCGCCCGGGCGATCGCGACCCGTTGCTGCTGCCCGCCGGACAGTTGCGAAGGCAGCGCGCGGTGCCGTCGGGCGAGTCCGACGGCGTCGAGCAGTTCGGCCGCCCGGGCCAGCGCGTCGAAGCTGGTGCGGATCGGCAGCACCGGGGCCAGCACGTTGTCCAGCGCGGTCAACGCGGGGAGCAGGTTGTAGCGCTGGAACACGAAGCCGACACTGCGCCGGTAGGCCGGCAGTCGCTTGCGGGGCAGGTCGGTGATGAGCTCGCCGTCGACCTCGATGTCACCGCTGTCGGCGGATTCGATCGCCCCGATCAGGTGCAGCAGCGTCGACTTGCCCGACCCCGAGGGGCCGGTCAGCGCGACGAACGAGCCCGCATCGATGTGCAGGTCCACCCGGTCCACCGCGGTCAGCGCGGTGTCCACACCGCCGCGGAAGGTCTTGACCAACCCTCGGGTGCTGACCGCCGCTCCGGTGCTGGAGCCGCTACCGGAATAGGTGTCACTGCCTTCGGGGTGCGGGGTATCGGTGTGTCGTCGCACGGGCTCACTCCTCAGCCAGTAGTCGGGCGGTCGGCAGCCGTAGCAGCACCCGGGCTGGTAGTTCGGCGGCGGCGGCGCTGAGCGCTGTACCGGCCAGCACCGCCACCAGTGCGTAGATCGCGGTAGCCGTGGTCAGCGAGCCGGCCAGCGTGCTGGCCAGCGCCAGACCGATACCGGCTCCGACCACCGAGCCGAGCAGACCGATGCCAGCGCCCTCGCGGCGCACCAACCGGCTGGTGTCGCGTGGCGCCCAGCCCGAGGCCTGCAAGGTGGCGAACTCCACCGACCGCTCCCGGATGTTGAGGTAGAGCAGGTCGGCCACCGCCAGTACCGACAGCAGCATGGTCACCGCGATCGAGGCGTAGTCAACTCCTCTGGTTTGGAAGCTGATCGCGTCACCGAGCAGGGTGCCGACCAGGGTTCCCCTGAATCCGAAGGTGATCGCCAGCAGCAGGGTGAGGCCGCCGACCCCGACCGTCATCGCCGAGGCACCCAACAAGGTCCTGCCGGGAGTGCGGAAGAGGTTCACCATCGCCAGCCCACCGATCGACTTCGGGCTGCCGCCACGGCGGGATCGCAGGACCGGTGGACGGACCGCGGCCGCCGGATGAGCTCGCGACGCGCGGGTGGCCGGCGACAGCCCGGCCAGCACCGCCAGCACCACGGCGGCCGGCACCGCGAGCACCGCCCGGCTCGGCGAGGCGTGCAGCCCGAAGATCGCGCTCAACGGCAGTGCCACGGCAGAGCCGGCGGCACCGGCCAGCAGACCGATGCCGGCCTGTTCGATGATGACCGTGGCGAACAAGCGCGATGGTGGCCAGCCCAGACAGGCCAGCACGCCGAGTTCGGTGCGCCGGGCGCGGATCGAGGCTGCCGAGGCGTTGGCGACGAACAGCGCGCAGACCACCAGGATCAACCCGAACAGCACGATGCTCTTGCGGTCGATCGCACTCAGGATGCTGACCGCTACGCCCTTCTTCACCCAGCGTTCGGTGAGGTTCAGCGCCGGCCGGCCATGGCTGCCGGCCGGTAGCGCCACGGTGACCGCTGCTGGCGAGGAGCCGGTGGTGATGTCGACGTCCAGACCGGTGTCCTGCTGGATCTGCTGGGCGACCAGGCGCACCCGTTCGCGGCTGACCGGATCGGGTCCGACGACGCCGGACACCCTTACTCTGACGGTGGAAATCGGGGCCGAGGAGCTGTCGTCATAGAGGCTTTTGAGGTTGGCCAGGCCGGCCATCGTGGTGAGCAGCGATGGCGGTTCCTGCAGGTAGCCGGCCGGGTTGCCGTCCGGCAGCAACGCCTTGTCACCCAACGCGGCAGCGCTTTTCTTGTCCGCCCCCACTGCCGACGGGGGGTTGAACGTCTCCAGCGGTACCGAGGACAGCGCGCCGAAACCCGGCAGCTTGTTCGCGTCGAACTGACCGACCACCTGCAGCTGTGGCCGAACGATCTTGTCAAGGCTCGGGCCGTTTCCACCGTCCCCACCAGCCTGATGCTCCACCAGCTGGCGGAATCCCTGACCCTGCACCGTGCTAGACACGTTCTGGTAGCCACCGATCCCGTAGACCGAAGTCCAGGTCGAGTCCGGGGTATCCGTCGGCTCGGCGGCAAGCACACCGTGCTGCTGCTGGACGTAGTTCGTCGGACCCGGCGTCCAGTAGGCGTCCATCTGCGTAATGAGAGCTGAGGACTGCAGATGGTGCAGCAGCACGTCGCGCAACTCGCTGTACGCGGTCTGAGCGGTCACGGTGAACGACGTCGCCTTGGTACCGGTCACGCCGGCAAGGCGCTCATCCAGGTTCAATGCGCTGAGCGGGTGCCCCGGCACGCCGTCGGCCACCGTCGACGGCAGTTGCTCGACATCAAGCTGCAGCTGCTGATCGGATGCGATGGCGTCGGGAATCAGCACCGGGACCCGCATGTCCTTGGTGTAGGGGTTGTTAACGATCCCGCCCCGGTCGCTGCCCTGGAGGTACCGGCCGCTGATCACCGACTGGTCGACATGGTCGAGCTTGGCTTCCTGTGCCGGGTCGATCGCGGCAACCAGCATCGGAAACGCCCAGTACATGAAGTAGCCCGCACCGCCTGGCCGGACACCCGGTATTGGTCCGCCGCCTTCGGAGCCGTTGACCCGCGACCAGCACAATTCCCTGCCGCGCAATGCGGGATCGAAGGGTCCGCTGCCCGACGCCAGTCCGAAATCGTTCAGGCAAACCTGTTTCGAGGACCCGCCGGCCTGCTCGGCCACCGCCGGAACAGTGGTGCCGGACGAGTCCGCGTTGCCGGAGCTCTCAGGAAAGCTGGTCACATACACGTAGCCGGGCGCATCCTGGGCGCGCGACAGTCCTCGGTCGGTGACCCAGGTCCGATTGATTCGAAGTAGCTGCCGGGGGCGCGCGGACAGTGCAGCCGAGACATCGATCAGCACCTCGACCTTGGGCAGCAGGTAGCCTCCCATCGCGATCGGGGCCGCCACGTCGACCCCGGAGAGCTTCTCGATGTGCTGCCACTGCGCCGTGGTGATGCCACCGTAGATGCCGGACAGGTAGTTCGCGCGCACCAGTCCCTGGCCGGATTCCAGCGGGGTGGTGCTGCCCTTCGGGCGGACCAGGATGTCATAGGCCGCGCGGTAGTTCGCCTGCACCGTCCCGGTGACCTGCAACCGCGCGGTCTGGGCGGAGCCGCTGAGCACCGTGAAGCTGGTGGCGGCAACGAAGATGCCCAGGATCAGTGCCGCGGTGCGGCCGAAGCGGTATCGCATCTGACCCGCTATCAGCCGCCACACGTCAAGGCACTCCTTGCTCTCGCTACGGCGCTGCTGCGCACTTCTGCCTCAAGCCTGCGACTGACGATTCTCACTCGATGTCATCGGTGTTATCGAAGATCCTGGCCCAGGACACCTAGTTTCTCGGGTATGTCCAAATACTCTTGACATAATTGATACCTTTGCGAGTGTCCACCCACACTTCTCATACCGTTTGAACAAGGAGTAAACCTCATGACCCAGCTTCTTCGTACGATGGGCGATCGCCTGCTCCAGGTAGTGCTGCACCAGGCTGATGCGGGAGCGTGCGTGCCCGAACACGGTCAGCAGTGCGGCTGCTTCAATCACGTCGTGTATCGCTACGACTGCCTCGCCAACTGCGCCGTCAAGACCACCACTCCCTGCTGAACCTGACGAGGATGCCGGAGTTCGTCCTGGCCTTGAGGATCCTTCTCATCGGCGTGTTGGTCGTGGCCGGTGTCGGCAAGGTACGCAGCTCCGCCGCGTTCCAGGCGGCCGCCGACTCGTTACCGGTGGCCGCCTTGGCGCTGCCCGGCTGGCTGGGGCCGAGGGTGCTGGCCACGCTCCTGGTCGCGGCGGAGCTGATCACCGCCGGAGCGCTCGCGCTCTGGACCAGCGCGATCGGCTTCGTCCTCAGCACGGCGCTGTTCCTAGTGATGACGTCGTCGCTGGCGAAACTCGTGCACGATGGTGCCGATGCGCGCTGCCGATGCTTCGGCACCGACTCCGGCGTCCTATCCGGCAGGCATGTCGTCCGGGCCGCAGCGCTCATGGTGGTCGGCGCGCTCGGCTGGATACTGCAGACCGTGGCGCACCCAGGGCTACCAGTCACCATGACCGGCGCCGGGGCGGCGGTCGGTGGCGTGCTGGCCGCCACCGTGATCATCAACTGGGACCTGCTGGTCTACCTGAGGACACCGGCGGCGGCGAGCTAGCACTGCGCACCACGACGCACACGACCCGACACCCACGGGGGAATTCACGATGACCGCCGCCTTGTCGATCTGGGTCCTGCTCTTGACGGTTGCCACCGCCGGGAACCTGCTACTGACCCTAGCCGCGATCCGGCGGATCAAGGCGCCCCCGCACGATCACTCCGAGGACAAGCCGGTGCTCCCCGTGGTCGGCAACAGCATCGGCGAATTCGAGACACCCGCGGGCGCTGGCGCACCTCTGACTGGCACCCAGCTGCGGCAGGGCAACCGACGAGCGCTCTTCGTCACCGCGCACTGCCCGGGCTGCCGGCGTGTCATCAGCGCGATGCGGGCAGCCAAATCCGCCGATCGGCTATCACCGGAACTCGTGAGCTTCTTCCTGGTAGGTGACGACGCCGAAACGCAAACCTCGGAATTTGCCACGGAGTTGCGTCACCTCGGCGGCGTCTCGGTGGTGCCACTGGAACATCCGGCGCTGGCGGCGTTCGGGGGCGTGGAGGTGTTTCCCACCGTGGTCGACCTGCGCGACGGTGAGATCGTCCGGGTCGGGCACCGGCTGCCCGAGGGCGCCCGCACGGGCGGTCGATGACCCAAGCGGTCGCCAGCACCTGGCGAACCAGGCTCGGTGACAACCTCAGCGTGCTGTGCCGGGCCGCGGCGCTGCCCTGGCAGGCTTCCCCGGGAGCGTCGATCAGCGCCTTCGGGATCAGCGCGCTCACCGGCGCCGTGCCCGCGCTCACGACCTACGTACTCAAGCTACTGATCGATACCCTGACGGCCGGCCGAGCCGCCGACCACACTCGCGCGCTCACGCTGGCGCTGATCGGGGCCGCCCTCGGCGGGGTATTGCTGATCAGCGGCTACTGCACCGGCTACCTGTCCGGTCTCATCCAGACCAAGGTGATCGGGCTTGCGCAGCGCCGGCTCTTCCAGCGGATCGCGAGCTTTCAGGGACTGGCACAGTTCGAGAATCCCGAATTCTTCGACCGCCTGCAGCTGGCCGAGCGAAGCGTGCAGAGCAGCCCCTCCGGAGTCACCGCATTCCTGGTATCGACCGTGCGCCAGGCAACCGGCTCGATCACCTACATCCTGATCCTGCTGGCTATCTGGCCGCCGATCGCGCTGCTGCTGCTGGCAGTCGCCGTGCCCGCCGCGATCGCTCAACACCGGCTGGCCAAGCGCGCCACCGGCGACTACCGGGCCGCCGCGGAGCAATACCGGCGCCGCGACTACTTCCACTCCCTTGCCGTCGATCCGATGTTCGCCAAGGAGGCTCGGGTCTTCGGGATGACCTCGTTGTTCCGAAACAAGATGGACGACGCCTACGAAGGCCTCAGTTCGATCGAACTGAGCCAGCAGCGCCGGCTCACCATGACCGAGTGCTGGTTCGCACTCGGTGGCGTGGCGGTCTCGATGGTGGCCGCCTACATCGCCATCCGAGGCGCGCTGTCCGGGCGGCTGTCGGTAGGTGATTTCACCCTGTTCATCGCCGGGGTGGCGGCAGTCCAGTCCGCGGCCAGCTCGATCACCGCACAGTACGGCTACGCCAGCATGTTCGTCCGGATGTTTCGCAACTACCTCGACATCATCGACGCTCCGACCGACCTCATCGACGGCGGCGCGACACCCGGACCGTTGCGGTCGGGCATCGAGTTTTGCGACGTGGGCTTTCGCTATGACTCGGACGGCCCGTGGGTATTGCGCGGGCTGAACCTCACGATTCCGGCGGCCAGCAGTACCGCGATCGTCGGCAGCAACGGCGCCGGAAAGTCCACCATCGTCAAGCTCCTGCTGCGCTTCTACGACCCGGTGGAGGGCGCCATCCTCTGGGACGGCATCGACATCCGGGAGTTCGCGATCAACGACTTCCGCCGCCGGATCAGCGCGACGTTCCAAGATTTCGCACGCTATGAACTGACCGCCGAGCAGAACATCGGCATCGGCAACCTCGGTGCCGACGACCGGCTCGACACGCTGCCCCGAATCCGCGCCGCAGCCCGGCTCGCCGGTGCGGACCAGTTCATCCAAGCGCTCGGGTCCGGCTACCACACCACGTTGAGCAAACGATTCATCGATGACGGCGAGAGCGGGACGACCTTGTCCGGCGGCCAGTGGCAGCGCATCGCGATCGCACGCAGCCTGCTGCGCGATGATGCCGACCTGCTCGTTCTGGACGAGCCCAGCTCCGGCCTGGACGCGGCCAGCGAACACGAGATACAACAGGCCATCTCCCGGCACGGCGCCGGCACCCAGCTACTGATCTCCCACCGGCTCAGCACCTTGCGCGACGCTCAGCAGATCCTGGTGCTCAGCGAGGGCGCGGTCATCGAGCGCGGCGTTCATCACAGCCTGATGGCGACCGAGGGCGGCCGATACGCCGAGCTGTTCACCAAGCAGGCGGCCGGCTATCAGCTCAACAGCGGGCCGTCGCTGGGCGCCGCGGATGACTGACCGGGAGCCGACGGGGTCCGCACGGCGCGTCTCGGCCGCGACGGCGATCGCCCTGCTCGCGACCGCCGGGGCTTTCGCGGGGCTACGCCGCATGCTATGCGTGGCCACCGTCCGCGGCTCGAGCATGTCACCGACCCTCGCAGACGGCGACCGGGTTCTGGTCCGTCGGGGCGGCACACTGAAAGTCGGCTCCCTGGTGCTATTCACCGCCCGCCAGGCGCCGGACCTCGTCAGCGCATCCCAGGACGTGCCCACCATGATCAAGCGGATCGCCGCACTCCCCGGCGACCAGGTGCCAGCCGCCTTCCAACTACCAGCCGGCCCGATCGGTGACACCCGAGTGCCGCCCGGCGCACTCCTGGTCAGCGGCGACAACCCGCGCAGCGAGGACTCACGCACGTACGGGTACCTGTATCGCCACGAGGTGATCGGAATCGGCTTACGTCGACTAGGTGCGAAGTCCACCTGACCCCCGCCGTAAGGATCGCCATGCGAGTCGCCCACCAGCCGCCAACTAGCTCCGCAAAATTCACGCCACTTATCGTCGACAGTCACATGTCGCGGCGCTCGGCTTACGTAAAGAAAAGGATCCGTTTCTTTACGTCGAGCTAAGCGCGCCTTGGTGGGCGGCGGAAACCGGTGTTGGCGACACCTCGCAAACCGGGACGGATGTTTCTGGCAGGGTTTGCTGACACGGCCGCATGTGTAGGGAAAACGGTGGGCCTCTCCGGCGTCTGCCTGCCCCGCTTGGGGTTCGGCGTCTGCGACGCTCTCTTGTGCGGACGAACCCCCTCTGCGCTGCGTGGCCTAACCTGACGCTCATTGAATCCTGACGGCGTGTCCGGAGACTTACTTGTTTGAGAACCCGGCGGGTTGCCGGGTTCCTTCGTGACGGTAGTAGGCGGCCTCGAGCTCTGCCGGTGGGACGTCGCCGCAGTGTTCGTAGAGGCGTCGGTGGTTGAACCAGTCGACCCATTCCAAGGTGGCGATCTCGACGTGGTCCACGGTGCGCCACGGCCCTCTGGGTTTGATCAGTTCAGTCTTGTAAAGGCCGTTGATCGTCTCGGCCAGGGCGTTGTCATAGCTGTCGCCGGTGGTCCCGATCGAGGCGTCGATGCCGGCGTCGGCGAGTCGTTCGGTGTAGGCGATAGAGGTGTATTGATCGGATTCAACCGGCGGATGCAACACCGGTTTGTTGGATCAACAGTAGATGCTCGTTGAAGGCTTCGGCGGGGGTCTTCCAGCCGAGTGTCTTTCGCGGCCGGGTGTTGAGGGCGTGAGCGACAG
>JAABUM010006711.1_pt1 | contig 11098 bp, 17 predicted proteins | sample 5559161 | NCBI WGS metagenome assembly JAABUM01 (sample SAMN10711868, study PRJNA513369) | rock metagenome | isolation source: Antarctica rocks | place: Antarctica: Victoria Land, Siegfried Peak nord | reverse complement strand
GCAGAAGAGGCTCAACCACCCTGTTGGACAGCGCTTGTGCATGGCTCACGCTTGGAAGACACTGCAATAGATCGAAAAGTCCATAGAATTATGCAGTGTGTCGGCAGCTGCCTGCACACATCCTGAGTTTCCGTCTGCAGACTGATGCACCGCCTGTTGCGAGCGCAGAGGCTGGCCTGTTGCGAGCGCAGATACAAGCAGAGGGGTGGCGACAAAGCGACAACGTACTGGGCGCCCCAGCAGGTGCTCTGCCAGGTTGTCCAGAGCCTCTGGATACGCCAGGTCGAGCTTGCCCTCCAGCGTGCAAAAGTCCTCCCGGAGGAACCTGCCCTGTGGAGACACGTATCAAAGGAATGTCCGTAAATTTGGGCTGAGGCTTGTCGATGTCGATACTCGACAACATGCCAGGAGCGTCAGAAACACTCATGGAAGCAACTTCGAGGACGCCAGGCTCTGGCTGCAGCTGCAGCTGGACGTTTGCACGACGCATAGGCAGGGCTGTCTCAGTGGGAGGATGCAGCTGCTGGAGTGGCATGGCATACTGGCGCACCGGCGGCGCAAACGAGCCATTCCAGTTCTTGAGGTAGAGGTCAGAGTGCAGCGCGATGTCTAGCGGCTCAATGCCGTAGTGACTGAACTCGTCTGCGATCTGCATGACCGAAAACGGCATTGTTCTTGCCAAAAAGCAAAGGGAATGCATGGCCATCAGTTGGAACAGAACCCCAAGCACCATCGTTCACACAATATGTGCCCCTTTCACAACGGTATTTGCTGTTAAACGAGGCTGAGAATCCTCCTCTGTTGCTTCTTCAAACTATATGTGAGCATTGAATGAGCGGGATCGGGAATGCCACTGCTCGTTTGCAAAACCGATTCCACCTGCTGCGACGGCGGGCTGTAGCAGGTGCCCTCCTCGATAACGACGTCCCTGGTCTCCTTGACGAAGGTCTTGAAGTCAGTTTGCGTCACGCGCAGGTGAACGACGCCGGGCGCAGCGGCACCGCCCTGCACAGGTGCAGCGTGTCTGTGTCGCAAACTGGTGTGAGATATGTTGACAGTGCAAGACGTCCAGCTACGCCATGTAGCACAGTGAGAACAGCATGTAGCACCGTGAAAAACAGCAGCGGACACGAAATGACCAAAAGAATGATAACCAGTTTCTTTGCCGGGGCATGGCAAAGTCTCCTGCCGGTATGCAACGGCTGTGAACGATAAGATGCACCTCGTCTGCGCTGTGCTGGTACCGCGTCTCTGGCGGCGGGGTGCTGGAAGGATTGTGGCTGCCAGACTGCAAGAAATATACGAAACATCCCCGATCAGCTTATCAAACTTGGGACCGACGCACATCTGACTACACAATGTGATGCAGAGCAACAAGACGTGGAAGCAACAGTCCGAACGACAAGCTGAAGTCGATATCCTGCAAGCGGTACCTGCTCCGTCGCCTCTGAGAAGAGTCTCTTGCGAGGCGTTTTGTCTGGCGTGAAGACGAGACCCTGTGAACTCGTGGACAAGACACAAAGTTGACCAGAAATATGCCCGAGCTTCGTGTGAGACATGTCATGCCCAGTCTTCAAGGTGCAAAGACATGTGCAAAGTGTGTTTCGTTGGTGCTGATGCTCACGGCCGGGATGGTCGTGTCCTCGGAGGAGGGGGTGCTGCCGTCGTCGTCGTCGAGAAAATACAGGTGCGTGTTCTTGCCCTGCATGCACGAGTGGGGTATCATGCATCAGCGATTTGTCAATCAGCGCAGCTGTGTGCGGTGCATCTGTTTGATGTCATGCACAGTGTGCGGTGCCTACGCAACTGGGGCACATATTTGCAGGTTGGGCAAATCACGATGAACTGGAGGCGCTAGAGGCTCACAGTGGGCGTCGCCTCCTCAGCCGATGTCGTGAACGTCGATGGATTGTACCGCTCGTAACCTAGCTCCTGTAGCGCAGGGAAAAAGGCGTCACAACAAGGAGTTGGCTGTTTGGCACAAATATATGCTTGAAGCAGAACCTGATGATCGCGAAGAGCATCAAATCCATACAGCCCACCTTCAAGTCCGAGCCTGACTCCACAACGTCGACCGAGACGTCCTGCGCTTCAGAGATCGATATTGTTCCGGTGACTCAGATACAAAGTGGGATGGCTGCTGTGACAGCCTCGACAGCAGCTCCCAGTCGAAAGAGGGCACGAGACAAGAAGCTGCGAGCTCTGCGAGAACGCAAACTACAAGCACTGAACTTGCCTTTGCGACATAAACTGCAACTGCCCATTTGCCCAACTCGTTCATGTAACGGCGGGTCTGCCACACCGTTATGGTATCCATCCTCAGGAGGCTGCTGGAGATGTGCCCAGAGAGCTATTCCGGGCAGCCGAATGCCCGCAGAAGCCACAACTGCCCGTCCCAGACAGCCACTAACGAGAGCGATATTGCGAAGCAGGGCGCGACGCGTCCAGAACCGTGCGAAGAACCAGCTCAGGATCCAAAGCAAGCACAGGGTAGGCTGTAAATTGCCGAAACACTGGGTGCACCCGACAGCTTCCACCCGACAGCTTCCGCCCCCACGTGCTGATGGAAGGTGGAAGCTGTCTGGGGCAGGATTCTTCACAGTGTCGTACAAGCAAAGTTGCACACTTGCCATTCAGCCTGCTGCATTGACAGGACCTGACGCAGGCCACAGAGACGATGGCAGGCTGCCCTGGCGGCTGCCGACGGCCGTCATGCGGCGGTGCGTCGGCGACGCCCCCTGGACCACCACTTCTGCGTCCTCCTCGCAGCACGCAACAAGATCTGGCACGCATCAGCATTTTTGTGTCTTTCCAATGATGGCAGAAGTGAAGCAGGAGGTGCATCACACCTTCAGACTAGGCGTGATGCCTCTCCGACAAGACAACATATTTCGGTTCGGCTCTGAAGATCGTGGAGCAGCTTATCGAGAGGCTTCTGCTTGCGGCTGCGCTGGAGGCCCACCAGGGCCACCGCCGCGAGCATCATGCCCAGCAGCGGCCCGAGCGGCGGCCCGCGGGCGCCAAAGGCGTACAGCCCCAGGGTGTGCGCCAGCGGCGGCAGCCGCGTCACCGGCGCAACGGCCGTCGCCAGGTACGCCGCCAGCAGCCACACAAGGAGCAGCGCCGTCCAGCAGGGCGCGGCAGCGGCCAGCGGCCGCTGCCCCAGCCGTGCCGGCATCAGCAGTACCCACAGCGCTACCAGCAGCAGCACTGCATGGAAAGCACAGGAGACTATCAACTCTGTGAGGTTGCTTCACGGACTTGCAGACATGTCGACCTTGATCAACAGCGCGTTCAAGGAGATGCACTGAATGACAGCTGACTGCATTCAAGACAGCAGAGGATTTTCTCTTCGCACCTGACGCACACACGGAGGGCGCTGCTAACGCAAAGGCGATGAGCGATGGCAAGCACAGAAACATGAAACAAAGAAACCGGCTAGTGGAGCTCCACGAGATTCTGCATCGCGTAAGTGGGTTACCGCACCTGAGGCGAGCACGGAGGAGCGCGGCCAGCGCAAAGGCGGCGAGCGCGACGGTGGGCACCACAGGCCGCGACGCCAGCGCCTCGGCCAACTGCACCAGCGTGCCCGCCAGGCCCCGGCACGAGCACCCGCGCGTAGTGGCTCGCGCGCTGGCCTCGCGAGCCTGCGACAAGACTTTACAGCGACTCAGGTGTCCCGCCAGCCACATGCGGTCTGTTGCAATTATACAATCGCGGCGTGGCTGCCACGAGGCTGTGTGCCAGTTCGGGGAGCCACTGGCACCACACCCTCAATGCAGGGCACAAGTCGGGGTGTCGCAAATCCCCTAACACGGCAGGTCTTGAATTGCAGTAGTTGTTAAAGCGCCATGTGGATCGGGCTGCTCACTCGGCCAGTCCTCCTCATCCTCTGCGTCGCTGTCGCTCCAGCTGCCGGCGTCCCCGGCGCCGCCGGGCTCCGGTGTTTGAAACGCTGCGTCGCCGTCGGCGCCGGCGTCCGCAATGGTCTGCAGCTGCGCGCCGCCGGGCGACGGCATCTGCAGCGGGCCGGCCCACCACAGGCCCAGGTTCGAGCTCGGGGAGTCCGCCGCCGCCTCCCGCTGCCGCTGCACAAACGATGACCAGGCAGCAATGTGAGAAGTCGTATGAGGTTTATGTGGGGTATGCCCCACCACAGCCCTGTGTCCACGCCGGGGACCTCCGCCGCCGCCTCCTGCTGCTGCTACACGCACAAGTAGTGAGGATCTTTTGGAACATTCTTGCAAACTCCACGACGAGCTCTGTGATATGAATTATCGCATGGAGCAACACCAGCCAGCAGCAACGGCTGCAAGGGCTCGGTATAAGGGCTCGGCATAAGGGCCCATCTGCATCACTTTCCAGGTTCTGCTAACAGGATTGATGCAGCTGAACGAGACGGCGGGGCCCGGGCAAACCATCAGGATGCCGGCTTTACGTGTGTCCTAGACAGCCAGCCCATTGCAGCTAACTGTAGACACGACATGATTTGAAAACGCCAGAGCCTTGTGTGAGAGCCGGACCTGGGGCCGGGGCCGCGCCGTCGAGGGCGCCGCCCTCAGGGACTGATCAGTCATCCTGCGTGGCTGTACAGCACACTGTAAAGCGCGGTCCACGACAATTCGGACACGGTGTGACAGCCACATAAAGCAACAATCGCATGGTGCTTCATCGATTCTGCAGGAGCTCGCTGTAGCATCGTGACATTGCTATGGGACTCGTTGTGTAGCCTCACCTGTGTACACCTGGCCCACGAGCAGCACGGCGCGCGGCGGAGTGCTGGGCTTTCGCCGCGCCCACTGCCAGATGCCGGCAACCGTTGCGCTGACGCAGGGCATGCCCTGCAATGACGGCTGTGCCAGCCCCGCCAGCACGCAGGAGACCGCCGCAATGACGCCCGCGTTTGTATAGCCTGCAGCATGGGACAGCAGCGGCAATTGCGGCTTTCCGAAACTCGACGTGTGAGCACAGCGTGAGTGCTGGATCCGTGATGAGGGCAAAGGGCGCAGATAGCTCTGCCTAGCTGGCGGTCCTAGGCTCATTGCATCAAGCCTGCCGGGTTTGTGTCATGCTGTCCCTTGGCAGCTGCATGACTCAACCTGCATGCAGGCCCTAGGCTTACCCGCGGCCCACACGAGGGCGTAGGTGGCGCGCAGCGAGCCGTCCAGGTGGCCCAGGTACGGCTCCGAGGCGGAATGTTCAAAGGCGCCGTCCGCGGCGCCGCGCCGTGCGGCGTGCGGCCACCGCGCACAGCAGCGGCGGCACCACCACCTGCGGCCGCGACATCGTGAGCTCATGACGCCGTGAGCCTTGAGGCTGTGCGGATACGCTCTCAGGGGCCCCAGCTTGGGGCCCCTGACTTGAAGCACTGATGAGGCGCGACCACAGTGCAACGCCACTGTCGAGTTCCTCGTCTGGGGGCCACAGGGACATGTTGATGTGTCCAGCCGTGCGCAGATCAACAAGAGCTGAAAACCGGCGCCCACCAGCGCCAGGTCCCAAGCGCCGCCGGCCTTGGGGAAGTCCAGCAGCTGCAGCACGAGGCGCGCGCGGTTCGACTCCGCCCAGTGCATGTTGCCCAGGACGTAGGCCACCTGCAGTGCCACCTGCGAGCGCAAAAGGGGCATGGAGGTGCGACGCGGGCCCCCAAAACTGCTGTAGCTGTTGCAAGCAGGAGCACGCAGGAATGCATGGACTTTGACCACTGAGATTAACTTTCTGAGATTGATTGCTGCAAAGATTGAGGGGGCGGACACAGTGTCAAATCGCTGTCATGTGGGGCACGTGAGCGGCCAGCACGATGCCGGCGAGCGCCGCCACGAAGCTCCACAGGCCCGCTGCCACGCGGTGGCGCAGGTAGCCGCCGCCGCTGCGGCCGCCGCAGTGCCTGCGCAGGTCCGCGGCGCAGACGCCACTCCAGATGCCAAACGCCGCGAGGAAGACCAGGCCGGTCAGGCTGCAGATCGTGAACGCCACCAGGAGCAGGCAGGCGCAGGCTGCCACTGCCAGGACACCATGCAATGCGGGCATCGGCGCACAGTCGTTACTTGCGTCGACATCGATTGTGTCTGCCACCTCCAAGTAACGTTCGCCGCCTGTCGGCGACCTGCACAGCATGCAATGGGGATAAGACGTCAGGATCATCTCGTTCAGGCCATGTGTAGCTCGCATTGTGGTGTGCTGCATGCGGGCTCAGCAGATGGCAGGCACGCGCGCCAGATATCCAGCTCATGGAGCTGAAGCAAAGACGGTTTGCAAGGTTGCAGACTTTCCGTAGGTCGTCGTTCGACCTCGTTCAGCAATGTGATTTCAGAGGAGCTTCAGAAGATTCGGTCGGGCGGCATACCTGTAGCACCAGATGTGGTTCAAGACCTCTCGAGCTTTGCATGGTAGATCGCCCCGGCATGTCGCAACGTCCCAGTACACTCAAAGAGCTCATTACGATGAGGTGCCTCTTGTACAAACGCACAATCAACTATCTGGGCTTCCTGCCGCGCACCCTGCACCTGCTGGGAATCGAGTCGCTCCAGCAAAACCCTAAATGCAAGCTGTTGGAGCTGTTGGAGCTGTTGGAGCTGTTGGAGAAGCTGTTGGAGGCGAGCTATGCGTCGAGGTGTTCCGAGGTCTGCGTCGAGGTGTTCCGACCCAAGGGCACGTCTTTGCTTGCGATCAGCGAGCTTTGGTGACGCGCAAAATCCATAGATTGCATTCGGCCGCGGGCCTCCGTCAGAAGTCCTGCGCGTTTTCGTGCGACCCTTTCCCGCACGTGTTTCGCGCGCTCAGCTCGAGGTCTGCGTCCTGTGCAGATGGACGTTTTTTCTTAGCATTTGATCAAAGATACAATCCTGAAAGTCGGTTTGGGTGTTGCGGCCGTGAACGCTGCCGTCAGAGGTGCCAACGCCAGCCCTGTTTTTCCCGCTTTCTGTGCTGCAATGGCCGATTCACCGGCACACCTCTCCGGCACACAAAACCATGTGTGAATACTCGGGATGATTTTATGAACATCTGAGCTGCACTCGAAGCGCAGTATGCTGACTCGGTGGTGCAGCGCAGCATTCTGCTGCTCACCGGGCTGTGAGCGATGGGCTGTGAGCCCATCAGGCGCAGCTGGTCCCTGGAGCCAAGTCTGCCATGCAGAGCGCAGATCGCCACGAAGTCCAGGATCATCGCAGCCCTCACCGCGATGCTGATCATCGGCTGCAGCCGAGGCAGCGCGCAGGGCGCCGTCATCAACGCCACAGACGTGTTGGGTGCGATCGCGCTCGACCAGACCAACTTCAACTTCGGCGGCCGGGCGAGAACAAGATATGTTCACGTTCCAGGCTGATAGCATACCAATGTGACACAGGTTGAGGCCAAACCCTGGGTGCTGGTCAGCAGGGCGGCGCGGCGCAGGACGACGGAAGGCGACGCCGCCGTGCCGGAGGCAGAGTCCCAGGCCAGCGCCGAGTCCCGCGCCGCCGTCTCCCTGGGCGGCGTGGTGCAGCTGCCGTCGACGCCGCTGGTGCTGCCGCCTCCGCCTGCGCAGACGTACCTGGCTGGCGTGGGCGGCTACGGCAGCAACCCCAACGTCGGCGCCTGGTGCGCCCAGTACTGGCACTAGTGACGCCAGCTGATGCATGCATGAAGCACTGGCAGATGTGGTGTGTCGGGGTGGCGACAGCATTATAGTGAGACATTGACATGAGATCGCTGAACTGCCAGGGTGTTGTTTAGCTGCCAGTCAGATGGCTGTCAATTTTATCATGAAGGGCGTACTGAACACTGCCGGTCGTGCAGCAACGCCGATGCTGCCACCAGTCTCCTCGCCGTTCATGCAGGCGGCCCTCAGCAACACCGCGGCACAGGTCGGACGTAGATTCGTATCAACGTACATGGCATGTGCGGCACACTCGTATAGCATGATTGTTCGTTCCAGAGACGAAGTTTGACGCTCGCTCGTTTGAGTCGAATTGATACTGAGCAATGCTTTGCATGACGTTATACAGGTGCTGGGCCTCGGGGGTGCTAGCAACGCCACGGCCTCCAGCGGTAACAGCGCGACGAACGCGTCGGCTGGCGCTGAGGACGGCACCAGCATTCCAGCCGTCAGCCCGCTAGCCGAAACACCCATCAACAATGGTAAGTCGCAGAGCGCTGGCGACACCACTGAAGTGACCGTCCAGGCGGGCAGCTCCTTGACCGCGGGCTCAAAGCAGAAAGCACGGCACGCAATCAACCGCTGTTCATGGCGGCAGCAGCAGGGTTCGTGCTCAAACCTCAGACGAAAATGCGAAACACGAGACTTACAGTACCGTCGGCGAAACGTTTCACATGGATGCGAAACCCTAAATCTGCAGTATCTTCCTTCCCCAAGCTCGGAAATACCCTGCTAACCCTTCAAAGCACGTTCCGTGCACTGTGCATGAGCACGGGCCTTGTTTCTTCTAAGAACACGTCGCAGATCTGACTTCGGCTGCCACATCAAGCGAGGGGCGTACCAGCCAGGCACCCAGTTAATCACACCTAGTGAGTCGATTGGCGATGTGGCCTGTGCACTCGGGCAGGCGGGCAGTGCAACCAGGTTGCAGGACTCTGCAAGCGAGCGATGGACCTCAGGTAGGCCTGTGAGCTTTCCAATGGCCGGTTGTGGTCTTTTCTGGCAAAAGAATGGCCGTCGGTGGCAGAACATCAGTAGCGGCGGCAGCGGCGGTGGAGGTTTCGCGTGATTGCGAAACCTCCGAGCCGTAGGCGAAACCAGTGAAACCGTATGCGAAACCTACTACGGCGAAACCCTGAGGTTTAAGCACGAACCCTTGGCCCCAGTCACACGGCGATCTTGCTGGTCTGACCATCGACTGATCCAAGTCACCACCGACGATATCGCGCGATATCGTCGATGGCAGATGGGAGAAGCATCGATGAAGGGGGAACCTGCTGACGGAAACTGGTGACGAACGTTCGCTCGCTGCTGCCGCAGTCATCAGACTGCTGCTGCAGCAGTCTGATGCACGCCTCATGCACATGTAGATGGTGGGTGACGCAAGATTTTGGAGGGAAGAGATGTGTGAGATGATTGGCAAAACTTCTGAGACGCTAAAGTATTACAAAGCGAGACCACATCAAGGCGGCAGCATGTTGCTGTTGGGTGGCAGACCCATTAGCCATCGCAAGAAATACCACTGTTTATCCTTGATGTCGATCGAGTCCTCGTACAGCTGGTGCACATCTGAGTCGTCCGCGTTCCGGCTCCAGACAAAAAGCCGCACAACATACGCTATTCCGCGCTGAGAGATCCAGGCAAAGCCCCTGTTGGGCCGAAGGCGCTTGTTCTTTATGCGCTTGCGGACGAAATACTCCTCCTGGATGACTCGATCCTGGGCACTAAGACGCCACGACCACCGGTACAACCTAGAGAAAAGGTGCTGCAAAACTCCAAACTGCGGCGCTGCATCCGGACTGAACGCAATGATCTCCTTCGTGATGTGGATCAGCACCTGATCTACCCAGTACTTGTGACCTCGGATTGGGCACTCGATTGCATACGAGGAGCGGAGCCGGGCCTCGAACCTTGCCGGAACAATGATGAAAACTAGAGGCTCACCAGCCTTCTGCAGCTGGTTCTTGACGTACTCATCCGCATTGCCAAACTCGCCCAAGCGCCTCAGCACCTCTGACTACAACCGCCTGTTCCGCCTTGCCTGCGCGGACGCGTGGTGCGGCGCACGGTCTGCGGGTCCCAGCTGCTGGAAGCTTTGCCGGCTGACCAGGGCCAAATCTCCAGGCTTCACGCGCCGGAGCAGCCACCGTAGCATCTGAAGCACTTGCTCCTGGCTCTGGGGCGGCGGATAGGGGCATGCTGCAGCAAGCTGCACCAGTGCCTGCGGCAGGCCGCGAACTCCCGCCATAGCACCTGCACAAGGGAAATATGAGCTGAAGCGCATTCTGCAGATTTCCGGACTTTCGGATGTGTCAAGTGTCTTTTCTCAACACTGCGACCGGACAGAAGGCACGAGGCAGCTTCCCAAACTCTGGACGGACAGACAAGAGGGACAGGGATCGTCCACCAGATGACGGCGGCGCAAATCGTGGAGACAGCGCAGCAGCGTGGAGTCAAGCCAAGAAATGTGCAAGGCGCTTGAGGAGAAGCGAGTGCCCTGGAAGCCAGGCGTGCACATACCTGCTTAGTTACCCAGACGGTGGCGCACCACCTGCAGTCGCCACTCGACCGGCTTGTCGTGGTAGCCTGGGCCCGGCGGCGGCACCTGCAGCATGAAGCCAGGTGAGATATCACGCATATTGGCGGCAGATGAGGCTCAACCACCCTGTTGGACAGCGCTTGTGCCTGGCTCACGCTTGGAAGACACTGCAATAGATCGGGAAGTCCATAGAATTATGCAGTGTGTCGGCAGCTGCCTGCATCCTGAGTTTCCGTCTGCAGACTGATGCACCGCCTGTTGCGAGCGCAGAGGCTGGTCCAATTTATGCAGATACAAGCAGAGGGGAGGCGACAAACGCGACAACGCACTGGGCGCCCCAGCAGGTGCTCTGCCAGGTTGTCCCGAGCCTCTGGATACGCCAAGTCGAGCTTGCCCTCCAGCGTGCAAAAGTCCTCCCGGAGGAACCTGCCCTGCCGTGCAGTGGCTGTGCAATCGCCGCAAAGGCTGGAAGTGTGCCGCAGACTGAATGCTGACAAACGGAGGCTATGGAAGTGTGAAAGGGAGGGCTGTAAACGTAATTGTGTGGCGAAAATGATCCGCGCGCGCGAGTATGCTCGGTTGCGTTATCAACGCGACCTTACGCGACCTCACACTATGATGAGCTCCCTAACTGGTGCAGGACCAACAGTTTGGCGCGCGTCCGACATTCAAAAGCAGACAGATTGCTGGAGGCAATCTGCCTTGTACAAAAACCACGTGTCTTTTCAATGCAGGTGCGTTTTCTGAACTAGTGAATGTCCAAAATGCCTGACTTCATTCCCAGTAACCGCTGGTACAGGCATCTGCTGGCGCAGGCCTCCATCCCCTGACTGGTTGCATTGTCCGGCACTGATGGTCTTTAGCACAAACCAATAACCGAGCCTTGCCGATACGATGCAGTACTGTTCACCAACCATTGC
>JAABUM010006710.1_pt1 | contig 11099 bp, 18 predicted proteins | sample 5559161 | NCBI WGS metagenome assembly JAABUM01 (sample SAMN10711868, study PRJNA513369) | rock metagenome | isolation source: Antarctica rocks | place: Antarctica: Victoria Land, Siegfried Peak nord | reverse complement strand
AGGGGGCCGCGGCGGCGGAGGCGGGCGGGGGCTTGGCGGCGGCCTGGGCGGCGGTGGCGGGGGCCGAGGCGGCGGAGGCCTGTCCGGAAACCAAGAGGGAGCCTCGCTAAGGACGCTTCACTCCAGCTTCATCAGTTGTGGTACAGACATGCACCAGGCATGCGTACGACATGCGCTGCCAGACTCGACCCTCCCGATTGTCAGATATGCAGCGCAATGGTCCCACTGGCATACCTTGGCGGGTTTGGCGGCGGCGGACGAGGTGGCCTGCATGTACATACAGCAGCAATCTCATGATTTACTTCAGAGTCGAGGCAAGGACGAGTTAAACATCAGGACCTATACAACAAAGGTTGCAATGAGCCAGAAACGAGACTGTAATTGAGACCCCCCAATGCAACAAAGAGCTGGGGGGCTGAGTGCCCAAGAACAGGCAGTACCACCCACCTGGGAGGAGGAGGGTTTGGCGGGGGTGGCGGGTTGAACGGTGGCGGTGGGCTTGGCGGTGGCGGCCTGTTCAGGGTCAAACCATGAAACATTGGTATAGGTGATACACCTCCACATGGTTTGCGCAATCACACCAACAGCCCGGTTCCACTTAATAGGCTTGGGTATGCAGCGGCCGCGAAAAGCTGCCTGGACTTGCCTGGGTGGGGGAGGGCGGGGTGGGCTGCAGATGAAGCACACAATGCCTGGTGAGTCAACGTTTGGGGGCTCGGAAAGGCACCACAGGTACAGCAAGGTCATGCAAGAATCTGTAAAAATCTGAGCATCGTCAAACCCACTGGACTACGCCGATGACATGGAAAGCGAACTGGAGGCAATCAGAGGCGGCCGGCCGCCTATGGACGAAGTCGGCAGATGCCAGCATGAATGCGCACTTTGGGGGGCTGGGTGGCGGCGGCGGCGGCGATGGCGGCGATGGAGGCGGCCTGCAGCCGAGGGGGGTGAATGGGAGTCAGCGACCAATTTGTCATGAGAACATCCGGGCCTGCCAAACTCCCAATTGTGCAAGGCAGGGAGAACGAATGAGACCCGCACCAAGGGGGCGGCGGCGGCGGCTGCGGGAAGATGTAGACGCACATGTTATCGAATGTGATCTGCGCCTGCCAGGGGGCACATGAATACGGCCGCCCGTTTGTGTCCGTCAACCACTTCAGCTCCCCGCCGTAGATGTTGAACGTCACCTGCGGCAGCAAATGCAACAGCTCAGCAGGAGCGTGGAAACTGCAGCAGAAAGCCGTGCGCGACAGCCATGAGACGTAACACGCTGGCCTGCATCTCTCCAGGTACTCGTCTGATCACACGAATGATCAGAGGAGTTCTTCACTGGTGCTGCCGCGGCGCGGTCCTGCACGACGGCGACAGGTTTCACCTTGTCGACGAGGGAGAAGTTGGCGCTGGGCTGGATTAAGGACGTGTATCCGGATTCGCCCAGCTGCAGTACGTCTGATGCTACGAGCTTGTACTGCAGACAACAGCAGCCGCCATCAGCGTCTTGCACTACAGCATGTTTGTAAGCGGCCCGCGACGAGGGCGCTGTAGCTTTTCGCCGCCGGTGACACGTTGATGTGTATAGACAAGCACAATCTACACTGCATCAATGTGGAACACTCTTCAACACGATCACCACGATCAGCAGCAGCCGTAGGCCCCTGACCGCCCATGCAGGGAACACCCGAGTGCAGAGTCCCAAAACAGTGCCTCACCCTGTAGTAGCCGCTCATCTTGACCTTGAGGTAGTTGCGGCAGAAGGGCTTGGCATAGAAAGAGTGCAGGCTGAAGCCATTGCCATAGTCACTCCTGCATGAAACCAACACGGCTTCGGCAGGCGTGTCATGAGGCAGAACCACACTGCATCTGGACTAGAAAACTCGGCCGCGGTCGCATGCGATATCCTCAGGCAGTGCGCCGTACACTCCCAAACAGAAACCCTCATTGCCATGCAGTCAACGTGGACACGCACGAGTCCCGAAGCAGAAGCTTCTGCAGAAAGCCTGCAGAAGCTTACAGAATTCACTGAACATGCAGACTGAGCGGCGAGTTTTAAGCTCACCCCATCTGTGCGAAGGGGGTGTTGGTGACGATGTTGTTAGGCGGACTGAGGGTGAACGGGTCCGCCTGCGACACGAAGTTGGTCCACGGCAGCCCCGCATACCCAAACCTGCACCGCAGGTGGTGGTTGCATCAGCGACCCTGCCAGCCAACGCAATGCAATGCGGTGTGCCGCACCACTACTGTGTGCAGCAGCTGCTGCAGGTAAGGGGGCTGGAGGAGGGAGCTGGAAAAGGAACTCAAACAGGAGCTGAAGCAGCGCAGGAAAGCCGCACAGGTCGCCCATCTCGGTGGGGTCGTCAAAGTCCAGCAGCTGTGAGGCGTCGAAAGAAGAGAATTTCATTGGGTACAACCGCTACTTTGGAAAGGAAAACTCACAGGTCGCCCAGCTGGGTGATGTCGTCAAAGTCCAGCAGCTGAGAGGCGCAAAAACTCGGCGACGGCGGCGGAATGTCGTAGACTGGCCACAGCGAGGAGTCCAGTAGGCGCAGGCCGACGTTGTCGATCACCACCGAACGCACCTGCGGCGGCGTTTCAGGTTTCATTAGGTTTCAGGTTTCATCAGGTTTCAGGGCTCAAGGCCGCAGGGGAGTCAGCGTGCCTGGCGGACGCGACCTCAGACGGGGGGCGGCGGGCCTTGTTCCAGCAGGTGGACGTAGCCAGGGCTGGGCGCCCAACAAGAGCACTGAGAAGCAGGCGCCCAGCACCCAGGAGAGACATTGGCATGGGCACGTAACCCTGTTTGCCACTGGCGGGCCAGCCAAACATGCAAGGCCCGTGCAGGGAGCGGCGCTGGGTGTTTTTTCCACTTGCGGCGCACTTCTTCGGGCGGGATGTTGGGGTATGGGCCTGGCGTGCCGCCGGCCGTTGAGATCATGACCATCTGCACCGACGCGAAGGACGGCGGCAGGAAAAACAGCGTCTGCTGCTGGCACCGCAGATTGAACGTCGCTGTGGCCACCACGTCTCCCGAACTCTGCACGGCGCCATGCACGTCATGGAAGTTGTCGAAATATGGGCAGGAGATGGCATGCATCTGCACCGCAATCGATGTAGTGACGCTGGCAGCAGTCCAGTGGGCGTGCTGAGCTGCCTGCCGAGGCTGCGTCCGTCCAGAAGCGGCGGCTTGCGCCGCCGCCCAGGTTGCGTGGAGAGCTCAGGAAGCAAGAGAAATCGCTACATTCCAGGCAGTGTTGGATGATGAAAGAAGATGTGATTCGCTCGCGGTTGCATCATGCGGGAGCCGAAGTGGACAAGCGCACCACTCCTGTGAGCGTCAGCTGCAGGTTGTCGTACCAGGCGGCCATGGCCCAGATGAAGTACACCTGCAGTACAGACGACGTCGCACACGTTGAACCGACAGAACGCGCCCAGAAGCAGGTTCATGCCACGACCCGAGACTTCACTGCAGGGATTTGGATCATGGTGAGCGTTGACCTCACATGCGGTAACGAGCGAGCATTTTGAGAAGGACGCCACAGGTTCATGCGCGCCACCGTATTCTGCCGACCGCGCCAAAGGAAGACGTGCGGTGCCTTCCACGCACATCACCTGGGCGCCTGGCTGCTGAGGTAAGAATTGAATGTAAGGATTCGGTTCTTTGCATCAGCCGGACCTGCATCAGCTTGCCCTCGAAGTATGCTGGCGGCGAGTAGTTGATGCTGGTGTACATGACCCCCGGCGATGGCGCAGTCGTCAGGTACCGCAGCGCATTCGGAATGTACGCCGTCACGTTGGGTGCGCTCCACACGCCGAGGAAGCCTGCGGGCGAGTGCACAGGGGCTTCAGGGATTCATAGGATGGCTGCAGACCTGTCGAGAGGGCAGCCTTTGTATGCTGATTTATGTTTACATTTGTATCATAGCAAGGCGCGGCCTGCCTGCTGAGCCCCCGGCCTGCGCACGAGCTTGAAGATCGTGGAAACGTGTGATTGAGGGACATGGATAGCACCTTCCATATGATCTTGAGGTTTCGGCAGTGTTAAAAAGGGTGAACCCAGGAAAGGAGACTGGGCGCACTGTGGAAGGACAGCCCCCCGTACGGCCCCATGCTGTTGCTGATGATGCCGCCGCGTTCGTTGGGGTCCGTCAGCGCCTGCGCGATGTCCTGGAACCACAGCAGCTCGTCGCCCGGGTCGCTGCCGATCGCCAGGCCCGGCGGCGCCGGCGGCGGCGGCGATGCAGGCGGCCTGCGCGTCGCAGCAGGAGAGCGACAGGTCAGCTAGGGCGCCGCTCCCTATGCGTCTTTCGAACACCCAACATAGCACAAGATGAATCCAGCCGAGACGTTAACAATCAACTGAAAGCAGGTCGGGGACGAGGTCAGCAGCCACACTGGCTGTCGCTGCATATTCGTGCGTTCACTACTGCATGTCTGTGGCACCACAACGCGTGCATCAAAGCAGCAGAAGATGTGACGCACCGTGGCGGCGACAGCGGCGGCGGCGGGTGCGCCGGCGGCTGGCTGTGGAACATCCCAGGCGGCAGGTTGTCGATGGTGCCGTTCTGCCCCTGCTCCCCTATGGGCGGCGGCGGCGGGCGACGCACGACCGGCTTGACGGTAGGCCGCTTGGCCGTCGGCCGCGGTTTGACTGTGGGCCGCTTGACCGTCGGCCGCGGCTTCACTGTCGGTCGCTTGGCCGTCGGCTTCCGCTTGACTGTGGGCCGTTTCTTTGTGGGCTTCCGCTTTGCAGTGGGCCGCTTCTTCGTGGGTTTCCGTTTCGGCGTGGGTCGCTTCTTCGTGGGTTTCCGCTTAGTTGGCGAGCCGCCGCGCTTGTGGCAGCCAAACACGCTGACGTAGCAGGACTGGTATAGCGTCCCGTCCTTTTGGGCCTGCAAACACAAGAGGGACGCGTTTTCGAGTCGACATGGCAGCCAAGGCAGTGGAATCACCAGGGAAGCCGGCTGGCCTCGCCGCCTACGACCTGCACGCGTTGTTCCATGTGAGCAAACAAAAGGGCATCTGCAGCAGGCAGACACAAGCACAGCAGAAGACACGGTTCGCTCTGGAGCTGCACGCGTCCGGGGCCGAGACTACTCACCCGTGCGATGGCCGCAGCGATGGCGTTGCGAACCCGCTGCGGCAGTTTTGTCACCGGGCCATAGGCGCCGAAGCGCCGCTTCTCGCGATAGGTAATGTGATCCACCATCGCCCAGTTGACAGTCTGCCCCGGCGGCGCGCCATGCCGGTTCTCTGTCGGCTGGCGATTGCGCACTGGGTCCCACCAGAGGTCTAAAAGTGCAGGCTTCCTTGTCGGCTTGCGCCTGGTCAGCTTGCGCTGGACGGAACGCCGCTTTGTAGGCTTTCTGGCCGCGGCGGCGCCCGCCATGCGCTCAGCGGCCGCCTGCTGGGGCGCCGCCAGGCGCTGGCCCTCGGCGGCAACTTCTGCCGAGCCGCCGCTGAGCTGCTGTGCCATGTCGCCTGCGGACCCGCTGTCGGTGCTGAGCTGTGCTGGTTGCAGGTCCGCCACAAACGCCCCGGGTGGTGATGGTGGCGGCAGCGGCGGTGGCTTCGGCGCCGTCTGCAGGGTGGCCGCGATAGCCTGCGCCGCACTCACGGTCAGCTGCTGTGCTGTGTCGGCTGCAGATACGCTATCTGTGGTCAGCCGCGCTGCCTGCAGAACCGCCGTGAACGCTGCCGGTGGTGATGGCGGCGGCGGCTCCGGTTCCGCCTGCAGGGTTGCGGCGATAGCCTGCCGCGTGCTCGCAACGAGCTGCTGTGCTGGGTCGGCTGCAGATGCGCTGTCTGTTGTCAGCTGCGCTGTCTGAAGGTGGGCTGCAAACGCTGCTGGTGCTGGCGACGACGGCTGCGGCAGCAGCTCACCGACACCTTCTGCCGCCACCGCTGGCGCTGCATCAGCTGCCTGGGCTGACTGCAATTGTGCCGGCAGGGCTGGCCGAGGGACGGCTGCTGCCTCGGGCACCCTGTTGTAGTGCTGATGGCTGCCCTGTCGCTGTGCTGCCCCTGCCGCGGGCGATGGCGAGCAGGAGGCGGGCTTCGAACGCCTCTCAGGGTCCACCACTGCTGCTGAAGCCTGGGCGGTAGCTGCCAGCCGCAGGGCGGCCGCCGGCGACTGCCTGCCTGCGCCCTGCGGGCCGACCGGCTGCGCTGCTGCGCTGTCTGCGTCCGAGTGAGGCACTGCATGCTGGGTGGCCGCAGGCGGCGCCCTCTCGCTGCCCGCCGCTTGCTGGTCTGCCGCATGCTGCGCGGCGGCCCACTGCAGCTGCGGGCCAACACCAGCGCTGTGCGGCATGGTGGGCCGCAGCTGAGGCTGCGCAACGCTGCCGTGGCCTGCTGCGCCGCTGGAGGCGTGCGGCCGCTGCCGCGGCGGCGGCGGGCTCTCGCGCGGCGGGCGCGCCTCAAACGTGGGCGGCTGGAAATAGCTGGCGGCGGCGATGCTGGACTGCTCCTGGGCCTGCTTCTCGCGGTAGGTGTGCGCATGCATGCGTTGCCGCTGCGTAGCATCACCAGGGTCTGACTCCCAGTCCCCGTCTCCGTGGTGCAGCCTCCGGCGCCACATGCACTGCGCCACCTGCAGAAGAGGTCGCACAGCAGTTGCTCGGCAGGTGCAGCGGCCTTCCTGCCCCCCTGTGGCACAATCAGCGCTGCTCTGCAGGCGATTGGAGTGGCAGAAGCGGTGTGCGGCAGAGGGGTCTTACCTCGGGGGCATAGCAGCGCTGCGCCGGCTGATGCGAGCCCGCGGGCGCCTGCGTGCTCGCCGTCGCACCATGCATCGCATTCCCCGAGACGGCCGTGATGGACAGTAGCACCACCGCTGCCGTCCACGCCGTCAGCTGCAGCGCACGCATTCCTTCAGGCCGGCAGGGCGGGAAGTTCATGCCTGCATGCACCTACGTCATGCGATTCGGTCACGTCCGGAGAGGCGCAATCTTGCCGGCGGCTCACCTGTCTGGCTAGCATACTTGGGAGAAATGAAGAAGGGGGCCCATGGAGCCCAGACCGTCCACGCCCGTCGTATCGCCTGCCGGTTGGCGATTTGGATTGTACTGCCAGCTGTAGCACCTGTTTGCCGCTTTATCAGGCACCGGGGCAGCCTCGGCGAGCTGCAAGAGTACAGTGGTGGCAGTTTTGGATGATTCGACAATGTACGCGCTGCTGCTTGACGGCACGGTACCTGGTAGGACACTATCCAAACCACCCCGCAGAAGACTGCCTGCACAAAGGATTTGCACTGGTATCTCCAATGGGTTGCCCCTGTTAGAGTATCGATTCAACAAGCGCACGAAGAGCCATTTCTCGACACAAACCTGCAGCCGGACCGACCGCCTGACGTCCTGACAAATTTCAGCTAAAGTGCAGTATCACTTGATCTGGGGGTGATCTAACAACTGCTGGCGTCAGCAAGACGCCAGCCGTACCATACTGGTGCTACCAGCTGGACGAGGGGAGCCAAAGACAAGAAATTCTATGTGATTCCCTTCGCCCTTCCCGCAATTTAGCGGCCCTCGTTTTCTTTCCGGCACCCTCTTAATCTTGTGTTGTTCTTGAGTGGGTCGCGCTGCGGCGTCGATCATACATTCCTTTGCGCAGAACGATCGTAGAGCTCAGTTCAAATGGTTTCGGCAGGTGCATTGGCTGGCGGCCGCGCCGCCGCGCACGCGAAGCTGCTGCAGCCGCCACAGATCCTCGGCACACGGCTGCCGGCTCCCTCGGTCGCCCGCCGGACGCCATGCATCGCTCGCAGCAGGCTGGCGGTGCTGGCCTCCGCGGTGCTGGACTTTAACACCAAGGTCTGGGAGAAGAAGCAGACCGACTTTGCAGGCAACACCGAGTTCATCTGGCCAGGTGGCCGCGACAAGCTGGAGAAACTGCCGCAGGCCTTTGCCGGCATCAAGCAGATCGGCGTCATCGGCTGGGGCTCCCAGGCTCCCGCGCAGGTGCGCTTCGTAGGCTTGCAGTACTCTTGCTCCAGGGTGAGGCCGCGCACCTTGCGGCAGACATGCACTCTGGGAGAACGCACAGCACTTTGTGTGGCCGGTTTCACCTGTTATATCTACAAACAATCGTCCCATCTATTCTCTATGGCTATTTAACGTGCTGCTGCATTGCATGCACAGGCCCAGAACCTGCGGGACTCGCTGGAGGCGGCGGGCATGTCCGACACGAAGGTGACCATCGGCCTGCGGTCGTCGTCCTCCTCCAACGACGAGGCGCGCGCCTGCGGCTTCAAGGAGGAGGACGGCACCCTGGGCGAGGTGTTTGACGTCTGCTCATCCAGCGACCTGGTCATCCTTTTGACCTCGGACGCCTCTCAGGCAAGCCGCTACAGCGTAATAGTTACAGACCTAGCAATAAAGCTCAGTCACAACGATGATCTGGGTTTCAATCAAATGGCGAGCTGGCAAGATTATCTGGCCATGTGACAGCACAGCCGCCGGTGCAAAGCTCGGCGCCCATGCTGCGTGGCGGGCGACGGCTGCGGGGAATGATTTCAAATATATCTCTAATTTACTCACTGATCCGCGGATGACACACATATGCTGACCCCGCCGCCACCGCGCTACTGTGACTGCCGAGCCTGTGCATGCATTGGCTCTGGAGGGAGATGATGCTCAAATATACTCTAATTTACTCCTGACTCCTGACGACACAACCATATTCCTGATCCCTCAAAGAGAACCATGCTTTTGCAGCCCAAACCTTAGGTTGCAGCCGTCTGAAACTAAACAACTGGTGTAATTGAGATGACCCAGTGCTTTGCGCTGTGCTGCCGCAGGCAGATCTGTACCCGCGCATCCTGGCGGGCATGAAACCGGGCGCGACGCTGGGCCTCTCGCACGGCTTCCTGCTGGGCGTCATGCAGAACGACGGCGTCGACTTCCGGAAGGACATCAACGTGATCCTGGTGGCGCCCAAGGTGCGCCGTGAACCCAGACATTAGTGTCATACATTGGCTAATATTATACATATCAGAATCCAGCAGAATCCTAAGACGCAGCAATCGCCCAGGATGGCCCGGCCCCTCAAGTCTGTCAATACTTTGACAGATGCATGCGGCATCAGAGGACACAGGAAGTGAAACGAACAAACTTAAGGTATCCCCTCACATATTTATGCAAGGCACGGCACCCGCTGAAATTTTGTCATTGCCGCGGTGCAGGGCATGGGCCCCTCTGTGCGGCGCTTGTACGAGCAGGGCAAGGAGGTCAACGGCGCGGGCATCAACTGCTCGGCGGCGGTGCACCAGGACGCGACCGGCAACGCAGCCGACATCGCCATCGGATGGGCCATCGCTGTCGGCTCGCCCTTCACCTTCGGTGAGGGTTTAGGTTTTTTTCTGGCTTTGTCTATGATGCGCTGCGCGCCCTGTTGCGCTTCAGTGACCGGCGCTCGCCTCTCCGCTGCAGCTCTTGTCGGTGCGTCGTCAGTTGAGTCCCGACAGAAAATTCGGGCATGCTCTGCTTAGCTGCTCCGCTCTTCCTTGCTTCGGGACATTCAGTGCAGAGCATGCGGCGCGGGAACTTCTTCCACCTTCAAGCGTCCACACACCCACTTGTGCTGTGCGAAGTTTTAGGTCCGATCTTGCTGTCTTCTGGCACCATGCTGCATCGCGCCACCCTTGTCTCCCACCACATCTGATGTGGACTCGGTGCACTGCGCAGCGACGACGCTGGAGAGCGAGTACAAGTCAGACATCTACGGCGAGCGGTGCATCCTGCTGGGCGGCGTGCACGGCATGGTGGAGAGCCTCTTCCGGAGATACGTGCGGCAAGGGATGAGGTGCACGCCGCTCCCACTGGACAGGCCCCCACTGAGAGTTGCCGCTGCTCTTTGTTTTTTGTTGCACCATTCTGGCCGACGACGATGGCCTGGCATGCAGCGCTGCCGCCTCATGAAGCAAGCAGCAGCTGCGGCAGCAACTTGCTGCTGGGTCCCAGGCCTCGGCCGGGTGTTCCCATGCTGACCTGTTCACTATCTAGTCGCTGTGTCATCTGCGACGAGCATGATCGCTCACACAAACAAGGTTTTACCGACGCCACATCGTGTCTGGCATACAGCGAGGAAGACGCGTTCAAGAACAGCGTCGAGTGCATCACCGGCCCCATCTCGAAGACTATCTCCTCGAAGGGCATGCCCGCGGTGTACGAGTCGCTGGACGCCCAGGGCAAGGAGATCTTCAAGCAGGTGCGGTTTTGATGTACTATGATGTACATTTTGCGCCAGCTGTCTTCATGTTTGGCGTCTCGGCTGGACAGCTGCTTTGCGCACTCTGGCCGCTTTCTTTGGAGCTGGTGCAAACCTGCACAGCGGTATGGCAGGAGAAAGCGCACAGCCAGCTGGCGGGCGCACTGCTGTCAGATCCTGCACTGCACCCAATGCCACTGCCCATCCTGACCATCCAAAACCCTGCTGCCTGCATCAGGCGTACTCGGCGTCCTTTAAGCCGGCATGCGACATCTGCTTCGAGATCTACGAGGACGTGGCGTGCGGCAACGAGATCAAGTCCGTCGTCAACGCGGGCCGCCGCTTCGACCGCTACCCCATGGGCAAAATTGACTCGACGCACATGTGGCAGGTGCGTGACTATCTAGGGTTTGGGTTTCTGCAACCCCTCTTCTGTGTTTGCCATCACTGTGCCATCGACCCTGATGCTTACTGCTGTGAGAAGGTGGACACACTAAGATATCTGCACGAGACAGGAAAGCAATGAATGCTGCAGCGGAGCAATGATGCGTGTGTCTCGTTCGTCAGAAGTGCGGCACAGCCGCCTTGATGACAAGCATGACATCACCACCCATTGTCTGAGCTCCCGACGAATGCTGCAACCTTGCATCGATCAGCATGACCGTTTGACCAAGCGTGTGACCTATGATGATATAACCAAAACACAACCTTATCTACATTGTACGTATGCGGCCTCAGCCGCAGATGACTTGACGTTAAAACCTGAGGTCACTCCCCTGTTTGATTTGCTGTACACTTCAGCACTGTATCCCCATGCAAACTAGCGCCGACTTTGATGCCGCTGCATAGTAAAGCAGATGTGCGCCTCCACAATGCTTGCAAAATTCGCCACAACAAGC
>JAABUM010006707.1_pt1 | contig 11102 bp, 10 predicted proteins | sample 5559161 | NCBI WGS metagenome assembly JAABUM01 (sample SAMN10711868, study PRJNA513369) | rock metagenome | isolation source: Antarctica rocks | place: Antarctica: Victoria Land, Siegfried Peak nord | reverse complement strand
CAGCAACGTCATAGGTTCATCCATGCTCGTGGCCTCTGCAGCTGACGGTTGTGAGAGACAGCCAGCATGTCGAGGCCACGAGCCTCACCTACAGCGCGACACCCCCGTCAACTCCGAAGAGCCGGTTCAGTAGGGGCGTAGCGCCAGCCCCTGGGGGTTGATGGTGCGGTTGTCAACGAAGCCGCGGGACGCCGAGCTGGTCGCAGATCGCCCGGGTGGTACTCAGCGGTAACTCTCGGTGGCGCGGGACGCTGCTGCGCCGACCAGCCTGCAGGTTTTCCCAGATGCTGTGCCGGCCGCCTTCCCGGGCCAGTGCGCAGCCGTGAGCACGCAGATGCCGTTCCAGATCTCGCAAGCTGATCAACCCGTGCTCCGTCCTCGTCGTCAGCGCGATCATGGGAGATCGATAGCGCTACCGTGTGCAGGTGACCAGCAAGCTGTCCTACACCGCAGTGTTCGAGTCAGTCGAGGACGGCTGGGTCCAGGCACGGCTTGCCGAACTGCCCGGCGTCATCACCGCCGCCCCCACTAAGGACGAGGCGCAAGAACTCCTCCTCGATGCGCTCCGCGAGTACCTACTCGCCTTAGTGGAGCCCTCGGATGCCTCCGCCGCGCCGGTCGACGCCCACCGCATCGACGTCGAGCTCCGAGCCAGCTGACTGACCCGCCTCGGCAAAGCGGCTCAGCGACAAGCCGCCGGCGAGGTGCTGGCGGACCAGCGCAGCCTTGTCCTTCAAGGTCGGCCGCGCGCCAAGGCCATCGCCACCCTCGGGCTACCGCGTCGGCCCGGCGGTGGCGGCGCCGCGGTCGGTCAGGTGCCGGTACACCGTCGGGCGAGATACCCCGAAGGTGTCGGCGATCTGCTGCACGGTGTGCTTGCCGTCGTACATCGCCCGGGCCTGCGCGATCTTGTTGGGTGTCATCTTGAACTTCGGGCCGCCGTTGCGGCCGCGGGCCCGGGCCGCGGCGAGCCCGTCGTGGGTGCGTTCGACGATCAGGTCGTGCTCGAACTCGGCGATCGCGGCGAGCATGTGGAAGAACAGCCGGCCACCCGGGGTGGTGGTATCGATCCCCTGGGACAGCGCCCGCAGCCCGACGTGACGGGCCTGCAGGTCGTCGACGATCTGTTTGAGGTTGCGCACCGAGCGTCCGAGCCGGTCCAGCTTGGTCACCACCAGGGTGTCGCGGGCGCGCAGGTAGCCCAGCGCCTGCTCCAGCGCCGGGCGCTTGGCCAGCGTCCCCGACGCGTGGTCGACGAAGACCTTCTCGCATCCCGCTGCGGAAAGCGCGTCGGTCTGCGCCTCGGGATGCTGGTCGCGGGTCGAGACCCGGGCGTATCCAATCAGCGGCACCCGAAGACCGTAGCGCGAACGTGCCTCGCATTACATAGACCGCGGACACGAGTCGTGAGACGCTCCTGCTACCTCTTATCGCTACTTCGGGGTCGTGTCTCGTAGACGATCGTCTACGAGACACCGGGCGCCCGGGCCGGAGAACTGAGCTGGAGTAGCCGTCTCGCGGCTCGCGTCCGTGAAGTACGGCACGCGAGGCACCACGCGACACGTCGCCCATTCTGGCTGGTGTGGCCACTGGGCACCGCCATCGGCGCAGCCTCGGGGTCGACTGGGTCCGCCTGCACCACGAACCAGCGCAACCGGCGCCGCGGTCTTGCCCAGCGCCAGGTACATCGTCAGCGCCCGGGTCAGAGCAGGCCGGCGACCCAGCGGGGCGTCTGCTGCAACTAGCTTGACGAGTGCGCGCGCTCTCCCGCTCACCCAACGGTGGCCTCGAAGACGGCGTACCGCGCAGCAAAGCGGCACGACGACTCGACCGAACGCCACGACCGTAGCCAGAATGGGTGACGGCGACCGCCTCACGTCCGCTGCTACCCAAGCGTGGCCGACCCCCCCAGCCGCTGCCCGTAGCCCACGAGGCCGCGCGCCTATGCACTTCGACCACGAGCGGATCCCGGAGCGGGTGGTCCACACCCGGGGCGCCGGCGCCCACGGGGTGTTCATGTCCAACGGCGCAGCGACGGGCGTCACGAGCGCGGTTTTCCTCGCCCCCGACATCGAGACCCCGGTGTTCGTTCGGTTCTCCACCGTGCTGGGCTCTCGCGGGTCGGCGGACTCGGTGCGCGACACCCGCGGTTTCGCGACCAGGTTCTACACCGGGGAGGGCAACTTCGACGCTGCACACCGAGGCGACCCACCACGTCATCTGGAACATGTCCGACCGCGGCATCCCGCGCTCGTTCCGAACCATGGAGGGCTTCGGGGTCCACACCTTCCGACTCGTCAGCGAGTCGGGCGCAACGACGCTGGTCAAGTTCCACTGGAAGCCGGCAGCCGGCGTCCACTCGCTGATGTGGGAGGAGGCGCAGCTCGCCGCCGGGGCCGACCCCGACTTCCACCGCCGCGACCTGGCCGACGCGATCGAGGCGGGCGCCTACCCGTCGTGGGACCTGGGCATCCAGACCTTCCCCGACACCGCAGAGCAGACCTTCGAAGGCATCGACCTGCTCGACCCGACCAAGCTGGTGCCCGAAGAGCTGGCCCCGGTCCAGACGGTCGGCACGCTGACGCTCAACGGCAACCCGTCGAACTACTTCGCCGTGACCGAGCAGGTCGCCTTCCACACCGGCCACCTGGTGCGCGGGATCAACCCCACCGACGACCCGCTGCTGGCCGCCCGCAACTTCTCCTACCTCGACACCCAGCTCAGCCGGCTCGGCGGCCCGAACTTCACCCAGATCCCGATCAACCGCCCCCACGTGCCGGTCAACGACAACTACCGCGACGGCTTCCACCAGGACGCGGTGCACTCCGGGATCGCGCCCTACCAGCCCTCCTCGCTCGACGGTGGCAACCCGTTCCCCGCCACAGGGGTCGATGACAGACCCTTCATCGACGTCCCGACGCCGCTGCCCGCGTCGACGAAGGTGCGGGAGGCGCCGGCGTCCTTCGGCGACCACTTCAGCCAGCCCCGGATGTTCTGGCTGAGCATGACGCCCCTCGAACAGCAGCACATCGTCGGGTCGTTCACGTTCGAGCTCGGCAAGGTGTACGAGCAGGCCATCAAGGAACGCGAGCTGCAGGTGCTGGCCAACATCGACGCCGAGCTGTGTGCCCAGGTCGCCCGCGGCGTCGGTCTGCCGGCACCGAGCCCGACCCTGGCCGTCCCCGACGTCACGCCCAGCCCCGCGCTGTCGCAGGTGGGCGGCAGCTGGCCGACCGTCGGCCGTCAGATCGGCATCCTCGTCGACGCGAGCACCGACCAGGATGCTGTGCGGACAGTGGTCACCGCCGTGTTCGGCTCCGGCATGGTGCCGCTGCTCATCGCCCCGACCGGCGGCACGATCTTCGGCGACACCGGTGAGCCGCTCGACGTGCAGCGGACCCTGCTGACCGCCCGGTCGATCGAGTTCGACGCGATCCTCATCGCCGGCGCCATGACCCCGACGCCGGCCACCGACCCCTCCCGGGATGCCAAGGCCGCCGCGCCCACACCGACCCCGACGGTCGACCCGCGGGTCGCCCTGATGCTCGGCGAGGCGTTCCGGCACGCGAAGGCACTCGGCGGCTGGGGACCCGGCGCCGCTACACTCGCCGCGCTCGGCTACGACGGGCGGCCCGGCGTCGTCACCGCCGACAGCGGCGAGGACGTGCTGACAGCTGTCACCAGTCTGCTGGCCCAGCACCGCGTCTGGGACCGGTTCCCGGCGATCACCTAGCGGCTGCCGGGGGTGCCCCCGCGGCGACCGGGCGGGGGCGACGGGCGCGGCGCGTCGGGTCCCCCGATCAGTCCGGTGATCGGGCGCTTCCCTCACGCGACCGGGAGGGGTAGTGCTTCCGCCAGGTCCGATCGAGGGTGGCTGGGGCTGCCCCGGACCGCCGCCGCGGCCATCCTGGCGCACGTTCTGCTCCTTGCGGACCTGCAGCTGGGCAGGACCGTGCAGAAGGTCGAGGACAACTGCACCCCGCAGGTCCAGCAGGCCGCCGAGCAGGTGAAGGTTCGGCGAGTTCGGCGACGTCCACCGTCCAGGAGCAGGCTAGAAGCGCGGCGAACGGAGTCCCGGGCAGCGCCCACGCGCCAACTCCCAGATCAAGGACACCGCGAGAGACGCCAGTGGCCAACATCGACGCAGGTGCCCACATCCACGCCGGGGCCGGTATCCCCACGGCAGCGGACGTGCCGGCTCAAATCATCGGCGGCCGGCGAACCCGACGACGTCCGGACTCTCCCCGGTCCACTCCCACTCTCGTTAGCCGCGGGCGGCTGGCCTTATGGGCCGGCTACTGGGGCTTGCGCTGCGTGGAGCGCGGCAGGCCCCGACCGGGAACCACGACTGGGTCGATCAACGGGCGAGTGCTCGACAAGAGCTGGTGGCTCACGGCCACAGCAGGGGCTTCAGGCGGCGGGGCGGCGGCAAGAGTCTCGGTTTCAAGCGGCGCGTCGGGGCCTGCCAGGTCGATTACGACGAGCTCGTCAACGTCTACGGATCCAACGGGATGGCTCGGGTTCTGCGTGGCGGCACGTGTCGACGCCGGGTCGACGCCCTCCTGCTGTGACCCCCGGGCGAAGGCGGTAAGCCGTAGCTGCAGTGACGCTGGGAGCCGGGTACTGGCCTGCTGCACCGCGGGGTGCTGCACCAGTCGCCGCGCGTCAGCCAGCAGCTGCTCGTATCGCTCTCGCCCGGCCCGGGTACCCACCGCGTACCCCAGCGCGAATATCGACCCTGCTTTAAGCAATCCCATTGTGGTCTCCGGTCACTCATCTTCACGCCATGGGGTCTGCACTGGCCGCGCCGACGCACGTCACGCGAGGGCCTAACCTTGCCGCGATTGGCAGTCACCGTGTCACGTTCTGCTACTCCTCAACCGGACCCCAGAGTCGACTCGCCCCCGTTGCAGGTCCCTTGTCATGCGGGTAAGCAACTGACCGAGAGCCAGGCCGCGGCGCTGGACCCATCGTTGCTATGACGGCGCTGCCGCGCTCCTGCCCGCTGGGCCAATCGGCAAGCGCCTGTACTCGGTTTCTTACATCGTCACTGCGTTGTCCTCGGTGTCCACCGACAGTGGAAGCCCACCTGGGCCAGCCAGCCATCCAACGTGGCGACCGCCAGCCCGAAACTCTGCGCGGCTTGCTCGCTTACGTGCCCAAGACAGTTGGCTCAGTAGCCCTACTGCTGGTTTCCGCCGCCCTGCTGCTGGCCGTGGTCCTGGCCGCCTTGCTGGCCGTAGTCCTGGCCGCCCTGCTGCTGGCCGCCGTAGCCCTGCTCACCCTGCTGCTGGCCGTAGCCCTGCCCGCCCTGCTGCTGGCCGTGGTCCTGGCCGCCTTGCTGCTGGTCGCCGTAGCCCTGCTCACTCTGCTGCTGGCCGCCGTAGTCCTGGCCACCCTGCCGCCCGAAGTTGGGTTGCTGCTCGGCCGGGTTGCCACCCGCCTGGTAGCCGTCGAACTCCGGCTGCTGCTGGGCGTCGAAGTGCTGCTGGTACCCGCCGCTTTCCAGCTGCTGCGGGTCGACGCCGAACTGGTTGAGCAGCCCGGCACGCTGCTGGGAGTCGATCTGGCCCATGCCCTGCATCTGCTGCGCTGCCTGCTGGTGGTTACCGCCGAGCTGACCAACCAGGTTCATGATTGAAGATGGGTCGAAGTTCATCGTCGTCGCCTTTCACGTTGGGCCAGCACTACGGGACGCTTAACCAGGACCGCCGGGCGGGTCAAGGTGCCGCAGCCCGGCGCCGGCGAGCTAGCCACGTGCCGGCGACCACGAGTCGCACGACCGGCCACTCGACTGCCCCCACGACGGCCAGAGCCCCAGCCCGGAGGTAGAACACGGCTCCGGGGCGCCCTGCAGCGCCTGCTCGGCGATCGTGACCGGCGCCAGCACCACACCCTTGAGCGTGGCCAGGGACTGCTCACCAGCACTGGGCTCGGTCACCGGCGACCCCGTCTCCATCACATCCTCATCAGACTTCTTCGCAGCAGGAGGCATGGCCAGGTTGTGGCCCAACCAGTGAGTCGCCCGCCCTCTACAGCTGGTCCCCCTCCAGCAGCGCCGCCGCCCCGACCGCGGCACGGTTCGGCCAGCCGGCAATCAGCTTGTCCCGTCCCCTCTCGTCCCGCATTCGGGGCCAAGGGCCTTGAAGGCGGGCGACCGGACGTTACCCTCGGGCAACACCGGCAACGACGGCCTGCCCCGGGCCGGGAGGCGCGCTGCTCAACAGGCCGCGTGAGCGACCAGTCCCATCTGGCCGATGAGCGCAACGCTGCCCGACGCAGAACCAGGCCAGACTGACGGCATGACACACCGGTTCGGTCGCGGAGCCGTCAGCATCACCAGCCTGTCCGGCTCCCGCACCGACGACATCCGCCGCCGCGAACGCCGCTACATCCAAGTCATGCTCTTTCGGCTCGCCGCCTTCATCGCCGCCGTCCTCGTCTTCCACGGACCGGCCCGCTTCATCGCCATCGTCCTGGCCCTGGTGCTGCCGTGGCTCGCCGTCCTCGTCGCCAACCAGCCCGTCGCACACAAGGCCGCCCCCTCCCTGCACCAGCCCCCACCCGAGCGTCCAACGCCCAGCCTGCAGCCAGCACGCAGCCACCAGGTCATCGACCAAGACTGACCAAACTCACCCACCACGCACGTCCGCCGAGCGCAACTCCCGAAGAGGGCGCCTCGCGCCTGAGCTCCGGTCGGCGCCCGCCGCAGACGTCCCACGCGGGACAGCTACCCGGCGCAGGGTTCAGACTCCGTCCGCATCGCTGACTGCTGCCGCCAGCTCTCGGCAAGGCGGTCGACGGCCGCGATCATGGGCCGCCACGCGGCTGGGGCGGTGGCTACCGACCATCAGCGCCGCCCCCGACCCGGGTCGCCGCCGCATCGAGGTGTTCTGCCGCCACAGCTTTGCCGCCATCACGGTGCGCCAGTTCGCCGTCCGGCGCGCCTTCGCCGGACTACCGGCGACGGCGGAGCAGGGCGGTCAGCCCGGCTCCGATCAGGATGCCGACGACGACCAGCACGATGATGATGATGAGCACCGCGTGGCCTGCCTTGCGGGCAACGCCTCGAGCCTCGAGGTCGAGCGCGAGCGAGGTGGCGTGCATGACAGCCGGGTGAGCGATGAGCATGGTAGGTCTCCCTGGTGTGCGGTCTGTTGGTCGAGCAAGCAGTGCCCACCTGTCCAGGGCACAACCCGCTGACCTGCTCATGCGACGAGACGGCCCCCGACGCGCGAACACGAACTGCTCGAGCAGCTGCGACACCACGGCGCGCAGGGCGTTCCTGCCGCTCCATAAGAGGAACCGTGGGGACGCGCCGCTCCCCCACTGACAGTGGCGGCCCGGCGTCAGTCAAGTGCGGTTCCGCACTGACGACGCGCACGACCACCCAGCCTCTGACAGCGCGGTCCACGTCATTTGCGCGGGCCCGGTCCAGCACCCCAGCCAGGGTCATCCGCGCTGGTCGCCGGCACGGGCGGGCTGATGGTGACCGCCGCCTTCGACCTGCCGGTCCGCCGACGGAGGGTGCTGGCGACGAAGTCCGACGGGACTCGTCTCCGTCGAAGCGGTCAGCGGCGGCCCACGAGTGCCGAGCTGCTCGTCTCGCGGCTTTCCTTGGCGTGCGAGGTCGAGGCCGTAGCTCAGTTGATGGGGCGGTAGCTGTAGACCGCCGTCGTGTCCGCAGGGCCGTTCCCCCCTGATCGGTGCCTTTTGCCAGGTTGTACCGGTGTGGCTGGCCGGCGGCGAACAGCACCACAAGCGGCGCTGGCCGCTCACCCTCAGCTGGGCAGCGCCAGGTCTCCCCGTCGCGGGGACCGCCGACAGCTTGGGCTCGCCACCAACCCCGCGGGACAGTGGCGACCGGTCCAGACCGGCCGGCGGCCGACGAGCGAAACCCGTGACCGCCAATGTGAAAAGCAGACTTGCCACCAGCAGCCCGACACCGGCTCGGCGGACCAGTCCGGGAGGCGCCGCGAGCAGAAGCGCGGCCGGCGACCGCTAGCAGTGCGAACCGGCGGCCTCCGGTAGTGGGCTGATGGGCCTCCCTCCTTTCGCGCCTGAGCATGCTGCTCAGGCCAGCCCGAGCAGTCCCAGCAGGGTCTGGCCGAGCAGCAGCAGGCTCATCACCGAGATCGCACCGACCGCGACGGTGGCCGCCACCCGAAAGGCCGGCTTGTTCGCTGCAGCGCCCAGTACCTCGCGGCGGTTGGCGAGGATGAGGATGTAGATGAGGACGACCGGGGTGACGATGCCCTGCAGGACCTGGGTACCGATCAGCAGCTGGATCAAGTTGACCGGCGTCATCGCTACGGCAGCGCCCACAAAGACCTGAAAGGTGAACAGCCCCAGGAACAGCGGCGCCTCACGGAACCGGCGAGAGACCGAGCGTTCGACCCCGACCGCCTCGCTGATCGCGTATGACGACGACAGTGGGACGACGGCTCCGGCGAGGGCGGACGCGCCGAGCAGGCCGAACGCGAACAGCAGCTCAGCTCCCGACCCGGCGACCGGTCGCAGTGCCTCGGCGGCTTCCTTCGCCGAGCTCAGCGGCCCGCGGCCGCCGATGACAGATGCGGTCGCGATGATGATCGTGATGGAGATGACGCAGGCGAAGAGGGCACCGGTGATCGCGTCCAGGCGGGCGTTACGGTACTCATCCGGGCCGACACCGCGGTCGACGACGCCGGCGGCGGCGTAGAGCTGCATGTAGGGGCTGACCGTCGTGCCGATCAGGGCGACGCCGAGCAGCAGGTAGTCCTTGGACAGGATGAAGTGCGGCAGCACCAGGTTGGTCCCGACCGCTCCCCAGTGCGGGTGGCCCAGGATCATCGCCAGGGGGTAGGCGAAGAACGCGAGCGACAGGACAAGGAAGATCCGCTCGGCGTAGCGGTAGGAGCCGAACAGCACCAGCGCCCAGATCACCACCGCCGCGACCGGGATCACTAGGTAGCGGGACACGCCGAGCAGCTCGAACGCGGCGCCGATCCCGGCGAACTCCGACACGACCAGGCCGGTATTGGCCAGCAGAACGCAGAACAGCGCCACTCCGGTCAGGCGCAGGCTGAACTGCTCGCGGATCAGCGCCGCCAGGCCTTTGCCGGTATAGACGCCGAGGCGGACGGCCATCTCCTGCACCAGCACCAGGGCGATGGTGACCAGCACCATGAAGAACAGCGTCCGGTAGACGAACTGTGAGCCTGCTGAGGCGTACGTCGCGATCCCGGCCGCGTCGTTGCCGGCGTTCGCCGCAATCAGACCCGGCCCGGCGATCGCCAGATAGGCGATCAGCCGCTTGCCGGGCAGCCGGGCCAGCAGCCGATCCTTCCCGCTCGGACCTGCAGGCGGCGAAGTACCGGACTCGCGGCCGGGTCCCGGCCCCGGGTCAGCAGGAACCGAGGGCGCGGCTGGGGCGTCGGGGGTGGTCACTGCAGCAGCCGGGGGAAGTGCAGCCGGCTCTCGCTGGCCCGCAGCGCATCGAGCACGTCATCGGCCAGGATCCGGCCCAGCGGCCGGCAGTCGCCCTCGACGACCAGCAGACTCGACCGGCGGGACTCGATCAGCCGGCCGGCGACGTCGTCGACGTCGGCCTCGACGTCCACGGTGACCGGCTCGGGGTTACCGAGACGCTCGACCAACTCACCCAATCCCTGCCCGTCGGGGGCGGCGAGCAGATCAAACAGGGCCAAGTCGGCCATCAACCGCCCCTCCTCGTCGATCACCACGACCGCCTCGATCTCGTTGCGGTGCTCGGACAGACCGACCAGCCGGCTGCGGACCTGCCCAACGGTCTCGGTCGGAGTCGCCTGTAGCAGGGTGGTGGTCATGAAGCCGCCGGCCCGGTCCTGCCGATAGGCCAGCAGCCCGCTCAAGTGCTCGGCGGTCTTCTGGGGCATCTGCTCCAGCAGCTCGCCTCGCTCGGACAGGCTCAGGTCGCGCAGCGCATCGACAGCCTCATCGGGCTCCATTGCTGCCACCAGGCCCGCGGCCTGGACAGGGTCCGCTTCGCGCAGCAGCGCCTCGAGCTCGCCCGGTTCCATCTCCTCCAAGGCGTCCGCTGCGGTGGAGGTGTCCAGCGCGGCCAGCAGCTCCTGGCGGCCGGGCCGGCCGAGGTCCTCAAGCAGGTCGGCGAGCTCGCCCGGCCGGAGGCGGCGCAGCGCCTGCTGGCTGTCCCGCAGCCGCACCGTCGCCGGACCCGCCGTCGAGTCTTCCGAGAACGGTGCGACCGCGTCCCAGTCGATCACCTTGTCCGGCGTCGGGCGGCGCCGCAGCCGCTTGGGCCCAAGCCGGCGCAGCAGCGACTGCATGCTCACGTCGACCCCGACCACCCGGACCTGGCCGGCAGTCGTGGCGAGGTAGAGGTCAGCGGCGCGGATCACCTGCACACCGTCGACGTCGACGAGTTGATGGTCGAGCACGTCACGGGCCAGCAGCACCTCACCCGGGCGGCGGGTGTAGTCCCGCAGGTCCAGCCGGCTCGTGCCAAGCTGGACACCGCCATGGTCGAGCGTCGCAACGGCGGTCGCGTCGAGAAACGCCCGCCGGCGTCCGACCCTGACGACCAGTCCCGTCACGGGCGGGTAGCGCTCGTCGCCATACAGCCGGGCGACGACGTCGACGAGATGACCCACCTCGGCGCCGGTCTGGTTACGCACCTGCGTACCGACAAGCCCCGCTAAAGACGTCAAGGTCGCCCGAACCGACCGCGTGGTCGTTGCCCGCTCTGCCCGAGCGGCGGCGCTGCGACGGCGAAGCCCATCAGCATTGGGCAGCGGCGCCCGCGGGAGGGTTGGACGGCTGGGCATTGGCGATCTCCTCGTTGAGAGCACCGCCAGGCGCGATGTCAGCGCCCTAGCACGTCCCGGCGGTGAAAGGCAGACAGGGGCCGAAGGGGCCGAGCAGGCCTTGAGGTCCCGGCCCGCTCACGCTGGTGTTACACGGAGGATCGGCAGGCACCGCCGCACCTCCTCCTGGTCGCTAGTGTCGTGTCGCTAAAGTCTTTGGGCGGTTGGGTGCGGGACACTGTCGTATGCGAGCTGCCCGCTTGGGATTGCTGGACGGGGACCGTGAACGGCTGACGGCCTGGACCCGGTCCTCGACGG
>JAABUM010006705.1_pt1 | contig 11103 bp, 10 predicted proteins | sample 5559161 | NCBI WGS metagenome assembly JAABUM01 (sample SAMN10711868, study PRJNA513369) | rock metagenome | isolation source: Antarctica rocks | place: Antarctica: Victoria Land, Siegfried Peak nord | reverse complement strand
GTGCCTGACGATCGGCGAGCAGCTGAGGGTCGTGCTGCCCGCTGACGCAATGGGAGGCTGGGCACAGGTCGGCGTCGTCGGACCGGCGTTGAGCCGGCCGCAGGCTCCAGCGGCCGTGCCCAGCGGCGAGACCGTTGCCACCACCCAGGCAACCGGGCCCGGGACCGGGCGGGTCCTCGCCGTGCAGGACTGCCCCGGGCAGCAGGGCTGCCGCACCTGGGTCGTCGAGGTGCGGGTGCGGGCAGCGCCGTGAGCAGGGACGGCCCAGTGACGGCCCAGTGACGGCACCGGTCCGGCACGTGGAGCACGTGATGGGCACGGCGGTGAGCTTCGACGTGCGCGACCCCGTTCCCTCCGAGGCGATAGGGGAAGCGGTCGCTGCCTTGCACGCCGCCGACCGGGTCTTCTCCCCCTACCGACCGGACAGCGCGGTCAGCGCCATTCAACGCGGCGAGGTCCGCCCCGACGAGTGCCCACCTGAGGTGATAGAGGTGGCGGCGCTCTGCCAGCGGCTGGAGGACGAGACGCGCGGCTGGTTCCGCGCCACGATCGCCGGCACGTTCGACCCCTCCGGCGCCGTCAAGGCGTGGGCTCTCGACCGGGCAGCCGCGGTGCTGCGCCGAGCGGGAGCCCGCAGGTTCTGCATCAACGGCGGCGGCGACATCGTCGTCGGGACGCGTCCTGAGCCCGGCCGGCTGTGGGGCGTCGGGGTCAGCGACCCCTTGGCGCGCGGCCGGATGGCGGCGGTGCTGCGATTGGAAGGCACAGCCGTTGCCACCTCGGGCACCGCCGAGCGCGGGGGCCACATCCGGCATCCGGTGACCGGGGCGCCGGCGACACAGTTGGCGAGCGTGACAGTCACAGGCCCCGACCTGGTCACGGCAGATGCCTGGGCCACTGCGGCGGTCGCGATGGGCTGGGCGGCTCCGGAGCGCCTTGCTGGGCTGGAGGGCTACGAGGCCCTGGTGATCGGGTGGAACGCGCAGCGGTGGGAGTCGACCGGCTTCCGGCATCTGAGCAGTTCAGGCATCTGAGCAGTTCAGGTGCCTGAGCAGATCACTATGAGGCGCGCAGGTGCGACCATCAGACAGCGCAACCCACAGGGGTGCCCGGCGCGCCTATCTGTACCCCTTGCTTCGTGGTGAGATAAGGGTCACTACATCGGACCTCCTGGGTCCCTGTCCGGCAGTGCAGGCAGGAGAGGCAGATGGGCAGCAGCGTGGCTCTCATCATCGGCGGTTGGCTCGTGGTCAGCGTGCCACTCGCTCTGGTCGTCGGACGCTGCATCGCCGCCCGCGACCGCGGCAGTTCCTTGCATGGCGCGGAGCTGGAGCGCCTGGCGCCTGTGGGGTCGGCGCCACCGTCCGCCGTCATCGATCTGACCGATCGTGCGCTGGCGCGCTCGCGGCAAGGACTGCCACCGGGCTGAGCCGATCGCGCGTCGCGTAGGTCAGCCCGGAAGCGGTGCCGGCCCTCCAGGTTCGGGCGCGGGATCGGGCGTCGGCGTCGGCGACGGTGTCGGGCCGGGGTCGGGCAACGGCGGAGCCGGAGGCTCCGGTTGCGCCGGCGGCGGCGAGCCGGGCACGGGGGCAGGGTCCATTGGAGGTGCGCTCATGCGCGAGCCCTACCCGGCCCCGGCTGGTTCAGGCGGCCCCTGTGCGTCTAGCCGGCCGACTACAGGTAGGGCACCGGGTCAACCGGGGTGCCGTCCAGCCGAACCTCGAAGTGCAGGTGTGGGCCGGTCGACCAGCCCGTCGTCCCCACCCGGCCGATCAGCTGTCCGGCTTGCACGCTCTGCCCGACGCTGACGAGGATCGCCGACTGGTGGCCGTAGCACGTCGCGAGGCCGTCACCGCGGTCGATGCAGGTGAAGTTGCCGTAGCCCTGCTCCCAACCGGCGTAGGCGACCTCTCCGGAGGTCGCCGCCACGATGGGTGTTCCTGTGGGAGCGGCGATGTCCTGCCCGGGGTGGAAGCCCTGCACGCCGGTCAGAGGATCGACGCGGGGGCCGAAGCCTGAGCTGAACGAGCCCTGCACCGGCATCACGAACCCGCCGATGCCGGGCGCCGACCCCGGGGCGGGAAGTGCCTGGGCGTCGGGTTGCTGCGCCGACGGCACCGGCGGCACCGGCGGCACCGGCGGCGCCGGGGACGGGGATGAGCGGGCGGCCTGCCCCCTCGCGGCGGCCTGCGCAGCCGCATGCGCGGCCGCGGCCCGCGCCGCTGCTGCCGACGCTGCCGCGCGGGCCGCGGCAGCACGAGCGGCCGCCTGCACGGCCGCTCGTGCCCGCAGCACGGCGGCAAGGTGGTCGGACTCGGCTGCCAGGGTGCTGTAGCGCTCCCGCGCCGCGGTTGCTGCCTCGCGGGCAGCACCGAGCGCGCGCACCCGCTCGGCGCGCCCAGCCTGCACCTGAGCTTCTGCCGTGGCGGCCTGTCGGGACGACGTGCTCACGATGGCGACCTGGGTCTGTGCCGCACCGACCAGGCGGGCTGCCTGCGCGGTGACCGTCGTCAGCAGGCGCTGCTCGACGACGAGCGCGTCGGTAGCTTTGGTAAGCGCGGCGAGGCGACGGTGTCGCACCCCGGACAGGTGGTTGAGCAGCCCGAGGCGGTCGGCGAGCTCGTTCGGTTCCGCCATGGCAGAGATGGAGTCGAGCTCGGAGTTCAGGCCCGACTCGAAGCTGGTGCGCAGCATGCTGCGCACGGCCTTGCGGGTAGCGCTCACCCTTGCCTGCGCCGCGGTGACGCGCCGCCGGGCCGCCTGCTCGTTGTCCCGGGCGACGGTCAACGCCGCCTGCTGCTGGCCCAGCAGGGTCCGTGCTGAGCTGAGCCGCTGGTTGGTCGACGTCAGCTCGGCCTCCGCGTGCGACACAGCGGCGTCGGCGGCAGCTACCCGATCGGCCGCTCCCTGAGCCGCGGCGTCGCGAGCGACGGCATCTCCCGCGGCAGTGGCCGTGGCCGCGCGTAGCGAACGAAGGTCCTCCTGGTCGTCAGCGAGGGCACCGCTCGCGGGCAGCAGCAGCGGGGCGACGAGCGCCGCAACCGCCGTCGCCACCGCAACGGACCGGTTGGCACCAGGCATCCGGCTCCTTCGGTCGACGCCGCGCGACGAATAGTTGACGGCGAGTCACCATAAAGCAGCCGCCGCACTGGTCAGGTGAGGTCTTGTCGGCGTGTCGGGGGATTGTTGGTGCGCCACGCACAGTGATCACCCAGTCGGGGCGTCTCTACCGGTGTGAGCTGAAGGAGATGACCTGCTGGATGCCCGTCGGCCGGTTGGTGTAGCGCAGCGTCGTCGGGAGAAGCCCGGGGACGAACGAGATGCGCTCCCGCTTGGCGTCCGAGCGCCACGCGCTCGGGTTCGAGCCCTGTGCCGCCTGTAGCTGGGTACCGGCGGAGTCGATCGCCGCCCACACCGCCCGCTGGCACGCGGCCTTGTTGCCGGCGCCGCAGTAGTGGTTGGCAAACGGGGCCTGCACCTTGTCGCCGAGCAGCGTCCGGATGTCCTTGTCGAAGTACTGGTACCACCCGGTGTACTGACCCTTGGGGGGCAGCTCGAAGCGGGACACCAGCGTGTTGAGCTCGTCCAGCTGCGGGCCCAGGACGGGGCCCATGAACGCGTCGGCGACCTTCGGCCAGGCGGCGTCCATGACGGCGGCACCAGGATCGTCGATCGTGCCGGAGAGGTCGCGGTCGAGACGGCTGCCGCCGTGCTGGGTCCAGGCCTGCATCAGCGCCAGCATCTGCGCCGCTCGCGGGCTGGGAGCCGTCGACCCGGCGAGCAGGCGGCTGAGCAAGGGCACGGTGTCGACGGCCCGGACGTCCTGGGGGCCGGCGGCGTTCATGGCCGATGTCACGCTGGCGGGCGACCATTTGCCGTTCTGGGCCAGCCGGTCGAGGTTCTTGTTCAGCAGGTCGACCCGGCCGACCGGCCCGGCACGCATCCATTCGTCGTCAGCCGCGCCGAACCCGCGCGCGATGTTGTTGTTCCAGTTGACGATGCGCCCCCGCTGCGGGTCGATGCCGTGCGGATGCGCGTCGGCGCCGAGGTAGCCCGTCCACTCAAAGCCGCCCCGGCCGTCGGTCAGCAGGCCGGGGTCGACCGATGCCGGGCGCTGGGGCAGCAGGCCGGAGGTGTACTCGGCGATGTGCTGGGAGTCGATATAGAAGGAGTTGAAGGTCTGCGGCGACCGGCTCGCGGCGGTGAAGAAGGTCTGCGGGCTGTCGACCGCTCCGGTGGAGATGTCGTGGTAGAGCAGCAGGTCGAGCGCGTCCTTGCCAGAGCTCGAGCGCTTGGCCGAGATGGCGACCTTGCGGCCCTTGACCGTGGCGTAGCCCTGGACCGGGCCGTGCACCGTGGAGCGGAAGACGACACGCTGGTCAGGAGTGCCGCCCGACCCCTTGAGGACTCCAGCGTCGAACACGCCCATGGGGCGGCACGTGCCCTGGTACAGGTACTGAGTGTCGCTGCCGCCGCACAGCGTCTCGGCGTACTGGTCGATGAGGTCACCGCTGGCCGAGGTCAGTGTCGTGGCGAAGTCGGCCCCACGCCCGATGAGCATGTAGCCAGGGAACGGCGCCGACGTGGCTCCGCGCCACACCAATCCGGGAGCGTGCATGTCGATCTCGTAGGTCAGGCCCGGGTAGTAGTAGCCGATCTGCGGGCCGCCGACCAGCAGCGGGTGCCCGGTCGTCGAGTGGGCCGCATCGATCATCAGCTCGTTCGACGCCCGCGCGGGGGCGGGGGCCTGGACCGGTTGGCCAGCCGCCGCCACCGGCGTGTAGCTGCCCGAGTCGACGAGGATGTTGCCGGTGGCGTGCTGGGGCAGCTGCTCGTAGGGGAATTGGCCGTCGATCGATGTCGGCTGCTCGGGGTCGTCGTGCTGGCGCAGATCGTTGAACACCGTCATGCCGCGCTGGGCGCCGAGGCGCGTCTGCAGCCCGGACAGGAACTGGGTGCGCCGCGCCTCGTCGCCGCCACCTTGACCGACGAACTGCCCCTTCAGGGCCTCCAGGGCGAACGTGTCGTTGCGCGTCCAGGGCTTGGCGTTCGACTTCTTGGCGGCGTGGTAGGCGTTGACGCCGGCAGAGAACGTGTCGATGTCGTGCAGGACCTGGCGGCCGGTGGGGCCGGCCTGCTCGAGCTCGGTGCTCTGGCGCGCCAGGGTCTGCTCGGTCTGGGCACTGGGGACGAAGTTCTGCAGCTTCGAGATGAGGTCAAGCGCGTCGAGGCCAGGGGCGTCAACCGCGGCGACCCGCGAGTTGTAGCGCGCCTGCTCCAGCAGCAGCCCCCGGTCCTCGGCGGCGATCCATCCTGATGCCCAGATGCCGCCGTCGTAGGACTGCGCGTTCACGTGCGGCACGTGCAGCTTGTCGCGCATGATCTGCACCCCCGCCTGGGGAACCTGCTCGACCTGGCCCGGGCCGTCGGCGCCGACGCCGAATCCCTCGGACTTGAAGTCGGTCAGCAAATCCTTGTCGGTGACCTTGTCGAACAGCGGGGTGAGCGCGTCGTACATCGACGCTTGTGTCGTGGCGCCGGCCGGCGGGGGGACGGACCCGTACTGCCCGTGCGGCAGGATGTTCCGCGCGTAGGCCGCGTAGTCGTGGTCCGGACCCTGGGCACCAGCAGGGGACGCAGGAGCGCTGGAGGCTGCGTCTTCGCCGGCCTTGGGGTGCGATGACCCGGAGCAGGCCACCGCCGTAACGGCGAGGATCGCGCTGCACAGGGCGCCCGCTGCACGCACAACCGACCGTGACATAGGTCGCACTCTAGGGGGGCAGTCTGCCGGAGCTGCCGTCGTCCACAGGTGCAGTTGCTGGACGGCGGTGCCCCGAGTACCTGCAGACCGTCAGGCGGAGACGCGCTCCTGCAGCCGCGCCAGCGTCTTCTTGATGCTGCGAGCGTTGGCGGCTGGCACGCCGGTGCGGTCGTAGACGTCGCGCAGGAGCGCGCCCCGCCAGTCGAACGTCTCCGTGACGCGGGTGCCACCGCCCGGCGCCGGCTCGAGCTCGTAGCGCCAGATGTGCCGGCCGAAGTGGCGCCATCCGATGCGCCGGCCCTCCTCGAACTCGACCACCGTGTTGCGGATGACGTAGGGCACGACGATGCGCATGCGCGTGCCGAACGTCGAACCCAGCGAGAGTCGCGACGGGCCGCTGATCCCCGCCTTGACCGTGCCGGAGCCGTCGAACTCGGCGTGCCGGCGCGGGTCGGCCAGCAGCTCGAAGACCGCCTCGGGAGGCGCATCGACAATGGTGGAGCGGGACACGGTGCGAGATTCCGGGGCGGCCATGGCACTGGTCTGTCCGGCTGGCTGCCGACCGAACCGCGGCAGCGCGGTCAGCCCCGGGCGTAGAGGACGTCGGCGGCCCAGCGCACGAAGCCGAGTCGCTCGTAGACGTGGACGGCTCGGGTGTTGGAATCGTCGACGTACAGCATCGCCGAGGTGAGCCCGCTCGAGCGCAGGTGCCGCAGCCCGATCAGCGTCAGGGCGGGCCCGAGGCCCCGGCCTGCCTCCGAGGGGTCCACGCCGACGACGTACACCTCACCGATCGGCGGGTGGCCGTGGTCGGAGCTGAGGTCCTCGCCGTGCACTTTCGTCCAGTGGAAGCCCACCAGCCGGTCGTCGTGTTCGGCGAGAAAGAACCCGGCAGGGTCGAACCAGGGCTCGGCCTCGCGCATCAGCAGGTCGTCCTCGGTCCAGCCCCCCTGGTCAGGGTGCTGGACGAACGCCGCGTTGTTGACCGCGACCCACGCCTGCTCGTCCACCCCCGGTGTGAAGGTCCGGATGCTGATGCCGGCCGGCAGCGTCGGGCTGGGCAGCGGCGACAGCAGCGAGCGTCGCATCTGCCACAGCACCCTGGCCCGGTCGAAGCCGCGGGCGGCGGCGAGCCGCTCTGCGCCCGGCTGCTGCCCGTGAGCCCACAGCCGCAGCCGGCCGCCGGACGCACTGCGGGACTGTTCGAGCAGCGCGTCGACGAGCAGCCCGGCGACGCCGCGCCGCCGGGCTGTGGGTGCGACGGCGAGCTCCGCACTCGCGCCCTCGACGGGGTCGGTGACGTCAAGGTGGGCGTACCCGACGAGCGTGCTGCCATCGGCGCGGGCCAGCAGGTTGCGGACGGGTGCGTCGCCGCCGTGGCGTAGGTGCAGCAGGACGTGCTCGGACAGCGGGGCGACCCCGTCAGCCTCGGCGACGGCCGCGACCAGGTGGGTGACCTCGTCGATCTCGCTGGGTTGCAGGCGGCCATGGGACTCGACGTGGATCACTGCAGGAACGTAACCACCAGGACCCTCAGCGGCTCGCCGGGCCCGGGCCCGGGTGGTCTGGGCTGCAGGTCAAGCGGACCGCGCCGAGAACTCCTCCGGCACGACGACGACTGCGGGTGTGACGAACTTGTAGCCGACGTGCCGCACGGTGCCGATCAGCGCCTCGTGCTCGGTGCCGAGCTTGGCGCGCAGCCGCCGGACGTGGACGTCGACCGTGCGAGTGCCGCCGTAGTAGTCGTAGCCCCAGACCTCCTGCAGCAGCTGGGCGCGGGTGAAGACCCGGCCGGGGTGCTGGGCGAGGAACTTCAGCAGCTCGAACTCCTTGAAGGTCAGCTCGAGCGGGTTGCCGCGCAGCCGCGCCGAGTACGTGACCTCGTCGATCGACAGCTCGCCCACCTTGACCGTGCACTGCGGGCTCTCGGCGGCGCTCCGACCGACCCGGCCGCTCGCCAGCCGCAGCCGCGCCTCGACCTCAGCCGGACCAGCGGTGTCGAGCAGCACGTCGTCGAGCTCCCAGTCGGCCGATACGGCGACGAGGCCACCCTCGACCAGCACCCCGATCAGCGGCACGGACATGCCGGTCGTGCGCAGCAGTCGCGACAGGCCGCGGCCGGCGGCGAGGTCACGCCGGGCGTCGATGAGCACCGCGTCGACCGGGGGCAGGCCCCTTGAAGCACGAAGATTGAGCAACAGGACAGCCGGGGCATCGTCGACCCGATCTCAGGTGAGGATAGCGGTTGTGAGTCACACACGCCTCCCCAGCGCGCCGCGCCGGCAGGACGCGGGCGGTGCGGGGGCCGAGCAGGTCCTGCTGCGCACCTGCGATGCCGTCCGGTTGTCGGCGGTCCTGCTGCACGCGGGCCGTCCGTTGTCGGACCGTGATCCCCCGCCGCGCGCCGAGGCCCGACCGATCGGAGTCGTGCTGCTGCCCGGCTTCACCGGCTGCAGTGGCAGGCCGGGCGTCGACCGCGTGGCGCAGGCGCTGACGGCGTACGCCGACGTGCTGGTCGTCAACCTGCGCGGACACGGAGCGTCCGCCGGCCTGTCGACGTTGGGCGACCGCGAGGTGTTCGACGTTGACGCTGCAGTGGGGGAGATGCGTCGCCGTGGGTACTCCGCCGTCGTGACGGTCGGGTGGTCGATGGGCGGGACCTGCGCCCTGCGGCACGCCGCTCTCGTCGGGGAGCAGGTGCAGCTGCGGCCCGTTGAGCATCCCGCTGATGCTGTCGTGACGGTGAGCTCGGCGGGCTGGTGGTTCTACCGCGGCACCGCGCCGATGCGCCGGCTGCACTGGCTCGTGCAGACGCCTCTCGGTCGGCGGATGGCGCAGCGGGTCTTCGGGGTCCGCATCGACTCGACCGGCTGGGCAGCCACCCCGCTCGACCCGACGGAGGCGGCTGCCCGGCTCGACGTGCCCCTGCTGGTGGTGCACGGCGACGCCGACGGCTACCTGCCCGTCGACCACGCGCGGGCCATCGCCGCCGCGGCGGGCAGCGACGCCGAGCTGTGGGAGGTGCCGGGGTTCGGCCATGCGGAGGAGGCGGCAGGCCCCGAGCTGCTGGCTCGCATCGGCGAGGCCCTGCCGGGGTTGGTGGCACGCGGGCGTGCGCCGGCGGCCGGCACGTGACCGGCGAGCAGCGGCCCGGCGAGCCGGGGCGCATCCAGCAGGGGCCCGGCGAGCAGCGGGGCAGCCAGCAGGCGGCCGGCCCGCCGGGAACCGTCACCGTTCGGTACTGGGCGGCGGCTCGCGCGGCTGCCGGGGTAGCGGAGGAGTCGCTGCCGGCAGCGACACTGGCCGAGCTCGTCGAGCTGCTCGGCCAGCGGCACGGTCCGGCCCTGGCCCGGGTGCTCTCCTACTGCAGCTTCGTCATCGACGGGACGCCGGCCGGCGGGGGGCGGCGCGAGCGCGCGGGCGTCATCGCGCCCGGTGAGCAGGCGCCGCCGCTGCCGGGTGTCGACCTCGCGCCCGGTTGCGTCATTGAGGTGCTCCCGCCCTTCGCGGGCGGCTCGAGCGACCATCCCGTCGCGGCGCCCGGCGCGACCCGGAAGACGGGCCTGGTGCGGCCGCCCGACCAGCGGCTCGTCGCCGTTGCTGCGGCCGTTCTCGCCGCGGCCGTTCTCGCGGGGGCGCTCGAGTGGAGCCGCGTCGCGCTCGCGGTGGCTCTGGTCCTGGTGCAGCTCGCGCTGGCTCTGGGCTGGACGCGCGGGCTTTCGGGCGGCTCCCATCTGGCCGTGCTGCCAGTCCTCGCCGCTGTTGTCGCCGATGGGGTGCTGCTGGGTGACCGCACCCGCGCGGGCGAGGTCGTGGCAGCAGTCGTCGGCCTGGCGTTCGTCGCGGCACTGGTCCAGCAGCTCGCCAGGCAGCCGCGGGTGCAGGTGACCGCTCGGCTGGCGACCGTTGTTGCCGGAGTGTTTGTCGTCACCGTTGCTGCGCTGGTGCTGCCGCTGCGCGAGCTGCCGGACGGCGTCGCGGCCTCGCACGTGACCCTGGCGGGCGCCGGGGTGGCCGTCGTCGTGGGACGCCTCCTCCCGGTGCCGCTGGTTCTCTCGCATGCCGTGGGCGTGGTGGCCGCCGCGCTCGTGGGTGGGCTGCTCGCCCGCGGCGGACTGTCGGTGGTGGAGGCCGCGGGCGTGGCCGCCGCTGCCGCCCTGGGGGCAGCCGTCACCGACCTCGCCGTGCAGCGGGCGGCCGCCGGGCACGACGAGCTGGGTCCGGCAGCCGCGTTGAGCGTGCTCCCGGTGGCCCTCGCGATCCCCTTGGGCTACCTCGTCGCGCACTGGGTCGCCAGCTGATCGAGGTCGCTAGCTGATCGAGGTCGCCAGCTGATCAAGCCTGCCGCCCTGGTCCCGCGACCGCATTGTCCGGGTACTGACCGATCCGCTCGGGGGTAGGGGCCGGGCATGCGCAAGCTCGTCGGTCTGCTCGTCGTCGCTGCCGTGCTCGTCGGCATCGACCGGGGCGCCGCGGCCCTTGCCGCCCGGACCATCGCCAAGCGGGCACAGGACAGCCAGCACCTGACGAAGCGCCCTGAGGTATCGGTGCGCGGCTTCCCCTTCCTGACGCAGGTGCTCGGAGGGCGCTACACGGAGGTGTCGGCGCGGCTGCACGACGTCCCGATCCAGGGGCCGCGGCTGCGCGACGTCGCGGTCACCGCCTACGACGTTCGGGTGCCGCTGACCGATATCCTCGGGGGGTCGGTCCAGCAGGTGCCGGTCGGGCACGCCGACGGCTCGATCATCATCGCCTACCCGGACCTCAACGCCTACCTGGCCCAGCGGATCAACGGCGTGGTCGGCGGGGCCGCTGAGGTGACGGCGCGCGACGACAAGGGGCGCCTGCGGCTGACCGGCAGCGTCGAGCTGCCCCTCGTCGGGCGGCAGAGCGCGTCCGGCGATGCCGACCTCAACGTCGTCGGCAACCAGGTGACGCTGCGGCCCTCTGTGGTCGACGTCGCTGGACGGGTGCTGCCGGGTTACCTGAGCGCCATCGTCTCCGACGCGCTGACCGTGCACCTCTCGCTGGACAGCCTGCCGTTCGGGGTCCGCCTCACCCGCGTGCGCTCCACCAGCGAGGGGCTCGCTCTCGACGGTGCGGCCGACGGGCTCGTCGTCTCCTCCACCGGCGCGCAGCGTGGGTGAACGCCGCTCGGCGGTCTGGCCGCGGGGCACAAGCCACAGTCGGCTAAGGTTGGGCCCACCATGGCAAACGTCTTGCTGGTGAAGCGCCGCGCGGTCGACCTGTGCCGCGTGGGCAGCTGCCTGTGTCGACCCTGAGCCTGCGCCGACGTTCCGTCCGCGCCGCTGTTGCCTGCTGACGACTGCGGTCTCGTGCTG